>ERZ1022729.1-NODE-1-length-41443-cov-6.521528_pt1 | contig 41443 bp, 42 predicted proteins | sample MGYA00520880_ERZ1022729 | MGnify/ENA primary metagenome ERZ1022729 (study PRJEB33162, sample SAMN09537598) | freshwater metagenome | isolation source: freshwater | place: Canada:Alberta | collected 2017-07 | study: EMG produced TPA metagenomics assembly of the...
ATACGAGTTTCGCCTTAGTCTCGTGGGCTCGGAGATGTGTATAAGAGACAGTGTTACGACCATGCCGATTCGGGTAGAAGTGCGGAATGCCTACGCTAAAGGCGGAACACCGATTAATATTCAAGCGATCGCCAACGTCAAAATTTCTAGTGATCCTGATGTGGTGGGTAATGCGATTGAACGTTTTTTAGACCGCGATCGCTCTGAAATTGTACGAGTAGCCAAGGAAACTTTAGAAGGAAATTTACGGGGTGTTGTTGCGACTTTAACCCCAGAACAAGTTAATGAAGACCGCTTAAGATTTGCTGAAAGTATTACCTCAGATGTGAAGCGAGATTTGATCAAGTTAGGATTAGAAATCGATACCTTAAAGGTGCAAAATGTTTCCGATGATGTTGACTATTTAAACTCCTTAAGTCGGGAAAGAATTGCTCTGATTATTCGAGATGCAGAAATTGCTGAATCTAATGCTTTAAGTGAAGCAGAACAAATTGAAGCAAGCTGCGAAGAACAAGCAAAAATTGCTAAAACTCAAGATGAAATCATTGTTTTAGAAAAAAATAATGAACTCCGCAAAATCAAAGCTAAACTAGAACAACAAGCGAAATCTGAAGAAGAAATTACTATTGCAGCCGCTAAAGAAAAGCGAGCCAAAATAGAGCAGAAGCTTCAAGAAGTTCGGATCGAACTAGAGCGATTAAGATTGCAAGCCGATAATGTTCTGCCCGCGATCGCTGATCAAGAAGCTCAAACCCTATTTGCTCGTGGTAAAGCCGCAATTTCCGCAGAAAATGCTAAGGCCACCGCTTTAGTCAATGATCTGTTATCTGAGGTTTGGATAGAAACAGGAAAAGAGGCTTCGGAAGTATTTTTAATTCAGCAAATTGAGGCAGTCTTAAAAGAGTCTGTTAAAGTCCCGACCCATTTGCAATTAGACAAAATTCATGTTGTGGATAGTGGTGATGGCAAATCACTCTCTAGCTTGATTAAAGTTTATCCTGAAATTGTCGGTCAATTCCTTGAAAGTGTTAAACAAACCCTTGGAGTTGATGTCGTAGGAACTCTGGTTCAAAAGAAAGAGGAGTGATTTTTAGCGTTCGTCAAACTCCCTCTTAGTTCGTTAATTTTTTAAAAGCCATTCGTTTTTTTGTAGATTATTATTTTGAGGAAACAATCATGGAAATCATTATTGCATTGTTAACTATTTTTGGCGCAGGGACGGGAGCAGGATTTTTGGTGTTCCGAAACTTGTATTATATTTGCCAGCCTAGTGAAGTCTTGATTTTTGCGGGGCAACGGCGTTCTATTTCCGAAGAAAAAACGGTGGGTTATCGTTTAGTAAAAGGAGGAAGTAGTATTAAAATCCCTGCTCTTGAACAGGTTTTTCGGATGGATTTGACTAATATGATTATCGATCTTAAGGTGGTTAATGCCTATTCTAAGGGGGGAATTCCTCTGATTGTGGCGGGAGTTGCCAATATTAAAATTGCAGGAGAAGAACCCATTATTCACAACGCGATCGAGCGTTTACTAGGTAAAAAAAGATCCGAAATTGAACAACTTGCTAAGGATACCTTAGAAGGAAATCTACGGGGAGTTTTAGCGAGTTTGACTCCCGAAGAAGCGAATGATGACCAGATTGCTTTTGCTCAAAATTTGTTATTAGAAGCGGAAGATGACTTAGCAAAATTAGGACTCATTCTTGACGGTTTACAGATTCAAACGATTTCTGATGAAGTCCGCTATCTAGATTCTATTGGACGCAAACAACAGGCAGATTTAAAACGAGATGCGCGTATTGCAGAAGCAAATGCCAGGGCAGAATCGATTATTAAAGATTCAGAAAATCAACGTATTACTGCTTTACGAAGAATTCAACGGGATGTGGAAATTGCCAAAGCTGATGCCGAAAAAAGAGTTCGAGATGCCCAAACAAAAAGGGTTGCAATGATTGCAGAGGTAGAATCTGTCGTTATGTCCCAACTGGCAAAAGTACAAGCAGAAGTCGCGGTAGAAACAGAGCGAATTAAGCAGGTAGAAAAACAACTACAGGCAGATGTGATTGCTCCTGCTGAGGCTCGTTGTAAGCAAGAAATTGCTGAGGCCAAGGGGAAAGCGGCAACGATTGTTGAAGAAGGAAAGGCTCAAACAGAAGGGATTAAAGCCTTAGCTCAGTCCTGGGTAGCGGCGGGAAGTCACGCGAAGGAAATTTTCTTATTCCAAAAATTAGAACCTTTGCTAAAAATGATGGCTAGTAGTGTTCCTGATGTGACCGTTGAAAGCGTAACCGTTATTGATGGTAATAATGATAATGGAATGAATAATATTCCTAAATTAGCTACTTTTTTGGAACAATTGAAACAAACCACTGGACTGGATGTGACAGAAGTAATCAATCATTTGGTTAATAATTCACCGAAAACTATTTCCCTTGAAAATATTAAGGAGACAATAAAACCAGAAAAGACAAGTTAGTTGTTTAAGGGCAAACGCAATTCGCCCCTACAGAAGATTTTAGAGGATTGTAGAGACGCAAGGTTTGCGCCCAAAAGTAGCAAATTTAACAACTGATCCTCTTGATCCAACAGAGCCATCAGTTTTAATAACTTTAATACTTTCTGAGCCGATTGATAACGTACTTTAAAATCAATATGGGTCGTTTTATCTGAAATATCTGGAAATTTTTTAGATACCGTCACGCGATCTCGTCAGATCCATTGTCCTGTTTTATCATCAGCCCTAAATCGCTGTAATAAGAAGCCAATAAACGATCGCCTAATAGCCTAATACTTGAAATTGCCAATATAAGTACCAATTTGTTTAAGACCCTGCAAAACTTGGATACGTTCTGCTTTATTTTCAAGTAACCGATAGGTAGGTGATCGCGTATATTGAGGGACGCTTTGGTGGCGATCGTATTTTAAAAACAATACTTCTCTTCCATTTGTAACCATTCCATAGGAACTGGCCTGCAACTTGGGAGCAGTCAACAGATAGGTAAGTGCTTGGGGAATTCCCGCCGTAACGTCTAACCTTGCGGGTTTTGATTCGATGACCAAAATCCAAAAACTATCTTGGATTACCAAAATATCAATTCTACCTTGAACCGCGATGGTATTATTTTCGTCAGCGACTTCGAGATTGGTACTGACTTCTGCTTTTACCAAAAAAGGAAATTGGTAGAAACCAGCCAAATCTAGCAATGGAGAGACCACGACAAGTTTAACAATTTCTTCGAGGGGCGGTTCCTCTTGACTGAGATAGGTATAGTTACGAGTGAGACGATCTAGTCCTTGCAGTTCCGCTTCGGTTAGTGTTGGTGAATTATTTAACCATTCATCAAAAAAGCGATCGCTAGTGTCAAATCTCAAGCCAAAGGTTTGACGAAGAGTGCCAAGGGTGAGGCTACTAGCATTTGTAATCACGGTTAAATCCCTCTTGTAGTAATTACATCAATTTTAGAAGTCTAGGCATTTTATCTAGTTGTTAATCCCTAATATACAATACATACGAAGAAAAGAGCGATCGCCAAAACGACTGATTATAAGAGCGATGGCAAAGGTTAGGAATCGATAAGCAATCAGGGTATAAAAAATCTACTTGCTTGTTGAGTTCAGAGAAGTTATCGGTGATCGTCAATGGCATAGCGCGATCGCAGCTTCTTTCAAAAATTCAGCAAATGATATAACATTAGTAAAAATCATTTATAAAATTACTGAAACAGCACAAAAATTGATTATGAGCCTATTAGGAAATATTATTTGGTTAATCTTTGGGGGATTCTTGGCAGGAATTGGCTATATTTTCGGCGGAATCCTCGCTTGTCTCACGATTATTGGTATTCCCTTTGGTCAACAAGCGATTAAATTAGGCGTTGCCACCATGACCCCCTTTGGCCGTGAGATTGTCCCGACTCCTGAAGCGGGCAGTACCCTCAACATGATTCTTAATATTGTTTGGATTTTGGTAATTGGTTGGGGAATTGCTGTCACTCATTTAACCTCTGCCGCCATTCTTGCCGTTACCATTATTGGGATTCCCTTTGCTTTGCAACATATCAAATTAATTCCTTTAGCCCTATTTCCCTTTGGTCGAGAATTGCAGTAAGGTCGCTTACAAATGCTTGTCAATCCTGATCTAATGAACCCTTAAATTATCAATAATGAAAAATAAAATAGAGGTAATCGGCATCGGTTTAGACGGGATTACTGGACTAATCGAAGAAACTCGTATTTTAATAGAAAAAGCAACGGTTTTAGTCGGTAGCGATCGCCATTTACAATTTTTTGTCAATCATTCCGCCGAAAAGTTGGTTTTAGGCGATTTTTTAGTCATCTTTGAAACCATGAGAAGACGGCTAAAACAGGAGGAAAACATTGTTGTTTTAGTCAGTGGTGATCCGCTTTTTTTTGGATTAGGTAGGCTTTTAGTAGAAAATTTTCCCGCCGAACAATTAAATTTTCATCCCCATCTTAGTTCGGTGCAATTAGCTTTTAATCGCTTACAATTACCCTGGCATGATGCCAAGATTGTCAGTGTTCATGGTCGTTCTTTAAATCTACTGATTCCCTTACTGCAAAAAGGCGTTAAAAAAATTGCCATCCTGACCGATCAGGAGAATAATCCCGCCGTGATCGCCCAGTTTTATCAACAATTAGATTTGCCCGCCACTTATCAATTTTGGATTTGTGAAAGATTAGGCGCGATCGATGAAAAAGTTTATTCTGCTTCTCCTCAAGAAATTAGCTTATTAACCGATCAAGATTTTTCGCCATTAAATATTGTCATTTTAGTTCGTAAAAATGTATTAGATTTAGTTGAACTTGATTCGGAAAAATTACCCCTATTTGGATTACCCGATTCCAGTTTTTATAGTTTTGAAGATCGTCCTGGATTGATGACTAAACGGGAAGTCCGCATGATGGTTTTAGGAGAATTAGCCTTACAACCGAAACAAATTATTTGGGATATCGGCGCAGGAACGGGTTCAGTCTCTATTGAAATTGCTCGTTTATGCCCTAATTCTAAGATTTATGCGATAGAAAAAACTGCAATGGGAATTGTCTTAATTGAACGCAATGCCCAACGCTTTCGAGTTGATAATGTTTATGCTATCCAAGGAAAAGCTCCCGAAATTCTAGCCGATTTACCCACGCCCGATCGCATTTTTATTGGTGGCAGTGGCGGAAAGTTAACCCAGGTTTTAAATTTTTGTCAAGCTAAGATCGGCAAACAAGGAAAAGTCGTTTTGGCCCTAGCAACCCTCGAACATATTGCTCTCTGTTTAAATTGGTTTAAGGAGCATCAATGGAATTATTCTTTTCAAGAAATTCATATTTCGCGATCGCTACCCATCGGTGAATTAACTCGCCTCAATCCTCTCAATCCTGTGATGTTAATTGAAGCAACGCCCTTTTTCGGAGTGATTAATTCTGATCTTAATGAAGATGGAATTAATTACGAATAACGGCTTATTGCTTCCCCCATTCAAAAATTTCGATGAGTTCGGCTTTGTTTCTCTCTATAATTAGGGGATTAGGAATGCTCTTGATCTCAATGCTTGATCTTAATGATTGATATTATGCCGACATTAGATTATTCCGAGACTTACTCCTGTCCGCTTTGTTTGCGGGGAGAAATTCGTGCTTTCCCTCTTATGGATGCTTTTGGGTGCGATTTTTGTCGCCATATTTTTAGTGCCAATCTGGAGGAACAAGTGCTGGATTTGGCAGACGGACAAGTGCCTCGACGTTGGTATAGAAAGGGGAATCAGTGGATTACAAAGGATCAGGAAACCTTTTGGGGTTACGGTTTATTTGGTTTGATTTTAATTATTTTACCGACAGCGATCGTTGCGTTGGGAGCCTATTGTTTTCCTCCTTTGCCGAATAGTCCTTTATCCTGGTTACCTAAGCTTTGGGTGGTATTGACCCTCATTTTTCATCTTATTTTTTTAAGCTGGTTAGCTTCTCTTTATTTTCAATTTCCTTTCGCAAGTTATTTCCGATTATTTCAGGAGCGTTTTCATTTAGTTAATTTCAGGGACGATAATAATCATTGATACTGAGGCATGGTCAAAGATTTATGAACAAGGAGCTTAAGCCCCTTGCCTATAAAGTCCCCAAAAAGACTTATTTTTTGCCCACTTTTAAACTACTCGGTACGGCGAGATTTCCTTCCAAAACAATTCCCCGATTATTGGCCGCGAGATGGCGCACAATCTTATAAACGGCCTCTATTTGATCCTCTGCTCCTGCTTGGGCCGCTAGAGTGGCTAAATCTAAGGACTGCGAAGTATTCTTCAGGCTATTGAGAACAGACTCTTGTAAGGCCAACAGGGAAGCGGCAGCTTTTTTACCCGCTTCTACTCCAGGTTGATGATAGGCATTAATATTCACCAAAGAGGCATAGAGACTAACGGCTCGTTCATAAAGAGCGATTAAAGCCCCAACTGTGCGAGGATTCACCTGTTTAATGGTAATTGTGACAGAGTCTCGTTGATTTTCGTATAATGCTTGACGAGTTCCCTGTAAAAAGCCCGAAAGATAATCCCCAGAAGTTACGCCTGGCTCGAATTCAGCCGAGGAACCCTTCCGATCTTCGAGAACTTCAATAAAGGTGGCAAAGAAATTCGCAACACCTTCCCGTAATTGTTGGACGTAGGCGTGTTGATCAGTGGAGCCTTTGTTGCCATAAACTGCGATGCCTTGATGGACAACCCGACCGTCTAAATTGGTTTCCTTGCCCAGGGATTCCATGATTAATTGTTGGAGATAACGGCTAAAGAGGAGCAGGCTGTCTTTGTAGGGGAGAACGACCATATCTTTTTCTCCTTGGCCATTCGTGCCGTAATACCACGCGAGAGCCAGTAAAGCGGCGGGATTGCCTTTTAGGGAGGTAATGCGGGTAGCTTCGTCCATTTCCTTGGCCCCTGCTAACATTGCCTGAATATCAATGCCCTGGAGAGCGGCGGGCAACAGTCCAACAGCAGACATTTCGGAGGTTCTTCCCCCGACCCAATCCTGCATGGGAAAAGTTGTTAGCCAGTTTTCTGCCTGGGCGACTTGGGATAATTGACTGCCTGGCATGGTGACCGCGATCGCGTATTTAGCAAAATTGAGACCCTGGGCTTCGTAGGCAAGCTTGGTTTCGAGCATTCCATTGCGGGGTTCGGGGGTTCCGCCCGATTTACTGGTGACGATGACAAGGGTACTTTTGAGCTTATCTTTGAGACGGTTGAGAACGCGATCGATGCCCGCAGGATCAACGTTATCGATAAAGTGAATATCAAGAGTAGGAAAATCAGGCGCGAGGGCTTCAGCGACAAATTCAGGGCCAAGGGCCGAGCCGCCAATGCCTATGGAAATAATATCGGTAAATTTTACTGCGCTAGGGGGTTTAATCGTTCCAGAGTGAACTTTTTCAACAAAATCCGCAATCTGTACCAACGGTTCGGTGATTTCTTTTTTTAATGCTTCATTAGGAGCCAAATCGGGATTCCGTAACCAGTAGTGGCCGACCATACGCTGTTCGTCGGGGTTGGCGATCGCACCTTTTTCGAGAGCGGCTACATCCTGAAACGCTTTATCAAATTTGGGAATCAGACTTTCAACCAGAGCATCATCAAAGCGCATCCGACTGATATCCAGATATAACTCCAGCCCAGAGTGATAATAGAGCCAGTCTTGGTAACGTTGCCACAGTTGTTGATTGTTCATAAAAAGACTCATAAGCTGAAAAAACCATCTGCATTATAAGAAGTATCGCAAACTTTGGCCCGTATCAACCGTCGCTAAAGGATTTGATTTATCCTTCAAAGGCCGATTCTAAATAATCCTGGAGCATAAACTGATAACCGTCTTTCCAAAAGGGTTGACCCATTTTTAGATTGGTTAATGATGAATCTTTTTCTGAGCTAGAACGCGATCGCCGATAGTGAACCAAGGCCACATCAAAGCGACAAGGGAGTTCTGCTAAACGAGGATATTGGGCTAAAAATAAATTGGCAGTCAGACAAATTTTACGTTGTTTGGTGAAATTTACCGCTAATTGTCCTCCTTCATCCCAATTCCCCCGACTACGGGTTTTAACCTCCACAAAGGCCAACATTTCTATCCGACTGGAACGAGCAATCAGGTCAATCTCTCCCCAACGCGATCGCCATCTTTCCTGAAGAATGAGCCAACCCTGACTTTTTAACCATTGAGCAACAAACTGTTCCCCCAGATGACCAATTTCTGTCATAAATTCCAGACCGCCCTATACTTTGCTAAAATTTTATCACCACTAAACAGTGTCTCCAATGAGTTTTTCATTCGTAGCGACAAAAAAAACTATTTTCAATCAATCTTTAAACAACGGATAAAATATGACTAACAACTCTGAAAAACAAAAAAAAATCATCCTATTTTTTCGTAGAATTATTATCAGTTTAGTCACTATTTTTTGCGTTCTAAATAGTCTAACTAACCCTGTTTGGGCTGTGAGCTACAATAACCGCAGTTTATTGGATAATGATTTCTCTGGTCAAGATATGCGCGGTGATAGTTTTGACCATGCCAATCTACGGGGCAGTGATTTTAGTAACGCCAACCTGCAAGGAGTCCGCTTTTTTTCGGCTAATTTAGAATCGGCTAATTTTTCAGGGGCAGATTTGCGGGCGGCGGATCTAGAATCGGCTCGTTTGACCCGTGCTAATTTTACCAATGCCGTCTTGGAAGGGGCTTTTGCAACCAATAGTAAGTTTCAAGGCGCGATCGTGGAAGGTGCGGATTTTACCGACGTGATTATGCGCCCAGATACGGAAGCCTATTTATGTGAAATTGCCACTGGAACAAATCCCGTCACAGGGAGAAATACCCGCGATACGCTCTTTTGTCGATAGGAATCAAACTATTTGGGTTTAGTTCCATACCATTGTTGATACCAGCCTTGCATCTCATTAATTTCTTTAGTCTGAGCTTGGATAATTGCCTGAGCAAGTTTCTTCATTTCAGGATGGACGGCATTAGAAAGAAGGTGTTGGGCCATCATCACAGCCATTTGGTGATGGGGAATCATTTCTTCAATAAAGGCTTGATCAAAATTTTTCGCTTTACTTAAAGCAGTGAGATCCGTCTTCATGTTGCCCATCATGCCTTGGTTTCCTCCGTGCATCATGCCGCCCCTCATATTATTTCCATCGACTTTCGGGACATCTGCTCCATACCATTTTTTATACCAAGTCCGCATTTGTTCAATTTCCTGACTTTGGCTGGTTTTTATATTTTTGGCAAGTTGTTTGATTTCAGGATGATCGGCGCGGGTTAGGGCTAAATCTGCCATTGCGATCGCGTCTTCATGGTGGGGAATCATCATGGTAATAAAGTTTTGATCCCCCATCATGCCCATACCAGGAGAGCTAGTGGAGGGCTTGGGAGACATTTGCGCTTGTAAACTCTTCAGCCGTCCAGCGAGTAAGGGATAGCCAGTAAAAAATAGCAGGAGAGCAAACAGCCCTACGCCCAAACCATATTTAAGTTGATTTTTCATGATTATTTTGTAAGGAAAAAGAATTTAATAAGTTGTGTATTCCAATACCTTAGCAAAAAAAGAGTGTGAAGAGTGAGGACTGAATGTAGCGGTAGAAATCACCTTAGCGGATCTGTATAAACGGGTAGATTTTTAGTCAAAAATTATTAAAAATGGCGATCGCGCTTAATCATCATTAGAATACGAACCAATTTTCACAAAATCAACTGGAATTTTGACTCTAAATTTAAGTTTAATATCAGCTTACTTTTTTTTAAAATATTTTTTGATTTTTACTAAACCATTCCTCAGTCAGCAAAATTTTGTAATGGTATCAAAATTAACTACACTTAATCTAGCATTAATTGTATTCTTTTCGGAATAGAACTAATAATTTTCTTTTTATAAGACAAGAGATTAAAATGAGCAAATTAGACCTAACGACAGAAAAAATTGCGGAAGAGAATGGTAAAAGCGTCGATCTTTCCCTCGAATTAAGGGATTTTATCAATATTTTACACGATTTGATTCGTGAACCGTCCGTTGTCGGCTGCGAAGATGCTTTTTTTCGATCGCTGCAACGAGAATTAGAAGAAGTTGGTGTTAATGTGCAATATTATCAAGGAATTTTGGTTGCCCAGGGAAAAGAACCCGAAAGTCTCGTTTTATCCGCCCATATTGATCGACATGGACTTTTATGTACAGGAGTTAATGAATTTCAGTATGCCGCATTTATCGCCAGCAATCAAAGCGAATTAACGGGCGATTCGGTATCTGAACAAATGATGTACACCATCGACAATCGTTTTCAAGGTCAGCGTGTCCAAGCTCATTTACCCTATACAGGAACCTATTTAGGACAAGGTGTAATTACCAATTCCTATATCTGTCCCGCCCGAAAAAATCTAATTTTTGAATTGGATGGCTTAGATTTTTTGCAACCTGGTACACCTGTTTCTTTTTTAGATAGATTAAAAATTACTGATGGTTACGCGTCTGCCCAATTGGATAACGTATTAAGTGCCGCAATTATCGTTTATCTTTTTCGTTGTGGGTTTCAAGGAACGGCCCTTTTTACAGCCCAAGAAGAAGCGGGACGCAGTTGGCGGTATGCTCTAGCCTGGTTTTTGCGTCATAATCTCACAACACAACGTTTAATCGTCTTGGATACCAGTCCTTACCCCACACGAGAAGCGGCAGATGCCCAACATATAGTTCTACGCCATAAAGATGCTAGTGGATTATTTGCAACCGAAATTACCGAAGAAATTGTGCAAAAATGTTTAGAATTAGGTATTACCTACAGCTTTAAAGATACTTACATTGAAGCACGAAATCGGGAACGGAATAAACCCCTTTCCTTGGGCAGAACGGAATTAGGTCGTTTAGTAGTGGCTACTGACGGAACTATTAATGGTACAACCCTACAAATTCCGACAACAGGTTATCACACCACAGAAGAAACGGCTTCTTTAGAATCTATTTCTGCTGTCATTAATCTTTTGATGTCTTACGTTTAAAACCAATGATGACATTTTCCCTACATTGAATTAAAACGTCGCCGATCTAACCATTGTTGCAAAATGATTTGAGCCGCTTGCTGATCAATTAAGCCCTTGTTATAGCTGGAAAACCGTTTTTGTTCCTTCAATTGGATTTCTGCTTCCACCGAAGACAATCGTTCATCCATAAAATCAATGGGCAATTGTAAAATCTTTTCAAGACGACGACTGAATTTCTGGACGTGCTTCGCTTGAAAACCAATACTGCCATCCATCGAATAGGGAAAACCAATCACCAAAATCCTAACCTGTCGCTCCTCAATCAGATTTTTTAACTGCTGAACATCTGCTTCAAAAGTCGTTCTGTCAATCGTTGTTAATCCTGTTGCAATTAGGCCTGTGCCATCACAACCCGCAACCCCAATTCTTTTTTTTCCCACATCCAACCCCAAAGCCGCCACTCGTTCCATCGGATTTTATGAATAATCATTAGTTAATTACCCATTATTCACTATCAACTGTCAATTTTTCGCTATTTTAAGTTTGGTGTCCTTTTTCGGGCAAATCAGGCGTTTGATCGAGATTTTTATCGCCATTACTACCTTTGGGCGTAACATCGGCTGAATCTGATAATTTTAACCAGGAAATTCGGCTCGGAATGGGCGTTCTGGGAACGGGTTGCAGACCTTGTAACATTTCCGAGAGTTGCAATCTTTCCAGTTTGGTTTCCTTCAGTTTATGCCAAACAGAACGAGACATTAACAGGGTATGTTCAACCCGTTGCGCTCCCAATTGATCCAAATATTCTTCCCGTTCATGCTGATAATCGGCTGAAAGCAGTTCCAAAGATTGAATCGGCAGACCCTGGACTAATCGTGACATTTGGAATAACAGTTTGGGATAAAGCCAGGTATAGGCGGGATGAACCGTGAGTTCGGCTTGATGGGGACGGGAACCATCTTTCGACAAAATTAATTTAAAGTAGGCGATCGCGGCTTTGCGTTGGGGTTCAAAAACATAACCACTGACAACACCCCGTTTCAACCACCAATGCTGAATTTTATTGATTAAACCCATCAGAAAACGAGATTTAAAATCCTGGGTGTGACGATCAAACACCTGACGCATCAAAGGAGGCATGGAGACGCAATCGAGTTGATAAAGCAATTGGGCATCGGCATGACTAACAGGTAAAAGATTGGGTAAATCGGGGTCATTTTCTGCCAATTGAGCTAATAATTCAGGAGGGAGCGACCAATAGGTCATTTGGGCTAGGGGTTGAAAGCCATTTTGCCGATAGAGGGCCAGCAGATTTTTTTCGTGAATATTAATTTCTAATAACCAGGTGCGGGCTTCCCAAATTCTTTCAAAACAAAAACGCAACAACTGAGAACCAATTCCTTTAGGGTCAGTGACCAAATCAGGCTGAATCGCGAGTTCTTCGACTACAATTCGCTCAACTCGCCAGGTGCTACGACTACTATTAAAAGGAGAAACCTGTACAAAACCACCAATTTGCCCTGATTCTGTCCTTTCTGCCACATAACCTGAAAAGAGGTGCTGAAAGGGATTGGGAAAATAGCTCAAAAATTTCAGTAATCCATACCAAGAACGGGCCTGCTGCAATTGCTCGGTCAGACTAAATTCAGTATTGCCTAGTTCAGCTTTTAGAGAATTTGATGTTAAGCTGTCAATACTTTCTAAGTCCCGATACTGGACTGGACGAATGAGAACGCCAGAATGGTCTGTTGACAAAGTCATAATCTTCTGGGAGGTATGGCTAATGCCCCCATCTTAGCCGTTATTTCTACCCTGTGGTACGTTTTCTTTCGGCACGTTTTTAATTTTCTTATTTTTTTTCGTAAAGATTTGTAAACTATAAGTTAGTCAAATAATTTTTACTTCTACTTAGAACTTAATGAATAAACTCATCTCTATGGAACGTTCCCTGCTAATTGGCCATATTGCGTCGATGGCTTTCGGGTTAGCAGGCTTACTCATCGTTCTTCCTAATGCCGATTTTATTGCGAATTTACCCGAATTTGGCAAAACGGTCTTTTCCTGGTCAATGGCGGGGGGCGGTGTGATGTATATGTTACTCGGCACGGCAACCGTCGCGCTCTATGCCTATCGGACTTTGGGAATTTGGCATTGGTTGGGATTTATGATTCCTGCGATCGCCCTTTCCCTGTCTAGTGAATTACTAGGGACGAGTACGGGTTTTCCCTTTGGAGATTATCGTTATCTATCAGGCTTAGGTTACAAAATTTCAGGTTTAGTCCCGTTTACCATACCCCTATCTTGGTTTTATGTCGGTTTCAGTGCCTATTTCATCGTTCGCATGGGTTTAGCGAAAAAGTCTTTACCCGTTTGGGGACAGGAATTAGGCGCGATCGCCTTTGGTTCCTTACTATTAATGTCCTGGGATTTTGTGCTTGACCCTGCCATGAGTCAGACCACGATGCCCTTTTGGGTCTGGGATCAGCCTGGTGCCTTTTTTGGAATGCCCTACCAAAACTTTGCGGGTTGGTTCGGCACAGGAGTCGTCTTTATGACCGTTGCGACCCTCATTTGGCGACTAAAGCCCCTTAACTTGCCCGAAGAACAGCCTGGCGTTCCCTTTGCGATTTATCTCAGTAACTTTGGCTTCGCGACTGTTATGAGTCTGGGAGCAGGCATTTATCCCCCCATTTTCTTGGGTTTAATTTTAGGAGTGCTTCCCGCCTATATTTTCTATCGGATTTCCTTCCCCGAATCTCGGTCTATTGCGGTTGAAAGACTCAAAGGCGTGATTGAAAGGGATAAAACAGACTTAGCGGCGGCGAAATAGCACATTGTGAGTGATTTATCGTCAATAATCGGTTTATTTTCTCTCTTGATCCTATTGTTTCAAGGGAGTGCCACGCTCATTCTCTTGTCTCGTTTATGCAAAGGGGCCGTTCGTCGGCCTCCGCTTTTACCTGAAAAAGCTACCCCTGAAATGGTCGGTAAGGTCAGTGTGGTGGTTCCGACCCTGAATGAAGTCGATCGCATTGACCCCTGTTTGGCGGGACTCCATCAACAAACCTCAGAAGTGCGAGAAATTCTCATTGTTGATAGCCAATCCCAGGACGGGACTAGGGAAAAAGTTAAGGCGATCGCAGAAATAGATCCCCGTTTTCAGTTACTAACCGATGATCCCTTGCCGAAGGGATGGGTAGGCAGGCCGTGGGCGTTAAATTATGGTTTTTACCAAAGTTCACCCGAAAGTGAGTGGTTTCTAGGGATCGATGCGGATACCCAACCCCAAGCAGGATTAGTTCCCAGTCTGATCAAAGCCGCTCAAACAGAAGGTTATGATTTATTGTCCCTAGCTCCCCAATTTATTCTGCAATCGGCGGGGGAATGGTGGTTTCAACCCGCTTTATTGATAACGTTGTTGTATCGTTTTGATTCAGCAGGGGTTCGCAATCAATCCCCCGAAAGAGTCATGGCTAACGGTCAATGTTTTCTTTGTCGTCGGGAGGTTTTAGAAAAAATAGGCGGTTACGCGATCGCGGCTAGTTCTTTTTGTGATGATGTCACCCTCGCTCGTTATGCCGCCCAACAGGGTTATAAAGTAGGCTTTTTCGATGGCTCTAAGGTGATTCGAGTGCGAATGTATGAAGGATTTCAGGAAACCTGGCGGGAATGGGGGCGATCGCTAGATCTCAAGGATGCGTCCTCGGTGGCTCAACTCTGGGGAGATGTGGCGTTATTAATTCTCGTTGAGGGTTTGCCGTTATTCTTACTGGGAATTTTAACGATTAGTTTATTCTCAGGTTATGATTTCTTGATGATAAGAGGGGCGATCGCTTTGAATCTTGTTTTAGTATTAACTCGTTTTGCCCTACTTTTAGCGGTTTATCCCTCCTATTACCGTCCAAAAACATCGATTAAGTCCCTATTTTTCTTCCTCTCTCCTTTTGCAGATCCTTTAGCTGTTCTTCGGATTGTACTATCGGCAACCCAAAAACCAAGGCAATGGCGGGGTAGGGCTTATTAAGAGTCCTATTTTGAATATTTTCCCAAAATCACAACAAAAAAATTATCGAACAATCCAAACTTGGGGTATTTTAGGGGTAGATATTCAATGATCATTTAAGGAAAATACTTTAACGATGAAAATTCTAGTGACGGGTGGTGCGGGTTTTATTGGTTCCCACCTCATTGACCGATTGATGGAGCAGGGACACGAAGTCCTTTGTTTAGATAACTTTTACACGGGTAGTAAACAAAATATTCTTAAATGGTTGGACAATCCTAAATTTGAGCTTGTTCGCCATGATATAACTGAACCCATCCGATTAGAAGTCGATCAGGTCTATCATTTAGCCTGTCCTGCTTCCCCCGTTCATTACCAGTTCAATCCCGTTAAAACCATTAAAACCAACGTAATGGGAACCTTGAATATGTTAGGACTCGCTAAACGGGTAAAAGCAAGGTTTCTATTGGCATCTACCTCAGAAGTCTATGGCGATCCCGATGTTCATCCCCAAAGCGAAGAATATCGGGGTAATGTCAACTGTATCGGCCCCCGATCCTGTTACGACGAAGGTAAGCGAGTTGCAGAGACTTTGGCTTTTGAATATTATCGTGAACATAAAGTTGATATTCGGGTTGCTCGAATTTTCAATACCTATGGGCCACGAATGCAGGAACAAGATGGAAGAGTTGTCAGTAATTTTATTGTGCAATCGATTAAAGGTACACCCTTGACGGTTTATGGGGATGGTTCCCAAACCCGAAGTTTTTGTTATGTTTCTGATCTGGTGGAAGGATTAATGCGTTTGATGAATGGGGATTTTATTGGCCCCATTAATCTGGGAAATCCTGGGGAATACACCATTCTTGAGTTGGCCCAAATCATTCAAGGCATGATTAATCCCGATACAGAGTTAATTTATCAACCCCTACCCGAAGATGACCCCAAACAGCGTCAACCCGATATTACTCGCGCCCAGACCTATCTCAATTGGGAACCAACCATTCCCCTCAAGGAAGGATTGGAGATGACCATTAAAGATTTTAAATCTCGCGTTGATCGGGTTTAATATCTAGGTTAGCTTTGTGTCACTAATGATTCATGACTAACAGGGTAATTTTTTAAAGCTAAATTAAATCACAGGAGAAAGCTAAATGCGAGTTTGTGTTATTGGAACGGGTTACGTTGGTTTGGTGACGGGTGTATGTTTGGCTCACATTGGTCATCAAGTGATCTGTGTTGATAATAATGAAGAAAAAGTTAAGCTGATGAAGTCGGGGCAATCTCCGATTTATGAGCCTGGACTTTCGGAATTAATGCAGTCTGCTACCGAATCAGGAAAGTTAGAATTTACGGCGGATTTGGGGTTGGGAGTCAAACACGGTGAAATTTTATTTGTCGCAGTAGGAACGCCTCCTTTACCGACGGGAGAGAGCGATACCCGCTATGTGGAGGCCGTTGCACGGGGGATTGGGGCGCATCTGGATGCTGGATTTCGGGTGATTGTTAATAAGTCAACGGTTCCCATTGGTTCAGGAGACTGGGTGAGAAGAATTGTGCTGGATGGTTTGGCCGATCGCCAAATGTCTGAAGAAGCAACGGGAAATGGGAGTGATGTCAACTTTGAGGTGATCAGTAACCCAGAGTTTCTCCGAGAAGGCTCGGCGATTTATGACACCTTTAATCCCGATCGCATTGTCTTGGGTGGGCATAACGAAAAGGCGATCGCGATGATGCAAGAACTTTATCAGCCGATTGTGGAGCGGAAATTCTCAGAAGATTCCAGCCTTCCCCCTGTGCCTGTGGTGGTGACCGATCTCAGTTCTGCCGAGATGATCAAGTACGCGGCCAATGCCTTTCTGGCAACCAAAATTAGTTTTATTAATGAAGTCGCCAATATCTGCGATCGCGTCGGAGCAAATGTCACTCAGGTTGCCAGGGGCATTGGACTAGATTCTCGGATTGGCAACAAGTTTTTAAATGCAGGCATTGGTTGGGGCGGTTCCTGTTTTCCCAAGGATGTGTCTGCTTTGATCCACACTGCCGCCGATTATGGTTATACGACCGAATTGCTCAATGCGGCGGTGAATGTCAACACTCGTCAACGGGTGATTGTTATTGAGAAATTACAGCAAGAACTTAAAATTCTCAAAGGTAAGGTGATTGGACTCTTGGGACTCACTTTTAAACCCGATACCGATGACATGAGAGACGCTCCTGCTTTAAATATCATTGAACAACTCAATCGCTTGGGAGCGAAAGTTAAAGCCTATGATCCGATTGTTTCCGCGTCGGGTTTGAGTCATGGACTGTCGGGGGTCTTAATTGAAACCGATCCTCAACGTCTAGCGGATGCCTGTGATGCCCTCGTGATCGTCACCGAATGGCAAGAATTTCTCAAGTTAGATTACGGCAAAATGAGCAAATTAATGGTTAATCCCGTGATCATTGATGGTCGTAATTTCTTAGAGCAAACGACTTTAGAGCAAGCGGGCTTCCGATATATCGGCATTGGCCGCAGTTAAATTCTATTTTTGAACATCCTATGTTACCGTTGCCGTCTTCTCCCATTGCGAGCGTTAGTCAAGATGATCTGTTAGCAGTTTTTGCTGACTTTCTGGCGATCGATGTGAGTGCGGGAGATGCGGCCACGGATACCCTCGTTACCTATCGTCGGCAACTCCAACAATTTCTTCTCTGGTGTAATAGTTTAGCGATCCATCCCGCCCAAATTACCGCAGAGCAAATTAAACGTTATCGACGCTGGTTGATTGATTCCCGTCAACTGAAACCTTCCACTGTTGCTTTGAAACTATCCGTTGTTCGACGTTTTTATCAAGCAGCCCTAGAACGGGGATTAATCAGTTTGAATCCTGCCAGTGGTATTAAACCGCCCAAGCCTAAACGCGATACGACGGCTAATATAAATTATCTAGAAAAAGAAGAAGTTGAATCTTTATTGGCAGTCATTCCCGATGATAATAGTTTAAAATCTGCGAGGGATAAAGCCTTGATTGCGATTATGGCTCTAGAGGGGCCTCGGACAGTGGAATTACACCGTGCCAATATCAAAGATTTAATCAAGCAGGGCAATAATTATGGTATTCGAGTGGAAGGTAAAAGAAGTATTCGGATTGTTCCCTTAACCCCAGATTTAGCTGATTTATTATTAAATTATTTAACAGTACGCACTGAAAAAGGTGAAAAATTAAAGCCCGATACTCCTTTATTTATTGCGGTCGGTAATCGTGCCAAGGGAAAACGAATTTCTCGGCGGGGGATTCGTTTAATTGTAGATAGTTATCTGATAGAAACAGAATTAAAATATTTGCCTGGTCGAGTGATTTCTACCCACAGTTTGCGCCATACGGCGGGTACTTTAGCGTTGCGATCAGGAGCGGAATTACGGCAGGTTCAGGATCTCTTAGGCCATGCTGATCCTAGAACAACGGCGATTTATGCCCATGTTGCCGATCGCTGGGAACATAATCCTGCGCTTAATGTGGAGATTGATTTATAGGATTTTTTGAGATTATATCAATATATGAATCAACGCCTAATTGGTTTAACGGGGGGAATTGCCACAGGAAAAACAACGGTTTCTAATTATTTGCGCGATCGCTATGGTTTCCCTATTTTGGATGCAGATATTTATGCCAAAGAAGCGGTAGAAGTTGATTCACCTATTTTTCAAAAAATTGTTAAACGTTACGGATCAGAGATTCAATTAGAAAATCAGGCATTAAATAGAACAAGGTTAGGGGATATTATTTTTAATGATACAGACGAAAAAGCATGGCTAGAAGCTCAGATTCATCCCTACGTCAGAAAGCGTTTTCAGGAAATGATTGATTCTCTAGACAACCAAATTATCGTGTTATCTATTCCTTTATTAATAGAAGCAAATTTAACCCATTTAGTTAGTGAAATCTGGGTCGTTTTTTGTCACTATGACCAACAAATTCAACGCCTACAGCGACGTAATCATTTAACAGAAGAACAGGCGATCGCCCGTATTAACAATCAATTACCCCTTTCCGAAAAAATCACTAAGGCGGATGTGGTTTTAGATAATTCTGGTAGTCTAGAGTATCTTTATCAACAAATTGATCAAAATTTTAAAAAAGTCATTCAAAAATAGGCGATCGCGGCGTTAACCGAGTCATCGACGAATTGATCCAACAAATTATTTAAAATTAGAGATATTCGGTCATTAATAACTTAAATCGGGGATATTGTTGGAGAGGGACAAAGAGCGGTTCTGTCATCGCTAAATCGGTATAGGTATCGGGGAAGAGAGCGATCACTTTTTCGAGACAATCCACCGCTAGTTCCCAGTGACCTGCCGCCATCTGACAAAGAGATTGAGCATACCAGGCGTAATCATCCTCTGGATTGATCATCAGAGCTTGTTGATAACAGGCGATCGCTTGATTAAAACGACCGATAGTTTGGAAAATTTGCCCCTGCTGATACCACGACCAATAATCCTTGGGTTTTATTAGTAAGGCTTGCTGATAATTTCTAAGAGCATCGGCAAAGCGTCCCCAGTGGCGCAGACAATCAGCCCGTCGGTAGGTTGCCCAATAATCATCGGGACGAATCGCCAAGGTTTGATCAAAGGCCCTCAAGGCTTGGGAATATTTTCCCCACAGGCGATAGGCTTCTGCTATACGGTAATTAGCCCAGTAATCATTCGGGAGAGTCAACAGAGCTTTTTTAAAACACGCGATCGCCTCTTCATATTTCTTTAAGCCTTCCAGGTAAACATAGCCCTGGTCATACCAAGCCCAATAATTTTGGGGATCAATTTTGAGAGCATTATCATAACTGGCGATCGCTGCTTCATGTTGTCCCAGATTCTCTAAAATCACCCCCCGCTTATACCATGACCAATAATCCTGGGGATAATAGTGTAAAGCTCTTTCATAACTCATCAAAGCTTCGGGATAACGCCCCTGATCTGATAAGGCATTAGCCTGTTGATACCAGCCTTGGTAATTATCAGGACGGCATTCTAGGGTATTAAAAACAGTCAAAAAGGGAGATCTAGCCATAACAAGGAAATCGTGAACAATTTTTTAGGTAATCAAACTTTGACACAATGCAAAAACTAAGATAAATAATTCTTTAAGAACAAGTTATGAGTAGGTGATAATGTTACCGTCTGAATTACTAATCCATCGACGTAGTGGTGAAACTATTATCCCTAAATGCTTGCCGATTGACAATAGCATCACTGAGTTAGTGCAAGAACAAATTAATTTATTTCAAGCAACATTAGGGGAAACCCAGAGAATACTCGATCAAAAATGTCTAGAATTAGAAGGAGATAGTCCTAATTATAAAGTGATTAGGGGTCTGGCGCACCTTTTAAAAAATCATTTTTCGACTTTTGAAATTATTAGTCCCCTAGAGCCGATCGCCCTGAGAAAAAAAGTTTTTACAGAAGCGGCTTCTAAAATTTTTATGCTCCAACAAAAGCAAGACCTCTTAGAAAAATTAGCAACGACTTTAAGTCAGGAACTCAATCGAGAAGTTTTTCCACCAGAAATTGAAAAAGGATTGTATGCTGATTTACCCGAAAATCGTATTTTCACGCAATTTGAAACCCCTGTTACCGATACTTTAATTCATCGTTATAATCTTTCCCAAGTACAAGGAATTTTCTATCGAGCAAATCATATTATTATTAATGCCCATCGTAATGATCCAGGCGAATATAAACTACTCTTTCGCTATCTTAAATTATTCCAATTAATGGCCTATATTGAAGGCGATGCTGATACGGGTTTTACCATTACCATTGATGGCCCCACCAGTTTATTTAAAGCGAATACCCGCTATGGTTTGGCTTTAGCAAAACTACTACCCGCCCTACTGCACGTTAGTAAATGGAATCTTCAGGCTAAATTAACCAGTCAAGATAGTTATAGCGGAGAAGAAAAAACAACTTATTTTCAATTAAGCGATCGCTGTGATTTAGTTACTCATTATCCGCCTGGCAAACCCTACGACAGTATGCTAGAAGCTTCTTTTGCTAATAGCTGGGAGAAACTGAAAACGGATTGGCGATTAGAGCGGGAGGTGGATTTAATTCCCTTACCTGGAAGCGTAATGATTCCCGATTTTCGCTTAGTCCATCCCGATGGCAGAACTTTTTTATTAGAAATTGTTGGTTATTGGCGGCCTGAATATTTACAGAAGAAATTTTATCAAGTGCGTCGCGCCGAAGTGGATAATTTGATTTTGGCGATTTCAGAAAGACTTAATTTAGAAAAAGCAGGCGTTAAATTTACCGATACCCCTGCTCAGATTATTTGGTTTAAGGATAAACTCAGTCCCAAGGCGGTTTTGGAGGTTTTAGAGCAAAAGGGAGTCAATAATAAGGATTAATTTGCCGTCCAGTCGGGCAATTCAGAAACGAAAAAAGACTCGATCATTATTTCGCTACTTTAAAGGGGCGATTTTTTAGGACGGGGAATCTCAAAAATGTAGCCCTTTCCCCGAATAGTTTGAATATAATTTCCTTCAGGTTCTCCAATTTTTCGGCGAATTTGACCAATATGAACATCGACTTTCCGTTCAGCCTTAACATCATCGACCGTTCCCCAAACCGCCGAAATAAGTTCCATGCGCCCCCATATTTTGCCAGGATGGGTCACCAAAAAATATAATAATTCAAACTCTAATTGGGTTAGGGGGACTGATTCATTCTCGATTATTACTTCATTGCGTTCTACATTAAACTCTAAACGACCAAAATTGATAGGAGTTTCGGGAATCGAAGGGGGAATTTCCATCGCAGATTGTCGCTTAATTAAGGCCCCAATTTTTGCTTTTAAAACTTCAAGATTGAAGGGCTTCGTTAAATAATCATCTGCTCCCTGTTCAAATCCTTCTAAAACGTAATTAGTATCGGATAAAGAAGTGAGCATCAAAATAATGGTTTGAGAATTCCGCATTTCCTTACAGAGATTAAATCCACTATCGTCGGGTAAATTAACGTCTAAAATAACGAGATCGGGATGAAATTCTTTAAAGAGATGTCTTGCTGTTTTAGCATCTTCCGCCGTCTCAACTTGGTAGTCATTAAAACTCAAAAAACGGAACACCAGATTACGAATCGCGGGGTCATCGTCCACGACTAAAATTTTATTTTGAAGATTTTGAGGGGAATTAATTGTCATGTCTATAGGTTAAAAGTAAATCGACAAACCTATCGTGGAATAATAATAGTCGATTTAGGATTTTTAGGAAATGATTAATTGAGATGAATCAACAACAAGCTAGTCCAATTACTGAGATTTTACGAAAACTAATTATTCAACCAGATGTACCTTTTTATGCACCTGGACATAAGCGTGGTCAAGGAGTCTCTAAGATATTATCAGATTTATTAGGGAAAAGAACATTCCAAACAGATTTACCCGAACTTCCTGAATTGGATAATTTATTCGCGCCCTCTGGGGTCATTCAAGTGGCCCAGACCTTGGCGGCGGATCTTTGGGGGGCTTCTCAGACTTGGTTTTTGGTAAATGGGACAAGCTGTGGGGTGATTGCTGCAATTTTGGCGACCTGTGGGGCGGTTGATAAAATTATTCTGCCACGCAATAGTCATCAGTCAGCGATCACGGGTTTGATTTTGTCGGGGGCGATACCGATTTTCATTGAACCTGTCTATGATGCCCAATGGGATTTGGCCTACGGAATCACGCCAGAAGCCTTAGAACAAACCTTGCAAGCTCATCCTGATGCTAAGGCGGTGATGTTACTCTATCCCACCTATCACGGGGTTGGAGCCGATATTCAGGCGATCGCCGAAGTTAGCCATCGTTATAATATTCCCCTCATCGTCGATGAAGCTCACGGAGCGCACTTTCATTTTCATCCCGATTTACCTCCCTCGGCCCTAGCAGTAGGGGCAGATATAACGATCCAATCCACCCATAAAACCCTGGGAGCCTTGAGTCAGGCATCCATGTTACACCTGCAAGGATCACGAGTGAATCCCCAACGAATTACGAAAGCCCTTTCTTTGGTTCAATCCACCAGTCCCAGTTATCTCTTACTAGCTTCTCTAGACGGCGCAAGACAGCAAATGGCCCTAGAAGGGAGAGCTTTATTAACCCAAACCCTGGATTTAGCCGACATTGCCCGACAAAAACTGGCCCAAATTCCTGGTCTGACGGTTTTAAATTTTGCTGAACCCAAACTAGGTTTTCATTGGTTTGATCCCACTCGCTTAACCGTTGATGTGAGCCAATGGGGATTAACGGGCTTTGAGCTTGATGAAATGTTGCGGGATGAATGGGGGGTCACTGCGGAACTGCCGACGTTACGACAACTGAGTTTTATTATTAGTCTGGGCAATTCCCAGGAAGATATTGGGGCTTTAGCTCAAGCTTTTAGGGTTTTATCTGATCGTTACCCGATTTCAGAAACGAATATCCTCAAAATTCCTCCCATTCCCCCTTCCCATTTTGCGTTGTCTCCCAGGGACGCTTTTTTTGCGATGACAGAAACCGTGAAGATTGAAAACGCGATCGCTCGTATTAGTGCCGAATTAATTTGTCCCTATCCGCCTGGGATTCCTCTGTTGATTCCAGGAGAAATTATTACGGAAGAAGCCCTGGATTATTTGCAAAAAGTTCAGAGTTTAGGCGGAATGATCAGTGGTTGTAGTGATTCGAGTTTACAAACCTTTCAGGTTATTGCTAATAAATGAACTTTTTTAATGAGGAAAACGAAGTTTTAAAGAGCCTTGATCTCCATCTAATTCCGCCCAACAACCCACAGGTAACGCCGCATTTTCCCCATCATGCCCAAAGCATAACCCCGAAACCACAGGCAAACCCAAATCTCCCAGGCGATCGCGGAGAACTTCTTCGACTGTCCAACTATTACTGCCGACGGGAGCTTCGCATCGACTAAAACGGCCGAGGGCAATGCCTTTAACTTGCTTAAACGCGCCGCATAATCGCCAATGGGTCAACATCCGATCAATGCGATAGGGGGCTTCGGTGACATCTTCTAGGGCCAAAATCGCACCGTTTAAATCGGGTTGTAAAGGCGTTTCCAATAAATGGGTCGCCACCGTTAAATTGGCGGGTAATAATTTTCCTGATACCACACCTCCTCCCCAACCATCCCCGATCAAAGGCTTGAGAGTACGACCTTCTAGGGCATCAAAAAGCCTCTGCTGTGACCAGTCGGGTTCTTCGGCCAAGGTGGTCAAAACGGGGCCATGAATGCTAGAAATCCCTACTGTCGCTAAACTCCAAAGTAATCCCGTAATATCGGAAAAACCGATCAACCATTTGGGGTATTCTAGGGTCCATTGCCATTGCTCCAATAATCTCGCGCTACCATAGCCGCCCCTGGTACAAAGAATCGCCTTACAATCAGGATTTTTCCATGCTTCTAGGAGGGCATGGCGGCGTTGTTCATCGGTTCCTGCCAAATAACCTTCTTTTTGATCCCAATGAAACCCTAATTCCACTCGATAACCCCGCGATCGCCAAACGTCCATACCTTTTTCGAGGGCATCAAATTCCCTCAGTGCGCCACTGGTGGAAATGACGGTGACGCGATCGCCCTGTTGGAGGAAAGGGGGGAAAGAAATCGGTGCGGACATAGGCTTCAAGCTCCGAGGCGTTGACAGATGAAATCGCCTAAATTTTGTTCGGTAAAGGGTTGACAAATTCCATTTTCGAGTATGGTAACTTGATTAGGGCAATCATAGAGAACTGAATCGTGTGTTTGTTGATCCCTTAAAGTTTTAGCGTCTAAAATGCGATCGCCCCATAATTCTAAATCAGCGATCGAAGCCTCAAGACCCGCTTGACGACCTTTTTCGATACCAATTGGTTCTACGGATGTAACATAGGGCATTTTCATATTTCTCTCTAATTCACTAATCGAAGTCCAGAGTTGTTTTTCAAGTTTGGGGGGTAAGGTCATTAGCCAATCAATCACCGCAAATAAGTCAATAATTTTCTGTTTCCCCCAATCTCTTTAATGTACGGAGAAAGTTATACGGTAAACTATTGCTTATTGACGCTAACTAATTTGGTTAACGTAAAAAGTTCGACTGTCGCTATCAGAAATATTTGTAATGGATCTCAAATCACTCATCCGCGATATCCCCGATTTTCCTAAACCTGGGATTCTTTTTCGAGATATTACGACTCTTCTGGGTCATCCTGAAGGACTTAGGTACACAATTGATACGTTAACTGAAAAATGTAAGGTCATGGGACTTACCCCCGATTACGTCGTTGGGATGGAATCCAGAGGGTTTTTATTTGGCGTTCCTTTAGCTTACCAACTGGGTTCGGGCTTTATTCCTGTCCGTAAACCGGGCAAATTACCTGCGGCAGTCCATCAAATCGAGTATGACCTAGAATATGGCACTGATAGCCTAGAAATTCATCAGGATGCTCTACAAAATCACCATAGTGTCCTTATTGTCGATGATTTGATTGCCACAGGCGGTACGGCAAAGGCTACGGCGGAATTACTTTCCCGAATTGGCTGTAATGTTTTGGGATTTGCTTTTATTATTGAGTTACAAGATCTCGGCGGACGAAAAAAATTGCCAGATTTACCAATTATTACTCTTGTTGAGTACTAAATGACGACCCGATCGCCTGCTTCACCCATAATTAATCGTTGGTTTAGTCAGATTCTTATCTGGTTGACCAGTGAAACTTTTTTGTACATTGCTAAGCGTATTTTACAAGGATTATTAACGCTTTTATTGGCTTCTTTATTAAGTTTTCTGATTATTCAGTTAGCTCCAGGGAGTTATTTGGATACGCTCCAACAAAATCCTAAAATCTCTCCTGAAACCATTAAGGAAATTAAAATTCAATTTGGTTTAGATAAGCCTTGGTATGTCCAATATTGGCTCTGGCTTGTGCAGGTCATTACTCGCTTTAATTTTGGACAAAGTTTTGTTTACAATCGTTCCGTTGGCTCTTTATTATTAGAACGGATTCCAGCAACGTTATTATTAGCCATTTCTTCGATTATTATTACCTGGGCGATCGCGATTCCTTTGGGGGTAATTAGTGCGGTTAAACAAAGTACCTTACTCGATAAAGTTTTGCGAGTTTTGAGTTATTTTGGACAAGGTTTTCCCAGTTTTATTACGGCCCTAGTTTTACTAATTGTTGCCCAGAATGTTTCTCCCCTCTTGCCCGTTGGCGATATGACGAGCATTGATTTTGCAGAGTTTTCGACGCTAGGTAAAATTAGCGACATTCTTTGGCACATGATTTTGCCGACCTTGGCTTTGAGTATTACGAGCTTTGCAGGATTGCAACGATTGACTAGGGGACAATTATTGGACGTGATGCGTCAGGACTATATTCAGACTGCTAGAGCCAAGGGATTGCCTGAAAATAAGGTTATTTACGTCCATGCTCTGCGTAATGCGATTAATCCCCTAATTACCCTGCTGGGATTTGAATTTTCTAGTTTGTTGAGTGGAGCTTTTATTGCTGAATTTTTCTTCAATTGGCCAGGGTTAGGAAGATTGATTTTACAAGCGGTGACGGCTCAAGATTTGTATCTTGTTATGGGCAGTTTGATGATGGGAGCCGCTATGTTAATTGTGGGGAATTTACTGGCTGATTTACTTTTAAAAGCGGTTGATCCTCGCATTAAACTTTCGGACTTGAAATGATTTTTAAATAATTTATTATTATCTGAAAAATGTTTACTGAAATTCATTATATTCTCCGCTCTAGATTAGATGGACAATACGTGACGGCTCGTCTTAAAAATCCTGATGATAATGGGGAAGTTAACTATATTTTATTATTTAAAGAAGACTATGATGCGTTGAGTTATGTTAATACCCACGCGCCTGATGTAGCCAGTCGTTTTGCGGTGGAGTCGGTGACAGGAACTCAACTCAAAAATCAACTTCAACGCTGGGGTTTTGCTGGAGTGGGTCTGGTGCAGGAGTCGCTAGAACCCAAAATTCAGTTTTTTAAGATCTAAACCTAATTTCTTAGAATGCGATCGCCTCTTTTTGATTAGATGAAGTAATCAGGAAAGTTCTGATCAATCTCAATCAGGAGACGCGATCGCCTAAATTTTCTGGGGTTTAAAATCAATGATGAAAAAGCTTACTGATTGTAATTGCGGGTAAACGATTCTTGTTTCAGATAAACAAAGCGTGGAGCAAGCGGTGGTAGATTTTCGGCGGCATTAAACTGAGTGTCATATTCCCAGTTTCGAGCAGGTGGGCTATAGAGTTGGCTCGACATAGCACCACTTACATGAAGCGGTGTGCTAGTACTGACAAACGACCCCCGATAAGTTAACAGCACTCCTCCCCACTGTTCCAAAAATCGAGGATAGTTTTCTAAACCCCCATTATACCCAGGAGTTTCAACTGAATTGGTAATATCTGTACCCGATAGAAATGCTGAGTTAATCGTTGTTGGGGTAGGCGTTATTTTGGCCGCACTACTACCCGTATTACAATTCTGTCCGCTAAGCTTATGGATGGCAAAATTAGTATTAAGACAAGCATTGGATAAAACATTAAGAGAATCAGCTAAAATACTGGCGGGTTGCCAATTGACGGTGTTGTAATCTCCTTGAACATACACGGCTTGATCGCTGACGAAAGTTAAGCCTGTGGGGTCAGAATTACCAATTTTTGCTAAACCAGGCAGTTGTTGCGCTTGAACCAAGACAAACCCATAGGGACTTTGCTTGCCATTCGCAGCAGTATAGGTCGTTTTGTTAATTGTCGCATGGAAAACAAAGCCCCCTTCAGAGGTATCAGAACCCGCTAAACCTAAGTTTTGAAAAGAACCAGCCGTTGTACTATTATCAGCATTTGCAGTGGCAAAGATACGTTGATCAGCCGAAAATCCTAAACCGCTATTGTTATCTGTAACCGACCCACTACTGAAAGCGACATAACGTCCAACTTTATTCCAAATAGCTAGACTCTCAATATTAATTTGTAGTAAGCGCATATCCCTTGTTTCTCTGTCGTTACGAAAGCTAAGAGAAGTCGTTCGTCCAATATCTTGAATGGGTGCGCTCACAAAGAAACGACCATCAAGAGCAGCGATCGCGGCAGGGTTTGAGGCTGTCAGACTGGCTTTGAGAGTATCTTTTTGAGTAGTGGTTAAATTCGTGAAGGTATCAACAATGGAATTTAGAGAAGTACCGACAGAAAAAGAAGGTTTCCCTTCATTAAAAGCAATGGGAGTTGTCTGAGAAACCATCACAATATAGAGAGCATTTACAAGAGTCGCTTTTTGATCATCAGTTAGAGGGACACCAGGATTTAAAGCACAGCGATCATTTGGATCATTTAAAGCAGCAACACTGCCCGCACTAACAGGAGAAGTTGTGGATGCCAAGTTATTTCTCAGGGTAGTTCTTTGAGCAGGTGTTAAATTTGTAAAAGAATTAACAACGGTATTGAGAGAATTTACTACTGTAGAAGAATTTCCTATAATAAAAGAACGATCCCATCCGTAATAGGCAAAAGGAATTTTTAAGGCAACTATTGCACGATAAAGAGTACTCGCAAGGGCGTTTCTCTGCGCGGGCGTTAGTGTAATGCCAGTACCAGGATTAAAAGGAGTGATTAAAGGATCACAACCTGGTGTATAGTTTGAATTAGGAATACCAGCTAAATTTTTAGACACTAAAACAGGTTGAAGTAAACTGCGCCGTTCTCCTTCTGTTAGGACTGTTGTAGAATTAATACTTCCAGTAGAACTACGCGAAATTGAAGTCATTTCAAAAGGAATACCCGTCGTATCAGAAGCAGAAGTAGGAGTATAAAGAATTTTTAGATCGGCTTTTTGGGAATAATCTCCATTGAGATCTAAAATACTGGCATTAGGAATGGAGAGCGCATCAATTCCTAGTTTAACTTGACTTCCCCAGGCAGTAGCAACTCGATTGGCATCCATCGCACTTGTTGTCGGACTCGTACTGCCTGTTCCATTAAATAACAAGTTTAAAAATGTTCCCGCCGTATTCATAATTCTCACTCTGCCGTCAGGATAGGTCTGATTATTATTTTTACGAAAGCTGTACAAATTTTTAGAAAGTGTCACTTGGCTATTAATATTAAGACCGTTATCAGAACCCAGATAAAGATTCCCATTAGTATGAATTGGCCCAGAGAGATTCATCACAGGCCCTGGCAAAATTTCTAGATCATTAAGATAAAAAGCCGCAAACTGAAACATCGGAACCAAGCGAGATTTGATCGCCATTTCCGTCATAGCGGTTACTTGACCTGATGAAGCATTGGCTTGTTGAGTAACAGAATTAATAGAATAGCGGTATTCCAACATATTAAGATTTTGGAAACTTTCTCCTGGCGGCACTGTTCCCATTGTGGCCTGTCCATTACTACTATCAACCACATAGCTATAGGCAGTTAAGCCATTACTGGAAGCAGTAGAGGCTGCAAAAGTTTGAGATTGGCAACTAAAATCTCCTGAACCATTATTAGTGGTATCGGTATCCATACAAGCCGATAAAGATGTAGGGGAAGTTCCTGTTGGTTGACGATAATCAATGAAAATACTACGCAATTGTTCTGCCCTGGTGTTCAGTGCGCCTTCAGCCCCATAAAAACCACTATTACTGTTGGCGGCGGATTTCACACTGATACTATGAACCTTTGCTAACAGTGCATAGGCAACTAATAAGCCCGATAAGGCGATCGAGAGGGAAATTACCAGAAAAAGAATATAACCTTGGGGAGTATGGGAGGGCTTTTTGTAAAGTTGAATGAGACCTCGATAGAAAGATTGTAAAGTTTTGGTTTTATGATTAATCATGATGGATTCCTCTGGAGAATAAAATTGATAAATTAGTAATTGAGAACATTACGGGGTAAAAAGTTTTGAGTTTGTTGAAGGTTGTCAGAAACCCCTTGGGGTTTGAGAGTGACATTAATCGAATAAAGTTGAGACCAGGCGTAGGCATTGGGGAGTGCTGTCGTTGCGGGAGAAGAAGGGGGAGGATTATTACTACAAGTAGTCGCTCCTGCTTGGGTAATGCTCCAACAAAGAAATTGAGCCGTAGTTGTACTCGTAATATCCTGTTGAATGGTTGCTGTAACTGCAAAATTACCTATCTTATTGACTAAGTTAACGGGATTTTCATTATTAACAATCAGTTGTAAATTTTGTAATTTATCGGTAGGACAAGAAGCATCTGAAATATTACTATCACTACATCCCAAACGATATTTTCGCTCTTGTATTAACATTATTTTTGCTGAACTAATATTATAGGTTCCTGTTAGTGTTCCATTGACAATTAAAGAAGTAGAAGTAGTAGAACTAGCATTGGGATAAAAATTTTCACCTGTATAATTTAAAAATTCTCCGCTTCCGTTCGTACTGGGATAAATAAAAATTCTGACAGTTCCACCATTTTGTAAACGATAATTTCTTAATGCGGTGACAGCCGTATCATTATCACAACCCGCCTCTGGTGCTGGTGGAACACCAATTGGTGGTGGTATTAATTGTTTTAACGAGTTCAGCACAAAAATCTCCGTTGGCGATCCTGAAATAGTTGTCGGTGGAGTTGTAGCGTTATTTGGACAAATCCTGCTGGGCTGAGTTCCTGGAATTAATCGACGTAGGGTAATTTCTGAATTAAAAGTGGGAAAAGTTGGTGAATTTAAATTAGGTGTACCAGCATTCGTGGGATAGGGACTGATTAAAACCGCAGGAAAACCAGCATCAAGGCCCGCTCCTGCTTGTTTAATATCTGAACCAACAATACTAAACGCCGTTATAAGATTTTGGTTAGCTTCATTTCTGGCTTGATCGTTCAAATAAAGTTGTCGATTCCAAGAAAATCCTAAATAGGCTAATTGGATGATGATTCCTGCTACCAGCATGGCCAAAAGAAGTTCGACTAAGCTTATTCCCTTGGATAAATTTTGAGAGATTTTAGTTCTAAAAATTAAAGATTTTAAATAAAAATAAGACCTAGCGGAGGCTCGAAAAAACGGTTTCAACTTGATAAATTTTTTCATGGGGGGAACTACCTTTTTCGATGCGGATGAGAATATCACGGGAAGGATAGGAGTTACTGGAGGCAGTGTTACAAGTGGGGGTCGTGGCATTAACGTTACTTAACTCAACGCAGACATATTGATTGATTCTGTAGGTTTTTCCTGAATATTCTTTCGTGGTAATCGTATTGCCGAGGGGAACTGTGGTAATGCGCGATCGCCTCAAGTTATCTAAGACATTATTGGAAAGCGCGATCGCATCAGACATATTTCGTTTATCGGCATTTTCCATTGCGAAGATCATGAAAGCAGGAAACATGATCGTTAAAGTAATCGATAAGATAATCATGGAGACCAAACTTTCTGTTAAAGTGAAACCTTTTTGAGCAGATGGATGGCGAATAAGAGAAATTATTTTTAGACCTAGATTTTGCATAAATAAACCTCGATAAATTTTTATTCAGATCAGAATTTAAAAGATAAAACAACTAAAATTACCTAATTAATCTCAACGGAATTAATCGCTCCCCCTGCATAAAGCGTCACTTGTTTTCCTTGAGAACGTTGAGCATCGGTTAAAACAAGGGCTAAATTTGCTCCTTCCATTTTGTTAGAACCATCAAAAAAAGTAATAAAACCTTGACTATTAACGCACACACTCCAGTTTGTAACACCCGATCCAGCGATCGTTATATCATCCTCCAAAGTCAAATCTTCTGACATAAAAATACCGTCATTCACCCAATCTTTAACCATCGTGACAGGAGTATCTGCCGCTTGAATTGAACCAATGGGCGTTCCTATTTGAAGTGTTTGAGCATCGGGATTAACAGAAAGAACATCTTTCGCTGAACCCGAACCGATCTTAATTTTGTCTCCCATTGAGAATCCGTTGACGCTATTTACCTCTACAGTTTGAGTCGTAGCAGTTGTTGCTGTCCTTAAAGTGGTACTCGCGTCACAACTGCCACTTTTGGTTGACTCTACTATTAATTTTTGGCTGGGATTGGCAGGATCGGGTCGAACCCGATAGGTCGAAGTGGTGGACATGGCTTTTAATCGCACGGCTTTCAATACCCCTGTCACGCGATCGCGACTATTGGCCAAAGGATTTTCGTACCAAGATTTCCCGATCGATGCGATCGCCGCCAGAATGCCGATAATCGCCACAACCACCAGAAGTTCTGCCAATGTATATCCACTAAACTGGTTTTTCCTGATATTTGGTAAGAGTTTTTGACACAAAATTAGCGTTTTTGTCCTTTGTTTCGATGACATGATATTCCCTGATCTGCTTATTTGACTAAACAAAATATAGATTTATTAATGACTTGAATAAAGTGAGATAACCAGGAAAGTTAATTTAAAAATACGATAGGCTATTAAGAAAAATATACTGACAGTCTCATTTTTCAAAAAACACCATAGCGTTAATAATCAGAAGAAGTAAAATAATAAATTTCTTTCCAAAAGCTTATAGCGTAGTCTTTTTAGGGACTCAGCACTTGTTTAAAAAATAAAAGCCTAAGATTACTCGTATTAAAACATAAGCTCTTATAAATAGCAGTAATTAAAATCACTTATCGAGCGTGATCTTGATCACTTTTTTAAAAATAAATAAGTTTTTTACTTTTTTTATTGAAAATTTACTTGTTTTTTGTAGTTTGACGCATTGTCAATTTACCAAGTTAAGATTAGGTTAAAATTAAATCTTTTAAAAAAGGTAATCAATGTTACTTAATTAATGTTTTTTCGATTTAACGAAACTGACAATCCCTGAGATCTAGTCGGGTATGATCAAGAAAATCAAGCGGATTATCGATCAATACTTGACCGTGTTTGGCATTTTTTAAAATTTTCCTCTCCCTAAATCCATACTGATTGGTTGAAGCGGGAGTATTTTTCAGGGGAAATCGCAGAAAGTTTTTACTGAATAAGTGTTTGTCGTCTTGGGAGTTCTAATTTCAATGGATACGTTAATTCTTGCGCTTATTTGGGTATCATAGGGAGTGTGGGGTCTTTATTCCTTTTTTAGTAGAGAGTTATACCACCATGCCGATAGGGAGTTAAATCCATTTGGGAGTTATTACAGCGAATCATGCCATTATCATCTGAATCATTAACCCCAGTATCTCATTATTTAGAGGAGCATGAAGAGTTCCAGAGAATCCAGAAATTAGTTTTCTGTCTCTGTAAAAAGTATTGGGAAAATGATCCGAATGTTCTCCAAAGTTTTTCTTTAAATCAGTTGTTATTAGAATTAGTACAAGCCAAGCCGACTATTGAGCAGTTAACCTTCTCAATGTATAAATTGGTTAAAACGCTCAATCGTCCCAAGGTTTACGCGGCGGTGGCTAAAGTGATTCTCGATCAACTCAATCCTATTTATCAAAGTGAGAAAAAGCGAGAGAGTGATCAGGGTAATCAGACCAAGATGACGGTGGTGGAGCGATCGCCTTCAGAGAAGGAAACCCAGGTAATCGATCAAGATTTTCTAGCAGAACAAATTGCTAACAAACTGTCCCAACATTCTGAAGCTTCTCGCATGGTGAAATTGGTTTATGCGGCCTGCAAGGATTCCTGGGAAAATGATACAGAGGCGATCCATCGCTATGGGCTGAAAAAATTGATCACCGAACTCCGCGAAAAATATCCTAGAAAAGAAGAAATTCAATTTGTTTTTAATCAATTGGTCGCCAATATTAATAAACAAACTCTTTATTTGGCGATCGCAAACCTGATTTTGAGTCAAATGGATTGCCTATACGAAAACTTCGACGAGGCAGAAGAAAATCCCCATAGTCAAGCACTCAAAACCCAGATTTTACAAATTCCCGATGCCCTAGCCCTAACCAGAGCTAACCGTCGCCAAGACATCGAAACCTCCATCATAGAAGTAAACGCCGAACCCATCCAGACCGTCCTCAACTCAAACAGTCAACCCCAAAAGTCTCCATCCGCAAACGCGCCGAAAGCGTACAATTTATTTGAATTGCGTTTAGAGATTATGCAATACACCAACCCTCTACGGGCAAAAATTCTCCTATTCTCAGTCCTCTTCCATACTTGGGACAAACAGGGCAAAGACTGGGCCATGCTCAGGGGCTATAGCCTAGATGATCTCATGCAACAAGTTATTCTAACGGGTAAACCGATCGCTGAAATTGAAGCCAAACTCTTCGCTGAAGCCAAAACCTTTGCAGAAACGGAAGCCTATGTACAAACCGCAGGAACCATCATCCAAGCACTCAAATCAGTTTTCTAATTTCTAATCCTTTTTCGTCTTCTTTAAAAAATTATGAATGGCCATGAATTAATTCAACGTTACACAGCAGGCGAAAAACTCTTCATCGGACTAAAACTGCCAGGAGTCAACCTATCGGGTGCCGACCTAATCGGTATTGTCTTAAGAGAAGCGGATCTTCACGGAGCTAATTTGTTGTTTGCCTATTTGAATCGAGCGAATTTAAATCAGGCCAATTTAGTCGGAGCCAATCTAAGTGGAGCCAGTTTAAATCAAGCCGATCTCAGTAGTGCAGATTTACGGGGAGCTAATTTGCACGGGGCATTAATGCAAGGCGCGATTTTAAAAGATAGTGACATTACCTTGGCAATGTTATTAGACACCAACCTGATTGGGGCCGATCTAAGAGGCGCAGATTTGAGTGGTGCAACGCTTACAGGAGCCTGTCTGAGGGGAGCCAATATGCGTCAAGAAAAGAAAAGTTATTACACTAATTTACAAGCGGCTGACTTTAGCCGAGCCGATCTTCAGGGCGCGAATATGAAGGGGGTGGATCTGAGTCGAGCAAATTTAAGTGGAGCCAATCTTAAGGAAGCCAATCTTCGGGATGCCGATCTCCGTAAGGCTGATTTAACCAATGCTAATCTCCAGGGAACCCTATTAACCGATGCCAATTTATCAGGGGCGCGGATGGTCGGGGCAAATTTAAAAAATGCTAATCTCGTCAGGGCCCAATGTCCCCAAACAGAGATGATGGGGGTTAATTGTCAGGGAGCGATTATGACCCATGTTTGTCTGAATTTAGCCAATTTAAGTCAAGCCAATTTAAGTTTTACCCGAATGAATCACGCCGATCTGAGCCGTGCCATCTTATCGGGGGCTAACTTTGGGGATGCCGAACTGATCGAGGCTTTTTTAGCGCGGGCAAACCTAATGGGAGCCAATTTTACGAATGCCAACCTGAGTCGTGCGGATTTAATGAGTGCCAATATGACTGGGGTGAATTTCCGAGGAGCCACGATGCCCGATGGCAAGGTTCATGATTAAAATTCGTTTTGGTTGATTTTATGATAAATAATACGATTTTCCATTTAGCGATTCCGATTAATGATATTGATAAAGCCAAGTTTTTTTATTGTCAGCAGTTGGGTTGTGAATTGGGCCGAGAAACTGACAAAGCTTTAATTCTCAATTTGTATGGTCATCAAGTGGTGGCCCATATCACCGATGAACCCCTAGTTCGTCAAAAAAGTATTTATCCGCGCCATTTTGGAATAGTATTTTTAGTGGAATCCGATTGGCAAGATTTAGTCCGACGAGTGGAATGCCAAAATATGCCATTTCATTTATCGCCTAAACAACGCTTTGTTGGAGAATTGACTGAACATCAGACATTTTTCTTAGAAGATCCCTTCTATAATTATCTGGAGTTTAAATTCTACCGACATTTTGAAGCCATTTTTGGGGGTAAGGAGTTTACGGCGATCGGCGATCGCGCTTGATAAGTTTAATTATTACGGATTTCACATTCATAAAATCATCTTATTTTTCCATGAATAACTTCAAAATTGTTAATTGTACCGAAATGCCTAATCAAGGAGATGAATTTTTTTTAGAAAATAAAATTCAAGATCCTAAAATAGAATGGAGTTTTTTTGAAAACGCCGCTACCAATGGAAAAAAATCCCTACTTCAAAAAATAAAATTACTCCGCCTCTATGTTTGTTGGCAAACAGTTTTAAAGGCGGAAAAAATCCAAGCAGATTGTATTATTACCCATTTACCCAGAGTAACTTGTTGGACGGCTTTTTTTGCTAATTTACTTAATATTAATATTCCCCATCTGGCTTTTTCTTTTAATTTTACTGACTTACCGACAGGATTACGCCGTAAAATCATGACGTATGCTTTTCAAAAAGTGGATCGATTTGTTGTCTATTCAACAGCAGAAAAGAAGCTATACGCCGATTATTTTAAAATTCCCTCAGAGCGGATTGATTTTGTACCCTGGGCAATGGAAACACCTTCTTCTCCAAAAAACGAGCCTCTCATTAAAGGTGACTATATTTGCGCGGTAGGAGGAGAGGGACGAGATTATGGTAGTTTAGTTCAAGCAATGATAGATTTACCCAATATTCCTTTGGTGATTGTGTGTCGTCCCCATAGTCTAGAGGGATTATCTTTTCCATCGAATATTCAGGTCTTTACCAATTTATCTGTCAATGATTATTGGAATATTGTTCAATTTAGTAAATTCTCAGTTATTCCTTTGCGAGACAAAGATACAAACTGTGGTCATATTTCTATTGTCGGAAGTCTGCTTTTGGGTAAACCTCTAGTCACCACCTTGTCCGATGGAACCGTTGACTATGTACTCCCCAATGAAAATGCTCTGGTTAGCCCGCCTCAAAACCCTAAATATTTGCGAGAGAACATTTACAAACTTTGGACAGATTCTCTTTTCTACCAACACTTAAGTGAAACGACTCTTAATTTTGCAAAAGAAAAATATCACTATACCGTTTGGGTTGATTATTTAAAACATTATCTGAAAGGATTAAAAAATTGAGTAAAAACTATATCGTGATCATTCTCACACCAACTACAGGAGAGCCAACAAGAATCTCAGAACCGTTACCCAGCTTAGATCGTTAGGTAAAAATTGTTTAGGACTACTACACTATTTTGCACGATATCTGTGCTACGATGTTTCCGAGAAAATAGCTTAAAAATATTTAATACCCCTAATTATTCATCGTTATGGTAAGGTTATACAAAAATGAATCAAACAATTTGCTTAGCATTATGTACATACAATGGCGAACGTTTTCTTCAAGAGCAACTTGATAGCATCGCCTCTCAAACTCGATTACCCGATTTATTAGTAATAGTAGATGATAAATCTAGTGATGATACCGTAAAAATCATTGAATCGTTCGTAAAAAAAGCTCCTTTTCCAGTAAAAAAATTCGTTAATGATAGAAATCTTGGTTTTATTAGAAACTTTGAAAAAGCAATAAAACTGTGTAACGGAGAAATCATTACTTTAGTGGATCAAGATGATGTTTGGATACCAGAAAAATTGGAGATAATAGAGACGTATTTTAGCGATGATCCCCTAACGGATATGATTTTCTCGGATGCTTATGTCGTTGATGAAAAGCTTAATTCTTTGGGGTACACTTTGTGGGAATCGCTCGGCATTAACCATAGTAAGCAAAAACTTTTTGAAGATAATAAACAATTTGAAGCTTTTTTAAGGGGAATTTTTCTTACGGGAGCTACTATGGCTTTTCGTAGTAAATATATAGATAAAATTATTCCTTTTACCGAGGATTGGAGTCATGATTCTTGGATATATGGTATTATTTCGGTAGGTGGTAGGATTCGTCCTATTCCCAAAAAATTAATTTTTTATCGTCAGCATAATTCTAATACTATAGGTATTGGCTCTCCTTTAAAGAAGACTTTTTTCACAACGAAAATGCTACCTTCTCGTCACCAAAAAGCACGCTCTTTTGATAAGCTTTATCATAATATCTACAAAACTTTTCGGGATGAATTATTGGCAAGAAAAATATTGGAACCTGGCGATCAAAAATTACTACTATTAGAGGAGAAAATACAGTATTCGTTAATACTATCAAATTTACCCGATAATAAATTCGCGAGGGTGATTCCAATTCTAAAAAGTTTACTTGAAGGTAAATATCATAGGTATTCCAGTGGAATAAGAACTGCAATTAAAGATTTACTTTTATGATTTACGACATCACTTATGCAAAATCTTGATCTTTGCCTGATTATTCCAAAGCACTAACACACTTAAAAAGAAAATTCCCATGAGTCCTGCGAGGGGATTGCGATCGATGCCTGTAATCCAAGTCGGCACTGTATCAGAGTATTTAATTAATTCACCGACATTAAAAATGTAATATCCCCAAACTAATCCGCCATGCAGACCCATACAAATTCCTAATGTTTGGCGATGCGATCGCTTTGCTAACACTAGGGCAATTCCTAATAAAACGAGGGCGGGAAATTGGGGAAAGGTGCGGATAATTTCTCCCAAGGGTTTCAAAAAGTGTAACGTTGCAAAAATAAGGGCATTAGACCAAAGAGATTGATTGAGAGAATAATCTTTTTCTAATTCTGTGAGTATCCAACCCCGAAAAAATAATTCTTCAGCAAAAGCAACGCCTAGCCCTGTTAAACTTCCTTCTAAGATAATTTTCAATAAAAAGACTTTTGATGGTTGAATTTGTACCCAGCCAAAGAGCGATTCCGTGAAAAATAAGCTAAAAGTGAATAATAAGCCAATGGCAATTCCTTTTAACCAATCAATCCCGTTTTGTTTTGTCCAAACTAAACCATAAAACTGAAATCCTTTACTGATTCCATAAACGCGATCGCTCCAAAATTTTAATAAAAACAAGAAGATTCCAAATAAAGCCACCATTGTCACAATTGAAGCTAAATTGGGGTCATAGTTCAAAATTAAATATAAAGGTAACGCGATCGGGAGCCAACACATTAATAAAATCGCAATAAAAATTCCCAGCCGCAGGGGTGCTGGGTAAGTCGCAATTTTAGACCAATTAATCTTCAATTTCTACTGCCTTTTTAGGATTATTCATCGGGTTCAATGGTACTGATTAAGCCCAAATTATTTAACGTTTCAGAATAAAATTCTGCGTGTTCCTGGACACAAGTGATCACGAGGGCTAAGCCATTGGTGTGGGCTTCCATCATAATATCGACCGCCTGGGGTTGGCTCATACCTGCAACGGTTTGCATCAAGGATTGAACCACGTACTCCATCGAGTTGTAGTCATCATTATGGAGCAAAACTTTATAACGGGGAGCGGGCTTGCGAATTGTCGCGTTTTCAGGCGATCGCCGTTCTAATACATCGGTGGACATAATATTTCGACCTTCATCAACAATTAATAATGAGTAGCAGGGGCAGGGATTTGTCAAATGCCCTTTTTAATGATACTCAAACTGGCCGAGTTTCGTTACAAATCTTTAGTGATTTTTGACACAGCGTTGACCTTCTGAGTTAACTTGAGAGATCGTTACCCTTAATTGCGATCGCATACTATTTAGCCATGACTGCCACTGCTCCCCACGAAAAAGCCAGAGGATTAAAGACCAGTAGTCCCCGCCCCGCCAAAGCACTCTGTAGCGAGTGTGGACTCTGTGATACCTATTATATCCATTACGTCAAAACAGCCTGTGCCTTTCTCAATCAACAGGTGGCTGAATTAGAGGAAGAGGCTCATGGTCGCAGTCGGGATTTAACGAAAGAGGATGATTGGTATTTTGGGGTACATCAAGAAATGATGATGGCTCGAAAACAAGAACCCATTGAAGGAGCGCAATGGACGGGAATTGTCAGTAGTTTAGCCTGTGAAATGTTGACCCAAGGATTAGTGGAAGGGGTGGTCTGTGTGCAAAATACCCCTGAAGACCGTTTTCAGCCCATGCCTGTGATTGCCCGCACGCCTCAAGAGGTTTTAGCCGCTAGGGTGAATAAACCCACCTTATCCCCCAATTTGTCGGTCTTGGAGCAGGTTGCAAAATCTGGAATGAAACGCTTATTAGTGATCGGCGTGGGCTGTCAAATTCAGGCATTACGCGCTGTTGAGAAGGAATTAGGCTTAGAAAAACTCTATGTGTTGGGTACGCCCTGTGTAGATAATGTGACGCGATCGGGATTACAGAAATTTTTAGATACCACTAGCCGATCGCCTGAAACAGTCGTTCATTACGAATTTATGCAGGATTTTCGGGTACATTTCAAGCATGAAGACGGCTCCGAGGAAACAGTTCCCTTTTTTGGTTTAAAAACGAATCAATTGAAGGATGTTTTTGCGCCTTCTTGTATGAGTTGTTTTGATTATGTGAATTCTCTCTCGGATTTGGTTGTGGGCTATATGGGAGCAACTTTCGGGTGGCAATGGATTGTGGTTCGTAATGAGACGGGGCGCGAGATGTTAGACCTAATTAAAAACCAGTTAAATGTGCAACCTGTGATCTCGAAAGGCGATCGTAAACCCGCCGTCCAACAAAGTATTCAAGCCTACGATCAGGCAGTTACGCTTCCGATGTGGGTTGCCAAGCTATTAGGAATTGTGATTGATAAGTTTATTGGCCCGAAGGGTTTGGAATATGCCCGTTTTAGTATTGATTCCCATTTCACTCGTAATTATCTTTATGTGAAACGCAATTATCCTGAGAAGTTAGCGGCTCATGTTCCAGAGTTTGCAAAAAAAATTGTTAGTCAATATAAATTACCTAAAAAGTAAATGTTACTCATTCCTACTACTTTCTCTGTCCCTCTAAAGACTGATGCTAATGGTGTTATTCGCGTCAATCAAACCCGTATCACCTTAGATACTGTTGTTACCGCCTTTCTGGAAGGAGCGACTGCCGAAGAAATTCGGGAGCAATATTACTCGCTGGAACTTGCTGATATTTATGCAGTTCTTAGTTATTATCTACAGCATCAAACAGAAGTTAATGCTTATCTTTTAGAGCGTCAAAATCTTGCTAACTTTGTTCAACAAGAAGCCGAAAAACGATTTAATCCTGTTGGCATACGCGATCGCCTATTAGCAAGAAGGACACAACTTTAAGCAAACATGGTGAAAATTCTAGCGGATGAAAATTTTAACAATCAAATAGTTCGTGGTGTCCTTCGTCAGAATCCTGTTGTTGATTTTGTTCGTGTTCAGGATGTCGGTTTATCTGGAAAAGATGATCCAACTGTTTTAGAATGGGCGGCTCAAAAAGATAGAATCGTTTTGACTCATGACGTAACAACAATGACGGTATTTGCTTATCAGCGTATTGAAATAGGATTGTCAATGCCTGGATTATTTGGGGTTAGTCGGCGTGTCTCAGTGGGTCTAGCCATTGAAGAAATTTTATTGTTGGCGGAGTATAGTCTTGAAAATGAATGGGAAGGGCAGGTAAGATTTTTACCTCTGCGATAGTATTTCAATATCTTAATAAAACTGACTAAAACATGAAAAATATTAGAGTGACTAACTTTGGTCAAATTAAAGAAACTGATAGACGCTTTGACAGTCGGGGTACCAACTTAAGGCGGGACACCTTATGGGGTAGGCTTTTTAGACTTTGGT
>ERZ1022729.2-NODE-2-length-31188-cov-6.689365_pt1 | contig 31188 bp, 27 predicted proteins | sample MGYA00520880_ERZ1022729 | MGnify/ENA primary metagenome ERZ1022729 (study PRJEB33162, sample SAMN09537598) | freshwater metagenome | isolation source: freshwater | place: Canada:Alberta | collected 2017-07 | study: EMG produced TPA metagenomics assembly of the...
GGATTTCAGATGACTCAGAAAAACAATGTCAAATATTAAGAAAAGTTATACAAAATATACAATTCAATCATCAGAATAATCATTGCTCATTACAATTGCTTAAATAGTCGAAGAGCCAATATTAGGTTAAATAGAGATTAGATTTAAGTTTCCTAATATTGACTATTAAACGATGGAATTATTTTAATTCGCTCAAGGGAATACAAACGTCTAGGAATTAGCCATTGCTCGAATGATATCACCCTGGGTCAGAATGCCAAGAACTTGATGATTTTTGGCATCAATTACGGGTAACAGGCGAATTTTTTTATCATTCATAATATGGGCGGCTTCCCGTAGAGATTGGTCAGCGTTGAGAGAAATTGGGGTGTCGCTCATGACTTCACCGACGGTTTGCCCCAGAGCTTTATGAATTTCTTTTTCATGACGGGCAGGATTTTGTAAATAAATAATGCTATCTAACAACATAATGTAGGGAGGTGCTTCTACTCCTGATTCTTGCCACATTAAATCCGATTCTGAGATGACACCAATTAATTTGCTAGTATCATCTACAACGGGTAAACCACTAATTCGGTTTTCAGCTAGGAGTTTGATCGCATCTTGTAGGGGGGTTTCGGGCTTGACGGTGATGGGATTCGGGGACATCACTTCCCCAACGGTTTTGTTCATAACGGCAGGTTTATAGGCGGGGTCAAAAAAAGAAGTCTTGTATATCTATTGTAGGCAATGGGGGGAACTGTCCGAAGGAAATGATGGGATTATTCATGAATTTTCCTGATTTTGTAACGAGAAATCCTGGGGATGAAGTTTAATGTTTAAGTCTGGAATAGGTAAGATAACGGCGATCGCGTTTTTGATTTTTTAGGATTAGTCGCGATCGCTCATTATCTCAAGCTCATAGGAAGATCGCCATTATTCCTATCGTTTGGGTTAAGGAAACCATTAATGCTTGTCTTCTGACCCCGCTAGTGATGCGATCGCATTCCCAATCAAAGCGATTTAGAAGAATTTGATTTAATGATAGGCTTAATAAAGGAAAACTTGAGTCTAGACAAACTCAGTTAATTCAATCACAATTCAAAGACAAAAGGAAAAAACAATGGCACGTTTAGCTCTGCTGAGTGTATCGGATAAAACAGGTTTAATTGAATTTGCTCGTCAGTTAGTAGAGGAGTTTCAGTTTGATCTCATCAGCAGTGGCGGAACTGCCCAAGCACTAAAAGCGGCAGGATTGCCCGTGACCAAGGTGAGCGATTACACAGGTTCCCCCGAAATTTTGGGCGGAAGGGTCAAAACCTTGCATCCCAAAATTCATGGCGGCATTTTAGCCCGTAAGGATTTAGCGCAGGATTTGGCGGATTTGGAAGCTAATGGCATTCGTCCCTTGGATTTGGTCGTCGTTAATCTCTATCCCTTTGAACAAACGATCGCCAAACCGAATGTCACCGTTGCCGAAGCCGTCGAACAAATTGATATTGGCGGCCCTGCCATGATTCGAGCGACAGCCAAAAACTTTTTCCACACGACGATTTTATCCAATCCTAATCAGTACGACACTTTTTTAAACGCTTTACGGGAAAATAGTGAAATTTCCTTGGAATTGCGCCAACAATTTGCAGGAGAAGCTTTTGCCCTGACCTGTCGTTATGATTCGGCGATCGCCACCTATTTTGCTGAGTTAAATAATCTTGCCTCTCCAGGCTTTGCCCTCAGTGGAAACTTATTGCAAACCCTGCGTTACGGCGAAAATCCTCACCAGAGTGCCGCCTGGTATCAAACGGGCAATGAAGCTTCAGGCTGGTCTAGCGCGGAGAAATTACAGGGAAAAGAATTAAGTTACAATAACTTGGTTGATTTAGAAGCCGCACGACGAATTATTGCCGAATTTGACCCCGTTGAACCTGCCGTTGCCATTCTCAAACATACCAATCCCTGCGGTGTTGCGATCGGCGAGAGTTTAGTTAATGCCTACGAAAAAGCCTATGGAGCCGATTCAGTTTCCGCTTTTGGGGGAATCGTTGTTTTGAATCAGTCCCTAGATGCGCCTACTGCCCAGGCAATGACCAAAACCTTTTTGGAATGTATTGTTGCTCCTGCTTGCACCCCAGAAGCTAAGGCAATTTTAGAGAAAAAACCGAATCTGCGAGTCCTGATTCTGCCCGATTTAACCACAGGCCCCGCCCAAACTGTCAAGGCGATCGCGGGAGGATTATTAATTCAAGCCTCGGACGATCTGGTTGACAAGGCTGAAGATTGGCAAATTGTCACCGAAAAACAACCGACCCCAGAAGAGTTGGCTGAATTATTATTTGCCTGGAAAGTTGCCAAACACGTTAAATCCAATGCGATCGTGGTGACCAAAAATCGCGCAACCCTGGGAGTGGGAGCGGGACAAATGAATCGAGTCGGTTCCGTAGAAATTGCCCTGAAACAAGCAGGAGAAAACGCGATCGGTGGGTTTCTGGCGAGTGATGGCTTCTTTCCCTTTGATGACTCGGTGAGAACAGCGGCCACCGCAGGGATTACGGCGATCGTTCAACCAGGAGGCTCCGTCCGAGATAAGGATTCTATCCAAGCCGCCAACGAATTGGGATTGGTCATGGTCTTAACAGAAATTCGTCATTTCCTGCACTAAAACCCAATCAGGAAATGCAGTCATTTTGTCAAACTTCGCGATCGCCATTTTCTGCGTTAGGAAATGGCCTGCAATTGTTTGAGCATTTTTCTCAAAGAATCACGCCAGTAGGGAGGATAATCCCCCAAAGTATCTGTTATCTTTTTACCCGAAAGCACGGAGTAGGCGGGACGAACGGCAGGAGTTGGATAATCTGCGGTAGTAATCGGTATTACCCGTTGAACTTTGAGGGGAAATCCCAAGGCTTTAGCTTCTTCAAAAATGGCGATCGCGAAATCATACCAACTGACCACACCGCTATTAGTGAAATGATAAATTCCCCTTGCGTCGGTTTGCAGTAATTGGGCGATCGCGTCGGCAATATCTTTTGCCCAACTCGGACTACCCACCTGATCGGCAACAACTCGCAATTCTTCCCGATCTTGACCTAACCGAAGCATGGTTTTCACAAAATTACCCTTGCCATAAACGCCATAGACCCAAGCGGTTCTCAGGATTAAATAATTATCCGTGACCTGTTGAATACCCATTTCCCCCGCTAATTTACTTTTCCCGTAACTACTCAAGGGATAGGTCAGATCAGTTTCGAGATAGGGCGTATTTTTCTGGCCATCAAAGACATAATCGGTGGAAACTTGCAATAACAAAGCTCCTATTTTTTCGGCCTCTTCGGCCATAATTGTCGGAGCCGTTCCGTTCACCGCTTGAGCCAAATCAACTTCACTTTCTGCCTTGTCCACCGCCGTATAGGCCGCCGAATTGACAATAATTGCGGGTTGAATTTGCTGAACAAGCTGACGAATATGTTCACCCTGACTGAGATCTAATTCTTGACGAGTCAGGGCAATCACCTCTCCCAAGGGCATTAGGGTTTGCTGGAGTTCTTGCCCTAGCTGTCCATCTGCGCCTGTTAATAAAATACGGCTCATGATTTTTGTTAATGGTTTTTATTTGCTCACTTTACCAATAACGCCCTCAACTAGCCAATCCATTTTCTCTAGGGCAATATCTGTTTGCAGTAAGGATTTACCTGCGGGAACCATGACTTTACCCGTATTATCCTTAATAGGGCCTTTATAAATAACCATCGTGCCATCCATAAATTTAGCTTTAACTGCATCCGCTTCTTTTTTGGCTTTTTCACTGACGGCTGGGCCATAGGGCGACATTTTAATAAAGCCTTCCTTAAATCCTCCGCGAATAAGATGGGGAATTTCTCCATTCATCAGAGTTTTACCCGCTTTAATGTCATTAATGTATTGGGTATAAATATTGGCCCAATCCCATTCCGCGCCTGTAAGATAACCCTTGGGTGCTAGTTTTGCTTGGCTGGCATGATAACCAGAGGAGAAAATACCGCGTTTTTCAGCGGTTTCGATCACGATTTTCGGACTATCAACATGACAAGTCAGTACATCAACTCCTTGATCCACCATGCTGTTGGCCGCTTGAGCTTCTTTAACGGGTTCTGACCAATCTCCTGTGAAAATAACTTGGGTAGTTGCTTTCGGATTAACACTCCTCGCTCCCAGGGTAAAGGCGTTGATATTGAGTAACACTTGGGGAATGGGTTTGGCGGCGACAAAACCTAATTTATTCGTTTTTGTGGTTAAACCCGCAACAATTCCTGCCAGATACTGGGCTTCGGCAATATAACCAAAATAACTACCGATATTCTTGGGGTGAACACCCTCTTGGAATAGGCCGCCTGCATGGAAAAATTGAACTTCAGGGTATTGTTTAGCAATATCTAGGATATGGGGATCAAAATAACCAAAGGACGTGGGGAAAAGAGCTTTTGCGCCGTCCTGGTCGATCATACTGCGCATGGCTTCTTGGACTTCATTGGTTTCGGGGACACTGGCTTGTTCTACTAATTTCACCCCAGGTAAAGCGGCGATCGCGGCGGCTCCTTCTGCGTGGGCTTGGTTATAGCCAAAATCATCCTTGGAACCTACATAAATAAACCCGACTACTAACAACGGTTCTCCCGTTGTGCCAGAGGTGGCAGGACTCGCGCCTGTTGTCGTTTCTGGGGTGGTTTCTTGGGCGGGGGTACAACCTGTGCCAAATTTTACCGTTGCAGCAAAGGCTGATGTGGCGAGCAATCCTCGCATGATTTGACGACGGGAGAGGGAAAATTTTTCGGGTTTCATCATTATTTAAAAAGTCCTGATTGAGCTTAAACGGTAAAGAATTTATTGGCAAAATCACCCATTTCAAGAAAAATAAAATATTATTGGATAATTTTGTCGGTTTTTATGGTGAATGGGAACTGACTGGTTGGATAACGTTAAATTTTAACTATAAAAGAAGATTACCGAAAAAAAGCGATTCCAAACCATCTAATCATTCTTTCGTAAATGGATTGTATCGCTGATCACGATTAACGAAGCTTTTTCAATAATTGCGATCGCTGATTACCCCTCTCTCCTTTATCAGAGATAAAAAATCATCCCTATCGACAAAAGATAACCGATAATTAATCCATTACAAATCAAGAGCCTGATCTATCTTCCCCGATGAACCAGCCCATCAAACCCGGTAAATTAATCAATGATCACTATTTAGTTAAGCTCATCCTTGGTCAGGGAAGATTTAATCGAACCTACTTGGTAGAAGATACCCATCGTTTCAATGAACCTTGTGTTGTCAAGGAATTCGCCCCTAAAATTGAAGATCCTGTTATTCGACAAAAAACGGCAGAACTCTTCCATCGTCAAGCAGAAATTCTTTATAATCTATATCATCCGCAGTTAGCCAATTTTAGGGAAATTTTCCAAGTATCCCCAGAAAATCCAGATTCGATTTTTTTGGTTCAAGATTATGTTGAGGGACAGACCTATCAGGATTTATTAAATTTACGGCGGAGTCGGGGCAAATTTTTCAATGAAGCCGAAATAAAATCTCTATTGCAACAGGTTTTGCCAATTTTGCAGTACCTCCACGAGCAAGGAATTATCCATCGCGATATTTGCCCTAAAAATATTATTCAGCGTGAATTTGACTCATTGCCCGTTTTAATCGATTTTAGTAGCGTCAAACTTTTAGAACCCAAATCATCACGAGAGCAGTCAACTCAAGCGGTTAATGGCCAACCAAAAACTTCTTGGGTTTTAAATCAATTGGGAAAGATGACCTATGGGAGTAAGGAACAGGAATCGCTTGAATTGGTCTCTATTGATAGGGATTTATACGGTTTAGGGGTTACGGCGGTGGTACTGCTGACGGGAAAGGATATTTCTCTTTCAACGGATACCCAACCAACCCTAGCAGAAATATTGCATCAGCAGTCTGTTAGTCCCCAGCTAACCCAGGTTTTGCTGAAAATGTTAGCTAATCCAAGGGAGTCTCGCTTTTCTTCTGCTCAGGAAATACTCGATGATTTAAACCGAAATAATTTTTCTGATTCTGATAATAATGAGGGAAAAAACAAGGGCAATATCAGCAAAATCCCAGTCGATCAGTCTAAATCTAATTCTGTAGCTCCCGTCGTTCAAAATTCTGATAAAGCCGCTATTTCTGCTCCTTCTCAAAAAGTTCTCTGGGGCTGTTTGGGTAAATTAAGTTTATTTCTCTTACTGGTCACTATTTCTGGAACGATGGGTTGGTTTGCGGGTAAAACTTGGCTGGTGAAAATGTTGCAACCGACGGCGATTAATTCGACAAATTCCGATATTTTGACCTCAAACACTGGTTCCACTGGGACGACTTTTCCGAAAGAAGATGGACAAAATGATAAAGATTTAGTGACTCGACGGCGAGAGTTGGGAATCGATCGCCTCTTTTTTGATCAGTTAGTTGACCAACGTTTAGCTATTCAAGAAACAAATTCTGAAAATAAGACAGATTCTAAGGAAAAAGCGAGGGACAAAGCCGCTCATGATCTCTTAGATAAACTTGCTCGCCTGAGTCCAGACGCATTGGGGCAATTAGGTCGTTATGGCATTGAACAACGGTCTGAATGGGCCAGACGGGTTAATCAATTGCATTTGAGTAGTCGCGCCCTCTCCAATTTGGCCAATATTCGTTTCTTAAAGGATTTTCCTGAGCTAGAAAACCAGAATTTTATGGATCAGCCCCTGGGTCAGGTTTGGTACGCGATCGCGTTTGATACCGTTAAATCCCTAGAAGCCAAGCAAAACTATGAACTATTAACCAAAGATTCAACCCAGACGACTCAACAGGTCATGGGTAAACTCGAATCTGGCGAGGGAAAAGCCTATAGTATTTCTTTGCCCGCATCTAAACCAATGGAAATTAAACTCCAAGCCAGTCCCGATGCCCTGCTGACCATTTATTCCCCCACAGGACAGGAAATTTTATTAGACAACTCTCGCACCCATCAGTGGTCGGGAATTCTGCCTGAAAGCGGTTACTACGAAATTCTGGTTACGTCAAAAGCCAAAGAAGCCTTTGATTATCAACTGACTCTCAGCGTTTGGTAGGGTCTGGGAACTTGAATTTTTGACCCAATTATCCCGTAGCGAAACGCCACAACGACCTATAATGACAAAATATTACGGTAAAAACAATAAAGGCTATGGCAGAAACCCTACTATTCAAAGCATTACAACAGGCGATCGACGAAGAAATGGGGCGGGATGAAACCGTCTATGTTTTGGGAGAAGATGTAGGGCAGTACGGCGGTTCCTACAAAGTAACGAAAGATTTATACGAAAAATACGGTGAATGGCGGGTACTCGATACTCCCATTGCCGAAAATAGCTTTACAGGGATGGCCGTCGGTTCAGCGATGACGGGCTTGCGTCCCATTATTGAAGGAATGAATATGGGCTTTTTACTGCTCGCCTTCAACCAAATTGCCAATAACGCAGGAATGCTCCGTTATACCTCTGGGGGAAATTTCAAAATTCCGATGGTGATTCGTGGGCCAGGTGGAGTGGGCAGACAACTCGGTGCAGAACATTCCCAACGACTAGAAGCCTATTTTCACGCCGTCCCAGGACTAAAAATTGTGGCTTGTTCCACTCCCTACAATGCCAAAGGTCTTTTAAAAGCAGCCATTCGCGACGATAATCCCGTTCTTTTTTTTGAACACGTCTTACTCTACAACCTCAAAGAAAACCTGCCCGATGGAGAATATATTGTTCCCCTAGATAAAGCTGAAATCGTTCGTTCTGGGAAAGATATCACCATTCTCACCTATTCTCGGATGCGTCACCATTGTTTGCAGGCACTGAAACAAATCGAGAAAGACGGTTACGATCCCGAAATTATCGATCTCATTTCCCTCAAACCCTTTGACATGGAAACGATTGGAGCATCTATTCGCAAAACCCATCGGGTAATTATTGTCGAAGAATGTATGAAAACAGGCGGGATTGCGGCAGAATTAATGTCCTTGATCACCGAGCAATTTTTTGATGAATTGGATTCTCCTGTGGTTCGATTATCTTCCCAGGATATTCCGACTCCCTATAACGGAGCCTTGGAACGGTTAACTATTGTTCAGCCCCATCAGATTGCCGAAGCCGTCAAAAAAATGATGAATTTGGGTTTCTAACCGTCGGTTGAGTTAAACAAAGCGCGATCCAATAACCACAAATGAGAGATTACAGTTTATTTAATAATTTTTTACGTTTCTTTGGGGTTAATCTAGTTTATTGGGTTCTACGGACTATTGAAGTTTAAGGGCGCACGCCATGCGCCCCTACTAAAGCTAATATTTTTTCATCTGCGTAGTAAATCAGACTAAGTTTTGTTGGGTTTCTCTTTGTTCAACCCAACCTACTTTTTTAATGTCATAGCGTTAAGACCCTATTTTTTGGTAGAGTTCAAAAATATCAGGTTCAAATCCTGTCTTTCAATTTCTTACTTCCTTCCCTATGCAAAAACAGCGTTGGTTAATCGCCCTCATTCTGGCTCTAGTGGTCGGTTCTTTTGTCGTTTTGTTTGAACTACCTCTACAACTCGGTTTAGATCTACGCGGAGGGGCGCAGTTGACAATGGAAGTCCAGCCGACCAAAGAAGTCACTCAAATTAAATCAGAGGATTTGGCTGCCGTTAAAACGGTGATTGAAAATCGGGTGAATGCCTTGGGAGTGTCGGAACCCTTGGTGCAAACGGTGGGACAGGATAAAATATTGGTGCAATTACCTGGAGTCACTAATCCTGAACAGGCAGAACGGATTTTAGGGGGAACGGCTCAACTGGAATTTCGGGAGCAAAAACAGGGGACAGAAGGAGAATTTCAGGCTGAATATAGCATTAAACGCCAATTAGAGGCTCAATCGGTTTTTTTGAGAAAGCAAAATGTTGATCCGACTAAATTAACCGAATTAATTCAATCTCTAGAGGGTTCTAATCAAGCTCTCCTGAAACTGTTTGAACCCGTTGGACTGACAGGAAAAAATCTCAAAGATGCTCGTCCTGCACCCACTCAAGCGGGTAATGCGTGGGAAGTGGCGATTCGTTTTGATGATGTAGGTGGTCAGAAGTTTGCCGAGTTAACCAAAAATTTAGCGGGAACGGGTCGCAGTATCGGAATTTTTCTGGATAACAGCTTAGTGAGTGCGCCTGTGGTGGGGGTTGAGTTTGCGAGTACAGGAATTTCGGGGGGGAGTGCGGTTATTACGGGCAATTTTACGGTAGAAACGGCTAATGATTTAGCGGTGCAGTTGAGAGGGGGATCTTTGCCTTTTCCTGTGAAAGTGGTGGAAAATCGAACGGTGGGGGCGACGCTTGGACAGGATAGTATTCGCCGTAGTATCATCGCTGGGGCGGCGGGTTTAGCGTTGGTTCTCATTTTTATGGCGGTTTATTATCGTTTACCTGGCGTAATTGCAGATGTCTCGTTGTTGATTTATGCTCTGTTAAGTTTGGCAGCGTTTGCTTTGATCGGGGTGACGTTGACGCTGCCAGGCATTGCAGGATTTATTCTGAGTATCGGGATGGCGGTTGATGCCAATGTTCTGATTTTTGAGCGTACCCGTGAAGAGTTACGGGCGGGCAATACTCTTTATCGCTCAGTAGAAGGTGGTTTCTATCGGGCTTTTTCTAGTATTTTAGATAGTAATGTAACGACGTTAATTTCCTGTGGCGCGCTCTTTTGGTTAGGCTCTGGTTTGGTTAAGGGCTTTGCTTTAACGCTGGCGATCGGGGTGGCGGTCAGTATGTTCACGGCCCTCACCTGTAGTCGTACATTTCTCTTGATGGTTGTGTTGGGGGTTCCTGGGATTCGACAAAAACCTGAATTGTTTTGTCCCAATATCAGTAATCTCGCGATCGCGGAAAATGGGACTTCACCGAATGCGGCTAAATCATAAGTTAAATTATTAGGAGGAAATATGAAAATTAATGTCATAAAAAGAGAGCGTTTGTGGTGGGCAAGTTCGGTTTTTATTATCGCGTTTGGTCTGATTGCAATGGCGGTTTCGTGGTCAATGATTGGCACGCCCTTGAAACCCAGTTTAGATTTTATTGGCGGAACCCGTTTGCAATTACAACTCGAATGTGCCGCGAGTAAGAGTTGCCAAGATCCCATTGATGTGGCCAAAGTGCGAGAAGTTTTAGAAGAAGAGGGATTAGGAGGAAGTGGAATTCAAATTATTGAAGATTATACTTTGTCAATTCGTTCTAAAACCTTAGATGTGGCAGAAAGAACTAAGTTGCAAGAGGTTTTAACCGAAAAAATTGGTAATTTTAATCCTCAAACCATCCAAATTGATACCGTTGGCCCCACTATCGGTCAGGAATTATTTACCTCTGGACTGTTAGCGTTAATCCTTTCTTTTGTTGGTATTGCTGTTTATTTAAATTTTCGTTTTCAAGCAGATTATGCTTTTTTCGCGATCGTTGCTTTGTTCCATGATGTTTTATTAACCGTCGGAATTTTTGCGATTTTAGGATTAACTATTGGCGTGGAGGTTGATAGTTTATTTTTAGTTGCGTTGTTAACGATTATTGGTTTTTCGGTAAATGATACTGTGGTTATTTATGATAGGATTCGGGAAAATTTAGAGAAATATCCTGATGAGTCGATTAATGACGTTGTTGATGATTCCGTTAACCAAACCCTAACCCGCTCTATTAATACAACTTCAACGACTTTATTGCCTTTAATTGCAATTTTCTTTTTTGGTGGCGAGACCTTAAAATATTTTGCTTTGGCTCTCATTATTGGTTTTGTCACAGGAGCCTATTCCAGTATTTTTATTTCCAGTACCCTACTCGCTTGGTGGCGCAATCGTCCATTAAAGTTAAGGCAAAATGAGCCTAACTAAGTCTCTGGTTTGGGATACAAAGCGATTTAGAGATGCAATGTGATATCTTGGGTAAAAACAGGTAATTGGGCAAAAAAGTAGTTAATCTTGTATTATTGAAACTAGATTTTGGTTGCCCTTTTGGGAAGTACCTTGCTAAAACGACAGATTAACATTCTGTCATGGCTCCCATGTTAGGAGCGGTTCGTTAGATCGAAAGAAATAAAAATGTCTTAAGAGTTTTCTTAAGACCTTGAGGCATACTTCCTTTTGAGTGGATTCTTGCTCAAATACTATTGTTGCAAAGTACGATAATAATTGCATTTTGTCGCATAAATGTATCAGCTATTCAGGAAAATCCACATTTACAATTTGTTTATCTTTATTAAAGAAAATAAACAGATAGTCGCTAACTTTTTCAAACTGAATCTGGACGATCACCACATTTGCCGCCGCTGTTGTGCCGCCTGGTTGGTGCTGAATATCTAGGATTTTTTGGAACGGGCCAGTCCGTTTAAGGAGGTTTTCCCAGCTTTTTTCAATATTTTCAGCAAAGAACTCGGTTTTGAGGGCAGGACTGAGATTACTTCTGGCGCGGGCATAATCTTTAGCGTCTATATTATTGACAAATGCCTCAGCAATTTTCTCAATACTCTGATTAGAAGGCCAATTGACCGCGATCACTTCTTGTTTTTTATTAAAAGTAATCAAAATATTCTCAGAGCCTTTAGCGAATTGAGTTGTCACTTTTACCACATCGGCATTAATAATATCGATCGCCTTGGAACTTACTACTTTTTGGAAGGGGCCAAATTGACTGATAATTTCTGTTTCCCAGAGAGCTTGAATTTGTTCGGGTGTCCAATTTTTTTGGAGTTTTTTAGCTAAAACCGCTCTTGCTTGACTGGACTTTTTCTTACCGAGTAATTCAACAAATTCTTCAGCTTGTTTTTGGATATCTTGTTTTTGGGTATCCGTTAAAGTCTGAGAAATTTCTACCTTAGTCACTTGAGATTGAGCTTGAATAGGGAAAATAGCAGAAGAAACAAGAATAGCTAGAAATAAATTTGATAAACTGATTTTTCTGTAGTTTTGATTAAATAAATGTAATTGATTCATGAAAATTAAGTTACTCCTTAACCAATAAATTCTTCTCTTTAGCTTAACAGGATCTTTGCCCATTGAGACCCTTAAAAACGCGATTTAAAAGTATTTTGCTTCCAAAAATCTTCCACCAGGGTATAAAGAACGGGAACAACAATCAAACTCAACAGGGAAGAGGTAATCAGACCGCCCATAATGGCCACGGCCATGGGTTGCCGCAATTCGGCTCCTGCCCCCAAACCCAATGCCAGGGGAAGCATTCCTAAAATCGTTGAAGCAGTGGTCATCAAAATCGGGCGTAATCGGACGACTCCTGTTTCTAATAGAGCTTCATGGCGATTTAAACCTTGCTTGCGGAGTTGGTTGGCGTAATCAATCAATAAAATTGCGTTTTTATCCAATAATCCCAATAAAAAAATGAGTCCAATCAGGGAAATCATGCCAAAATCGCTTTGGGTAATCAGTAAGCCTAACATGGCTCCGACGATGGACAGGGGTAAGGAAAGGGCAACCACGATGGGTTCCAAAAGACTTCTAAACAACCAAATGAGAATGAATAGCATTCCTGCTAAAGACAACATGAGACTGATGCCAAACTCCGTAAAAACTTGACCAATTCTGGCGGAATCTCCCTGAAGCTCAAGACTTATTCCCGTTGGTAAGAGGGATTGGGCGATCGCCTCCACCTGTTTTGTAATTTCTCCTAGCGTATAATCGGGAGCAAGATTAGCACTGAGATAAACTGCTCTTTTTCCCTTGAAATGTTCAATACTATCACCATTTTTCGTGATTCCTGTGAGTTTGATTTGAATTAAGCCAGGAATTTTTTCAACTTCAGTTTTTAATTTTTCCGCCGTTGTTTGTAAAAGGTTCAAATCTTCTCCCATTAAGGCAACTTTTAAGGGACTATCATCCCCTGTTTGTACAAATAAAATATCTTCCACACTGGTTGTCACTTTAGGCAGTTTGGGTAAAGATTCCCGTAAATTTTCTTGGATTTGACTGGTTTTGAGAGTACGATCGCCCTTAAGTTGGACATAGGTTTTGCCCTTGAGGGGATTCCCTTGTAGGCCCGCGATCGTAAAGATAGATTGGGTTTCGGGTAGGGCTAAAATCGTCGGCTCTAGTTTTTCGGCAGTGCGACGGGTTCTTCTTAACAAAAAGCCTTCGGGAGATTGGGCAATATCAGCAACCCAATCAAAGGCTCCTGAAGTTTGCGTTGAAGTTTTTTCGGCTGGGGGTTTGAATTTTCCCGCGAGGTTGGGCAATGCTGAAGTGTAAATGACATTAAATTCTCCTCGGTCTAAAACAGGAATAAAACCCTGGGGAATAAGGGGAATCAGTGCCAGTCCAGCAATCAAACTCGCGATCGCGATTCCTATGACCGTCGGACGATGGCGCAATGACCAATCTAAGACCTGACGATAGAACGTTTGACATTTTGATGAGTATTGCGTAATTTTTGAATTAAAACTGTTTTCAGAGGAAAATTGATCTTTTTTTCGTAACCAAAAAACTGATAAAACGGGAGAAAGTGTCCGTGCCACCAACAAAGAAAAAATCACCGCACTGGCAACCGTAAAGGCAAAGGGTTTAAAAAATTGTCCTAAACTGCCGCCCATTAGGGCGATCGGCACAAATACGGCAACAATCGATAAACTGGTCGCTGAAACCGTTAACCCAATCTCTTCTGTGGCAAGGATCGCGGCTTGACGGGGCGTTTCTCCTGCTTCGATGTGACGGCTAATATTTTCCACATCCACGATCGCATCATCCACCACAATGCCAATCACCAGAGCCAAAGCCAACAGGGTTAAGGTTTCCAGATTCAATCCTAAAATTGCCATCACAATAAATGTCCCCAACAAAGATAGGGGAATGGCGATCGCGGTAATCAGGGTCGCCCACCAACTTCGTAGAAAGGGATAAATCACTAAAACGGCCAGAAAAATCGCCCCAAACAACGATTCAAGGGTGGCATTTGTTGCTTCTCGAATATAGTCTGCTTGGGTTTCCGCTAGGGTGAATTGAACTTCTGGAAATTGGGTTTGTAGGGTTTCAACGGTTTTTTGGGCAGATTTAACGACTTCTAGGGTATTGGCCGATCCTTTTTTGATCACCTGAACTGCTAGGACATCTTTTCCATTTAAGCGAGTTAGAGTAGGGGGATTGGCATCTGGGACGCTTGCATCGGATATTTCCCTAAAATCGGCATCTCCTAATAAATTGACGGTCAAAACGCCCGATAATTGACTGAGAGCAGGAATGATTTTCGTTTTGGCAAGTTTACTGAGTTCTTCTAGGGATTGGGTTGAACTAGAAAGGGCGTAGGTAACGGCACTAGATTCATTGAGATTGAAGGGAAAAATTTCAATTTTAGCTCCAGCAGGTAAGGGGACGGACTGAAGAGCTTTTTTGACGGTTTCCGTTGAACTTTCGAGATTTAAACCCGCATCAAAGGCAATACTGACAATCGATCGCCCTGCATAGGTAGAAGAATAAAGGGTGGTTTGTGCTAGGGATTGCAGTCGTTTTTCTAGCGGTATGGTGAGTTGCTTTTCAGTCAGTTCCGACGTTTCTAGGGCAATTGTCCCATTGACGACCACGACGGGAAAGGTAACTTCAGGAAAGAGAGCGTATTTGAGAGAACTGAGGGCAAAGAGACCCGCAACGGCGATCGCTAACCAGAAGCCAATGGTCAGCCAGGAGTGAGTAATGGCCCAACGAGAGAGGTTGTAGCGATTTTCTTTCATTTGACCAGGATAAGCGGTTTCTTGGAAAAGTTAAGGAGAATGAGTGCGATCATAATCGATCCTGAGCTTAGGGGATGGGCGTGAATCGTCCTCTTGAGATAATCAAATAGGATGTTAGCGCAGATTAGGATCGGTTGACTCGTTCAACTTGTCAAATTTTCAAGAATTGTGCTTGAAACTATCAACTTTTTCCAAGGCTTGAATCAACGGATCATTTTGGGCATCAGAGCCAATCACCGATCGCATTCCTTCCAGGGTTGAGGCAATACTGCGGGGATCCATAAACAGGACTTTACTGCTTTCACTGCGCCCAATGGTCGTTCCCATATCGAGATAATTTTGAGCAAGTAAAAATTGTAGGGCTTCTTTGGCTTTGTTATCCGTGCTTAATTTTTCGGTGATGATATTAATGGCCAAGGCGATCGCTTCTGCCTTGAGAATTTGTTGTTGACGTTCTGCTTCTGCCTTAAGAATTGCCGATTTTTTCATCGCTTCTGCATCCAAAATACTGGCTTGAGCTTGACCTTGGGCTGAATTAATGGCAGAGTCCCGTTCCCCTTCTGACGTTAAAATAGCGGCTCGTTTTTTGCGTTCTGCGGTCATTTGTAGTTCCATTGATTCTAAAACGGCTTTAGAAGGCAAAATATCTCGTAATTCTACCCGTGTCACTTTCACGCCCCAGGGATCGGTTGCCACATCTAGATCCCGCAACAGGATTTCATTGATTTCGGAACGGGCTGTAAAGGTTTGATCCAGTTCTAATTGACCGACTTCAGATCGAATTTGGGTTAAAACAAGATTTACCATCGCCGCTTGCAGATTTTCAACTTTATAATAAGCTTTCTCCATATCCACAATGCGCCAATACACAACGGCATCGACCGTGATCGAAACATTGTCCTTGGTGATACAGGATTGAGGGGGAATATCCAGGACTTTTTCGCGAGTGGTTTGCTGATAAACAACTTTATCTAAAAAGGGAAAAACAAAATTTAAACCTGGCTCTAATTTTTTGTTGTAGCTTCCTAATCTTTCGACTAAATATTCATTTTTTTCGTTGACAATTTTGACGGAACTAAAGAGAGTTGAACCCCCAAAAGCTAATACAAACAAAAAGAATACACCTTCCATAAAATCTCCCGATTTTTAGATAAAAATTAATGAACAAAGTTTGAAATTATTAAGGATTCGATTAATCCATGATCGGATAAACAATTAAGGTATTGCCTTTTCTTCCGACTATATAGACTTTTTGGGACGCGGAAATTGTAATGTCTCGATCTTCACATTCGGCTCTCCAAGAGTTTCCTTCATACAAGACTCTTCCCGTTTGTCCTGGCTCAATGGCAGTGAGGGTTTCTCCTGCGATCGCGTCACTTTGTTTAAGTTTAGTGGAACGAACGGGCATGAATCGACGGGAAACAATAATCAGTAAAGTTGAAAAGAATAACCACAGCGTCACCTGTATCCCAAAACTCGGAATGACTAAGGCAATTAAGGCCACTGCGATCGCGCTTATGCCCATCATCAGAGCAACAAAAGCAACAGGAAAAACCGCTTCCGTAAAGCAGAGGACAGAGCCAGCAATAATCCAAAGTAAAACAGGATTCATGGTTGCGATGGGGAGTTTATCCTTAAAGAATGAGTAATCTAAACCAATTTTTTTACTATTTAAGCCTATCTTAGCTCAACAAAACGGAATAAAGCTTATTTGATTAAGCTTTGTAATAGTTCTAAAAAGTTTACCTAGATTGACAATTTTTAATATTTTTTTAATAAATGTGTTCTGTATATCATTTCTATTTCAGGAATCTAGGTTATGGTATAGGAGTAAGTGAATTAAAAGTTTTCGAGAGAGAGAGGAATAAAAATGACCACTGCTACCCTGATTGCCAACGCCCCTATCAACGATGCTCCCTCGGTTTGGGAAAGCCTCAAACAGGTGATCGCCGATAGTTCTGGTTTTAAATGCTGGCAAGAGGAACAAAACCCAGAAATCAACGATATTTCCCTATCCCTAGACTTTCAGGTGCGCCGCTACCTACGACAGACTCTTGAAACCCTAGCCTACTAAATTTTTTAGATATTTTTGCTCCTACTCCTTGTTATTTATTAGCAGGGAGTTTTTTTTCGCTTAATCTTGCCTTAACCACAAAAATCAATCTTTTTTGAAATAATAAGAGAGGTAAGAATATGAATTCATTGTCAAGAGAAAAATAAATGTTATTCAAAATTAATTCAAAAACACTGCTATATAAGCTTATTGCCCTTGGAACGGTTTCTGCTCTGACCGCTTGCACTCCTAATAATCCCCAAGTCAATTCAACAATTAAAATTGATGGTTCCAGTACGGTTTACCCCATTACCCAAGCGATCGCCGAGAAATTTACCGCGAGTCGGGACAAACCCGTTGATATTAGTGTGAAATTTTCGGGGACAACGGAAGGATTTAGACAATTTTGCGAAGGAAAGACGGAGATTAGTAATGCTTCTCGTCCCATTAGCGAAAGTGAAATGGCGGCCTGCAACCGTTCCAATATTCGCTATATTGAACTGCCCGTTGCCTTTGATGCCCTGACGGTCGTAGTCAATAAAAATAATAACTGGGTAACCAGCCTCACTACCCAGGAGCTACAAAAAATTTGGGAACCCGCCGCCGAGGGAAAAATTAAGCGTTGGAATCAAATTAATCCATCCTTTCCCGATAAACCCCTCAATTTGTTTGGTGCAGGTAAAGATTCGGGAACCTTTGACTATTTTACCGAAGCGATTATGGGGAAAGCGGATGTCAGTCGGACAGATTACGTGGCCAGCGAGGATGATAACACTCTCGTTCAGGGAGTCAGTCAAGATCCCAATGCGTTGGGCTTTTTTGGATTAGCCTATTATGAAAAAAGTCCTGAAAATCTTAAAGCGGTGGCGATCAATAGTGGGAAAGGGCCTGTTATGCCATCCGTCGAAACCGTTGTCAAAGCCGAATATCAGCCTCTAGGTCGTCCATTGTTTATCTATGTCAACGCGGAACAAGCTCAAAAAAATGCTCACTTAAGGGATTTTGTGGATTTTTTCCTAGAAAATGGAAAAAAAGTTGTTGCTGAAGTTGGTTTTATTCCCCTCACAGCAGAGCATTACAACCTAGCAAAAGTCACTTTTTATAATGGCGAAGTAGGGACAGTTTTTGAAGGAAAATCGCAATTTAATGTGACTTTAGCGGAATTATTACGAAAAAAAGCTAAATTTTAGACATTAAGAAGCTGTGAAAGAAGAGTTTTAAGCTACTTCTCTTCTTTCTAGTGGATTTTTTTAAGTAAAAAAATTAACCGATACGACCCCCAAGATAGTCTTGAGTCCGTTTATTAGAAGGTCGGTTGAACATCACTTCGGTTTCATTAAACTCCATCAATTCTCCCAAATACATAAACGCTGTGTAGTCGGAAATGCGGGCGGCTTGTTGCATACTATGGGTCACGATTAGAATGGTTACTTTTTTTCTGAGTTCACTCATTAATTCTTCGATACTGGCGGTCGCAATGGGATCGAGGGCAGAAGTCGGTTCATCAAAGAGGACAATTTCGGGATCGGCGGACAAGGCACGGGCAATACAGAGGCGTTGCTGTTGACCCCCCGACAAGTTGTAAGCTAAATCGTTGAGGCGATCTTTTGCTTCTTCCCAGAGAGCGGCTCCTCGTAGGGCTTTTTCGACTTTTTCATCGATGATACTACGCTTTTTTTCGCCTCGTACTCGTAAACCATAGGCGACATTTTCATAAATCGTTTTGGGAAAAGGATTGGGTTTTTGGAAAACCATACTCACCCGCATCCGTACTTCGATGGGATCAACTCGATGGCTTAAAATATTGACCGAATCTAGCCAAATTTCTCCTTCGTAGCGATTGCCTGGATAGAGATCGTGCATTCGGTTAAAACATCTCAATAAGGTCGTTTTACCGCAACCTGATGGCCCAATGAGAGCCGTTACTTGGTTTTCAGGGATTTTAAAATTAACATTTTTGATGGCATGGGCAGTGCCGCCATAGTAAAAGTTGAGATTGGATGTTTCGGCTTTAGGGTTAGGAATATTCATTGCGATCGCGGGATCGGAAAAAGTCGATTCAGGAGGGGATTGAGCCTCGGATAATTGAGAGCGTGGTTCTACCATTTGATACCTTTGCGAAAATAGTAACGTAAATAAATCGCGATCGCGTTCATGCTTAAGGTCATGAAAATTAAAACCGTACCTGCTGCTGCGGCGTTGATTTCAAATTCGGGTTCAGGTCGGGAAACCCAGTTAAACATTTGAATGGGCATGACGGTAAAGGGAGCTTTCAGCCATTCAAAAGAGATAAAGGGAAAGTCACCTTTAAAAGGAGAATCGGGTAAAAAAGCAATGAAGGTTAACGCCCCAATGGTAATTACAGGAGCCGTTTCACCGATCGCTCTGGAAAGACCGATAATAATTCCTGTCAAAATACTACCGACGGAGTAGGGCAGAATGTGGTCTGAGATCATTTGCCATTTACTGGCTCCCAAGGCATAGGCCGCTTCTCGGAGAATGTTGGGAATGGCTCTGAGGGCTTCACGGGTCGTCACAATCACGACGGGTAAAATTAATAACGCGAGGGTTAATCCCGCCGACAGAACGCTTTGTCCTAAATTTAATTTGCCGACAAATAAGCCCAAGGCTAATAAGCCATAGACAATGGAAGGCACACCCGCTAAGTTCGTCACATTAATTTCAATTAAATCTGCCAACCAACCCTTGCGCGCATATTCTTCTAGGTAAATACCAGAAGCGACTCCCAAGGGAATGGCCGCGATCGCCGTCACTAACATCACCAAAGCACTGCCGACCCAGGCCGATAAAATACCTGCTTCTTCAGGGTTACGACTGGGAAACGAAAGAAAAAACTGAGGTGTTAAACGGGGGATGCCTTGAGTCATCATTTGGAAAATGAGACCCAGCAGAATAAAGGTGGCAACTAGAATAATAATCAGACCTAAAATCGCAAACGCACCACTAATTAATTGGCGACGCTCAATATTAGTCCGCAATTCTTTTAAATTAAAGTCTGTCAATGCTTGACGGTTTTGGGCCTGTGACATTTTAATAATTAATAAATTTCTCGATAACGCTTGGCTAAAAAATGACCAATAATATTTAAAACTAGGGTTAATAAAACGAGCGTTAATCCTGCCACAAAAATAGTTTTATATTCCAAGCTTCCATAGGGCAAATCCCCCAGACTAACCTGCACAATATAGGCCGTAATGGTTGCCGCTTCTTGGGTCGGGTTCCAAGTTAAATTAGGTTGTAATCCCGCCGCGATCGCCACAATCATGGTTTCACCCACTGCACGAGAAGTCCCCAAAATATAGGAAGCCGTAACCCCTGATAAAGCGGCTGGAAAAACTACCCGCAAAGCCGTTTGTAAACGAGTGGCTCCTGTGGCGGCCGATCCTTCCCGCAATTCGAGGGGAACAGAGCGCATGGCATCTTCACTGATGGAGCTAATCAAGGGCATAATCATTAAGCCCATGACCAAGCCTGCACTCAGCATATTAAAGCCAGGTAAATCAGGATAAATTTTCTGTAATACAGGGGTAACGAAGAGCAGGGCAAAATAACCATAAATAACGGTAGGAATCGCCGCTAATAACTCTAAACAGGGTTTAACGATTTCTTTTAAACGAGGAGTCGCAAATTCACTCAGATAAATCGCCGCGATCGTCCCCAAGGGAATAGCTACAACCAGGGCGATCACCGAAGTGACTAGGGTTCCCGATAGTAGCGGTAAAATGCCATAGCGGGGTTCGGCAAAAAGCGGAGTCCATTCTGTTGCCGTAAAAAATTCCACCAAAGGCACTTTCTGGAAAAAACCCACCGACTCCTGCACTAATATCTCTAAAATGGCGAAGGTAGTCGCGACGGAAGAAAAAGCGGCCAAAAATAAGACTATAGCGATCGCCCCTTCTCGGACTACCCGACTTAATTTAGGAGAAAAAGCATCAGTTCTAGGGTTCGGTGAGTTTTTAGAAAACATAAACGATTCTCAACAGTCATCAGTAAACCTATCAATGCCTGATAGCCGATGGACTATTGCGCCTCCAGTTTTAGTAACTCGTCAATGGTGAGACCCACTTCACTCTTGCCGACGAAAACAGTACCCAGTTTAGGCTTTCTGAAATGACTCAAAGCAGTACTATAAGCTTTCGCAGGCAGGGGGACATATTTCACTGATTGAGCCGCCTTTGAAGCATTAGAGAGATAGTATTCGACAAACTGTTTCACTTCAGGGCGTTTGGCCGCTTTAGCATTGACGTAGATAAACATCGGACGGGCTAGGGGCTGATATTTGCCATTTTCTACGGTTTGACGAGAGGGAGTCACGCCGTTAATGGGGACAATCTTTAATTTAGATTTATTGGCATCGTAATAGGCAAAGCCAAAATAAGCGAGGGCATTTTTATCACGGGATACTCCTTGCACTAAAACATTATCGTCTTCGCTGGGAGTGAAGTCGGTGCGGCTGGCTTTCGATTTACCATTAACGGCTTCTGTGAAGTAATCAAAGGTTCCTGAGTCTGCCCCAGGCCCATAGAGTTTTAACGGTGCATTGGGAAAACCTGAACGGACTTGGTTCCAATTGGTAATTTTTCCTTTAGCACCAGGTTCCCATATTTTTTTGAGTTCGGCGGTGGTTAAATTGTTAGCCCAGGTATTCCCTTTATTGACAACGACAGCGATCGCATCATAGGCAACGGGAAGCTCAATGAAGTTAATGCCCGCTTTTTTACACTGTTCTCGCTCAGAAGCTTTAATGGGACGAGAAGCATTGGAAATATCGGTATCGCCAGCGCAAAATTTCTTAAATCCTCCCCCTGTTCCTGAGACTCCAACGGTAACGCGAGCCGCGCCTTTTTTGGCTTTTTGGAAGTCTTCGGCGATCGCTTCACTAATGGGATAAACGGTGCTAGAGCCATCAATTTTGACGGTGGGGACACCTTGGGACTGGACTGAGGAGACGGTCAGCGTGACAGTTGCGGCAACCGAGGCCAATGACCCCGCCAAAAATAGAGGATTTCGGATAAAACTGGAGATATTTTGAATAACCATAACCTTAGTTGTTTTTAAATAAAACGTCTGCCCCAATCATCTCAGAGAGACCTCGGTCTTTGGGTTAATAAACAGTTAATTTTTGGTTAAGTAAAACTTTATTTTTTAGTTTTTTTTCGCTAAACTCTTATCCAGTAACCTTTACAATGGTTAGATGTCGTGATTAAAAATAGTAGGTTTCTATGAATCTTTTGAGAATTTGGGCGATCGCGGCTAATGGATTTCGAGAAGTGATTCGCGATCGCATTCTGTATGTCATTGGTTTCTTCGCCATTTTTCTAGCCCTAGCGTTGCGGTTATTACCTGAAATCTCTGTCGGGGCTGATGGCAAAATTTTTCTCGATTTAGGACTCGCCGCTACTTCTTTATTAGGTGCGATCGTCGCTATCTTTGTGGGAACAGGGTTAATTAATAAAGAAATCGAAAAGAAAACTGTTCTAGTCCTCATTCCTAAACCCATCAGTCGGACTGAATTTATTGTCGGTAAACATTTGGGATTATCGGCAGTTTTAGCGGTAATGATTGCCATTATGACCATCATTTATCTGGGGATGTTGTACTGGGCAAAAATCCCTTTTTCTCTCTCCAGTCTTCTTTTATCTCAAGCTTTCTTATTTCTAGAATTAGCAGTATTAACGGCGGTTGCTATTCTATTCGGTGTTTTCACCAGTTCAATTTTAGCAACCCTCTTTAGCTTTGGGGTTTATTTCATGGGTCACATCAGCAAAGACCTGTTGAAATTAGGGGCGATCACGAAAAATGAGAACATTGAAACTCTTACAAAATCCCTTTATTTAGTGTTACCCAATCTAGAAAGATTTAATCTCAAAAATGATGCCGTCTATGGATTATTACCCACGAGTTCAGAACTATTTAGCACTTTGCTCTATGGCATACTCTACATTGTGCTTTTATTAACGCTCGCTAATTTGATTTTTTCGCGACGACAATTTTAATAGGTTTTAGTCGGAAAAAAGAGAAATACCAAGATTCATTGAATTGTAACTTTTGATACTCTTTGGGGGATGTGTATAGTTTTTTGTCTCTTTTTGCTGTTGGGTTGGACTGTTGTTTAAAAGGATTTATTTTTTGTATCTCCTTCTTGTTACACTAAAACAAAGCTCAGAATATAATCTATGTCACAACAAACGATAGAAGGAACTTGGGAAGAAATCTTAGAACATAACGCTGAACTAATCGGTCAGCGAGTTAGATTGACCATTTTACCCGATAAATCTACAAATTCCACAACCAAAGAAACCCTAGACCAAAAATTAAAAGGAAGAGTTGGAAGAGTTCATTTTCAGCCATCAGACCTCTCTGAACGAGTCGGAGAAGCCTTTACAGAGCTTTTAGACATTAAAGACTCAAATAAATTCACCGTTAATTAAGTGGCGGCAACTTGATTGTATTGCTATTAAAAAGAAAACCACAAAAGTTCTTTAAAAACCATCAATAAAAAACTTGCGATCGCCCCTTAATTTAATCAATTGAGAGGGAGTTTTCCTTCCGCTTATCCAACAACTATTCTGCCTCTGCTTCGCTCTCTAACACTTCCTGTAGTTGTAAACTCAGCAAAGGAAGATTATTTTGAATAGCAATCCAAACTATCTTCAATTCCACCTGAAAATATTCGTGAAAAATAACATTTCTCATATCTCCCAGCAAACGCCAAGGGATTTGGGGGTAACGTGACTGTACATTACTGGGTATGTTTCTAGCCGCCTCACCGATAATACCCAAATCGTACAGGACAGCCTTAACAATTATTCTATTCGTAGTGAAATCATCAAACTCTATGCCTGCTGTAAGTTCTAAAATTTCATCAATTGATTCTGAAATATCCTGAAGGCGAAGCCGCCAATTTCTAGAAGGCATGAATCACATCCTTTAGTACGGGCTCTCGCAGATGTTCTCTCAAAGCATCCTGAGTTCCCAAATCGACACAACATCCCAGAGTATCTTCTAAATAAAGCCGCAGTTCTATAAACTCAAACAGTCCCACAGATTGATTAAACTCCACTAACAAATCCACATCACTATCGGGACGAGCTTCATCCCTTGCCACTGAACCAAATAAAATAAGAGATTTTACTCCCAGTCTCTGCAACGGTTCTCGGTGTGCCGCTAGAATTGCCAGAACTTCATCTCGTTTCATCTGGTGTTTCCTTGAACCTGATGTCAATATTATAGGCTTGTAGGTAAAATCCTCAAACGCAAACTAAAATCTTCCAAAAAAGAAACCACAAAAATTTCCTAAAAACCATCATTAAAAGCAAAAATTGGTAATACTCCCGATCAGCAGATCAACTTTCTCGATTGTCGTTAATTAATCCATCGAGACGTTTTTCATCCACAAATCTAGAGTATCACCTGAATCGGAGTGGCAAATTTTGTTTTAAATCTAGCAATTCTAATCCAAAAATCCCATCAAAGCCGTAGGATCATCAATTGCATTAGACGCAACGGGACGATTTCCCATAACCGAATACATTTCACTGATTGCTAAATGACTCACCGCAATAGGACGATTACCCGAAATCGTCATCGTACTACTGACTTCGATGCCATTGGTAGTGATAGGACGAGAGCCACCGACCGCACTATAAGTTCCAATGATGTGTAAATGACTCGCTTCGATGGGACGGTTACCTGGTAATCCGTTGGGAGACTTCATCAAATGTAACCCCCCCGACTTCGCTGAGGAAACGGATAGGGCAGTTACTTCTGAGTCTTCCTTGGCCTTTCTGCCTCTGGTAGGGGTTTTCGTGGGTTCTGGGGCTGATTCGCTTGCAGTTGTTGCGGGTGCGGTGTTTTCTACTGTCATTGTGTTATTCTCCTTGTTTTAATACCGTAAATGAAGTCTTTTAGAGGCGCAGGGAATGGCCAATTCTCAGCTAATTTTTAAGAATTGCTTCTATGATTAAAGATACACCTATCCTTGGGTCTTCAAAGATAGGGATTTATAATATCCTCAATTATCCCAGACTATAGGCAATTTTTGTGATGACGGATAGCCTTTTTCATCTCGATGCTCCCTTCAAACCCACTGGGGATCAGCCAAACGCGATCGCGGGATTACTCCAATCTTTAAATCAGGGAAATGGGTTACAAACCCTACTGGGCGCGACGGGAACGGGCAAAACCTTCACGATTGCCTCGGTGATTGAAAAAATAGGCCGTCCGACCTTAGTATTAGCCCATAATAAAACCCTCGCGGCCCAATTGTGCAATGAATTTCGCCAATTTTTTCCTGATAATGCGGTGGAATATTTTGTCAGTTATTACGACTATTATCAACCCGAAGCCTACATTCCCGTTAGCGATACTTACATTGAAAAAACGGCGGCAATCAATGATGAAATTGATATGCTCAGGCACTCAGCCACCCGTTCTTTATTTGAGCGAAAAGATGTAATTGTAGTTGCCTCGATTAGTTGTATTTATGGATTGGGAATGCCCGCCGAATATCTTAAAGCGGCTGTTCCGTTAGCAGTCGGAAAAGAAGTTGATCCCAGGCAATTAATTCGGAGTTTAGTAAATGTTCAATACGAACGGAATGACGTGGAATTACAACGGGGAAGATTTCGTTTAAAAGGGGATGTTTTAGAAATTGTTCCCGCCTATGAAGACCGCATTATTCGAGTTGAATTTTTTGGGGATGAAATTGAAGCCATTCGTTATCTTGATCCCGTCACAGGAGAAGTTTTAAATCAATTAAAAGCTCTCAATATTTATCCCGCCCGCCACTTTGTTACCCCCGAAGAAACCCTAGAATCAGCTTGTTTATCGATTAAAGCAGAATTAGAAGGACAAGTTGCACTGTTAGAAAAAAACAACCAAGTCCTAGAAGCGCAACGACTGAGCCAACGCACTCGCTACGATCTAGAAATGCTCCAGGAAGTCGGTTATTGTAATGGTGTAGAAAATTATTCTCGTTTTTTAGCAGGCAGAAATGCAGGAGAACCGCCCGAATGTTTAATTGATTATTTTCCTGAAGATTGGTTATTAGTGATTGATGAATCTCATGTGACAATTCCCCAGTTACGGGGGATGTATAATGGCGATCAGGCACGAAAAAAGGTTTTAATTGATCATGGATTTCGTTTACCTAGTGCGGCGGATAATCGACCGTTAAAAGCAGAGGAATTTTGGGAAAAGGTGAATCAATGTATCTTTGTTTCGGCAACGCCTGGCGTTTGGGAAATAGAGCAATCAGAAGACCGAGTATTTGAACAAATTATCCGACCAACAGGCATTCTTGATCCTATTATTTTTGTGCGTCCTACGATGGGACAAGTGGATGATTTGTACGGTGAAATACAAGAACGAATTTCCCGTCAAGAGCGAGTTTTAATTACGACTTTAACGAAAAAAATGGCGGAGGATTTAACCAATTATTTCCAAGAAAGAGCGATTCGGGTTCAATATTTGCATTCAGAGATTCAATCTATTCAACGTATTGAGATTATTCAGTCTTTAAAAAATGGAGAATTTGATGTTTTAATCGGAGTTAATTTATTAAGAGAAGGTTTGGATTTACCTGAAGTCTCTTTAGTGGCTATTTTAGATGCAGACAAGGAAGGTTTTTTGCGGTCAGAGCGATCGCTGATTCAGACAATGGGGAGAGCGGCACGACATATTAATGGTCAAGCTATTTTGTATGCAGATAATTTAACCAATAGTATGGCCAGAGCCATTGAGGAAACGGAAAGAAGACGTAAAATTCAACAGGATTATAATGAAAAAAATGGTATTATTCCCCAATCTATCCAATCTCGCTCTAGTAATTCGATTTTATCTTTTTTAGATATTTCTCGTCGTCTCAATGCTCAACAACTAGAAGAAGTTTATCAGCAAGCCGATGATTTACCCCTAGAACAAATTCCTAATTTGATTAAACAATTAGAAGACACCATGAAAGAAGCGGCTAAAAATTTACAGTTTGAAGAAGCCGCCAAATGTCGCGATCGCATTCAACACTTACGCGATCAACTTTTAGGACACATTAAAAATAAATCTTGATTTTAAGATCAATGATTAGTATTCTACGATACATCAAGTCTTTTAAACTTACCAATCGTCTCCACAGTCTCACAAAAAAGCAACTACCAAAATCTATTGATTCTCCATATTTGCTCAAAAAAGTATCAAGAATTACAGAAAGAGACTCGGAAAAAATTAGAATTAACCCTAACAGATTAAATCACCATTAAACTTATGCGTATTGATCATTTTACAACTGTGTATAACTATAAGTTTGCCTTAATCAATACTGCGAAAAGATAATCAGGATGAACCTAAACAGAATACCGAAAATGTCAAAACAAACTCTTAATCCAACGACAGTTAACTCTTTAAATAATCATCCCTCCCACTCCATTACAATTTCCTCCACTATGGATGAAGGGATAAGTGTTTGGGGTACGATCAGCCGTTTTTTTTCTCCCTACTGGTGGGCTTGCATTCCTCTCACGGCCCTAATTGTCGTCGTTTGGAATGGTGCTGTTGTTGCCCAAGAAAAAGAAGTCGTTGAAATCACGATTGATACCGTCAACACCAGTGTGGCGACCCTCCAAGGAACCCTAAATACCATCTGGATTCTCATTGCTTCAATCCTCGTTATCTTCATGAACGCGGGCTTTGCCATGCTAGAGGCAGGCCTCTGTCGCCAGAAAAATGCGGTTAATATTCTCACAAAAAACCTCATTGTTTTCGCTTTGGCAACCATTGCTTTTTGGGCGATTGGCTTTTCCCTGATGTTTGGTAATTCGGGAAATCCATTTATTGGTTTCGGCGGTTGGTTTCTCTCTGGAGAATCGGCAACCTATGGCTTGAATCCCTTTCCTGAAGGGTTACCTGTTCCCGTATTTTTCCTCTTTCAAGTTGCTTTTGCTGGGACAGCCGCAACCATCGTTTCTGGAGCCGTTGCCGAAAGGATTAAGTTAATTGACTTCCTGATTTTTAGTGTCATTCTCGTCGCGATCGCTTACCCCATCACGGGTCATTGGGTCTGGTCTAGCTCAGGATGGTTGACAGGCTTAGGATTCAAGGATTTTGCGGGTTCAACGGTCGTTCACTCTGTTGGAGGTTGGGCCGCCCTGGTGGGAGCCTATATTCTTGGCCCCCGTATCGGTAAATTTGTGGAAGGTCGTCCTGGTGCCATTCCTGGTCATAACCTCAGTATGGCGACATTGGGTTGTTTAATTTTGTGGGTCGGTTGGTTTGGTTTTAACCCTGGTTCCCAATTGGCAGCCGATCCAGCTTGTGCTTATATTGCAGTAACAACCTGTCTAGGAGGAGCCGCAGGAGGAATCACGGCAACATTTACCTCGTGGCTCAAAGATGGCAAGCCTGACCTCAGTATGGTAATCAATGGTGTTCTGGCAGGTCTAGTCGCTGTTACCGCAGGTTGTGATGGCATTTCTTACTGGGGAGCTGTTATTATTGGCAGTATCGGCGGTATTTTAGTCGTCTATGCGGTTGCCTTCTTTGACAGTCTGAAAATTGATGATCCTGTCGGTGCGCTTTCCGTCCACTTAATCAATGGCATTTGGGGAACCTTAGCGGTAGGTCTTTTTAATATGGAAAAAGGACTTTTCTATGGTGGAGGCTTTACCCAAATCATTAATCAGCTTATCGGTATTGTTGCAATTGGTGCTTTCACCGTAGCGTTTAGCGTTGTGTTGTGGCTAGTGTTGAAACAGACTCTTGGCATTCGAGTCTCAAAACACGAAGAGCAAATGGGTTTAGATATCGGTGAACACGGTATGGAAGCCTACGCTGGTTTTACCAAAGATGTCGATTCTTTTATGGGTAGTGGTTCTGGAGAATAATTCGTAATTAACAAATTAATTTAAGTTTGAGAGGGAAATTATCTTGTGGATGGTTCTCTCTCTTTTTTGATCAATACTGATAAACCGCGATCGCCTCTTATCCAACCTTTTTCAATCCCGTAGGGGTACATTGCCTGCGACAAAGAAACTGTTGTCTCTAAAAAGCGATCGCGTATTTTCTAATCTGCCTATCTGCGAAATCTATGTCATCAGCTTTACAAAATCTATTTTTAGTTTATAATCATTCTCAAGCTTTTCATTTGTGTAATGTCTGATAATTTATTCTATTAACCTAAAGCCAAGTCAATAATCCTATGACCAGAGCCGATCGCATCGCCCAAATCATCGAGCAACGTCAGCCTTTAGCCCGCAGAATCGGATCAGTCATTTCTAATCTGGAGTCTCTTCGTACTGTTCTCCATGATATTGAAAGTTATCGGCAACATTTGTTACAAAAAGTTGATAATGCTGAGGTCACGCAAAATTTAAACGCGATCGACTTGGTGACTCCCCATCATCAACTGACTCAAGAATTAGGTGTTTTAGAAAAATTACAGGCTCGATTTACCCGTGATACCCTCAATATCGGGGTTGTTGGTCGGATCAGTCAGGGTAAAAGCACATTGTTGCAGAGTATTACGGGATTGGGGAATGATATTATTCCAGCAAGAGGCGGTGGAGAGCCTTGTACTGCGGTTAAAAGTGTTGTTCATCACCGTCCTGGTCAAGAAACCCAAGCTAAAATTACTTTTCATTCTGTAAGCTCTCTCTTTAAAGAAGTCATTCTTCCCTATTTTGAAAAGTTATCTCTAAGACCTGTCCCCAGAGATTTTGAAAATTTTATTCGTACACCGTTTGAACATCCAGAACCTAATGATGCAACAAAAATTGCCCTTCTGAATCGTCTTAAATCAGATTATTATGATAAGGCTTCCTATAGAAATTTATTAGGTATAGAACCAATAATTGTTTCAGCCAATGAGATAAAGGGATATGTTACTCACTTCAATGAAAGCTACAACTCCAATAATTTTAAAAATTTAGCCGTTAAGGAAGTGGAAATATATTGTGATTTTGCTAATTCTGACGTGGGCAAAATTGCTTTGGTAGATATTCCTGGCTTAGGAGATTTAGTTTTAGGTGATAAAGCACTCATGTTAAAGGCGTTGGGACAAGAGGTTGATACTGTTCTGTTTATCCGCTTTCCTAATCCTATTGGAGATGCTTTAGGCATGGAAGATACAAATTTGTACGATGACGCATCAGTGGCATTGACTGATTTACAAGAAAGAGCTTTCATGGTTTTTAATCAAATTAAAAATAATCAAGAAAGCGAAAATATTTGTAGGATTTTTCAGTCACAGATTTCAGGTTTAGGAATTAGGGTTGTTGAATCTTTTATTGTAGATTGTAGTAATCCAGATGAAGTCAACCAACTAGTTTTAGATAAAGTTCTAAATTACTTATCCACAACGATTACCAGCCTAGATAACAGACTAGCAAGTTCTTATCAGGAGCGATTATTAGAAATTCAACACAATATTAATGTAGAGATAAATAAAGCGAGAAATCTCTTAGGATCGAGAACACCAAATAATGATTTAGTCGTTTTTACTCCTTTATTTGATGAGCTATGGAATGATCTGGCTAATGGACTTCAATTATTACTCAAAAATCTAAGAGAACAACGAGAAGATGAAGATATTGATTTTAAAAATAAGGTTGAAGAAGTCCTAAAAAATTGTCGATCTAATACTGGATTGCCAACTATCGAAGAAATCCATGAATTGGCAGCAGTAAAGGGAGGTTATCCTAATGCCTACTTTGAATACTTGAATGAACTTAGACCTCACTTATCACAACACTTCCTCTGTTTAGATGATGGACTGCAAAAATCTCTAGTGCGGGTTAAGTCTCAAGTTGCTACTGTTCTGATTGAGAAAGGAAAATTAGGGGTTTTAACAGATGCAAGGGATTTTACTTTACTTAAAAACATTGCTGATTTGATTCCTGAAAAAGTTTTTGCACAAAATAATAGTGAACTTAAATTTGGGTTTCGACTTTTAGCTGACTTTGAATTATCCTATCGAGGAATGATACAACATCGAATAAGGCAACATCTAGATATTCTGACACCAAATGAACCAGAATCTCCCTTGCTATCTAATGCACCGTCTGCTGAACAAGTATTACTAAATCTAAAAACAGCTTATTTTCAGGCCGCCTATAATTGCGAAAATGTTTTAAATGATGTTCTTCGTGAACCAAGTCAAGCCGCTTTTGCCATTGTTGAAGAATTTTTAGATCGTATCCTTAGAGTTAGAAATATTAGAAATGAATGGCTTGTTTTTTTGTATGAATACCGTTCAGAAATTTGGCCCTCAGTGTTCAAAGACTTAGCCGATCAAAGCAGATTACAACGAGAGTGGCTAGACGTTATTGAAAAAGTCAATACAGCCAATCAACTCTCATTAATCCAATTTATTTAATCACAGGAATCAATCTAAAATGGCAAATG
>ERZ1022729.3-NODE-3-length-29211-cov-6.930512_pt1 | contig 29211 bp, 25 predicted proteins | sample MGYA00520880_ERZ1022729 | MGnify/ENA primary metagenome ERZ1022729 (study PRJEB33162, sample SAMN09537598) | freshwater metagenome | isolation source: freshwater | place: Canada:Alberta | collected 2017-07 | study: EMG produced TPA metagenomics assembly of the...
TAAGCTAAACCAAAAAATTAAACTAATCAATAAAATACTACTCAAGCTAATACCGACTAACTGATTCTGTCCAAAGATAAAAAATAAAATAGGCGTTAAGATTAAGGCGATCGCGCCTAAAATCATCGATCCCAATTTCAATCGTTGAATATTAGCCAAAGCTGCTCGACAACTCGCACAATTTTTCGTGTGGGAATGGTAGCGGTCTAATAAAATCTCTGAAGATAATATCGGCGGTAAAGATTGACCTAAAAAAGGCTCTGCTTGGTATTGATTCACCCATTTTCGTAATTCAGAAACAAACAGATCGGCTTTAGTGGGCAAATAAAATGCCTGAGCGAACTTTTCACTTCCTCCTTTTTTTTCTAGATAACGTTCCTGAAAATGGAGAAAAATTTGATCATCTTCTAAAACGCGATTTTGTCCCAAATGGGAATACCAAGTTGGCGTTAATTTAATCGCTAGACGAGGAATTTTGGCAGAAAATTTGAAGGGAAAACGGGCAAATAAACGACATTCTCCCTTACGGATGGGCGTTGCATATACTACCGTCAAAGTGCGACCAAATTGTTTAGAGGTTAAATCATGCCACATCAAATTAGGCGCAACAAAAAAAGTGATTTGTTTGCCCAGGGTTCCTTTTCGTGGCCCCTCTTCCCAAATACCTTGAAATCCTTGCCGATCGCTCTCAATCACTTCCAAATTGACGGGACTGGCATTAGCGCGATCGCCTACTGTGCGGTGATGGGTATAGGGAACATGGCTGGCATCCAGGACATTTTCCAGTAAAGTCAAAGCATCGTAGGGCAAATCGCGAAAAATATTTAAACAGACCCATTCATCAGAGGGATCATCCAACACATCAATGGTGGGAACGGGGGTTTGCTCGGCATGGTCAGGATTACCCGCAAAAACGAATAATAAACCTTGACGAACAATTGTGGGGAATGCTCGCACACAGGCACGTTGGGATGACTGCGCTTGTCCTCCTGCGTCTTGTTGGGGAATGGTTTCACAGTTGCCTTTGCCTGAAAATGTCCAACCGTGATAAGGACATTCCAATTGCCCTGATTCGTTGATTCTGCCTTCTGAGAGGGGCGCGAGGCGGTGGGGACATTGATCACTAAAGGCTCGCCAGCTTAAATCTACTTTATCCCACCAAATGACGAGATTCTGCTCTAAAAGGGTAAATTTAGTTAATTTTGTTTTGTCTAAATCTTCGGTGTAATAAACAGGATACCAGGCTTGTTTCCAGTCAAAAGAGGAGGAGTCAAGCCCTCCTGGGGGTAAAGCGTTGGGGGAAGGATCTAGACTGGTTGCGGTGGTCATAGGGGAAAAGTTAATTCGTTAATCAGTCATCAATTATTAATTATTAACTAATCTGCGATCGCTAGTCTTTTTTTAGCAAAAAGTCATGAAAACAGGATTGAAACCCTCGGACTTTACATTAATTAACTTTTAGGAAAATTAGTCAGAATAACGGAGGCGCAGAGCAATCAAGTTTGATAGAGTGAAATGTAGTTTGGTTCAGATACAGAGGTATTGGGACTGAATAGGATATTTATCATCTTGCTAGGTAAACTCCAAGGCTTGGCAAAAGGCGGCGGTCATGGTTGAAAAAAGTGTTGTTTCTCAAACGATTAAGCTAAATAACGATTCCTCTCCTCCGATTGACTGGCAGCAAATCTGTCGGATTATGTTGGAAAAATCTTTGCCCTTGGATTCGGTGAATACTCAACCAGGGGAAACGCTACAAACGACCCAGAATGCACCTTTATTTCTCAAAATCTTTTCTACTCAACAGGAAAATTTTCGACTTTCAGGGCCCCATCTCCAGTTCAAAGATCATCACAGTAACGAAGAATTACGGGCCTATTCGCCCGCAGAATTGCTCTACAAATTATTAGAATTAGACCTCTGTAGTCATCAGGGAAAACGTTTAGCGATTATCGGAGAAGGGGGAACGGGTAAAACGTTATTTCTGCGGCAAATCGCCCATTCGTTAATGGAGGGAAATCCCCATGAGTCCCTCCACCATGCGTTAAATCACTCCGACGAATTTCCTGTTCCCAGTAAGATAGAATCTCTAGACATGGAAGCAATGTCCCAGGGATCTCTGCTCGATCTGCTGAATTTCGATGAGGAAACAGAATATTTTCCCATTTGGGTTTCTCCTTTCCAATTAAAAACGCTTTCTCTCAAGGATTATTTATTGGGCCCTTGGCTACAACAAGCCATCCAGGAAAAAAAACCTGATCTTGAAATTTATCGAAAATCTTTTGAGCAACTGCTAAATACGGGGAAGGTTTGGATCTTAGCAGATGGCATCGATACTTTAGCCCTAGAGTCAGAAACTCCTGTTAAGACTGGCTCCCTTTCTGCTTTTGGGCGATCGCTTCAGGATTTTACGGAACCGATTAATCTGGTGTTGACTTGTCGCACCGAAACTTGGCAACTTGATCCCAAGGGATTATCGGGATTTGACCGCTACCAAACGAAGGAACTTTCCTACCCGACGGAAGTAGAGGCGACTGTTAAACACTGGTTTGCCACGAATCAAAGGAGCATCGGAAAAAATCTCTACCCGCATGACCCTACCGAGGCTAATCCAGAGGATTTGGGAAAAGAATTCTGTCAACTTCTCGCCAAACCCGAACAAGAATCCGTGCGGCAGTGGTTAACCAATCCTTTGGCTTTGGTGTTGTGTTGTCGTTTTTGGCAAGGACGGCCCCATTTTTTTCCGAAAAACAGTACGGAATTGTATGAACAATTAGTGGCTCAATTTTATCAGTGGAAAGCGGAACAATTTTCGACTTCGATCCAACAACAGCAAGAATTGAATCAACAGTTGGGTGAACTAGCGAAAAAGATTTTATTAAAAAATCAGGGTTATACCCAACCGATCGCTCATAGTGAGATCCAAGCTTGCTGGGGAGAAGAGACCCCTTTTCTACGGTTGTTTTTGAGATTAGGCTGGTTAATTCCGAGGGGTTTGCTCTTCGTGGAGGCAACTTCTCCCTCAGAGTCGCCAGTTATGACCAATAAGCATTATGGTTTTTGCGATCGCGTTTTTCGAGACTATTTTGCGGCCTTGGCGATCGCCGATTGGCAGTTTTTTCTAGATATCCCAGGGCGCAATTATCGTTTATTTGAACCCCAATGGCAAAATGTTCTTTTCTTTTGGTTTGGTCGTCCTGATATTCATTCATCCCAAAAAGATAGTTTTATTAAGGCATTAATGACCTTTGAGGACAATTTTAGTGAGCATAATTTCTATGGGAAACGAGCCTATCTTTTGGCCGTCAAACTGTTGACAGAATTTCAGGAATGCGTTTATCGAGATATTTTATTAAATCAATTAAAAAATTGGGCCGAGGGGCAGGAAAATCATTCAGAAAGGTTTAAACAAAGTGCTAGAGCCATCTTAAGCCACACCTATCGTCCCTTTATCGTAGATTTATATTTACAGGAATTGAAGAAGGCTAGCACCCAAGCAGATTATCAGCGAGTTGGCACGGCTCTCCTGCAATTCGCCAAGGGGAATATCATCGCAATTACCAGTTTAGAAAACCAATTAACCCATTTTCCCGATTCTCCCTGGCGGTATGTTCTCTCTGAAACCCTGGGTTTGATTGATCCTGCTAATCAGAGAGCGATCGCGACTTTTATCGAAATTCTAGATGACCCCAAAAAATTAGAAGACTGTCAAATCGCCCTGACGGCCCTAAGTAAAATTGCGGTAGGAGATGACCGAGCCATTGCGGCCGTTGTGGAATTTCTCTCATCTGAACTGAGTCCGAATCAACAACGTCAGGGGCTAAGGTGTTTAGAAGCCATTGGTCAGGGGCATTCCTTGGCGATCGCCTGTTTGTTGCAACGATTTCGGGTTTATCGAGGAGGTTCGCTCCGTTGTCAGACCGCCGAAAGTTTAGAAAAAATCGATCCAGGCAATCCCACCGCCATTTCGGTGTTGCTCCATCTTCTACAACCCAGCCAAACGACAGAGATCCGTAAACAAGCGATTTATAGTTTGGGAGAAACGTCTGCCAGTTATCCCCAGGCAATTACGGCTCTGATTCATCTTTTGCAGACCGATGATGATATTTTTATGCGCTGGTTGGCTATCAGTAGTTTGTCTAAAATTGGCAGGGGCAATCCTGCGGTCATTAAAGCGTTTGAAAACCTGATTGAAGAATCTCAAGATAATCTACAGTTGAAAGAAACAGGCTGGTTAATCAAAGAGGTGATGGAAGCCTTGGCGAAAATTGATCCGACTAATCCTGTTTTATTAAATTTTTTAGTTGATTTAATTCAGTCTGATATCAATCCAGATGGCAATCAAGAAGTTGCCGAAAGTCTGGGTAAACTTGACCCTGGGAATCCTACCGCGATCGCTATGTTGGGACAGTTACTCAAGCAAAAAGAAGATGAATTTACCCAAAGACAGGCGGCGGCGAGTTTAGGTAAAATCGACTCTGGCAACCTAGAAGCGTTGATGGTCTTAATTCATCTGTTACAGCAAAGCCTAAATCCTGATATTCGTCGTTTATCCGCTAAAAGTTTGGGTGATATTAGTCCCCACAATGCCGCCGCGATCGCGGCCTTAATTCGGACAGCCTTAATTACCCCCGACAAAGAAACCCGTCGAGCGTCGATCCAGAGTTTAGGAAAAATTGGGTTAGGCAATCGGGAAGTTTGTCAAACGTTGATTGATCTCTTACGTGTGCAATCTCATCAAAATCTACATTTAGAAATTGCTGAAAATCTGATTAAAATTTTGTCCCGTCCCCTCATGCCCTTTGTTATTCATCCCCTCAAGGAATCTTTGCTGAATGCGGTTTATCAACAAGATATTGCCCTCTGTGATATTTTTTGGCATTGCACCCAATCCCTTACTTACGAAACGTTTTATCAGGCTTGGTACCAACTTCCCCTAGATGCAACCCCAGCCATGTCCCAGGATTCTCTGGCGGCGATCGCCTCCTCTTCTCTCGAATCCGCAAAAAATAAATTGAATTTACGGGAAGATTTGTTTCGGGAAATCCAGAATCATGCTCCTCTAGCCTCCCTGATTCAAGTCATTTGGATTGATTGCAGTCAGTTTTTAGCCCCTGATGAGCCGATCATTGATATTTATGATCAAATGCTCTCCCAAAACTGTTCCGAATATGAAAATGGAGTTCCCGATAATCTGGACAAATTACGGCTCTATTGGCGATTAATTCGGCGAAATAAGCCTGATTGTGCTTATATTTGGTTATTTGATCATTCTTCTCCCAATTGCTCCCCCTTTTCCTCAGAATTTTTAGAAAAACTCAAAACTTTTCAGGGAAATATTGCTCTCATTAGTGATCAACCGAATAATCCCCTGCGCCATTTTTCTCCCCATTCTCCCCAATTAATTGCAACAATTATTGAATGGATCAAAGCTCAAATTAACAAATTCTGATATTCATTCCCCATGCTGATTGTCCCTGTTCCCGAATTAACAAAAGATCATTTTCATATCGGTTTTGCCCCCCTTTCCCTCGATGAGGTTTATCAACTTGCCGATGATCCCCGCAATGGTGCGATCGCCTTAATGAGTGGAACAGTTAGGCAACAAACCGACGGTAAAGCGGTGCGGTATTTAGAATATCAGGCCTATGAACCCATGGCCATCCATATATTCCGCCAAATCTCAGACCAAATTCGGCAACAATGGCCCGATACGAACCGCATTGTCATTCACCATCGAGTCGGTAGCCTAGAAATTGGAGAGATTAGTGTGTTGATTGCGATCGGTTGTCCCCATCGGGGTGAAGCTTTTGCTGCCTGTCGCTATGCCATTGATACCCTCAAACATCAAGCCCCTATTTGGAAAAAAGAGCATTGGCTCGATGGTTCTAGTACTTGGGTAAGTATTGGAGCCTGTGAGGAAAATCATGTTACAGAAATGCCGCTTAATCTTTAAATTCAAAACGCGATCGCCTTCTTCCTGAAAAAAGAAAAAACGCGATCGCAAAATAATTATGATGAACAATTTTCTTAATAACTGTATTGATGCTAATTTCAGCCAAGATCAAACGCGAGAATATCAAGTCCATCAGGATTATCTCCGACAAGCCTATAAAATGATCCAGCAACGTTATCCCCAATTGGAGATTGAGCTTTATTTTATCCGTCTGACTAAGGATTTCTGCACGATAAGTCTTTGTTATCATTCTTGAAAAAGCCAGACCGAGGGAAAAATGTCATTACCGTTAAAGCTTGATAGGGCGGTAAACTCCCCTGGATTTGAACCGAAAATCCCTTAACAAAAAATAAAATTGTGTTACAAAGCCGTGATATGATTGCTTCTGGCTTAGGCTGGTTTATCCAGTCAACGGGAGATTAAAATCTTTCAAGCTGAAAACCTCTGATTTGTCAGTAGCTCAAACGTGTGAACCCCACTCATCCACCGTCCGACGACCTATCTATCCCTGAAGTTCCTGAGCAAAACGGCTCACCAGCCCTAGATTCAGGCAATTCTATGCAGGATTTTTATCAACTACAGCGTCAGTTGCTAGTTTTGACAATGGGGGCAACGGTTATTATTTTTGGGTGTGTTTGGTGGGTTTATTCCATCAAGGTCGCTTTAAATTATTTAATTGGTGCGGGAGTGGGGCTGGTGTACCTGCGGTTACTGGCGAAAGATGTAGAGCGGATAGGCGTTCAGTCAAGTCGGGCGGGTGCAAAAGGATTAGCTCTTTTTGCAGGATTGATCATTGTGGCTAGTCAATGGCAACAATTGGAAATTTTGCCTGTCTTTCTGGGATTCCTGACCTACAAAGCCGCAATCATCGTCTATATGTTGCAAAGCGTTTTTACGCCCACAGCAGATTAGAAAATGAGAGGTAATTTAGTGAAGAGTGGATAGTTAAAAGTTAATAGTTAAAAGTAAATAGTTAGAATCAAAAAATTTGTCTAAAATTTTATTGAATTTCTAAAAACTATCAATTATCGACTATCAACTATCAATCTCTTTGTCCTAACTAAGTAAATCTCACCGAATAACAATGTTAGCTGGTTTGAGCGTTTTAAATTTGTTTCCTTTAGCGGCTTTAGAAGTTGGTAAGCAGTGGTACTGGGAAATCGGAAATCTCAAATTACATGGACAGACTTTTACGACCTCTTGGTTTGTAATTGGCCTGTTGGTAATAGCCTCTTTGGCGGCAACGCGCAATGTTCAGCGAATTCCAAGCGGCATCCAGAATTTAATGGAATACGTTTTAGAATTTCTGCGAGACTTAGCGAAGAACCAATTAGGTGAGAAAGAATATCGTCCCTGGTTGCCCTTCATTGGCACATTATTTCTATTTATATTTGTGTCCAACTGGTCTGGTGCATTACTTCCTTGGAAACTAATTCATATCCCCCAGGGGGCTGAGTTAGCTGCTCCTACCAATGATATTAATACCACTGTTTCTTTAGCTCTGTTGACTTCTTTAGCCTACTTTTATGCGGGTTTAAGAAAAAAAGGATTAGGTTATTTTGCCAACTATGTGCAACCGATTCCTATCCTCTTACCGATTAAGATTTTAGAAGATTTCACCAAACCTCTTTCCCTCAGCTTCCGTCTTTTTGGCAACATTCTCGCGGATGAGCTAGTGGTAGCCGTCTTGGTGCTATTAGTACCTTTATTTGTGCCATTGCCCCTAATGGCTTTAGGATTGTTTACCAGTGCCATTCAAGCATTAGTGTTTGCCACTCTCGCGGGAGCCTATATCCATGAGGCGATCGAATCGGAAGGTGAACACGAAGAGCATGATTAGAACTTGCTCCTGATCCATTAATTGAACGTTCTCTTATTTACTTAACAAAAAGGAAAAAAACATCATGAATCCTACCGTTGCTGCTGCTTCCGTTATTGCTGCTGCTTTAGCCGTTGGTTTAGGCGCGATCGGACCTGGAATTGGTCAAGGTAACGCCTCTGGTCAAGCGGTTTCTGGGATTGCTCGTCAACCCGAAGCTGAAGGCAAAATTCGCGGTACTTTACTGTTAACTTTGGCGTTCATGGAATCTTTGACCATTTACGGCTTGGTTATCGCTTTGGTTCTGCTATTTGCTAATCCTTTTGCTTAATTCCTAGCTTGTTTGGAGACGTGAGGAAAAGTTCAGGGACGTGGAAATTTAGAAAAATTCAACTTTTTTGTAGGTTTTATTTTTTAACGTTTTACCCTTCTTGTCCTTAACTTTTTACTTCACCGTCTCTACCTATTCCCCCAGGATTAGACTCGGTTAATAAAAAAACGCCTGACCTGAAATTAGTAAAAAAAATGTTTGATTTTGATGCCACCCTGCCCTTCATGGCATTGCAATTTATTGTCCTAGCCTTTGTGCTAAATGCCATTTTCTATAAGCCTTTAAATAAGGTACTGGATGATCGGGCTGATTATATCCGCGACAATGAATCGCAAGCTAAGGAACGGTTAGCCAAAGCCAAGGAATTGGCTAGTCAGTATGAACTACAGATTGCAGATGCTCGTCGGCAATCCCAGGATGTTATTGCGACTGCCCAGAGTGATGCCAAACGGATAGCGGCGGAACAAATTGCAGTAGCCCAAAAAGAAGCCCAACACCAGAAAGAAGCTGCGGCCCAGGAAATTGAAGAACAACGTCAAGTTGCTCTCCGTTCCCTGGAACTTCAAGTCGATGGTCTGAGCCGTCGAATCTTAGAAAAATTATTAGGCCCTGAATTAGTTAAATAACGCCTTATTTTAGGTTATGTCAATTATGTTAAATTCTTTGTTGATCCTAGCAACAGAGGCGCAGGAGATGGGCGAAGGAGGATTTGGCATTAATCTAGATTTTCTAGAGGCCAATATCTTTAACCTAGCAATTTTGTTGGGGATAATCGTTTACTATGCCCCTAAAACGTTGGGCAAAACCCTCGGCGATCGCCGTTCAAAGATTGCGGAAGCCATTCAAGAAGCAGAGGCTCGCCAAAAACAAACGGCGCAGACCCTAGCTGATGAACAGCAAAAATTAGCTCAAGCCCAATTAGAAGCTGTTCGGATTCGTACCGCTTCAGAAGAACGGGCCAAACTCGTGAAAGCTGAAATTGCCGCTCAAGCAGAACAGGATGTGGCGCGTCTGAGAGAAACAGCCGCAAAGGATCTGGGTGCTGAACAAGAGCGGGTAATGGGTGAATTGCAACGTCGGATTGCGGCTTTGGCGGTTGAAAAAGCTGAAGCCGATATTAAAGGTCGTTTAACCAACAACGATCAAGACCGCTTAATTGATCGCTGTATTGCTCAGTTAGGAGGTCATTCATGAAAGGAAGTTTATATAGTAGCCAAATCGCCGAACCCTATGCTCAGGCTTTGATGTCCTTAGCCCAGTCTCGCGGTGTGGTTGAAGCGATCGGTGAGTCGATTCGCTCCTTGGCTAAGTTGTTAGAATCCTCTCCCGATTTGCGAGATTTTATTGCGAGTCCTGTAGTACAAGACGACAATAAAAAAGCAGTTTTAAAGCGGGTTTTAGGGTCAGAAATTAATCCCTTTTTGCTGAATTTCCTGATGTTATTAGTGGATAAGCGACGGATTATTTTCTTAGAAGCCGTTTGTCAACAATATTTAGTCTTGTGGCGTGAGTTGACTCATACCGTTTTGGCTGAAGTCATTTCTGCTCTCAAACTAACGGAAAGTCAACAGCATTCTGTTACGAATAAAGTTAAGGAATTAACGGGAGCGGATTCGGTAGAACTCAAAGAAACGGTTGATCCTAGTATTATCGGTGGGGTCATTATTAAAGTGGGTTCTGAAGTTTTTGACTCTAGCCTCAAAGGACAATTGCGACGTATCAGCCTGAGTTTAGGCGGTGCGGCTTAAGATTATCAATCCACAGTTTTGAGTGCAAATGATTACTTGAACTGTGTTGATAACGGTAAGAAAAACTGAAATTGTTTAATTAATTTCACGTTCATTTTAGTTAAATTATCCAACGAACAGTAAAACTATGGTAAGCATCAGACCAGACGAAATTAGTAATATTATTCGCCAACAGATTGAGTCCTATGACCAAGATGTTCAGGTTTCTAATGTGGGAACCGTTCTCCAGGTGGGAGATGGTACGGCTCGGATCTATGGACTCGAAAAAGCCATGTCCCAGGAATTATTGGAATTTGAAGATGGAACCATCGGCATTGCCCTCAACTTAGAAGAAGATAACGTGGGTGCGGTGTTGATTGGCGACGGTTTCGGTATCCAAGAAGGCAGTACGGTCAAAGCAACAGGCAAAATTGCTCAAATTCCCATTGGGGATGCCATGTTAGGTCGGGTGGTCGATGCTTTGGCACGTCCCATTGATGGAAAAGGCCCTATTGCCACGACAGCAACTCGTTTGTTGGAATCTCCTGCGCCTGGAATTGTTTCTCGGAAGTCTGTTTGTGAACCCATGCAAACGGGGATTACTTCTATTGACGCGATGATTCCTGTCGGTCGGGGTCAACGGGAGTTAATTATTGGAGACCGTAAAACAGGTAAAACCGCGATCGCGATTGATACCATCATTAACCAAAAATCCGAAGATGTGATTTGTGTGTATGTGGCGATCGGTCAAAAAGCTTCTACCGTTGCTCAGGTTATTGACGCATTAACCGAAAAAGGCGCGATGGAATATACCATTGTGGTTGCCGCTAATGCCAATGATTCGGCGACTCTGCAATACCTCGCTCCCTACACAGGCGCGACTCTTGCTGAACACTTCATGTATCAAGGCAAGCACACCCTCGTTATCTACGATGATTTGACCAAACAGGCCCAGTCCTACCGTCAAATGTCCTTGTTAATGCGTCGTCCTCCTGGTCGGGAAGCCTATCCTGGAGACGTTTTCTACATCCACTCCCGTTTACTAGAACGTGCCGCTAAATTGAGTGATGCCCTCGGTGGTGGTAGCATGACCGCTTTACCCATTATTGAAACCCAAGCGGGTGACGTTTCGGCTTATATTCCGACCAACGTAATTTCCATTACCGACGGTCAAATCTTCCTTTCTACCAACTTATTTAATGGCGGTTTCCGTCCAGCGATCGACGCGGGTGTTTCCGTTAGTCGGGTCGGTTCGGCGGCTCAAACCAAGGCAATGAAAAAAGTTGCGGGTAAATTGAAACTAGAATTGGCTCAATTTGCTGAATTAGAAGCGTTTTCTCAGTTTGCGTCTGACCTAGATGCTTCTACCCAAGCTCAATTGGCACGGGGTCAACGTCTGCGTCAAATCCTCAAACAGCCCGAAAATTCTCCTTTGGGTGTGTGGGAACAAGTTGCGATCGCCTATGCAGGTTTGAACGGTTATATCGACAAAGTTCCTGTGGAAAAAGCGACGGACTTTGCTGAAGGATTACGGGAATATTTGAAAACCAATAAACCCAAATACGTTGAAATTTTGGTTAAAGATAAAGCCCTAACCGATGAAGCTGAAACCCTCCTCAAAGAAGGAATCAACGAATTTTCTCAAACCTTTGCTTAATTAGGGAATAGTTGATAGGGAATAGGCAATAGGGAATAGTTGATAGGAAATAGGGAATAGGGAATAGGGAATAGGGAATGATCAACTTTGCTTTGACTAATCATTCGCTTTTCTAAAATAAATAATTCCTAACTATCAATTATTAACTATCAATTATTAACTATCAACTATCAATTATTAACTATCAACTATTAATTAAAATATGCCTAATCTAAAATCTATCCGCGATCGCATCCAGTCGGTCAAAAATACGAAAAAAATTACAGAAGCCATGCGCTTGGTTGCCGCCGCAAAAGTTCGTCGCGCCCAGGAACAAGTTCTTGCCACCCGTCCCTTTGCTGATGCTCTGGCCCAAGTTTTATACAACCTTCAAAATCGTCTTGCCTTTGGAGACGTAAATCTTCCTCTTTTTGAACAACGGGATGTAAAATCGGTCGCTCTTTTAGTGGTTTCTGGCGATCGCGGTCTATGCGGTGGTTACAATGCCAACGCGATCCGTCGGGGCGAACAACGGATGAAGGAACTCCAGTCCCAGGGCATCAATGTCCAATTGGTTGTGGTCGGACGGAAAGCCAGTCAATACTTTGGTCGTCGTGATGCCAATATTGCCGCCAATTACACCAATCTTAACCAAATCCCCACTGCCTCTGAAGCCGCCCAAATTGCCGATGCGATCGTTGCTCTCTTTGTCTCTGGTTCCGTTGACCGAGTGGAGCTAGTTTATACCCGCTTTTTATCCCTCATCAGTTCCCAGCCTGTTATTCAAACCCTATTTCCCCTAACGCCCCAGGGTTTAGAGGTCAAGGACGATGAAATTTTCCGTCTGGTGACTCGCGGTGGTAAGTTTCAAGTAGAACGGGAAAAAGTCGGTAGTGAAGTTTCCAGTTTTCCCCAGGATATGATTTTTGAACAAGATCCTGTGCAAATTCTGGATGCTCTACTTCCTTTGTACAATACCAATCAATTACTTCGCGCTCTTCAGGAATCAGCCGCCAGTGAGTTGGCCGCACGGATGACCGCAATGAGTAATGCGAGTGACAATGCTGGTCAATTGATCCGTTCGCTAACCCAATCCTATAACCGAGCAAGACAAGCCGCGATTACCCAGGAGTTGTTGGAAGTGGTAGCTGGTGCAAACGCACTCTAGTTTCTTTCGGATTTATTGATTATAATTTAAGGGAGTATCGCACTAATTGAGCGGCTCCCTATTTTTTTTAAGAGCATCGGCATTTTGTTTTGACAATTACAACAGTGAACTTTACCGAGACTTGTAACGAATACTGTTCAGTATTACTGAATGAGAATATAAATTTATGAAAAAATAATTGAACCGCTAATGTAAATTAGCCGCCGTTGATTGAAGAGTTCCATTCAAGGACGAAGAACTATACAATTTGCTCTGTCTAGTTTCGGGCAAGCTTATCTCTCCATCAGCCTTGCGAATAACTGACCGAAGTTCTTGCCAAAGGGTTAAAAATTGCTGTTGAATTTTAGGAGATAGGGGCAAAAGAAATTCACATCGGTCTAACAATCGGGGCGGAATCATTAATAATGGATTGTCTCTCACCTTGGGTAGAATAGCATTTTTTTCCAAGGTTTCTAATCGAGGAGAAGCCCCATTACTAAAGAAAGCAATTTGATTCGCAATATCAGGTTGCCAACAAAAATCTAGCCACTCTGTTAGTAATGAATTAGAAGAAGAAGATTTTGGTTGAACCCAAAGATCCGCCCACAGAGAAGTCCCTGATTCAGGAATCACTGCGGCCAAATTTGGATTGTTTTTGAGTAGGGGTAAAATCTCATTCGACCAACCGATCGCGCACCAAACGTCACCGACAAGCAAAGGTTGGAGATAATGGGTAGAACTATAGAACTTAATTTGTTGATGAAGACTAAGTAATGCCTGTCTAAGTTGGGAAAGATTATTTAATTCGATGGGATTGTAGGAATCGCCCAATTTTTTAAGGGTTAAACCAATGACTTCTCGCGGTTGATCGACAATTGAAATGCGTTGTTTTAATTCCGTGCGCCAGAGATCTTCCCAATTTTTGGGTGTCCATCCTAAATCCTTAAATTTATCCTTGCGATAGACAATCATTGTCGTTCCCCAGCGATAGGGTGCGCCCCAGGTTTTGCCTTGGACATCGGGCAATCCCTGGTCATTGCGTTGAACTAATTCATGCCAACGGGTCGCCAATTGGGGCCAATTAGATAAACTAGACAAATTCAACGGCTCTATTAATTGTTTGGTAATAGCATCAACTAACCAAGTATCTCCTGTGGTCACTAAATTGGTGATCGCGGGGGGGATAGGGTTAATAACAGGAAGTTGGGGTAAAAAAGTTGATTTTTCAGAAGGAGATTGTTGCCAGGTTTGTAATAATTTAAAAATCGTTTTTAATTGAGATTCTGCCCTAAAATTAGGCTGATTTTCTGAGGTAACTTCTTTTTTAAAACGACTAATTAATTGAGCAGAAATAGAATTTTTTAAAAATAAAACTTGTAGCGCAGATGGAGAACTCGCACATCCTAACAAACCTTGCGTTACAATAGTCGCCCCTGCACCGAACAAAAAAGAGCGACGATTAAACTGAGATACAGGTAAAGAATCCGACATAATTTAGACAAGTATTCACTTAATTTTTTAAGGCTTTTGTTAAGACTAATGAAGAGATTATTAAATTAATTGTAAAAGTTTCTTTGATATAGAGAATTGCCTTTTAGGATGGAAAAATATTGATGCTAAATCCTAAAAACCGATGAATAGCTCCCTAGAAGAACAAATTCAAACCCTGAATTTTAAAATTGATCAACTCCATCGCATCGTGCTAGATCTTAACCAACAAATTAGAACTTTAACGGATAAGCAAACGAGTTTCTTCTCTGGTGATAATTTTCAAGGCTCTGCCACCATCGATCGCCGTCCTGTTCCGCTAGAACCTTCCTCTGAAGCCATTGACCAAGTTGCCTCGCGTATTATTCATAAAGATATCTTGATCGATGAAGACGATAATCTTTCCTTTTGGGGACTCCAGAATGAACAACCCCCCACGGCGGAGATCCAGATTCATCGGCTCACAGCCCAAGTTACGGCGGCCTATCATCGTATTGCCGCCCTAGAAGAACAATTAATGGCTCAACGGACGAAATGATAATACCTGGGTTGTATCCATTTGTTTTTAGCGTTTGGGAAGCTCATCGGGGATCGCATTGGGTAGAGTAGAACTAGGGGGCGCGTTGGGAACAGTAGAAGAATTAGGTACGCCTGGATTGGTAGAATTGGGCATTCCTGGAATGGTGGAGTTGGGCATCCCTGGAATCGTAGAATTCGGAGTAGTGGACGAAAAAGGATTGTTGGGATCTGTCGGTAGGGTCGTTCCATAATTTCCTGGTACGCCGCTCGGTGTCCCTAAATTGTTAGGTGCGCCAAAGTTAGGGGAATTGGGATCAAAAGGATTGGGGCTAGTCACCGATTGGGCAGATCCTGGTAAGGTCGCTAAAGCAACGCGATCGCCCCCCACCTGACGTAATAAATCTAATACCTGCACAACATCGTTATAACTGACATTACGGGAAGCATTGAGAACCATTAAGCCGTTGGGATTATATTGGTGGTAATTTTTAACAGAATCCAGTAATTGATTGCGAGTGACGGGTTGTTTTTCCACATACAATTGGGACAAATCATCTAAAGTTACCACCAACATTTCGCGCATTTGAGGAACGCCCGTACTGGCCTTCGGTAAATCCAAGCCGATCGCCTGCTGACGGGATAGGCCCACCGCGCCCAGAATAAAAAACGTCAGAATACAAAAAATCACATCAATCAAAGGCACAAGCTCAATACGGACATCCTCTGATTGAGGGGCTTGATCGTGCCAGAGTTTAAGGGGACGAGTGGGGTGATAAAGTTGGTTTTTACGGTGACTGCGGAGGGATTTAGGAGTAGAGGTCATAGGTTAAATTAGGAAAAAAAAGGAGATAAAAATTAGACGAAATACCCATTAAAAAATACTAACGCTCATTTTCTCGCGATGGCAGGGGGTCATAGGCAGAGTGGCTTTCCTCTTCATCCAGCCAGCGTTGACGATAAATCACTTCTAGGTCGCCTCCTGCTTTACGGAAAATCCGCATTTGATTAAACCAAAGTCCCTGAAAAATACGATAAAAAGCGAGACTAATAATGGCCACAATCATTCCTGTTGCGGTAGAAATTAAAGATTCTCCAATTCCCAAGGTAACGCCCGCCGTAGAAGAAGTGCCTAGATCACTAATTTGAATCGAACTGAGAGAGCGAATTAACCCTAAAACGGTTCCTAATAGTCCTAAAAGGGGAGAAAGGGCCACGATCGCCTCTAGAACCTTATCACCACGACGCATGAGGGCTAATTGATCATCGGCGGCAGACTCTAAGGAAAGATGAAAGACTTCGGGATCGGGGTTCTGGAGACGCAGGGGAGCCAATAAAAATTTACCGATGGGATAGTCCTGATGATCCTTGGCCACCTTCACGGCCAGATCCCAATCCCTAGCGGCGGTGTCGAGGACTCGATTAACAATTTGAGAGCTTCTGAGGACAACTCTAGACCAGAACCAAATTCTTTCAAAAATGGTGCTGACGGATAAAATAGAGAGAAGTAACAGCGGCCACATGGCAATGCCGCCTTTTTGCATAAGTTCAACTGGATTCACGGTCTTTTTATACCTCCTGAGTTTTCCCTACTTAGTATATCGTTACAATTGTCACATACTCCCGCCATTACGGTTAAAAGCCCAGTATGTCATTTTAAAATTAGTTTGAATACCCTTAAATTATTGTTAGACTTCTTAACATTAGTTTTTATTTTTGGAAAAATATACAGATATCTCCAGAAATAAAGAGTGCATCGATTGAAGCCCTTGGTAGGGGAAATTCATGAATTGCCCTTACTTAATTCTTGGAGATGTCTAATAGACATTACAAGTTTTTGGATGCCGATCACTCTTTAGCTTATGGTAAATCCAAAAAAATTAAACAGGTGAAAAAAAATCAAACTGCCCATCTCAAAATTTATGCCCTACCCCTATTGATCGGTGTTGTCCTTTCGGGGTTAACGGTTTTCGCCTGGCGATCGCTACTCAGGGAAAATGATCGTCAGATTAAACAGCACGTTCAGACAGAATTAACATTTCTAGAAAATCTGATCACAAATCAGCTACAAGACAATTTTTCGGCCTTGGAAAGAATGGCTAAACGGTGGGAAATTAGGGAAACAGTGAACAATAAACAATGGGAAGAGGAAGCCAAAACTCTATTAGAGAATTTTTCAGCCTATCAGTCCCTAGAATGGATAGATTCCACCTATTCTATCGCCTGGATTGTTCCCCTCCAGGGAAATGAAGAATTTTTCAATCAAACCCTATCCCCTGAAGCTCAAAAGCGACTCAAGATCATCGCTTCCCAAAAATATGGTCGCACTAGCTTTTTTCCCCTATTACCGCGATCGCCAAATCGCCAGCTTTTTTCAGCCGATGTTCCCCTACTTCCGAATAACCGATTTGATGGTTTTATCCGAGGAAAGTTTGATGCGACGAGTTTCCTGAATCGACTGTGGAAAGAAAGTGGCAATACATTATTCGGGATCAAATTAACTGATGACACAGGAATCATCTATCAAAATCTTGACCCTGCTTGGCAGACTCAGCAATGGCAACAATCGAGTGTGATCATCAATCCCCCTGGCATTCGTTGGCGATTGACGGTCTTGCCTACGCCCGAATTGCTCGCTCAAACCCACTCATCCTTACATTTTTTACTTTTGGGGGGTGGTTTAGCGATCGCCTGGATATTGGCTCTAGCGATTTATCTCACTCAAATGACTCGACAACAGAATAACCAATTAGAAGAGGCGGTCAGGCAACAAAAAAGGATAGAAGAAACGCTCCAGAAAAATAGCTTCTTACAACAGGCAATTCTTAATGGAACCAACTACAGTATTATTTCTACTCGGACTGATGGGATTATTCAGACCTTTAACCGTTCAGCAGAAGAAATGCTCGGTTATCAGGTCGAAGAAGTCATTTATCAACAAAGTCTAGCAATTTTTCATGATCCAGCAGAAATAGACGCTAGGAGCAGGGAACTTTCCGCAGAGTTTGGGTTTCCCGTTACAGGTTTTGATGTGTTTACCACACACGCCAAACAAAATTTACCCGATGAAGCAATTTGGACGTATATCCGCAAAGATGGTTCTCGTTTTCCTGTTTTACTCTCCATCACTGCTCTACGGGATCTGGACGGAGAAATTACGGGTTTTTTAGGGATTGCTGGTGATATTAGTGAACGACTCGCCTCAGAAGCCCAACTCAAAGACACCCTGCAAAAATTGGCGGCCCAAAGAGCTGCCCTCGATCAATCCGCAATCATTGCCATTACGGACAATAAAGGGATTATTACCGAAGTGAATGATCGTTTTTGCCAAATATCCCATTATTCTGAGCAAGAATTGATCGGACAAAATCATCGCATTATCAATTCGGGTTATCATCCCCCTGCTTTTTTTCAGGATTTATGGAAAGCGATCGCCCAGGGAGAAGTCTGGCACGGAGAAATCAAAAATAAAACGAAATACGGAGATTATTACTGGGTTGATACGACCATTGTGCCTTTATTAGATGAAGACGGTAAACCCTATCAATATTTGTCGATTCGTTTTGACATTACGAAAAATAAGCAGAGTGAAGAAATTCTGCGGGAAAGTGAACAACGTTTTAGGGCAATGGCTGACAGTGCGCCCGTGTTGCTCTGGGTTGCGGGAACGGATACCCTCTGTAATTTCTTTAATAAGGCTTGGTTAGATTTTACAGGACGCAAAGTAGAGGAAGAAATGGGCGATCGCTGGGCAGAAAACATTCATCCCGAAGATTACCAAACTTGCTTGGATACTTATTCCAGTTCTTTTCTTAAACGGCATCGCTTTGAAATGGAATATCGTCTGCGTCGTTGGGATGGACAATATCGTTATTTGTTGGATGTGGGCGTGCCTCGTTTTTTGAGTGATGGCAGTTTTGCAGGATATATCGGCTCCTGCATTGATATTACTGATCAAAAAGCCGCTCAAATAGAATTAGAACAGGAAGTTGAGCAAGTCCTCCTCTTAAAACAAATTACCCAGGAAATTCGCCATAGTCTTGATCCCCAGGAAATTTTTGAAACGACAGCCGAGCAAGTGGGTAGGGTTTTTCAGGTGAGTCGTTGTTCGATTCATAGCTATCTGGATGAACCCATTCCCCAAATTCCTTTGGTTGCAGAGTATCTAGAACCAGGTTATAGCTCTATGTTGGGGTTAGCCGTTCCTGTACGGGGAAATCTCCATGCTGAGGCGGTTCTAGCGACCGATGAGGCGATCGCGGTTGATGATATTTATATTGAGCCTCTGTTTGAAGGTGTGACTCACGTTGCAGAACAAGTTGAACTCAAATCTATTTTGGCAATTCGGACTTCCTATCAAGGAAAACCCAATGGCATTATTGGCTTGCACCAATGTGATTATCGAAGAAACTGGACGGCCAAGGAATGTAACTTTCTCAAAGCGATCGCCGATCAAGTGGGGATTGCCTTGGCTCAAGCCGAACTCCTGCAACAGGAAAAACAACGTCAAGCAGAATTAAATCAAAAAAATCAGGATTTAGAACAGGCAAAATGGGCCGCAGAGGCCGCTAATCGGGCAAAAAGTGAATTTTTGGCCATGATGAGCCACGAAATTCGGACTCCCATGAATGGGGTGATCGGGATGACGGATTTATTGCTTTCTACGGATTTAACGCCCCGTCAACAGGATTATGCCGAAACGATTCGTACCAGTGGCGACAATCTGCTCACTATTATCAATGATATTCTCGATTTTTCTAAAATTGAAGCCGAAAAACTGGAATTAGAAGCCCATCTTTTTAATTTACGGGAAACGGTTGAAAACCTCCTCGAATTATTGTCCTCCAGGGCGATCGCCAAGGAGTTGGAATTGGCTTACTATTTCACTCCCGAAACACCTGAATTGATTTGGGGAGATTCCACTCGCCTGAGTCAGGTACTTTCTAACCTCATTGGCAACGCGATTAAATTTACCTCCGTCGGAGAAGTGATTTTATCCGTTACGGCTAAACCCTTATCCGAGCAAGAACTCAGTAACCTAGAACTCCAAGCCCATTTCCTCAACAATGGTTCAGAAGCGATCGCACCAACGCACCAACTCGAATTCAAAGTTCAAGACACAGGCATTGGCATTCCCCGCGATCGCCTAGACCGACTCTTTAAAGCCTTCAGCCAGGTGGATTCCTCTACCACCCGAAACTATGGCGGCACAGGATTGGGATTAGTGATTAGTAAACATCTGGTCAAACTCATGGGCGGAACCTTAAGTGTAGAGACAGCAATGGGAGTCGGGTCAACCTTTTCTTTCACAATTTTGGCGGCTACCGATGCCAAGCAACCTTTCTTGGGAAGTAATGACGATTCTTTAAATTGTCTAGCCGAAAAACGAATTTTAATTGTCGATGATAATGCTACCAATCGAAAAATTCTGCGGTTGCAATGTGAATTATGGAAAATGGTTTCTAAAGAAGTGGATTCAGGAGACGCGGCCCTAGCTTTATTACAAACAGAAGCGGCGATCGACTTGGCTATTCTTGATATGCAGATGCCTGGTATGGATGGAGTCATGTTAGCGAAAGCGATCGCGAAATTAGAACATCGTCAGCCGTTACCCTTAATTTTATTGACTTCTTTAGGAAAACTTGCCCTCAATGTCGATGATGAAACCCTTTTTAAAGCAACCTTAACTAAACCCCTGCGCCAATCCCAGTTATATAATACCCTACTGAAAATTTTTCAAACGTCCCCAACGAAAATTGCGAGTTCTCCGAAAAAAGCTCGGACAAACCCCCTCCTCCCCCAAAAAGCTGAAAATCCTAGCTCCCATCGCCTTTTGTTAGCAGAAGATAATCTGATTAATCAAAAAGTTGCACTGCAAATTTTACGGGTGTTGGGGTATCGGGCCGATGTTGCCCAGGACGGGGAAGAAGTGTTGAAATTACTCGAAACCCAATCCTTCGATCTGATTTTGATGGATGTTCAGATGCCCAATCTCGATGGCTTGGAAGCAACTCGTATCATTAGATTACGGTATCCCGACCGAAATATTCGCATCGTGGCCATGACCGCCAATGCGATGAGCAGCGATCGCGACAACTGCCTAGCAGCAGGCATGGATGACTATCTCAGTAAACCGATTTCTATTCTGGAATTAACTAGGGTTCTGGGGGCGCAATTGCCGCATTAAACTGGCCATTTCCAAGGCATTCAGGGCGTAGTGCCAGCCGTGATTACTCTTAATTCCCGCCCGTTCCAAGGCCTGTTGCATGGTATCAGTGGTTAAAATCCCAAAAATGACAGGAACTCCCGTCTGAAAAGCGATCGCGGCAATTCCCTTGGCGGCTTCCGAGGCGACATAATCAAAATGGGGTGTTTGACCCCGAATCACCGCACCGAGGCAAATAATGGCATCATATTTTTCCGTTAAAGCCAATTGTCGAGCGACTAGGGGAACCTCAAAACTGCCTGGAACCCAGACATAATCTACCTGTGTCCCCTGGGGATCGGCATCTACCCCATGCCGTTTGAGACAGTCCTGACAAGACGAAACTAATTTATCCGTCACCAGATCATTAAAGCGCGCAATCACGATCGCAAACTTAAAGGCGATCGGATCCTGGGTAAACGTTCCCTCAAAAACTGTCATGTAATTCCCAAAAAAGGTTAAAAAATCAAAAAATAAAAGATTGGCAAGGAGAAATCTATACTCCTCACGGTCATAATTTTATTTTAGCCCCCCTAGCCCCCCAACTTTGGGGGGAACCGTTCCTTATTTATGGGCTTCAAAGTCCCCCAGAATTGGGGGATTTAGGGGGCAAAAGTCTCAATCCGTGACCGTGCCAAGGATATTTCCATCGCCAATCGCCGCAAACTATTATCTAGACTACAAAGAAATTTAATACTGCCACTAAAATCACTAAGATTGCCCAAATACCCGAACCAAGATAGAGCAACGGTTTGGATTGAGTCCAATTCTGGGGAGAGGCATAGGCGACGGGTACGCCAACCACCATCAAAAACGAAAAAAGCACGAGGGCGGCTAAAGCAATTTGAAAGACAATGGACATTTGGAGGTTCTCCTATGGGGATCTGACTCTAGCCAATGGTTTAAAAAAATTACTGGCTATATCAGGGGGATATGAACGAGCTTCATCCTTAGTAAATTAGCAAAAAACGAGGCGCGGGGGAAGGGGGGACAGGGTAAAATGGTTGATCTCAAGTCTGCTGTTTTTAACTTTTTTGGAAAATTGAATCTTTAAATTATGGCAATCGAAATTGAACGCAAATTTTTAGTGAAAGATGATCATTGGCGATCGCTGGGGACGGGACAATTCTATAAACAGGGTTATATTCCGACCCAAGACCAAACGACGGTTCGGATTCGGATTGTCGGCGATCGCGGTTATCTTACTATTAAAGGGGAAAATCAGGGGATAGTGAGGGCAGAATTTGAATATCCCATTCCCCTAGCCGACGCAGAAATGATGTTAGCAACCCTTTGTCGTCCACCGTTCATTGAAAAAATTAGGTATCGCATTCCCCAGGGAGATTTAATTTGGGAAGTGGATGAATTTAGCGGCGAAAATCAGGGCTTAATTTTGGCTGAAGTTGAATTAAAGACCGAACATCAAGCGATCGCCCTCCCCGCCTGGATTGGGCCAGAGGTAACAGGCGATCCTAAATATTACAATTCTAATTTAGTGAATCATCCCTATCAAAGCTGGTCAAGGGATTCAGACGTTTAAATCAAGGCTTAGTTTTGACGCTAACCGAGCCATTGACCAGGGTTTGACAGGCTAAACGAAAGGATTCTGGTTTTTTTCTGAGAACTTTTTGCTCAAAATCAGTTCTGGGGGAAAGATTTTCCATTCCTTCAACAATTTCCACCACGCAGGTTCCACATTGACCATAGCCCCCACAATTGGTTAATTTTCCCTTGAAACTATAAATGTCAATTTTATTTTCTAAGGCTTTTTGGCGTAGATTGGCTCCCTGGGCGACGATCGCTTCTTTGTTTTCTTTGATAAACGTAATGGTCATGAGCGTTCCCTAAAAAATTTAACAATCACAATATTAAGAAATTTTAATTAATTTTGCGAAACTTTTACATTTTAATCTGTCAGGGGCGATCGCTTTCTTTTTTTCAGTTAAATTTCTATCCCACCTGAATCATGGTCATACAGGAGAAAATTAGCGAAAAATAGACTAATTAGCATTAAAAAAGATTTTGCAAGGAGAAGAAGATTTATTAAACCCCAAAAAGCAGTTTTAAAGCTAAGATACTTGAAAAGAGAGGTATTCAGAAAAGATTGTGGAGATTTCTGTTTTAATTTAAAGCTGAAGATAACCTCGATCCTGGCAAAGCACTAGCCCAAAAAACAATCAGCCGAAACAAAATTTTAATACGGCGTGAGAGAGTCCAACACTCAAGCCCACGAGAGACAGCCCTTAGCGGCAGTTGCGAGAAATAACCGAAGTATAATTAGCGGAGGATTGGATTTGCTGATTCCAAAGAGGAGCTTGAGCCTTACAGGTCTCTGGCATCATCATGGCTCCCATCATTAAGGATGTCATTCCCAATAAGGAGGCAAGAATGAATTTTTCTGTATTTAAGCTTAATGCGTTCATGTTGCTCACCCCTCTTAGGTTGACTTCCTTAAAAAAGTCTTTAAAATCTCTTTAAATTTCCTTTACATTCATAGTAGATGGAAATAAAGATGTCAAGTGATGTTGTATTTTCGGATTTTTCTTGCTAAGTTGTGAGGGACTCAGTATATATACTGGGTTTCCCCCCGACTTAGCGGTAATGGTCTTGCCCAACAATCATGAAGATGAAAACCTAGAATCGTTGACTAAAAGAGCTTTTGGTAAAAAAAATGGGCTGCAATTTGGGAAGATTTGATCCCAAAAAAAGATCTGTCTATGAATAATATTTTTCAGTTGCCATTTTCGTTGCCCCCCACAGAAGTCTTTGAAATACTGGTTCAAACTGAGCAGTTACGCATTGAACGGATTATTTCAACGGGCCAAGCCACTCCTCCCGACCAATGGTATGACCAGGAGCAGGATGAGTGGGTGATTTTATTGCAGGGACAAGCGACCGTTTCCTATGGCGACGGCAGAAAAGTTTTATTAACGGCGGGGGATTATTTGTTGATTGTTGCCCACGAAAAACATCGGGTGGAGCAAACTTCTGCTGATCCTCCCTGTATTTGGTTAGCGATTCATGGTTTTTTAGTTAAAAATTAAGGGCCTTCGAGAAAAGCGACGATCGCGAAAACATAGAATAATAGCCCACCGACCACAGTAATCGTTCGTTCGGAGATGCGTCCAGCGATTAATTTTCCCCCGATGACTGCAATGAGGGCGCAAATGGTATGTCCCAGAATGGCTCCTGCGGTAACGGCTAGGGCGGAATTGGAGGCGGCTAGGGCAATGGTGGCAATTTGGGTGCGATCGCCCCATTCGGCGATAAAGGTCAAAATAAAACTTTCGAGGATGATGCCCCACTGCTGGGGATGACGCTTGAGATTTTTTTCACTATTTTCAATGGCTTCTTTGGCTTCATCCATCACCGCTTCTTCAGAATGAGCAGGCATTTTTGAGGCATCGATCAATAATTTGGTTCCAAAGAGCAAAAAGAGTCCAATTTCTCCATAAAAAAGGTAGATTTTGGGTAAAAAAGAAAAGACTTGCCCCATTAAAACCGAAAGGATCGTCATGGCCGCCAGAGCCGCGACAACTCCAATAAAAACCCAGCGTCGGGGATAACGCATGGACAAAATAACGGCAATAAAAAAAGTTTTATCGCCTAATTCAGAAACCGTAATTAAGATGAGTGCTGCTGTAAAAGCCGTTAGCATTTTTTTCTTGGATGATAGAAACTGGCTTTTGGGTTAAAACCAGCCCCTACTTTTGTTTAAATTCACTCCTTAGATTACCATAACTTTAATTTTTTATTGTCCAGAAAACAGCATTTTTCTTAAAAGTTTTTATTCATATTTCTTTCATTTTTATTTCATAAATTAACAGGGAATTTTAAAAGTTGATTTTATTCAGGGGTTTAATCAGTTCCAGTTGAGAATAGAACGAATCTGATCGACTAATTGCGGGGCTTTAAAGGGTTTGGTAATGACTCCTGCGATCGCAATATTATTAAAATGTTTTTGTTCGTTGACCTTGGTTTTAGCCGTCAGCAAAATAATGGGAATGGCTTTGGTAATGGGGTTGGCTTGTATTTTGACAAAGGTTTCCATGCCATCCATGCCAGGCATCATCACATCGAGCAAAATCGCATCGGGTAATTCGGTTTCCGCGATCGCAACGCCTTCCGAGCCAGAGGAAGCTAATAAAACATCCCACTTGGCAAGAGCTTGGAGAGTAAGCTGAACGATTCGACGAATACCAATGTCGTCATCCACAATTAAAACGCGCTTAGTTGTCACCATTCGTAACCTCCGTTGAATGAATAGGAATCGTAAAAAAGAAAGTGCTACCTTGCTTTAAAACGCTTTCAGCCCAGATTTTGCCGCCATGTTGTTCGATAATATCGCGGCAAATGGCCAGTCCGAGTCCTGTCCCGCCTTTTTCACGGGAGTCGGAAGCATCGACCTGTTGGAAGCGTTCAAAGATGCTGTGCAGATTTTGGGCAGGAATCCCCCGCCCTTGATCGCGGATGCTAAATAATAAATAGGGTTTAGCATTACTTTCCTGGTTGGATGGGGGATTTTTATTTTCAACAGATAACTGAATAGTAGATTGATAGGGAGAAAATTTAATAGCATTACTGATTAGATTCGTTAGGACTTGAATGAGGCGATCGCAATCGGCATAACAAGAAAATGATTGGTCGGGGACTTTGATTTTTGTGTCTGCTCGTTTGGCTAATTCCTTGGTTTGAGCGATCGCGCCTGCAATAATATTTTGAGTATGGCAATGTTTTTTTTCCATTGTTAGTTTGCCTGATCGCAGACGTTCTAGATCCAAAATGTCATCCACTAGACGCACCAGCCGCTCCACTCCGTCCGCCGCAATATCAATAATTTCTTCCCCTTCTTCAGAAACAGGATCAATGATTTTTTCATGAAGTAAACTTAAAGATGCTTGCATTGCAGTGAGAGGTGTTTTCAATTCATGACTCACAATAGAAACAAACTCCGACTTCATCCGCTCTAAACGAGATTGCTCCGTAATATCTTCCCCAATCGAAATAACGCCGATGGCTTCTCCTGTATTATCTTTAAGAACACAAGTTCGCCAAGCGATTATCCGCTTTTCACCCGATTTAGTCACAATAGGATTGACATAATATTCATGGGTATTGTCTTTCAGAACTTCTTGAAAAACGCTTTCTATCGATGAATATAAATCAGAGGGTATAAAATGACTAAACCAATTTTGGCCAATAACTTCTTCTGGCGTGAATTGGGAAATTTTCTCGAAAAAAGGATTAATATATTCCACATTCCCGTTATGATCCAGTTCCACTACAATCATTTGGATATTATCTAACACTGAACGCCAACGACGATTAAATTCTTTGACAATTCCCTCATTTTGCTTGCGACTGGTGATATCTTGGGAAGTTTCCAATACGCCAATCACCCGACCATCAAATCCCCTGAGAGGAACTTTATTGGTCTCTAGCCAAACAATGGAGCCGTCATACTGGAGGTATTGTTGAATAATACCTAACTCGGCTTTTCCTGATTGGATAATTTGGCGATCGTGATTAGTGTTTTTTTCTAACGGAATCCAAGGCACATTTTCATCATTTTTGCCTCGAATCGCGGAAACAGAAAATAAATTACAAGCTTTTGCAAATGTTTGATTACATCCTATGTAGTTTAAATTGAGGTCTTTCCAGGCGACTAACAGGGGAAAGCTATCTAAAACGGTTTCTAAAAATTGGGTAGATTCTAATAGGTCTTGTTCATATTGTTTGCGATCGCTAATATTATTCGAGCAACCAATAATACTGAGAATATTACCCTCTTCATCTCGTATGGTAGATAGTCTCAGCCGAACGTAAATTTCTCGGCCAGATTTACTTTTATTTCTTAATTCCAGTTGATAACGCTCCTGTTTCATCAGGGGATCAAAAACTAAGGTTTGCATTTTTTGAAGATCTTCAGCAAAATACAAAATACTAACACTTTGACCAATCATTTCTTCTGCGGTATATTCATACAACTCTTCTGCTCCGTGATTCCACGTTTGAATAATTCCTTGGACATTTGTTGTAATAACAGCATCATGGATTTCATTCAGAATTTGAGACTGGAATTTCAGAATTTCTTCGGCTTTTTTGCGATCGCTAATATCCATCACCATCTTGAGACGACCACAATATTGACCAGACTCATCAATAATCGGTCGAGTCGAAACCATGCCCCAGAGGATCGATCCATCCTTACGACAAAATTGAATATCATAGGGTTGACGAATCAAAGTTTGCAGTTGTCCCAGCAAATCATCGACACTTTTTTTATCCGTTTCTAGCAGAAAATTTAAGAAAGATTTTCCGAGAATTTCTTCCACAGAATAGCCCAACATTTCTGCCATTCTGGGATTCACAAAAACAGTTTTATTGTCCTGATCGAGTTGCCAAATTCCTTCAGAAGAAGTTTCCACAATGCGCCGATAACGAATCTCACTTTCACTTAAAGCCTGCTCTATTCGTTTACGTTCCAGTAGTTCCTCTTCTAGATAAACAGAATAAAATTTTTCGCTATTTTGTTTTTCTAGCTCTATCTGTTGGCGTTCCTCTAGCTCATTTTGGAGTCGTCGATAAACACTCGTTAATTCTGCTGTTCTTTCTTTAACCCGTTCTTCTAGCCCAACATTTAATGCTTCGAGTTCAATTTGAGTTTTCTTGAGATCGGTAATATCTATGGTCGCTCCTTTCATTCCTACCACATTATATTGAGCATCAAAAATAGCTTGCCCATTTGACTGGATAAAGCGAATTTTTCCATCAGATTGGCAAATTCGGTATATATTGCTGTATTTTTCCCCCTGAAGGGCTGCTTCTATGTCTTGTAACACCCTGTCTTTATCGCTTGGATGGATCTGGTTGACAAAACAAGAAAAGGTGATTTTTTGAGTAGGACACACATCAAAGATCCGATAAATTTCTGGTGACCACCAGACTTCATTGGTGAGTTTATTCCATTTCCAATGGCCAACGTGGGTAATCTCTTGGGCTTCTAGGAGATCGGCTTCACTTTCCCGTAATTTTGCTTCGATTTGTTGGCGTTCTAATTCGGCTCCTGCTCGACTTGCCACAATTCTGAGGATTTCTTCAGCTAGTCGAGAATTTTCAAGGGGATAACGATGAAGAACGGTTAATATTCCGATCGCTTCTTGGGACGAATTGAATAAAGGAATCCCTAAAAAAGCTTGAATATTACCAGATTGAATCAATTTATGCTCAGGAAATAACTGTTGAGCGTTATTTTGGTAAAATACAACAGTATTCGGTTTTGCCTTAACTACTTCAGAACAGGGCGGATCAGTAATATTAATTTCAAAATTATCAATAATTTGTTGTTGATCGCTAACGACTACAGTTTTAGCCTTTTCGAGACTGATTATTTCAGCTAAACAAACGTAGTCAACGGTTAGGATACGACACACATATTTGACTAATACTTGTAGAAAATCTTCTCCAATTTTAGTTACTAAAACAGTGGAAATATTGCTGATAACATTTTCGATTTTTTGCCGCTCTTCCCGCTCTTTTTTGGCTTGTTGATGTAATAAAACTGTTTGAATCGTAAGACCGAATTGAATGGCGATTTGCTTCAATAATTCCGCTTCGGCTTTCGACCAAGATCTAGGATTGCTACACTGATGAGCAATAATTAGACCCCATACTTGACCATTTTGTAAAGTCGGAACGCTCAATTTAGCTCGGACTTGGATCTGTTCGAGAAATTGTTGATAACAACTTGAATGATGGGAACCCACTAAAATATCTTCGATAATAGTAATTTTTCCCTGGCGATACTGTTCTTTCCATTCCTCGTTCTGGGCAAAGCAATTATCTTGAATGTCTTTTCCAAGGAGAGAAAAAGTCGGATCTATGACGGATTCTGTGATAATTTTTCCACTATTATCAGGCTGAAATTGATAAAGGACGACGCGATCGCACTGGAGTAATTTTCGGATTTGATCAACAGTATATTGAAAGATTTCGGCCAGTTCAGAGGATTTATCAGTGGAATGGACGGTAATCGCTTCAATCAAAGAGCGTCCTTGTCGTTGGAATTCCTGTTGTCGTAACAAGAAAGATCGTTGTAGGACATTGGCGATCGCGCGATTAAGACCTTCAGAGGTAATTCGGTTCTTATCTAAAACATCTTCTGCTCCACTTTTTAACAGTTCAATAGCCAATTCTTGATTCTCTTGACCCGTAATAATGATGCAGGAAATGCGTTCATGCCCAGTCTGTTTTTGCAATTGCAATAAAAATTCTAAACCATTAATCCCAGGTAACAGATAATCAACCAGCAGAATGTCGGGAGAATGATCCTGACACCAGATTCTGTCTCTTATACACATCTGACGCTGCCGACGATCTTACGCGTGTA
>ERZ1022729.4-NODE-4-length-27666-cov-6.864076_pt1 | contig 27666 bp, 24 predicted proteins | sample MGYA00520880_ERZ1022729 | MGnify/ENA primary metagenome ERZ1022729 (study PRJEB33162, sample SAMN09537598) | freshwater metagenome | isolation source: freshwater | place: Canada:Alberta | collected 2017-07 | study: EMG produced TPA metagenomics assembly of the...
TGTATAAGAGACAGAGAACGGAGTTAAGTTTATTAGATGAGGAGATTTTGAATCAAATAGTCCCCCATCTTCAATCTTTTTCTTTACCTGCAAACGAAACTTTAGTGACTGAAAAAGAATTGGTAAAGGGTCTTTATATTCTGCGATCGGGTCATTTAGAAAGATTATCCCAAAAAGTTGGCCTATTACCTGGAGCGGCGATTAATTTAGGCGCGTTAATTTTAGATCAAGCTGTCAGGGAAACCGTTGTCAGTTCGAGTGATTGTGAATTTTGGTTTCTAGAAGCGTCTATTTTTCAGGAATTAATTAAACAATATCCCCAAATCATTCAGGCGTTTTCTCAATATTTAGCTTCAGAAGTCCAAGTATTATCGTCTCAATTAATGTTTGAGCAGGAAAGACAAACTATTTTACGTCCCTATCTTGTCCCCAAAGCACGACGGGCCATTATGGGCAGTAGTCGTTATGCAGAAAAATTGCGATCGCAAATTCAGGATGCGTTTGATAGTCGGGAAGCGGTCTTGATTTTCGGGGAACCAGGGTTAGAAAAGGATAATATTGCCGCCCTGATTCATTTTCAGTCTGATGAATATCGAAAACAACCGTTGGTGATTGTCAGTTGTGCGACTTTACAAAACAATGGAGCCGATTTATTTGGGCGTAAGGGCGGCAGAATGGGACTGATTGAAGCCCTCGGTAAGGGAACGATGATTTTTAATAATATTCAGGAACTTCCTACGGCTTTACGACCCGCGATCGCCGAATTAATCGAAAAAGGAACCTATCGACCTGTCCCTCGCCAGGATGATCCCGAAGAAGCCGAAACCCAGACCAGTCAAGCCCGTATTATTGGGATCAGTGAAACGACCATCCCTGCAATCGATAATCTATTTCCCCAGAAAATCAAAGTCCCTCCCCTGAGAGTCAGAAAAATGGATATTGAAGAGTATGTGAACTATTACATCACTCTTGCTTGTCGAAAAAAAGGACTTGATCCTGTTCCAGTTACTCCCGAAGCGTTACGAAAATTGCAAGCCTACGATTTTCCCAATAATCTACGGGAATTATCCAATCTAGTGGATCGGGCCATGACCCAACTTCAGGGATCGCGGGAAATTACTGAAGACATCCTCTGGCCGTCCCAAAGTAAGAAAAAACAATTACGTTTAAATCTTTTAAATGCCTATTCAACTCTCAGAAAATTTCTCCGTAGTGATTGGTGGCCCGACAAAATTAATTACGGTTTTACCGCAATTATCTATCCCATTATTATTGCCATTTTATTTTTAGGCCCTCAAACCCGTTCAGAAAATTTTGCCCTAAATCTGTTTTGGGCCTGGTGGTGGCCTTTAGTCTTAATCAGTTTTCTCTTTGTCGGTCGGTTATGGTGCGCCGTTTGTCCCTTCATGATCTATGGCGAAATCACCCAAAAATTATCCCTCTGGCTTTTTCCCCGTCAACTTAAAAAATGGCCCCGACAAACTGCCGAAAAATGGGGCGGTTGGTTTTTATTTAGCCTGTTTGCCCTAATTTTACTCTGGGAAGAACTCTGGGATTTACCGAATACGGCCTATCTTTCTGCCTGGTTACTATTAATTATTACGGCGGGAGCGATGATTTGTTCTGCCATTTTTGAACGCCGATTTTGGTGTCGTTATCTCTGTCCCATCGGGGGAATGAATGGGATGTTTGCCAAACTTTCGATGACAGAATTGCGATCGCAACAGGGAACTTGTTCCGCCGAATGCACCACCTATCAATGTTACAAAGGCGGGCCTCAAAAAGGAGAAGGACTAGAAACCAATGGGTGTCCCCTCTATTCCCATCCCGCCCAACTAGAAGATAATCGCGATTGTGTTTTATGTATGACCTGCTTAAAGGCCTGTCCCCATCGTTCCGTCGAAGTGAATTTACGTCCTCCTGGGATTGAACTGTGGACGACTCACATTCCCCGTAGTTATGAAGTCGCGCTGTTATTTCTGTTATTAAATAATGTTTTCTTACGTCGTTTACCTGAAATCAATTTTGAATTGGGACTCCATTTAAACTTTGAGCGATTTGGTTTACATTCTTTAGTTGCCCTTCTCGCGCTGAGTTTACCCATTTTAATTCCCCTCTTGGCACAGCAAATCATTCAAAAAATTTCTAAGGCAAAACACACAACTTTTATAGAATTAGCCTATGGTTATTTGCCCTTAGTTTTAGCAGGAAATTTAGCCCATTATTTAAAGTTGGGATTAGGGGAGGCGGGAACGGTTATTCCACTAACATTTGCGACCTTTGGTTTATCAGGAAAAGATTTACCTGTTTTGATTGCCCATCCTGCTGTAGTTGCTTTTTTACAAGGTTCTGTCCTAATTTTAGGAGTCGTTTGCTCAATCATTCTTACCCAAAAAATTGCTCGCCAACCCATTAAATTTTTAATTCCCCAGCACTTAGCGAATATTACATTAGCCTCCTTAATGGGGATTGTGATTGTTGGTTATTAAATTCCAAAGTAGAATAAGCTGTTAATTATTTAAAACGCACTATCAACGTATGCTAAAAAAATGATGTGAAATATCGCTTTGTTATTAATATGGCTTCGCTAAAAGATGGATAGTCACTGTCCATTTCTTGGCAAACCTGACTGAATGCGATCGCCTTTTTGTGTTGTTCTGGTCAAAGGGCGATCGCGTTTATCTAGTGCCAATGAAATTAAGCCCCATTATCCAGTCGAGACTCAAAAAACTTTGATCAAATCTCTAACCAGAGAGGGAAGCGTCCCTGGGATAGGTCACAAACAGGAACCAGCTACTAGAATACAGTAGTCTATAGAATTAACCCTCCTCACTCGTTTATTTTCAATTCAGATTACAATCAAAATCCGAATCCTAAAAATCGCGGCTAGAGCCACACGCCCTAACGTCGGAGGTGTGGGAGAAACCAATTATGTTAATTGACCCCTCAAAATCTGAGCAACCGTCGCAGGATAATTTATCTTTAACGGAAAATTCCTGTTCCCAAAAATCTAAACCCTGGTTAGGACGACGCAATTTTTTCTGGGGAATGGGCGGAGTGGGATTGGTGTTATTGGGAGGAAGTATCGCCTATGGACATTATTTTGTTCAGACCCAAATTGCGCCCCTAGTCGAAAACAGATTGGGGGATCTTATTAATCGTCCCGTCAAAATAGGGGCCGTCCAAGCGGTTTCTCTCCATCATATTCGCTTCGGGCAGACGGAATTTTTACCGACAACCAACGATCGCGATCGCGCATCCCTAGAAGCTCTGGAGATCTCTTTTAACCCGCTACAATGGCTTTTGAGTCGCAAATTAAATCTCAATGTTACTGCCATTCAACCGAAAGCCTATCTAGAACAGGGAAAAACAGGAAATTGGTTACTGACTCCTATTGATAAAATTGACCCCAGCCATCCGATTCAGCTTGACCGTTTGAATCTGGAAAAAGCCCAAGTTACCGTAAGAGCGCGTAACCCCCAAGGAAACTTTAAAAATCCTGTCTCGGTTTATTTGGATCAAGCCAAGCTAAAGGCCCAAAATCAAGGAAAACAAATTGGCTTTCAACTTCAGGGAAATTTAGGAAAAGGGAGTCAGTTCAAATTAAAAGGTTCCCATGATCAGTCCGCGATCGCGACAAATTTATCTGTACAGGGTCATAATTTGGCGATAAATGACATTAATAATTTATTGACCCTACCGATCGCCCTAAATCAGGGAAATCTAGACAGCAATTTGGATATCCAAGTCCGTCAAGAACGTTTAACGAGTTTGCAGGGAATTGCGACTCTGCGGGGAGTAACAACAAATGTAGCGGTTTTACCCCAACCGTTACGCAATATTCAGGGGATTCTACGGTTTCAGGGGACAAAAATCAGTTTTGATGGTCTTAAGGCAGATTTAGGAAGTATTGCAACCCAGACAGGGGGTTATGTCGATTTTCAGAAAAATTATAATTTAACCGTTACGACCAAGCCGATCGTGATCGCCCAAGTAATTAAAACCTTTGCCTTACCCAAACCCCAAATTGCCCTCGACGGAAACATTCAATCTAAGATTCGCATTCAGGGCGCGCTATCCCGTCCCCAGATCACTGCATCTATCCAAAATGCAGGAAAAAACTTAATTCAGGTTGATAAATTTAATTTAAAGTCCATTAAAACCGATTTAATCCTGAATGATTCTAGTATTACTGTTTCTCAAATAAATGCTATTCCCCAAGAAGGTGGGAGTGTGACAGGAAAGGGAATCATTACGGGAAAAGTCCAGCCCACAGGCAAAGTTGCCCTCAAGGATTTTCAATTTGATCTACAGGGTTCCCAGTTACCCATTCAGGCGATCGCGCCCGACCATCAGGCGAATCTACCCAAGTTTGCGGTTTCGGGTCAGTCCCAAATCTCAGGTCAATGGGGACAAGCCCAATCCGTTAAGGCGATCGCGAATTTAGAAATCCCCATCGCTAACGGCACAGTCAGAACGCAGAATTTAACCTATCAAAGCGGAAATTGGCGCGGGAAAGTACAAGTCTCAGGGGTTAATTTGGCCCATCTCTCGTTACCCGTTCAACCTCGGTTTCGTCAGGGAAGCTTGTCAGGAGACTTTACGGTTCAGGGAAAAAATCATGATTTTAATCAGCTACAAATTCTAGGTCAAGCAACTCTGGCTAGTGCGGGGGGAATGATTCGGGCGAAACAATTTTCTTTAATTCAAAAACAATGGCAAGCCCATTTAGTCACTGATAATCTGAATTTACGCCGAATTTTACCGCGTTTTGCTTCTTCTAATATAACGGGTCAAGCTCTCCTGACGGGTTCCCTCGACAAGCCCCTCGATCAATTGCAGGGTAAGGGTCAAATAACGGTTCATTTACCCCAGGGACAAATCCGAGCGACTCAAGTTTCCTTTCACTCTCAAGGTTTCCAGGCAATTCTATCGCCCCAATCCGTTGCTTTAAATTCGTTTAATTCCAATTTACAGGGAAATTTAGACGGAAAAATAAAAATTCAAGGCAATTTAGCACAATGGCAACCCCACAATCTCCAAGCTGAGGGAAAGATTAAGCTCAGCCAAGGCTTACCTGGGTTGGAACGTCCTCTTAAAAGCACTTTTCAATGGCAAGATGATCGATTAATCCTAGAAGAGGTGACGGCCAAAAATTTAACTGCCAAGGGAGTTGCGATCGCCTCTTTAGATTCTCTTTTTGATTCCGATCTTTCTGCAAACCTAATCCAAGCGGTTGATTTAGAAGTTAAAGTTAAAAATCTGGCATTAGCGCGACTTTTTCAGGCTGTCTCACCTCAAAAAATTACCCAGACAGGAAAAGTTGATTTTGACGGAAAAGTACGAGGTTCCCTAAAAAATCCTGATATCCAAGGCAATTTAGCCCTACAGGATTTAGAAATTAATCAGATCGCCTTTGATCCCTATTTACAAGGGAAAATCGATAAAAGTATTGCTAAAGGATTAACCCTAGAATTACAGGGAAAAAATGATCAGCTTAACCTTTCCCTAGACCCGCAATTTAAGCCTGTTGCTTTTAGTTTTAAGCGAAAAGAGATGCAGGTGACGGGCGATCGCGGAGCGGCACTGCGTGATCGCGAGCAGAATCTTCTTTTTGTCACGGCTCAACAATTTCCTCTTGCTTTGGTCAAGGAAGTCGCGATTCAATCTTCTCTCATTACGGCTAATACTGATTCCGTCAAACATTTAACGCCCTTAACAGGGGATTTATCAGGAAATTTCAAGGTTAATCTCTCGGATTCTAGTATTTTAGGGGTAAAGGTGGTTATTGATAATCCCCATTACGGAACCCTGGGCGGCGATCGCATTTTAGGAAATTTAGCCTATAGCCAAGGCGTATTAACGGTCAGCAATAGCCAGTTATCCCTCAAAAATCAGAACTATCCCTTCCAAGGAAAAGTGAGTTTTAATGGTCAAAATCCCCGTTTTCAAGGTGAAATTGCCCTACCAGAAAGCAATATTGAAGAAATTCTCCAAGCCCTGCAAATTTTCCGTCTTGATGACCTCAAACGCGGTTTAACGCTACCTGTTTATAACAAAGCCGCCGATCTTTATGACAAAATGAATCCCACCCAGGCATTGGCCGAAGCGGGTTTACCCCAGTCCTCTATTCACAAACAATTGAGTTATCTCTCGGAAATCAATGCCCAACTCAAACAACAACGGCAACAACGGGCAGAAAATTCGCCGCTACCCGATTTAGACAGTCTGCGGGGTCAATTATCAGGAAAAATTGCGGTTCAGGGAGAAATCGGTGGGAAAATCGAGACAGCTTTTAATTTCATGGGAAAAGATTGGCGATGGGCAAATTTACAGATAGATAACTTGCAATTACAAGGCAATTGGCAAAATGGCATTCTGACCTTAGAGCCGTTACGGTTACAGACGGGAAAAAGTTTGTTTGTTTTGACAGGAAAAGTCGGAGAAAAAAGCCAAATCGGAGAATTACAACTGGCGAATATTCCCCTAAAACCCCTAGCAAGCTTGATAACGAGTCCCCAAGGCTTAGATTTAGACGGTTCCCTCAATGCAACTATTTCTTTAGCGGGAAATCGCAGTAATCCCCAGGCTAAGGGGAATTTACAAATTGAGAATGTCACCCTCAATCAAACCCAGTTACAGGCAACCGCAGGCAATTTTGCTTACCAAGGAGGACGTTTTGATTTTGCGATCAATAGCATTCTCTACTCGAAAACCGAACCCATCATTTTAGAAGGCTCTATTCCCTACGTTTTTCCCTTTGCATCCCTAGAACCTGACAGCGATCGCTTTAATCTAAGTTTCAAGGCCAAAAATGAGGCATTGAGTCTGATCGCCCTAGTCACGAAAGGAGAACTGCGTTGGCTAAACGGCAAGGGATTGGTACAACTCGATGTTTTTGGGCGTATTGATCCCCAGACCCAGATTTTGAGAGGAATTCAGGGAGAAGGTAATATTAGTCTAGAAAATGCGACGATCGCGGCCCAAATTCTGCCCGATGCTCCCCTTACCCAGGTTAACGGCAATCTGCATCTGGACTTGAATCAATTGGATGTTGCTTGGACGGGGCAATTAGACGGCGGTAATTTGGCGATCGCGGGATCATTACCGTTGTTTAAGCCGATCGCTCAGGCAAATCCTTTAACCATTACCTTTGAAAATTCAGCCTTTAAGCTCAAAGAACTCTACCAGGGCGGGATTAAGGGCAATATCCAGATCACAGGGAGCGTGGTCGAACCTGATATTGGAGGAAATCTGGATTTATTTAAGGGAAAAATTCTACTGGGAGAAGCTCTACCTATTAGCGAAAATACGGGGGAACTCAATCACACGGCTGAATTTAAGGGACTTAATTTAAATCTGGGTGAAGATATTCGCATCCAACGCTCTCCCGTTCTAGATTTTTTGGCAACGGGAACGATTACTCTCAATGGCAATACGGGGCAACTGCTACCTGAAGGGACAATTGCTCTCAAAAGTGGGCAAATTAATCTGTTTGCCAGTCAATTACGGTTAGCAGGCGGAAATGAAAATGTCGCTCAGTTTTCACCCCATCGAGGACTTGATCCCTATCTCAACCTGCGTTTGGTCAGTGCCGCCACCGAAACCAATCGCAATAGCCTGAATGCCAGCCCCCTCTCTTCGGAAATCAATGAACCTTTTTCGGCTAATAGTGAAAGTTTACAGATGATCCGAATTCAAGCGTTGGTACAGGGTTACGCCAGTCAATTAACCCAAAGTATCCAATTAAGCAGTAGTCCCCGTCGCAGTCAACGGGAAATTATTGCCCTGCTCGGTGGCGGTTTTGTGAATACGTTAGGTCAAGAAGATAGCGCGATCGGTCTGGTAAATTTAGCGGGATCGGCGGTTTTAGGCGGTGTTCAGGGACAAATTGGGGAAGCCTTGGGATTAAGTCAATTCCGCATTTTTCCCACGCCTTTAATTAATGACAAGGAAAGAACGACTTCCAATCAGTTGGGGGTTGCCGCCGAAGCGGGGGTAGATTTAAGTAATGATTTATCGGTTTCTATTCAAAAAATTGTTAATACCGATCGCCCGCCTCAGTGGGGGTTAAGATATCGTTTAAATGAAAATACGACAATTCGGGGTTCTAGTAATTTTGCCGATGATAATCGTGGGATTGTGGAATATGAGCAACGTTTTTAAGCGATCGGCTGGATCGGCAAATTGATTAAATTTTTCTCATTACTGTTAATTGTTGTATCAGAGTTACCTAGTTCGTTATGAATAGTGCTAACCTCGAAAAATTTATTTTAGCCTGGGCGATCGCCTTAATCGTCATTTTTCCTACCTTAATTTTAGTCTTGGGAGAATTAATTCATCGTTACCAAAAACAAGATAAACCTCTAGCAGTAACGTTAGAAATTATTCGTAATTTAGTATTGCCTGTACTGGCCTTAATGCTATTTTTGCAAAAAGTTCTCCAACTGAGCCTCACCAGTTCCTTAGTCAAAGGAGTGCAAACCCTATTTTGGATCTGTCTCATTCATGCGAGTTTATCCCTCGTCAATGTCGTTTTATTTGAACAAGCTCAAAGTAATACTTGGCGTTCTAGGGTTCCTAAACTATTGATTGATCTTTCCCGATTAATTCTTATTTTAGTAGGAACTGCGATCGTTTTAGCGACGGTTTGGAATGCGGATTTAGCAGGACTAGCAACGGCTTTAGGCATTAGCTCTATTGTTATTGCCTTGGCTCTACAGGATACCCTGGGCAGTGTTATGTCAGGAATTGCTTTACTTTTTGAACGCCCTTTTTCCGTAGGAGATTGGCTCAAAGTTGGGGATGTAGTGGGTCAGGTAATTGATATTAATTGGCGAGCAGTACGATTGCAAACCTTAGACAGAGAAATGATTATTATTCCCCATAAGCTAATTAGTGGCGATATGGTACGCAATTTTAGTCAACCTTTACTGCTCCATGCGGAACGGTTTCGAGTCGGTTTTTCCTATGAAGACGCACCTAATTTAGCCAAACAAATTCTTAAAAGTACGGCTCTGGCAACGGAGGGAATTCTGGCTGAACCTGAACCGCAAGTTTTTACGATTTCCTATGATGATTTTGCCATTAATTATGAAGTTAAATTTTTTATTGAAGATTACGACCAATTAGAAGAAATTCGCGATCGCTTTGTGACTAGGGTTTGGTACGCGGCCCAACGAAATAATTTAATGATTCCCTTTCCTATTCGCACGGTTTATCATTACAATGGGCCGACATCCCAGGCAAAAGGCAGATCGAAAAAAGTCGCTGACAGTCTCCAATCCATTCCCGCGTTTGTACCGTTAGAAAAACAGTCCCAATCTTTAACGACCTTAGCAGAAAGCGTTATTTTACAACATTTTGGTGCAGGAGAATATATCGTCAAAGAGGGCGATGAAGGGAATGCGCTTTATATTATTGTTTCTGGACAGGCGAGACTATTGGCCTCAGATCAACTGGGAATCGAACGGGAAATTTTACCCTTAAAAGTGGGAGAATTTTTTGGAGAAATGGCTCTTTTTTCGGGAGAAACGAGTCCTGTGGCGATCGCGGCTGTCGGCGATTTAGAAGTCATGACGCTCTCGTTAAATGTGATTAATCAAATGATTGAACGACAACCGAGTTTTGCTAGGGAAATTGGCCAAATTTTAGAAATTCGCAGACGGGCGATCGCCGCCATCAAAAAAAATAACGAACGGGTTAATGCTTAAAAAATTGCACAAAAAACCGCCAGTTATGACAAACCGACGGTTAATTTAAAAATTTTCCCTAAATCTATAAACCAGTTTTTAATAGTCAAAATCTAAACAGTAAACTGGAACAGAAAAATTACATCGAAGAACCTAAACCAGCGTAGGCTCCATAGAAAAATAAACCGAGAACGCTGAGCGCGCCTAAACCAGCAACTACCGCAACGATCCACAAAGGAATTCTACCTTCTGCAAACATTAAATTTTCCTCCTAATTGTTTCCAAATAATACTCGATTTAGTTCTCGGCTTAGTTAAAGAAATAACTGGAGAATAAAATTCCTAATACCGCAACAAGCAATAACCCTAAAAAGAGGGAAGTGCGGTTTAGTTCAACGGGTTGACGATTGGGATTTGTCTGTCTTTCCATTACGATTAACTCCTATCGCTGAATAAATTGCATAGCGGCGATCGCACCTACAAAGAAGACAGAAGGCACCGCTAAAGTGTGGACTGCCAACCATCGGACGGTAAAAATAGGATAAGAAATAGGTTGATTAGGATTGTTCGTGGCCATTATTTATTCCTTTTTTTTGATGAATTATTGGTTAAATTCTTTAATTTTTTCGCTGGCATCATAGCGACTATCGATGATGGGCAACTCCTGACGCTCCTGAGTGAAATACTGATCAGGGCGGGGGGTGCCAAAGGCATCATAGGCTAAGCCTGTACTCACAAATAACCAACCTGCAATGAATAACATCGGGATGGTGATGCTGTGAATAACCCAGTAGCGAATACTGGTAACAATATCGGTAAACGGACGTTCTCCAGTAGTTCCTGACATTGACAATCTCCTGCAAATGAAACCAAATGATAAGTTCTAGTTTACTATTTAATGGATCTGAGTTACTGAATCTAATTGAGTTAATCGGTCTCAGCAAACCTTAAGCAGATTCTGTTAGGGGTGAATATTTTAATAAAACACCATTCTGTCCGAGGACGAAGCCTTTATCCGCACTAAGAAAGACGATTTTATACAAATTAGCGGGAATATTTTCGATCGCGACATCTTTTTCCCAGGTTTGACCATTATCGTGGCTGACTAATAGGTTACCACTGCCCCCTGCGACCCAGACTTCATCCTCAGTACGGTAGGAAAGGTCTAGCAAACCCCAGCTACTTTTGGATTGAGGCGCGATCGCATCTCCCCACTCTTCCCCATCCAGACTCGAACTAAACTGGAGTTGTCCCCCCCTTGCTAGGAGCCAGAGACGACCATCTTCACTGTAGCCCATTGTTTGTAATCGACGGGAAGAGTTACGGTTATGGGGTGTCCATTCGCTTTGCCCAGGTGCCCAGGTGGAATAGAAATTTCCCCGCGCAGAAACCGCCACATAGCGACCATCTTTAGATCTTTCAATGGTACGGGCAACCCCGACCGCTCCTTCGACGAGAGCTTTCCAGCTTTTACCGCCATTATTGGTTTTATAAATGGCCCCCAAATCGGTGATCATTTCAGCCGTTTTGCTATCCGTTGCAATAATGCTATAGGGAGAACCAGGCAGTTTTTCACTCAGGGGAATGCGTGACCAGCTTTGCCCACCATCTTCTGTGTGGAGAAGAATGGAGGGTTTCCCCGTGATCCAGCCTTCCTGACCGTAGAAACTGACAGCAGTAAAGCTAATTTTTTCCTCGCCCAGGTCAATCACCCGTTGTTCCCAGTTTTGTCCCCCATCCGTTGTTTCAAAGATGCTGGATTTGGTTCCGACTAACCAGCCATGTTGGGGATCACCCGTAAAGGAAATATCCGCAAAGGTGGAGTCGGTATCTAGGGTAATGGCTGTCCAAGGATTGTAGCCGAGGGGTTGAACCTTACTACAACTGATACAAAATAGAGAGATGGCAAATAAGATAACAATTTGTTTCAATTTTTGCCTTAAAAAATTCATAAACATCTGAAATAAGGCACTCTAATAAATATTGACCGTACCGAAGTCTGGATTGGGGATGATTCAAGCTATTTTTAGGATTTACAGCCAAAAAGCTGATTTCGATTTTAATTTAAGCCATAAAGACCAATAAAAGAAATAAAACCTAGAAATAAAGCCCCAAAAATCAATAAATTTTTCTGATCTGGGGTCATGCGATTAAAGCCGAAACCGTAGTTAAGATTTTCCTCGAATCCCGAAGGCGCATCAGTTGCACCAATATTGAAAAATTGTTTGCGTGGAACACTACACACGGGACAATGCCAATTTTCGGGGAGGTCTTCAAAGGGAGTTCCAGGGGGAATCTGCGCTTTGGTGTCGCCTTTTGTTGGTACATAAACATACCCACAGGCACGACATTCGTAACTAGGCGCGGCTTTTTCGACGAGAGTTTTTTCTTGAGGACGATCGCTCATTGCAGAAATAAAGCAAATCTTAAAATATCTGTAACAAATTATGACATAAAAGCATCCCCGAATCGGTTGTCGTGATTATTCCTATGGAATTTCCGAGGGGGATTAGCGCGATCGCATTGTTAAATCGCGTCGTTAAATTTTTTAGAGCAACATTTGTAATTGTTGGATTAACTGCGGGGCCTGCATGGCTCCTTCAATGCGTTGAACGGGTTGGCCGTTTTTGAATAAAACGAGGGTTGGTAGAGCCTGAATTTGGTATTGGGTGGCGAGTTGGGGATATTTATCCGTATCAATTTTAACGACCTGGAGGCGATCGCGGAGTTGAACCCCGACTTGTTCTAAAACGGGAACCATCATTTGACAGGGGCCACACCAGGTTGCATAAAAATCCACGAGGACGGGACGATTGGCATTGTTTAATAGATCTTGAAAACTAGAAAATTGCTTTTTAACGCTCATAATATTGCAGAAAATGGGAAGAAAAATGAATCATTCCGATCATAGCTAATTCTTTTTCCCCTGGGTAGATCAATCAAATGTATTAATATGATTGCTCCTCTTAAATAATGCTTTAGACTAAAATAAATACAGATTTTCGTTACGATCATTATTCTATCAAAAATAATATCAAAATGAATCCCCAAGACCTCACCCCAGAACAACGATTAAATCAAATTGAAATTTTACTAGCAACTGCCGCAAAAAATATCAACCGTACAACGGAACTGAGCAATCGTAACGCCGAAGCCATTGAGCGTAACTCCAAAGCGATTGAACGTAATGCCGAAGCTATTGAACGTAATGCCGCAGCTATTGAAAGGAATACCGAAAGTATTGAAAGATTATCAGAAGATAGTTTGGATCTGCGCTTATCAATCGGACGATTATCCGAAATGTTCACGGAATCCGTCGGGATTATGCGGAAACAACAGGTCAATATTGAAAAAATGCAATCAGAAATTCGGAGTTTACAGTCGGAAATTCGGGGTTTACAGGTAGAAAATCAGCGTATTTTGCATCGTGTTTTTGGAGAAAATAATTCTGATTAATCTTGATTTTATCTGTATAAGGCGGGTAATCTAAGCGATCGCGGAGTTGAACACCGACTTGTTCTAAAAGGCGATACCAAGTTGCGTAGAAATCCACTAGGATAAGAAAATTAGCATTGTTTAATAGATCTTGAAAACGAGAAAATTGCTTTTTAACCCTTCTCTTTTCCTGCGGGACGACTCGATCGCATCTGCTAATTTCCACTTTTTTCCCTTTTTTTCTATCTCTCCCATTGTACGTCTTTATTTTGATGGGACTGACATCCTGGGGTCAAAAAATTATGCTCAAGGTGGAGAGTAAAATTCTCTCTGAGTTGTCTGGGTGTGTCAGGATGTGATAAGGAGATGACCTATGAAACGTAACTTAGCCATGAGCCTCGCGATCGCGTTGTTGGTCATAATTGGAGTCGAAACGGTAGCCACTGCTAGTGTTCAATACCCGACAGATTCTCAAACGATCCACAACGGTAAGTGTCCCAAGGACAGCGACGACGATTGTAAGGATTAAACCGAAATACGGTTGTCAGTGTGAAATTTTCCTTCTGCTGGTGACTGTATTTCCAATATTTTCAGTAACAGTAGGATGCCTAAAGGATGGCTGGTGACGAAAGAGGTTGCTGGTCATCTCCTTATTTTTAGGGAAATCAGTTTAAAATTTTAGTATTCAATCATAAATTGCGAATTAAGCATGAATTTACCGCCGATCGCCCCTGAGTATTACCATAATCCGCTCCAAACTCCCCATAGCGGCTACCATTGGGACGGAAACAGCGATCGCTTCTTTGAAGGATGGTATTTTCGGGTGACATTACCAGAAATCGGGGAAACCTTCGCCTTTATGTACTCCATTGAAGATCCCATTGGTGGTCAACCCCATAGTGGCGGTGCGGCACAAATCTTGGGGCCAGCCGATCAATATCTTTGTCGAACTTTTCCTGATGTTGATAACTTTTGGGCGGCTAAGGATTATTTAGGCTTGGGGCATTGGGGCAAAACGAATTTACAGAGTAAACCCCAACTCCTGGCGACGAAAGATTTTCAAAACCAGATTCAGGAAGGCTATCAAGTCACCGCAACCTTGCACCAGGGAAGTTTACAAACCTTGGATCAGGCCCAACCCTGCCGTTGGCACTACCAAACCCGTCCTCTCTATGGCTGGGGCAATCCTAAGCAATGGCAACAATCCACGGCGGGCTGGCTTTCTTCTTTGCAAATTTTTGAACCTGGTTGGCAAATATTAATGGCACACGGTTTAGCAACGGGTTGGATTGAATGGCAAGGTCAACGGTATGAATTTGTCGATGCTCCCGCCTACAGCGAAAAAAATTGGGGGCGATCGTTTCCCCAAAAATGGTTCTGGTTAAATTGCAATCGCTTTTCTGATGAATCGGATTTAGCTCTAACCGCAGGGGGAGGTCGTCGCAAAGTTCTCTGGAGGATGGAAGGGGTGGCGATGGTTGGCATTCATTATCGCGGTAAATTTTATGAATTTGTTCCTTGGAATTCCGAAGTTAGTTGGCGGATTTCTCCCTGGGGAGAATGGCAAATGCAGGCCATTAATTCAGAATTTAGGGTTAAACTCACAGGGAAAACCGATTTAGCAGGAACACCTCTCCGCGCCCCAACAGAAGAGGGATTGCGCTATTGTTGTCGAGATACGATGAAAGGATTGTTAAGCCTCGAATTAAGTTCAACTCAAGGGACGATTGTGACAGCAACCAGTGAATTAGGGGGCTTGGAAATTGGTGGTTCGCCCTGGGATCAAGACTGGTTAAGTTCTTAGGAAAATGAAACTGATTGAGTTATTCAGAGAGATTTAAAAATTGAAGTTGGTTCAATAATTGTTGCTGATTAATGGCTGGTTCCAAACACGATAATCCCTGACAAATGATCGCGATCGCCTGATTCGGTAAATTTTCAGCTATTTGATAACGGGTAACGGGTAAATATTGGGGGCAAAGCGTGCTTAAAAGCTCAGATTGACTGCGAACCGTATTCCCAAAACGATAATGATCTAAGGCCACAAAAAGACTAGGGCAAGCTTGGGGAGACTGTTTCAAAACATAACTAAAGGCAGTGAGAGCCTGTTCTGCTTGAGCGAGATAATCTAAATTATCCGTTAGTCCCGCCAAGTGGACTAAATTAGCGATCGCAATGCCATTAGCGGAAGGAGTCGCATTATCTTGATAGCTTCGTTCTCGGATTAATAAATCCTGACTATTATCCAAGCCATTGTTATAGTATCCACCTAACTCTATACTCCAGAAAAATTGATCAAACTCCTCTTGAATGGCGATCGCTTTTTCTAACCAATAATTTTCTGTCGGGTTCGCCGCCTGTAAATCTAGCAACGCTTTAATTAAAAACGCATAGTCTTCCGATTGGGCTAAAGTTGTTGGTTTTCCTTGATAGTTAAGACGATGTAAACGATTTTCTTGCCATTGATGATCCAGAATAAATTGGGTTGCTTGGGTTGCTAGTGTCCAATAAATAGGATTAGCAAAGACAGCGTAGGCTCTGGCTAACCCTGAGATCATTAAACTATTCCAAGCGACAATCATCTTCGTATCGGTAACAGGTGGAATCCGTCCTGACCAATGCTTATTTTTAGCTTCCTCATTATTGATGGCAGGGGGAAAGGTCAGTAAATTCTCAGGACTAGTGCCATAACGAACAACAAAAAGTTTAGTCAGAATTTCTTCAATTTCTGTTGATAAAACTCCTCCCTGATAACGTTGTAAGACATTTTTTCCATCGAAATTTCCTGTCGTTGTAATACGAAAAACGGATTGTAATTGGGTTAATTCATCGGCCGTTAAAAGTTCGGCTAATTCTTGATAATCCCACGCATAAAAATCGCCTTCTTCGGGTTCTAAGGCCTGGGAATCAATGAAATTATCCGCATCCTGGGACGCATAGAAATAACCTTCGGGAGCCGTCATTTCCCGTTGTAACCATTGCACTGTCCCTGCGATCGCCCTTTGAAAAATCGGATCTGGCCGATCTGCACTCCAAAGATTGGCTAAATATTCAACAATTTGCCCATTATCGTAGAGCATTTTTTCAAAATGGGGGACTGTCCAGGTAGCATCCACCGTATAGCGATGAAAACCTCCCGCTACCTGGTCATAAATTCCCCCTAATGCCAAATTTTCTCCCCGTTGATAAGCAATTTCTCGGCTATTTTTAGGCTCATTAATCCGTAATCGGCTTCCCTGAAGCACTAAGTTGGCGTAGGGAATCATGGGAAAACTGGGTCGCCCAAAATCTTTTTCACTCGCCGTAATAATTTGGGTACTGGTTTCTATCCCTCGATATAGTAACGCGGGATTTTGTAGATCTAACTCATTTCTTTTCAGTAGCGTCGAGTTTTGTAAAACATGGAGAAGTTCAGTCGTAAAATTTCCCAATTTTTCCTTATCTTGGTCATAAAAGCGACGGACAGATTGTAAAACATTGATAAAACCAGGGCGGCCATAGCGGGATTCGAGGGGAAAATAGGTTCCGCCATAGAAGGGAATTAATTGATCGGGCGTGAGAAAAATATTGAGGGGCCAACCGCCTTCTCCCGTCATTGCCTGTAATGCCTGCATGTAGATGCTGTCGAGGTCAGGTCGTTCTTCTCGATCAACTTTAATCGGTAAAAAATGAGCGTTCAAATAATCGGCGATCGCCAAATTAGAAAACGCTTCTCCTTCCATCACCGTACACCAATGGCAACTAGCGTAACCAATCGAGAGGAAAATCGGCTTATTTTGAAATTTTGCGGTTTCAAGAGCTTCTTCTGTCCAACTCCACCAATCAATAGGATTTTCAGCGTGTTTACGAAGATAAAGGCTTTGGCACTGGGCAAGACGGTTTGTCATAATCAGTTGAGAAAAATAAAGTTAAAAAGTTTGGAAAGACCTGCAACACTGCAACACTGCAACACTGCAACACTCTTGATCGCGATCGCGCCTTTCCCCTTATTGATTAAGTCTAGCGGTGAAATAGATTCATTAGAAAAAATTTCCTATTCTTCTAGAATAGATGACTGGAACGCTTCTTTCTTTTTTGGTATTTGGCAAAATGAATTTTCTTGAAATATTCACTTAATTTTCTTGACATTTTGGCTAAAAACAGATTAAGATCGTTTGACTTAGTTCGAGATCGATACTTTTTGTCAAAATTAGTTGATTTTCTGGGAATAATCCCCTTTAAAATCGATAATTACTCCCAAATTTCAACCACAGAAAGACTTAATCCCTGTTCCAAATTCAGCAATAAATATAATCAATAGAAATACACAACAATTTATCAATCAAGTTTTCCAATAGGAAAAACAATAGGAAAAACCCAGTTAAATTATAAAAACTGTGAGGATTACAATGAACAAACCTTCCCAAACCACACTCAATCCCGATGTTACTTCTTCTAGTAACCCCAAAAAATGGTGGCAACGGGGAATTTTTAGTCAAAATGGGTTAATCGGAAAATGGCTCCATCGTTGGTTCGGCCATCTTTTTAAGATAAAAGAAGAAGTTTCTGAAAGCACCATTTTTCTTTATAACCGAGCGATGTCAGATATTCGGATTTTGGGAAAGAATATGCAAATTATTGACAATGAAAAATTTGGCAATGATGAATTTTTGGTTTTTATTAAAATTAAATATTTATTGAATAAAAATCTCAATGAATATGCTGGTTTGCTTGATAGTATTCGACTTCTGCAATTAGCGATTGATACCAAGGATAGTTTTATCGCAATTGACCAAACGGAACTACGATATCGTGGCTCTAAGCAACAGGATTTTTATCAATATGTAGAGGATTTACTGGCGAATCATAGTAGTACCGAATCCTTCCGCCAAAATGTTCAACTCAAGTTATCAGAAACGATACCGCAGACCAAAACGGAAGAAGGAAAGGTTGCCTTAAATTCCTATTCCAAGCATCTAGATCGACTATCAGAAAATGAATTGGGATTGAAGTTACTGTCTCTGTTTAAAGCTTATCAACTAGCGGATTACTCCGTTTTACGAGAAATTTCTGAATTAGTTCAAAGTCTGAATAAGCGGGATTTACAGGATTATCAAGCCCTTGTTTCCCTAGTAATGACAAACTATAGTTCGTTTGAAAAATTGCGCAAAATTATTAGTGTTTCGGACAAAAATAATAACCCTGAAACCTACGCGAGAATGATTCAGTATATTGGTTTGTCCTACCGACACGGTTTATCCTATATCAAGTTTGAAGAATTAATGGGGATCACAAAACGGTGGTTTAGACCCTATCAAACTGCCCTGAGTATCCGAGCCGCTCACCCGCCCCATCAGTACAAACAACCTATTGATTTTGCGCCAGAATTTTTGGGTGAGGACGTTTATTTCAAGTACCTAAAATGGTTGACGGATAAGAAAACGGGTGCGGTTTATGTTGATTTCGATACCGATGAAATTTAGAGTTTCATCTGATGTTTTATCTCATCAAGGTTTTGGCTTAGGACTTGACTCCTGAACCACTAAAACTGAACAACCAACATGATGCACGATGTAGTTGCTCACACTTCCTAAAAACATTTCAGCAACCCCCGTCAGTCCTCGCCGTCCCAAGACGACTAAATCTGCTTCCCAACTTTGGGCTAAATCCCGAACCCAGCGACCTGGATCACCCATTTTCCATTTTGATTCACTCACAATCCCCTGATCGGCGGCAACTTTGTCATAATCGGCTAACCACTGTTGGACTTCTTCGGTTTCTTTTTTCAGTCGCTCCTGCACTAATTGGGAAAAACTCACCATTTCTTCACTATAAAAGCTGGGATAGGGCGATAAAACCTGACTTTCAATGGGAATACAATGAACTAGCAATAACTGGGATTGATATTGTTTAGCAATGTCTAACGCTTGCTGAAAGACAATATCCCCTAAATCCGAACGGTCTAAGGCAACTAAAATTTTGGAATAAGTCACGATCGCTTCTCTCCTAGTGAACATCACTCAATCTTGACCTATCCAATCCCAAATTTTTGAGTGCTATTTTTGTGAAAGTCCTTAAAATTTTTCAGAGAAGACGGGTCAATGTCTTAATAAAAACACCGAAGGACGCTTTAACCTTCTACCCCAATTCTAGACTATAATTTCAATTTTTTACTGGGATGTAAAGATTATTGCAAGGTTTCTCTTTAAATGTATGGGCGATCGCATTCATCCAAAACCGAATCTTTTCTTGCGTCTGCAATCACCCAAAAACCTTCCTTGCGCCAATATTGTTCCTGTAACGCTTGTTTTAATTGCTCCTCTGTGAGCCAACCTTTTTGTAACAACAACTCTCCCAACCGAAATGGAGTTTCCTGTTGAGATTGCAAAGCATTTTCTAATTGACAGGACGTAATAAAACCTTTGCGTAATAATATTTTTCCTAATCGAATATCCTTAGATTGCATGGCTGTTGAGGAATGTTGCAGGCTGATCATTAGGGGGCAGGGCATCAAGTTTCTCTTACACTAGAATAAAATTCTTCTTTTGTCAGTCGGAAAAAGTCGGAAAAAGTATGGTTTTTTGAGATCAGAAAAATGAGTCAGTCGGAAAAAGTCGGAAAAAGTATGGTCTTTCGAGATCAGGAAAATGAATCTGCGATCGCCAAACCTCAACCAAAATCCATTACCCTGAGAGATTAATCAGTCAATTTTACCCATAATTTAGTTAATTCCCTGCTCTATGCCAGAAAAAACAGTATGGATCGCCCGACATGGCCATCGTTTTGATTTTGCCTATCCTGAATGGTTTCTGACCGCCGAAAGACGTTACGATCCTGCTCTTTCCGATGAAGGGTTTGTCCAAGTCCAGCAATTAGCAACCCGTTTAAAACAAGAACCCATTGACCATCTTTTTTGCTCTCCTTTCCTCAGAGCCATTCAAACCGCCCATCCTATTTCCCAACTACTCGAATTACCCCTGAAAATTGAACGGGGCTTGGGAGAATGGTTAAACCCTGACTGGATGACGGAATATCCCCAGACGAGTCCTCTAGAAGAGTTAACTCCAAAATATTCGATTGATCAGCCCTATTCTTCCCGATTAATCCCGACTTATCCCGAATCTGAATCTGCGATGATGCAACGGATGGCAAGTATTGCGGGCCAATTAGTGACAGAATTTTCAGGCAATCTTTTATTGGTCGGTCATGGTGCAACCGTTGGCGGGATTACGGCAGGATTAATGGGAGAAAATTTGATCTGGCAGGCTCCCTTGGCCTGTTTAACTAAAATTGTTTACGTTAAAAATCGATGGAAAATCGAATTAAAGGCTGATATTTCCCATCTAGAGAGCTTTTAGTAAAATTAGTATGTCCTCAAACTTTATCTTTTAGCACCCCGCCTGATTATGAGATGATTAAGCAATGTGATTATTAAGCTTTAAGGAAAAATCAATATGGCTGAAATTCAATTTTCTCGTGGTATCAAAGAAGAAGTCATCCCTGAGATTCGCCTCACGCGATCGCGGACAGGGCAAAGTGGCACGGCTCGGTTTAATTTTAGTGAACCCACAATTTTCTCAAAAGAAAGTACTGATGAAATTACGGGAATGTATCTCGTGGACGAAGAAGGGGAAATTGTCACCAAGGAAGTCAAAGGAAAATTTGTTAATGGCCGCCCCAGTTCCATTGAAGCCGTTTTAATGATGAATACCCCCGATGAATGGGAACGTTTCATGCGCTTTATGCAACGTTTTAGCGAAGAAAATGGGCTAGGTTTTACCCAGGCAGAATAGGAGAAAATATCCTCAATTTAGATAAATGACCCAATTCCCCTTTTTTATGATCATTAAGGGGGATTACTTCCAGAATAATGACTTATAGAGAAAATTGCGTTGTAGCGACGCACAAAGATTTGCAGGGACATCATATATTATCTCCCTACCCTGCACTGGATTTAACCGTAAAGTGCTGTAATTTTGAAATAGTCATTGTAATACTACTTTATCAAGATAATTTTCATCAAATTTCATCAAATTTAGATAATTTTCATCAAATTTAAATAATTTTCATCGAACAATTCAGTTTAGGTTAAAATGTCAAGGATCTTATTTAAAAAGATTGGCTAACTTTTTGACAGGAAAACTGAAGATTCATGACCGAGTTAATTGTAATCTTTGCGGCGGCGGCGATCGGTGGCTTATTAGCCTATCTGTTGAGACAACCGATAATTTTGGGCTATCTACTTGCGGGTATTATTGTTGGGCCCTTTGAACTGGGCTTTATTAAAGACTACGCCGAAGTTGAAATCATCGCAGAATTGGGTGTTACTTTTTTACTTTTTACCATCGGGGTTGAATTCTCCTTAGCGGAACTCAATAAGGTTAAAAATATCAGTTTAGGTGGTGGTGGAATACAACTTCTTTTGACCATTGGATTAACAGCGTTTGTTGCCGTAACCTTTGGATGGGTTACTTCCGTTCCCCAAGGTATATTTTTAGGGGAACTCATTTCTCTTTCTTCTACTGCTGTTGTTCTTAAAGCCTTAATGGAACAGAATGAAACCGCGACTTCTCATGGACAAGTGATGTTGGGGATTCTGATTGTTCAAGATCTCGCTTTAGGGTTGATGTTGGCTATTTTGCCTGCTTTAAATAGTCCCATTGAAGAATTAGGGGTCGCAATCGGCATTGCAGTACTTAAACTTCTATTATTCGCCTTGGGAGCCATCATTGTTGGTAGATGGTTAATTCCTCCTTTTTTACAATTGCTGGCGAAAACTGAGAGTAAAGAATTGTTTATTTTGGGAGTCGTAACCCTCTGTTTAGGAATTGCCTTGTTAACAGGCAAAATAGGACTTTCTACAGAAATGGGAGCTTTTGTTGCGGGCTTAATGATCTCAGAAGTCGAGTATTCTGACCAGACTTTGGATTATGTTGAACCACTCCGAGATGTTTGTGCGGCGGCCTTTTTTGCTTCTATTGGTGTCCTAATTGATCCGACTTTTTTGTGGAATAATTTACCGTTAATTTTAGGATTAGTGACGTTTGTATTAGTCGCAAAATTTTTGATTATTACTCCAATTGTGATGTTGTTTCGCTATCCCTTGAAAACGGCTATTATTGCGGGTTTAGGTCTGGCTCAAATTGGGGAATTTTCCTTTGTACTCGCAGGTCAAGGCAGTAAGTTTGGATTAATTTCTCCCCAGATTTATTCCTTCATTCTGGGAACAACTGCAATTACCTTAGTCGTTACTCCTTTTGTATTACGATTCCTTCCAGCTATTTTAGCCAAAGCCGAATCTTTACCTTGGTTTGCTCAAGCTGATGGTGTAATGGAAGCTTCAGAAGAATTACTTTTCAAAGATCACATTATTATTTGTGGCTATGGACGAGTCGGCAGTAATATTGTCAAACTTTTACAGGAACGCAATTATCCTATATTAGTGATCGATCAATCAGAGCAAAATATCCAAAAATTACGGGAGAAAAAAATTCCCTACCTCTACGGGAATGCGGCTAGTATGCTTGTTCTCGAAAAAGCAGGGGTCAGTGAAGCAAAAGGAATGGCGATCGCTCTGCCCGATCCGATGAGTACCCGATTATGTTTAAAACGCACTCTCAAACTCAATCCAGAAATCGATCTTGTCGTGCGTGCCAATGGAGAAAAAGAGATCGAACTACTCTATCAAATGGGAGCTAGAGAGGTCGTACAGCCAGAGTTTGAAGCTAGTCTAGAACTTTCTACCCATCTTTTCACGGGATTGGGATTTCCATTAGTTGCTGTTCAGCAAAACATTCAACAAATACGCGATTCTCACTACTCAACACTGCGAAATGAACGCTCTAAAGAGCAAGTTTTCCGAGAAATCAAGGAAGCCACTCGAACCATGAAAAGCAGGATGTACACCCTACCCTCAAATTCCTTTTTGGTAGGTAAAACTCTAGAAAAAGCTTACATTCGCTCCTTAACAGGGGTCATTCTCATGGCACTCACCCGTGCTAGTGGCGAGAAGATTGATTATCCCGAACCCGAAACAGTTATCAATGAAGGTGATACTTTCTTGCTTGTAGGGGAAACCGATGAATTGTCTGCTTTCGATAAACTGGCTAAAGGAAAAATTCGGCAACTTCCCCAGGAGAATGATTCCTCTGTGTGGGTATTAGTGCCAGAAAATAGTGCGATCGCAGGTAAAAATCTGGGAGAACTCGATTTCGATCAACAATTTGGGATATTGGTACAAGGAATCCGACGAAAGGGGGTATATATTCGCTTTCCTGATGGCCGTAGCAAAATCGAAGAAAAAGATTATTTATTACTATTTGGTAACCTAGAATCGCTAACTGAAATTAGCCAAAAAATTGCTCAAAAAGAAAACGTCTCTGCGACTGTTTCCTAATAAAATCTTTTATTTTAATTAGCTCTTTCATAGAGCTTTTTTAAGCTTTCTTGTAAATCTTGGGTTAACTTTTCGGAACTTGCTCGAATTTTTTGAACATCATAATTTTTGACCGCGATCGCCTCACCAATTTTCACCTGAGCATTGCTTCCCCAGGTCGGATAGGTCTGGCTGTAATTGAGAGAAACGGGCAAAATTTTAATCTCACTGTCGGGAACTTGCGCTAAAACATCTAGGGCAATGCGGGCAACACCCCGTTTGAGAGGGGCAACTTTTTTTTCTCGAATAATGCCCCCTTCTGGAAAAATAACCAACATTTCTCCCTGTTTTAAGAGAGCCACGCTATACAGTAAACTAGTCGCCCCTGGATGCTTAACATCAATCGGAAATCCGCCTAAACGCCTAATAAACCAGCCCTGAATGCCTTCTATTTCATCGGATGTCACCATGAAACGCAAATCCCGACCCGTCACCTTACGTCCCAAGGCGGCAGGCAACAACATTGCATCCCAACGCGATCGATGAGTCGGCGCGATTAATAGAGGGCCACTTTCGGGAATATTTTCCTGTCCTGTAATCTCAAGTTTTCCAAAATAAGTCGGAAGAACTAAGTAATATCCAATCGGATAGACAAGACTCATTAACCAAGGACTGACTTTTGAATTCAGCAATTCGGGGGGATGATGGGCGATCGCAGAAGAAGACATAAGCAAAAATTAAAATTTAATATATGAAAAAATAATATATTCTTAGCGTAATTTATCTAAAGAGAAAGTAGTAGAACGGAGTAACCAGTTATTGGTCTGTCCTGGTTTACTTTTGATATGTTCTTCTAGCACATTTCTCAAACCAAGCTTATTTGATAATGATTACTCGGATTAAATATTAATCAACTCTTGAGGCGTTTATCAACAATCAACCACTATGGAACTCAAACTCAATACAGCAGAACTCTCTAAATCTCCCTTCATTCTCGTTGCCCCTTTCTTTTTTCTAGGAACTGCAATGGTCGTAATGAAATTTATTATTCCCGATACAACACCTTTATTTCTAGCCTCTTTTCGTCTAATTCCTGCGGGTTTTTTGGTGGTTTTACTGTCAACAGTCTTAAAAATCCCCCAACCCAAAGGCTGGAAAGCTTGGTTATGGATTCTTCTTTTTGCCTTAATTGACGGCGCAATGTTTCAGGGTTTTCTCACTGTCGGACTAGTCAATACAGGGGCGGGTTTAGGAGCTGTTTTAATTGACGCTCAACCGTTAGTGGTTGCCTTACTCGCCAGTTGGCTTTTTGGGGATATTATCGGTTTGTGGGGCTGGTTGGGTTTGATCATTGGTTTAACGGGAATTTGTCTCTGTGGATTGCCGACAGAATGGATTATTAACCTCTTAGCGGGTAACGGGATTCCTATTTCTCCAGAAAGTTTAACTCTCAATAATATTGCCCAAAGTGGAGAATTGTTAATGATTTTTGCGGCGTTATCTATGTCCTTTGGTACGATTATTATCCGTAAAGTTCGTGATTATGTTGATCCCGTCATGGCGACAGGTTGGCATATGTTTTTAGGCGGAATTCCCCTATTAGCGTTATCTTTCTTGACGGAATCTAATCAATGGCAAAATCTTTCGACCCAAGGTTGGTTAGGTTTAGGCTATGCGACGGTTTTTGGAACGGCTGTAACCTACGGTTTATTCTTTTTCTTAGCGGCTAATGGCAATTTAACCAGTGTTAGTGCTTTGATTTTTTTGACTCCTGTTTTTGCCTTGGTATTTAGTAATATTTTCCTACAAGAACAATTAACGAAATTTCAATGGATTGGGGTATCTTTAACCCTCGTTAGTGTTTATTTAGTCAATCAACGTCAGGAGTTGGCAAAACGTTTTTCTTCCGAAGCGATCGCTGCATCAGGGGATGTTTTGATAGAGTCTCCTAAAAAAGAGAGTTAATTTTAGTGCTGATTAACTGTTTGTGATCGCGACTTGAAGTTGAGAGGGCGATCGCTTTTTAGTGTTGTTAGGTTAGGGTTCAGGAAATGGTGAGATTAATTGTTTCTCTTCTCTTCCTCAACTCCAATAGATCTCTTAACAATAGGGCTAGATATTGAGAACAATCGAGAAAATTTCTCTCACTTGATAAATAATGGCATAGATGGTATATTAGGGCAAATTCATTGCTGAGAGCCTTTTCCCGATGCCTGATACTCCTCAACCATTTGATCTGAATGCGATCGCTGATTCTCTTAAGAAGAACACTGAAACCATTACCAGTTTCATCAAGATGGTGGCGGGGTGGATTCGAGATAAGCAATGGGTCGAATTGATTTCTTTTGTGTTGTCGGCGGTAATTCTCGGTTATTTGGGCAGAGCCGCAATTATCAAATTTTTTGGAGAGCAGGATTCTCAGTGGTTTTTCTGGGTTGTTTTAGTCGTCGTCGTACTATTTATCGTCGCTGTCGTTGTGGCAGTTTTTCAGAAGTCGTCGTTGGTGAGTACAAAGGAAAATCCTATCGAGCGTCCTGCGATTAAGGGGTTATTGTCCTTTGGCCCTGGAGATGTGGAGATATTTAGTCGTTTGGAACGCAATCAGGATATTAAAAGTTGTTTAAGTTTGTTGGAAGATGACAATTTTCGATTGGGAATTTTGTGGGGGGAGTCGGGTTGTGGTAAAACCTCTTTTTTGCAGGCGGGGTTAATTCCTGAGTTGACAAAACGGGGACAAATGCAGGGTATTTATATTCAGTTTAGCGACAAAGAGCCATTAATTACGGTTAAAAAGGCATTAAATAAAACGTTAAAATTAGCTTTCTCCAATGAAGAATTAGAACAGTTAGATTTCCTGTCAATTTTAAGGAAAGCAATTGAAGTTACTCAAAAGCCATTGATTTTATTATTTGATCAATTTGAGCAGTTTTTTGTTCATTATCAATCAGCAGAAGCTCGACAACCTTTTGTGAAGGCTCTTCAAGATTGGTATGAAAGTGAAGATGTCACGGTCAAAATATTAATGACTTTTCGCTTTGATCTATTTTATCAGCAGTATGAAATTCAGCAAGTATTAAACTATTCTTTGGATTCCAGAAATAATATTAAATTAAAGAAATTTTCCGTAGAACAGGCAACTAAGGTCTTAGCAGTTATTGCGGAAACTGAAAATATCGAGTTTGATCGGCAAGCGATTCAAAGTTTTGTTGAACAGGAATTAGTGGATCAAAGTAAGGACAAGTCCGATGAGCCGATTTCGCCAGTGGATTTACAAATTTTGTCGTTGGTAATTGGCAAGCAAGGATCGTCAGAAAATCGTAAGTTTGAAAAAGCCGCCTTGAATAAAATTGGTCGCTTTGAGGGCTTATTATATCAATATCTAGAAGAGCGTTTAACGTTTCGGGAACAGTCGGTCAATAAAACCCAAAAAGAAGCGGTGATCAATGTCCTATTAGCCTTAATTGATGCCAATGGTTTGACCCGTGCGGGGGCTTTTTCGGTAGCGCAATTACAGGAAAAATTAAGCACGATTAACTCTCAAGATGTTCGGGATAGCTTGCGTTGGTTAGAACAGGAGCGATTAATTACGCCCCTAACCCAGGAAGAAGAAACGGTTTATCAGTTGGCCCATGAGCGCATGATTCCCGCCGTGATGAAGTTATCAGGAAAGATTTTACCGAAAGCGTATAAGGCGAATGAATTGCTGAACAAACAGGTCAAGTTTTGGATGGAAAGTGACTACAATTCCCGTTATTTGTTGGGGTGGCGTGAGTTGTGGTTCATCAAACGTCAGCAAGCTTCTTTGTTGTGGGGAGATAAACAATCCCAAAAGCAAAAATTGATTCAGAAAAGCCAAGAGCGTTTGTTTCTTTTTTTGGGAGTAATCGGGTTGATTTTTCTCTTGGGGATCGGAGGCTGGGGGGGATTGAATCATACGGAAGCGGGACAACTCTGGCAAATTCGGCGAGATTTAGCCAATTGGACAGAACAGGTGAATATTGATGAAAATAAAGCTCAGGCGGTAACAGCTTTTGCAAAGGATGGTGAGCTTCCCCAGACTCTCAACATTGCCAACCAGATTCAAGATGACTATTTCAAAGCCCCTGCCTTAATAGCAATCGCCGAAGCCTATGGCAAGCTCAATCAACCCGAAGAAGGGGCTAAATTGCTCAAACAAGCTCTCGAC
>ERZ1022729.5-NODE-5-length-26160-cov-7.044857_pt1 | contig 26160 bp, 27 predicted proteins | sample MGYA00520880_ERZ1022729 | MGnify/ENA primary metagenome ERZ1022729 (study PRJEB33162, sample SAMN09537598) | freshwater metagenome | isolation source: freshwater | place: Canada:Alberta | collected 2017-07 | study: EMG produced TPA metagenomics assembly of the...
TAATAAATAGCAATCTCTTAAATTTTTGATAATAAAATTTCACAATAGTTTTGAGGAAAAATTTAATGCAAACTCAACAAAAATACCCTCTAACTTTACAACTAGAAGCAGAAGCTGTAGAAATCTTTCGTAATATATCTGATACAGATCAAGAAAAACTTGAAATTTTGGTTAGTAGCCTTTTCAAAGAATATAAAAAATCTGATCATTCCACCCTAAAAAAAACAATGGATGAAATTAGCGAAAAAGCGCAGGCAAGAGGACTGACACCAGAAATTCTAGAAACTATCTTACTAGACGAAGACTAATATGCCCAACTTTGTCCTTGATACAAATGTGATTGTTAGCTCATTACTTTTTTCCCATTCAATCCCAAGACAAGCCCTTAATAAGGCATTAGATACAGGTAAAATATTAATTTCTCAAGAGATTATTCTGGAATTAACTCAAGTTTTGAATCGTAACAAACTAAATAAATACTTGTTAAAAGAGGAGAGATTAAAATTTCTAGCTGATTTTCTCAAAGATGTTCAAACTGTCACAATTTATCAAAAAATTGATGCTTGCCGCGACAAAAAAGATAATAAGTTTTTAGATTTAGCGATTTGTGGTCAAGCCCAATATATTATTACGGGAGATCAAGATTTACTCATTTTAAATCCTTTTTCAGGTATTTATATTATTAATCCTAAACAATTTTTATTTAATTAAAATCTAAACTAAAAAATTTCCACAACATGAACTATCAAAATATTATTACCATTGAGCCTGGAAAACGCGGTGGAAAACCTTGTATCAGAAAAATGCGAATTACCGTATATGACGTATTAGGCTGGTTAGCGGCTGGAATGACCCATGCAGAAATTTTGGACGATTTTCCAGAGTTGACAGAAGAAGATATAAAAGCTTGCTTAGAATTTGCTGCCGACAGAGAACATCGTCTAATTGCAGTGGTAGGTATTGCTTGAAATTATTACTCGATCAGAACTTGAGCCGAAAACTGATCAATCGTCTTGCAGATATTTTTCCAGATTCAAGTCATGTCCAATTTCACGCCCTCGCCGAAGTAAATGACAGTACAATTTGGGAATTTGCTAAGAATCATGATTTTTGCATTGTGACCCAGGATGCCGATTTTTTTGAACTTAGTCAACTTAAAGGTTAACCTCCAAAAGTCATTTGGTTACGGTGTGGAAATATGCCAACAAACCGTATTGAAATCATTCTTCGGTCTAGCGTTAAAATAATCCGACAATTTACGAATAATACTTCGTTAGATTGTCTTGAATTGTACTGATTAATTTTGTCTTTTATTTTAATAATTTCGTAGGTTAGTTTGACGAAAAGCAATCCCAAATTTGGACAAACTAATCTGATCGATGGCAGAAATCCTATTTCACTTTGTAATGTTTTATTTGTCGGGAATCTCTGTGCGTTGGGATTAATGATCCTAATTTTTCATCCCGACTGGAAACTGAAAAAAGTGAAAAATCAGGCTTCAAAAAATGGTACAAAATTTTTACCAAAAATGCGATCGCCCATCCAAATAAGTATCACTGATTTAAAAAATCCATAGTGAAATAGATTTTACTCGGCTTCTTCAAACAATAATTCTTCGAGAATCATTTGCATTTTGTCATCTTCAGGAGAAACTAATTCGACCTTGCCGTTATCATTTGCCTTGGCCAAAAAGAGTAAGGGAGCAAGGGGCGTATAAATTGAATAACGTTGCTCTTTGTGATAGAAACTAACGAGAAATTGTAACTCTTCAGGCTCTAGGGGTTGATCCTCATCTTCACCTTCTAGTTCTAGGGTGAGAATATCATCATCTTCAATGGGAGGTAGTTCTCCACTGACGGTTAGACTATAGGCCGTGTATTTAAGAGAAAGATCTAGTTCTGCTAAAACCGCTTTAGCATCGGGAAAAATCTGCTCTATTTCTTCTTCGTCTTCTAATAAAATTGCATCAGAAAATTCTTCGTCATCCTCTGAATCTTCATCCCAGGCAATAATGACAATGGGTAGATCCACTGGCATTAACAAGAGGTAATTGAGATTGTCAACTTCAATGGAATTTTCCACATAGCATTCTAACGCCCGTCCCCTCTCATCGATAAGGGTTACGCTATCAGCTTCTTCTGGCTCGTTTTCTGGGCTAAATAGGTAGGAAGACATAGGACTTAGAGATACTGTGAAACTTAGAATATCATATTTGATGATCCTCTCCTGTCTTTTTTTTCACTAGATTTTAGGATTGAGCCAGGGAGCCTTTTCTAGGGATTTAAAGCCTTCTACATCGGTTAAGTTATATTGTAAAGGGGTTAAAGTAATATAATTTGACTGAATTGCCTGAACATCGGTGGGAATATTCGGATCAAGATGACTATGATGGGGTTGCTCAATTTCTTTAGCGATTTCTCCTGCTAACCAGTAATAGCTTTTTCCCCTCGGATCAATGCGTTTTTCAAACATTTCGATATAACGCCGCAATCCTTGACGAGTTAACATGACTCCTGCGATCGCGTCTTGTTCAACGGCAGGAATATTAACACTGAGCAAAGTTGCTTGGGGTAAGGGATTGGAGTATAAATGGGTTAAAAGCCTTTGGGCAAAATCGGCGGCGGGTTGGAAATTTTTGTAACTAAAACTCGCTAAACTGAGAGCAATGCTGGGAATTCCTTCGATTAAGCCCTCCATTGCCGCAGAAACCGTTCCTGAATAAAGAATATCGGTTCCCAAGTTCGCACCATGATTAATCCCTGCTAAAACAAAATCAGGACGTTCGGATAAAACCGCAGAAAGGGCAAATTTCACGCAATCAGCAGGGGTTCCCGAACAAGACCAGGCGACAACCTGGGGATGGAAAACGTCTTCCACGATGTCGGCTCGGATCGGACGATGGAGGGTTAAACCGTGACCTGTGGCGGACATTTCGCGATCGGGACAAACAACGGTCACCTGATGTCCTGCTGTGGCAAGAGTATTGGCTAAAGTGCGGACACCGAGGGCAAAAATGCCGTCATCGTTACTGACAAGGAGTTTTAGGGGGGGAATTTGGGTCATAACTATTTTGCTGAATTGCGGGAGTTCGATACACTAAGAATCAGTGACGGGTCTATTTATTTTGTATTTTACTTACTAAAAATTGCCAATTTTATGACTACTCAGTTAGAAACGGACTTACAATCGCTACAACAAGAAGCCCTGAGCGCGATCGCGGTGACGACGGATTTGGATGCGTTGGAGCAATTAAGAATTAATTATTTGGGTAAAAAAGGGCAATTATCCCTCATTCTACGGGCAATGGGTAAATTAAGTGCGGAAGAAAGACCCCGTATCGGTGCGATCGCCAATGAAGTCAAGGATGCTGTCCAAAATCAATTAGACCAACAGCGACAATCCTTACAAAATGCCGAAATTCAAGCCAAATTAGCCGCCGAAACCCTCGATGTCACCATGCCAGGGGTTTATCGTCCCTTGGGTCGTATCCATCCCCTCAATAGCACGGTTGATAAGGTTTTAGAGATTTTTGTCGGTTTGGGTTATACCGTCGCCACTGGCCCGCAAGTGGAAACCGATTATTACAATTTTGAAGCTCTCAATATTCCCGCCGATCATCCCGCCCGCGATATGCAGGATACGTTTTTTCTCACTGATGGCCGTCTGCTCCGAACCCATACTTCTCCTGTGCAAATCCGTTATATGGAGAATTACGAACCTCCTATTCGTATTGTCGCTCCTGGACGGGTTTATCGTCGGGATACGGTGGATGCAACCCATTCTGCGGTTTTTCATCAGGTCGAACTGTTGGCGATCGACCAGGGTTTAACCTTTACCGATCTCAAGGGAACGATTAAGGAATTTGTGAAACAGATGTTTGGAGAAGATTTGCCTGTCCGTTTTCGGGCCAGTTATTTTCCCTTTACTGAACCTTCTGCCGAAGTGGATGTGCAATGGAAGGGTAAATGGTTAGAGGTGATGGGTTGCGGGATGGTTGACCCAAATGTGATGAAATCTGTGGGATATGATCCCGAAGTTTATACGGGTTTTGCGGCAGGTTTTGGGGTTGAACGCTTTGCAATGGTGTTACATCAAATTGATGATATTCGTCGGCTTTATACGAGTGATTTACGTTTTTTACGACAATTCTAAATTAAGATTACGGAAATAAAGTGAGGTGTAACGTGATGTTAGACTGTCGAGAAGTCGCTAAATATTTCATCATTAGGGCCTATGAAGATGGCAGAGATACTGACATGACCAACATGAAAGTACAAAAACTGCTTTACTATGCTCAAAGCCTTCATCTAGCTCTTTTTGATGAAATACTTTTTGATGAAGAAATTCAAGCTTGGCGTTATGGCCCAGTTTGTCCTCCTGCCTATCGTTTCTACAGTCAATTTGAAGGGGAACAACTGCCTATACCTGATATTTCGGAAATTAGTTCCATCTCAGATGAACAAAAGAAGCTTTTAGAGGAGGTCTGGGATTATTTTGGCATTCATCATGCTTATGTTTTAAGTGGTATGACCCATTTAGAATTTCCTTGGAAAAAAGCGCGTAAAGGGTTATCTAGCAATGCTCGTTCGACGGAGCCAATAGACCTAGAAGAAATGAAGTTATTGGGGGAAGAAAAACTGTTAGAAATTGAGAATAATCACCCATTTTATGATCTGATGGTATCAGAAGTTTTAAAAGAAGCATTTGAGTCCAAACAAGAACCAAAATACGTTAAGCAAGGAGAAGTTTATGACTGGCTTACCTCCCTTCTTGCTTGAGAAAAACGATACTTTTCAAACGAGTTTTAAAAAGCTAATAAAATCCTATAAATCCAAGTCACAACAACAAGATTTTATCCGTTTTATTAGTAATCAGATAGAGTCACTCATCATTAATCCCTATCCTGCTCAGTCCAGAACAGACCGCTACCTGGTGGCATCCGATTACCCGATAATTTACAATTTTATAAATTAGTTATTGTTGTTGCTAAAGGGGCATCGGGTCAAATTAGGTTGATGTATTTGGTAGATAAGGAATCAAGAGTCATTAAGTTATTATTGATTTATAATCACGAACAATTCCCTAAACGTCCTGCTGATAGTGATTTAAGAAATGTGCTTAGACTGGCCGTAGAAGAGGATTGAACTGATCTGCATTTTTTATCAGTTTTAATGGGGTTTTTAAGCCTACCAAAAATTCTGATTTAAAAGAGTCAGTCTTTCCATTGAAAAAGGAATTGTGCTTGGAAATTCTGTATCGGGATAATCTCCTTGGACTTTTTTGAGGGCTAACCGCCAGGCTTGATCACAGGATTCTTGCCATTGACTTTTGAGGCTGGGAGAGACTTCTAGGACTAATTCAAGTTGAATGCGTTGTCCTCGAATGGTGCGTTCCCAACCGTTATATTCTAGGGGCATGGGGACATAGAGACGTTTTAATAGATGTTCAAAGAGAACCAGAAGACGGCTTTTGAGTTCTTTTTTTTCTGATCGTCCCAAGGTTTCGATTTCTTCGATTAGGTTATCTAGATCTAATTCATCAAAGTTCTTGGCTTTGAGATGGCGGATAGTTTCTTCTGTCCAGAGCAGAAGGTCTTGTTCGTAGAGTAAAATTGGAGAAGCGGTGACAGTCATAAGGGGTTCTCCTAACGAAGGTTAACAATTTTTCTTTTTCGCTATTTGTATTATAATAAATACTTTAGATAAGCGTGATTTCGTCTTGGATGCGACAAGAAACATCAAGTTGATGATATTCTTCGGCTTTATACGAGTCATTTGCGTTTTTTACGACAATTTTAATTAGGGAAAACAGCATTTTTTATATGTATAGGCTTATTCCCTAAAAAATAAAGGATCATCCAAGGAATTTAATGCTTATGATTTATGATAATGAAGAAACAAAGAATTTTGCTACAGAAAAAGAAAATTTGATTCAGGAATTTACTGATAAAGAACATGAAGAATCTAGTGATCAGCGTAATGACATAAAGAGAGATGCTTATAGACGGGATTATGCTAGAGTTTTGTATTCTTCTTCTTTTAGGAGATTACAAGGAAAAATGCAACTTTTGGGTATAAATCCTACTAATTTTCACAGAAACAGATTGACTCATAGTTTAGAAGTTGCTCAAATTGCTGGAAGTATAGCTAGATATTTGGAATTAAAAAATCCTGTTGTAGTAGAAACCTGTTCCCTCGCGCATGATCTTGGGAATCCTCCATTTGGTCATGCGGGCGAAAGAGTTTTAAATTCTTTAGCTAATTGTATAGACTATGAAGGCAATGCACAAACATTTAGAATTCTTCGTCATTTAGAGAAAAAGCACTTTAATTATGCTGGTCTTAATCTAACATTAAGAACTCTTTTGGGAGTTACAAAATACTTCTATAGAAAAGGTGAAAATCCTAGAAAACCTAGTAAATTTTTATACGAAGAAGATTACTCATTTTTAGATCAGAAAGCTAAAGAAATGGACTTTTTAGACAAAAAGAGTATTGATGCTCAAATTATGGATTTGTCTGATGAAATTGCTTATGCAGCGCATGATCTAGAAGATGCCATTAGCTTTGGTTTTATGACTGTGGGAGAGATGATTTATGAGTTCAAAAATAGCAAGGAATTCAAAGGTGCTAGTGATATTTTTAACGATATAGCAAAAAAATCTCAATATTTTGCTAGTCAAGCTAATAGGATGGATACGTCTGAAGAATACTCTTTTCTTTTAAGGAAAGAATTAACGTCACAAATTGTTTATGAATTAATAAATAATATTGAAGTGGTTTCTGAAGAGAATGTTAAACAACTTGGTTACACAGAAAATTATGGAAAATTGGCTGAAGGCTTAAAAAAGCTCGTGTTTAAAGCACTCTTGCGAAAAAAAGATGTACAACTTTATGAGAAACAAGGAGAGCGTATTATCAGAGGATTGTTTGAGGTTTATATCGATCCAAAGTTTAACGACAAATTTTTATTATTACCTCCAGAATATAGAGCGATTGCTGAAGAAGAAAAAAGTAGAGATTCTGAGAAAGAAGAAGTAATAAAAAAACGGGTAGTTATTGACTATATTGCTGGCATGATGGATTCATTTGCTATTCAAGAATATCAAAGATATTTCGGTGCATCTTCACTAGAAAAGATTTACGAGAAAAATGTTTAATCTGTCTCAAATTAAGTTTACTTTTAATGTTATAGAGAGCTAATTTATGGAAACGATCACCATTCCCGTTGATTCTGAAATCAAAACTGCCTTTGAGCAAGCCACTCCTGAAACCTTGCAAAAATTAACCACGCTCCTGAACTTATTATTCAAAGATAAACAAAAAGAGCAAACACTTACAGAAGTTATGGCAGAAATTTCAGACAAAGCCCAAGCACGAGGATTAACCCCAGAAATTTTAGAATCTATCTTAGCCGATGAAGATTAATCATTTGGTAGTGGATACTAACGTTATAGTAAGCGCATTACTCTTTAAAAGATCTATTCCCTTTCAAGCAGTTAAAATAGCAGAAAAAGGAATAATTTTACATTCAGAATCAACTCTTGCTGAACTCAGAGAAGTATTGAATCGTAGAAAATTTGATAAATATTTACAGATAGAGGAACGTCAAAAGTTTTTAATTAAATTTGTTGACACCTCTCGGCGTATCTTAATTCAAGAAACGATTTCTATTTGTCGAGATGCCAAGGATAATAAATTTCTAGAATTAGCTGTTAATGGAGATGCCCAATTTATTATTACTGGCGATCAAGATTTATTGATCTTAAATCCTTTTCGAGGAATCAAAATTATTACACCAGAACTTTTAGTCTCTGAATTTATAAATTTACAACAGGAGGATAATACATGAATCATTACGCAATAAACCTTCAATGGTCTAAAAAAAATTAACTTTTTCTGGTTACGATTCCCGAATTCAGCGATCGCAGTCTTACCAATTAGCGAACAGATCTCGGAATAACGTTAATTTAAAATAACCCGATTGATCAATTCATCGGTTTCCAACCCCACCACGCGATCGCCGACTCCATCTTTCGTCCAGATATTAAAGGCTTGACTAGATACAGAAATTTGACGATTTTGATTGGTTAACAGTAACAAATTTTGAGAGTTTGGCATCATCCCAATTAATTGATCGGTTTTGTGGCTAAATTGCATCGCCGTTGTGCCAATATCTCCCAGACTACCCAAACGCAAAGATTCAATGGGAAACGCTTTTCCGTAGCCCAATTGGGTCATGAGTAAAACGCGATCGCCAGCATTTACAGACAAACAACCGACCAATGATTCCCCAAATCGCAATCTCAGGGCGGGATTTCCTTGGGCATTGCGTCCCGTCGGGGGAATATTTTCTTCCTTCAGAGAAAAACGCAATAATCGACCGCTACTGGTTGCTAATACCAAATCTTCCTCGGATTGGATGAGGTGAATCGATTGAATACGATCTTCTTCTTTGAATTTAATTAAACCTAAACCCCGATTACTTAACTCAGTAAATTCATTTAGGTTTAAGCGTTTCAAACGGCCATTTTGACTGATTAATAGTAAATCTTGAGTGGTAGTTGGTTCGGGTAAAAAGAACTGTCCGACAATTTTTTCTGCATCCCGTTGGGCGGTTTTTGATAATAATTCTAATAAAGGAAGACGGGCAATGGTTACGGGCGGAATTTCTTTGATCAAAATTGGATAAGCTTTTCCGCGATCGCTGACGACAATAATTTGTTCTTGTTGATGAATGGGGGTTTGATAAATAACAGGATCATTTTCGGGTTCAGTCAATTCGTGAGTGGGTAGTGTCCAATAAACTTCCCCTGATAATGTCACCGCTAATTCGGCATCTTCTGGGGGAATTTGGGGTGTAAAAAGAGAGAAAGCAGGATTCTTTTTCGGCTTTTCAGGTGAATTAGGTTCGGGTTCAGTTAAGACTAAATCTTGGTTTTCCAGGCTAACAGGATGATCTTCTAAGACGGTCTCTTCTGAATCTTGAACATTAACGGGAGCATTACTAAACTCAGATAAAGTTACTTCAAGGTTAATCGAATCAGCGATCGCATCTTCGATAACAATGGTTTCAGGAGCGGCGATCGCATCTTCAGGACTAAGAATGTCAGCCACAGGAGTTGGTGAAACAGGTTCAGAAACTTTTTTAGGCGGAACATAGGGCGTTTTCGTAATGCGGGTACGACGCTCATCTCCAAAGGTTTTTTTCAGTTTTCGTAATTCTTTTTTCAGGTTTTTCAGGCGTTCATGACGATTATTCAGCAGGGTTTCCAGTTCTGTGATACGAGCTTGCAATTCCTCACTTTCTGCCGTTATTTTTTGTCGTTCTAACCCCGTAATGCGGCGCATGGGCATGGCTAAAATAGAATCAGCCTGTTCGGGCGTAATGTCTAAACGACTTTCTAATTGAACTTTGGCAGTGCCTCCGTCGGCCGCATGACGCAAAATATCAATCAGTTGGTCTAAATTATTTAAAGCGATTAATAATCCTTCTAGTAAATGTAACCTTTTTTGACATTCTCCTAATTCGTGGGAATATTGACGGGTGAGGGTTTCTTCTCGAAATTTTAAAAATTCTTCTAATAGTTGACGCAGGGATAATTGGACGGGTTTGTTATTCACTAAGGCCAATAACGTTACCCCAAAGTTTTTTTGTAAATCTGTCTGTTTATAAAGTTTCTCTAAAATATTTTCAGGGTTTACATCTTTTTTGAGTTCAATCACAACCCGCATTCCTGTGCGATCGCTTTCATCCCGCAAATCAGCAATCCCCTCGATTTTTCCCTGATTCACTAAATCCGCCATTTTTTCAATCCAGGCGGCTTTATTAACCTGAAATGGTAATTCCGTAACAATAATCGCTGTTCTTGTTCGATTACGTTTTCTTTCTAAGTGAATCGTTTCTAAATGATTAATGCCCTGCACAGGAATCAGACCTTTGCCTGTCCGATAGGCTTCATAAATACCCGTTTGGTCGAGAATTCTTCCCCCTGTGGGAAAATCAGGGCCAGGAATAATTTCCCAGAGTTTTTCATCGCTCAGTTCGGGATTATCAATCAGAGCAACCAGTCCATCTACCACTTCCCCTAAATGGTGGGGTGGAATATTAGTGGCCATTCCAACGGCAATCCCAGAGCAACCATTGAGAACGAGGATCGGTAATTGGGCGGGAAGGACAACGGGTTCCTGTTGGGAATTATCGAAATTTCCTGTAAAATCAACGATCGCGTCGCTAATATCCTCCAGGGTTGCCTGAAACGCAATGGGAGCTAAACGAGTCTCGGTATAACGCATGGCGGCGGGGGGATCATTATCAACCGAGCCAAAATTGCCATGACCTGCCAAAAGGGGATAACGGCTAGAAAAATCCTGTACCATACGAACAAGGGCATCATAAACCGACTGATCGCCGTGGGGATGATATTTCCCTAGCACATCTCCCACCACACGGGCGCATTTGCGAAAAGGGCGATCGGGGGTTAATCCTAATTCATACATGGCATACAAAACCCGCCGATGAACGGGCTTGAGGCCATCTCTTACATCGGGGAGAGCGCGGCCCACAATCACGCTCATGGCATACTCTAAATAGGAGCGTTCCATTTCTAAATGCAGGGGAGTGGGGATGATTTCACCCGTTGTTAAGAGTTTGAGTTGTCTGGTCATGAATTTGGATTTTCCTCTTTAAATATCAGAAGAATAGGAAATGTTAGCCTTGTTTTATTGACTTTAACCGTTTATGGGGAGATGGGGAATGACCGTTTTGATTGTAGAAGATGATCCCATGAATTTTAGGGTTTTTTCCAAAATCCTGATCAAACGGGGAGGACTCACGGTTCAAGGCTCAGAAGATGTGGAAGAAATTATTCGTCTGGCGAAGGGAGGCGAAATTGAAGTTATCTTAATGGATGTCTCGTTAGCTCGCAGCAGTTATCAGGGAAAATCCGTTGATGGCATTCAAATTACCCAACTTTTGAAGGCCGATCCCGAAACCGCTTCTTTACCCATTCTCTTGGTGACAGCCCATGCAATGGAGGGCGATCGCGAATTCTTTTTACGCCAAAGTGGGGCCGATGGCTATATTTCTAAACCCGTTGTGGATCATGAGCAATTTGTTTTACAAGTTCAAAACGCGATCGCCCAAGCGCGTCAAGGGGTTTAGGTAGGGGGAATTAAGCCAAATAATTTAGCCGCCCCTGCAATCAATGACAAAATTAGGGCAATTAAAATACCACGATTCGTAAACTCTTGATTTTCTAGCCGTTTACCGAAGCCTGTCACTTTTTCATCCAGTACATTAATTTGTTCTGATAGTTTTTCATCCGTTACATTAATTTGTCCTGATAATTTTTCATCCAGTGCGTTAATTTGTCCTGATAATTTTCCATCCAGTGCGTTAATTTGTCCTGATAGTTTTTCTTCCATACGGGACTGATTTAGCTTGAGATCACTTAAATCGCCTCGAATTTCCCTAAGTTCTTTTTGAATATCTCCTAAGACTTCCTTGAGGTCGGTTTCAATCGTCGTTGCCATGATGGGTCATTCCTTTATGTTTTGAAAAGTTGCGAAGGAAAAAGGGGGTTAAAGCATTGTAGAGGGCAGACCAAAATCCGATCAACCCGACGAATTGGCACTTTGTTCATAGGCTTGCCAAGCGAGATCTACTAAGCCATTAACGATCGCCACTGCCACGTTGGAATTCCCCTTACGACCATCTACGATAATGTTAGGAACCAAAGAATCCTGAAGCCGTTGTTTCTCCACATCCGCATCCACAAAACCAGAGGGAGTAGCGATCACTAGGGTGGGCCGAATATTTTCTTCTTCAATTAATTCCACCAAAGCGTTCAAAGCAGTCTGGGAATCCCCAATCACAAAAATACCTTCGGGATAGCGTCTTGCCAAAGTCTGTAATCCCCAAGCCGCTTGAGTTTTGGCTTTCTGGGGACGAGTAATCGTTTGGGTACTGCAATAAACGGGATTAGCGAAGGTTTGCTGGAGATTGGGAACAATTCCGACCTGTACCATCGGCACATCCACAATAATGGTCGTTCTGGCCGCGAGGGATGCCGCTCCTGCCGTGAGGACTCGTTCCGAAAAACGTAGCATTTTGTGATAGTCGAAATCCGCCGTTGCCAAAATCACACGACGGATAATTTCGTATTCTGCGGGCGAATAGTCCGATTCTCCTATTTCGTGGTCAATAATTGCCAAACTCTGGGCATCGGTGATGTGCCATTCCATCGCAAATAATTAATGAAGATTAGGTTTAAATAGCTATTTTGTGGTTACAAATACCGAAGAATCTACTCAAAAAATACTGAGTCATTGCAGACGTATCTTTTATCTCATAATACACTGCGCTGTAGTGAAGGCAAATTATTCTAGCGATAACGAAGTCTTTTTTGCCGACTAAGCACGGCGGTCTATCCCTTAAAATCCGCGATCGCATTACCATTCCCGTCATGTTTACCAATTTTTCAGAAATTAATATCAAATTTGGCGATCGCATTCCTATCTAGTGGCGATAGACAGCAATTTTTGTTTTCATTTTCTTAACGGTCAATAAAACAAGTAAAATTAGTTTGTTTTTAACACTGGAGGCTCTACAATGTCCCCCCCAAAAATCATCCTGAAATATTTACGATGGCTAAAGTGGAAACAGATGGATGCGCCCCATCTCAAGCAGGTGCGATCGCAGTTATTAGATGAATCAAAATTGGATATGCCCTATCTGATTTTGATTATTAGTTCCTGTATGATCGCCACCTTTGGCCTTTTATCGAATAGTACGGCGGTTATTATTGGAGCAATGCTGGTCGCGCCCCTGATGTTACCGATTCGCGGTTTGGCTTTTGGAGCCTTGGTGGGAGATAGTTTCCTCTTTCGGACAGGAAGCGTTTCCGTAGTGGTGGGGACAATTTTGGCGGTAATTCTTTCCTGCTTGATAGGATGGTTAACGGGGATTACCAACTATGGTAGTGAAATACTCGCAAGAACCCAGCCAGATCTTTTGGATTTGGGCATTGCCGTCGCCGCAGGAGCCATTGGAGGCTATAGCAAAATTCAATCCAAGGTCTCCGATACCTTTGCGGGAACCGCGATCGCTGTTGCCCTGATGCCCCCCGTTTGCGTGGTGGGTTTGGGATTATCCCAGGGAAATTGGATTTTAAGTCGAGGAGCAACCCTTCTGTATTTAACCAATTTATTAGGCATTGCGTTGGCTTGTATGATGGTTTTTCTCAGTGCGGGTTATGCCCCCTTACGTCAAGCAGGAAAACCCCTATTAGCAGCAATTATTCTCACTTCACTTTTGTTAATTCCCCTGGGTTTAAGCTTTTCTCGCTTAGTACAAAATGCACGGATACAACGCAGTATTCGAGATGCCCTGACCAATGGAACCGTCACTTTTCAGAGATTAGAATTAACCGATCTTCGGGTTAATTGGCTAGAAAAAACTCCCCAAGTGCTTCTGTCAGTGAATGCCCAGGAACCAGTCACCGAGAAACAAGTAAAACTATTAGAATCTTTTTTAGAGAGAGAAATCGGTCAACAATTTACCCTGATTTTTACCATCAATCGGGTGGAAGAAGTTCGGGCTAAAGAGATAATAGAGCCATTGCCTTAAATTATGGGAAACTCTCTTATTAATAAGATGCTTAATGAGATGAGAGGAGCAGATTAATCTAACTTTTTTGTCATTAGCTGTCGGTCATAATCGACAAAACCTAATTTTAAATAGAGTGCGATCGCTCCTTTGTTAGTTCTTTCAGATTCTAGATGGATTGCTTTCAGATTTAATTCAAGACATTTTTGTTCAACAAGATGAATCACCCTAGAACCAATTCCTTGACCGCGATCGCGAGGTAAAACAAAAAGCTCATCAATAAAAGCAGTCACTCCTCCGAATTCAATACTGAAATAAAAGGAAAGAAAAACATAACCAACTATCTTGTGATCTTTCTCGATTAAATAAATACGCCCTGCCGTTGGTCTTTCAAATAAATTTTCCAGGGTGAGGCGTTTTTCTGATTCTGTATAGGGATAGCCAAAATGTTGATAAAAATCGTGAATTAACACCAAAAGTTGATCAATATCCGAGATTTGGGTATCCAGCAACGATAAAGATTGATTCATAATACTCTCAATTTTCCGATCCATTGTAAACTAAAAAAGATCTTTGAAAACCAACCCAAAATCAAATTATGGCAACTCTGACCGTCTGGAAATTTAGCACCCCCGAAGGTGCGGAAGAAGTATTGACGAAATTAACCCAATTACAAAAGGAACGGCTTATTGAAATTAAAGATGCGGCGACAGTTTCCTGGGCGGTGGGCAAAAAGAAACCTAAAACCAAACAAGCCGTCAATTTAGCAGGATTAGGCGCATTAGATGGCGCGTTCTGGGGACTACTCTTTGGATTAATCTTTTTCTGTCCTATTTTTGGCATCGCCGTTGGTGCATCAATGGGGGCGTTGAGCGGTTCCCTGGGGGATTATGGCATTAATGATAATTTTATTAATGATGTCAAAAGCAAAGTCACGGAAGGAACATCGGCTCTCTTTTTATTCACAGGAGATGTAACCATTGATAAGGTAGAAGATGCCCTGGGCGGAGTTACTGCCGAACTCATTCAATCGAATTTAACCCATGAGGAAGAAGCGAAACTGAAGGAGCATTTCAGTCCCGAAGCTTAGTTCATTAAGTCCAATTTTTTACATTATTTAATGGTATTGAATTTATGAGTAATCAATCACAGTCTAACTTTTCTCGACGCAATTTAATCAAGTATGGTGGTGGTGTTGTTGGCACTAGCTTAATCGCTACAGTTTTAGGTTCAAATTTAGTTAAACCTGATGAAGTAGTGGCCAAAAATGATATGACTCCCGATGAAATTTTGACAAAATTGATGGAGGGAAATCAACGATTTATCAAACAGAAACGAGAGAAACCGAACCAAACAACTGTACGTCTTGAAGAAGTGGCGGCGGGACAAGCTCCTTTTGCGGCGGTGTTAAGTTGCGCTGATTCACGGGTTCCCGTTGAGATTGTTTTCGATCGCGGTGTTGGAGATATTTTTGTGGTTCGGGATGCGGGCAACATCGCCGCCGATGAATCCATTGGTAGTCTAGAGTTCGGTACTTTGGTATTGGGGGCAAAGGTTTTAATGGTGATTGGCCATCAAGATTGTGGTGCAGTTATTTCAACCATGAAACAGTTGGAAGTCCCAGGCAAAATTGGACTCATTCTCGATAATATTAAACCCGCGATCGCCAATTATTTAGGTAAAGCAGATGATAAAGGGGCTGTTAAAAAAGCCACTGAAGCGAATGTTTTATATCAAATAGAACAACTCAAAAAATCGCCTGTTATTGCTGAATTAGTCACCCAAAATAAACTTAAAATAGTTGGTGGCTATTCTAATTTGAAAACGGGAGAGATAACCTTGATTGGTTAATAATCGGTTAATCATTAATTAATGATTGGTTAATCAATATTGCTGACAGTTTAGGCCTCATATGGCCTTTTTTTGTGCCATGTATTTTGCGATACAAGTTATTCATAACATCGACAAGATCTATTAAATTAGTGAGATTACTGAAAACACTAAAGCAAGATTAAGTCATTAAACGTATGAAAAATTATTCCTATCGTGTCATCAGTTTTGTTAGTATTCTGGCGATCGCCCTTAGCTTGAATAGTTGTGGCGGTGACAACCAAAGTGCAACAGAAAACAATATTGGCATTAAGGTTCCCTTCCAAGAAACCATCAGACCCGTTGGTGCGGGGGCATCTTTTCCAGCGACTTTATATAAAAACTGGTTTGTATTTTTAAATCAAGCCGTTCCCCAACTTCAATTTGATTTTCAGTCAGTGGGCAGTGGGGCGGGCATAGAACGTTTTACCAATAACATTATCGATTTTGGTGCAAGCGATATCGCCATGACCGATGAACAAATTGCTAGAGTCAAGCGGGGCGTTTTGATGCTACCGATGACGGCGGGGAGTATTGTTTTAGCCTATAATTTGCCAGAAGTAAAAGATCTAAAATTATCCAGGGAAGTCTATGTCGATATTTTCTTGGGTAATGTTACCAATTGGAATGATCCTAAAATTGCTAAAGCAAACCCTGGGGTGACACTACCCAACCGACCGATCTCCGTTGTACACCGTTCCGATGGCAGTGGCACAACAGCCGTTTTCACCAGTCATTTGAATGATATTAGCCCCGCCTGGAAAAAAGCGATCGGCACAGGAACAGCAGTACAGTGGCCCACCGCCAAAGGAAGATTTATTGGTGGACGGGGAAATGAGGGAGTTGCCGCTCTAGTTTCCCAAACTCCAGGTTCCATTGGCTTTATGGAATATGGTTTTGCCACTAAAAGTAATTTGAGCATGGCTTCTCTCGAAAATAAAGCTGGTAAATTTGTTACTCCTTCCAATGAATCAGGTTCTGCAACTCTCGCTCAAGTGGAATTACCGCCAAATTTACGGGCATTTATCACCGATCCTCCAGGAGAAGGCTCCTATCCCATCGTTACCTATACTTGGATGTTGTTATATAAAAAGTACGACAATCCCAATCTCGCGATCGCAATGGAAGCAATGGTTCAATTTGGCTTAACCGAAGGACAAAAACAAGCAGGACAACTAGGCTTTATTGAATTACCCCAGAACGTCAAAGAACGGATTGCGGAGGCGGCGGATGAAATCACCCCTGATTTTAAAATAACTCTTTCCCCTAAATAACAGAAAATTAGCATTTAAGTACAAAATATAAACCAAAAAATGATTAGAGGGGGCTTTTCTCCCTCTATTTTTAACTTCATACGAGGAATTATTTATGTTTGAAACAATTTTTTGGAATGCTTTTATTGCTGGGATTATTAGTTCTTGCTCCATGCCCCTCGGAGCAGTAACTGCCCTATTCTGGAAACCAAAAAATCGAGTTCTAGCTTTTTTGATTGCCTTTGGTGGCGGCGCATTATTAGGGGCTGTGACCATAGATTTAGTGGGAAGTGCGAAAGAAAAGGGACATATTGTAGAATTAATTGTAGGCTCCATTATCGGCAGTTTATTTTTCACTTTTGTTAATCAAATTGTGAATAATTCAGGGGGATTTTTACGGAAACCCTCGACAACACTTGCCTATCTAACTGAACAAGAAAGTCGTCGCTTTGAACAAAAAATTAGTCAATTAAAACGCCTTGAGATTTTTCAAGATTTACCCCAACAATGGCGACAAAAATTAGCGGAATGTTTGCGAGTTGCCCATTATTCAAAAGGCACTACTTTATATCGTCAAGGCGATCCCAGCGAAAGTCTTTATCTGATTAATCAAGGCAAAATAGATCTGTTAGACCCCCAAGCGGGATTGACTCCGTTTAAACACCTAGTAACGAATGATATTTTCGGTAAATTAGCATTTTTTACTGGCTCTCCCCACCAGACCGTTGCCGTTGTGGTAGAAGATACCCAATTAGCGGTTTTATCTCGTTCAGATTTTGAAGAATTATTAGAAATTTCTCCCTATTTATTGGAAATAACCGAAAAAATAATTCAAAGTGAAGAAATCGCTGATTATCTACAAAAATATCAAGGATTAGATAAAAATCAAATTCAAACCTGGGTTGATTTAGCCAGGGAAAAAATTCATCAAGACAGAAAAATTCCTAGCGCAGTCCAGATAGAGCAAAAAGAAGTAGAATTTCTCAAATTAGCCCGTCAAATTCGTCGCTTTCCGATTTTTAGCTATCTACCCCAGGAAGATCTAGAAGACATTGCCGCTCGTTTAATCTATCGGCATCAGGAAAAGGGTCATATTTTTTTCCAACCGACTGAGGTTGCCGATTATTTATATTTTATTGATCAGGGAGAAGTTGAAGTTTTTTATCCCAGTCATCTCAATCAGCCTTCTTTGCTGTTAACCTCTGGAGATGCTTTGGGAGAATTGGCATTTATTACAGGTTTAGCCCATACCGTGACCGCGATCGCGCAAACAGAGGTAACGGTTTGGATTTTGAGAAAACAAGACTTTGAAGAGATGTTGCAACAGTCGGAAAGCTTAGAAGAGAGCATCAAACTCTTTTTAGAAGATTCCCGTCTCCAGAATTATCTCCAAAAAAGACAGGGTTTCGAGGCGACTAAAGTAGCAGATTGGGTAAAACAAGCTCTCGAAAGTATGAATGCAGGTCGATTAATTCCTTCAGCGACAAGCGTGACAGAAATCGTTAAGGAACATCAGAATGCACCCATGTCGATTTGGCTAGGTTTGCTGATGGATGGTATTCCCGAAGCTCTAACCATTGGGGCGCATTTAGCAACTCAGCCCTTGAGTAATTCACTTTTAGTAGGATTATTTATCGCCAACTATCCCGAAGCATTATCCAGTTCCAAAGGCATGAAAGAACAGGGCTTTTCGATTCCCAAAATTTTGGTCATGTGGACATCGATTATGCTTGTAACGGGGATTTTGTCGGCAGTGGGTAGCGTGGTGTTTGCGGATGTGCCAAAATCAGTTATTTCCTTATTGGAATCAATGGCAGCGGGAGCCATGCTAACCGTAATTGCCGAAACCATGTTGCCAGAAGCCTATGCTAAGGGAGGCCCCATTGTGGGATTATCCACTTTATTGGGTCTTCTCGCCGTTATTGTGATCAAAAGCTTGGAATAGTTGTAGAAATTAGTGATTACCGTGAATGTCCATCAAGCTCGATTTTAGTTACTGTGAATTCAACAGAATAGCAAAGGGAATCGCCCTTTTTTTATTAACCTTGGCCTTGGTGGTTTTTGGGGAAATGTCATCACCTGCCCAGCCTTCTCTTTCTCCTTCAACAACCCGTTTTACTTTGGGGCAATCCAGTCCGCGAATTTTTTCTGTGGGGGATATCGAATTTGCGCCTATTCATTTAGATGGATTTTCTTTATTTCAGATTGCTTCTCCGCATTTTTCTCCCTCAGAAACCGCGCTAAATGATAACTTATCGCCAATTCAAAGACGAGTTCAACGGATTGAAGCGAATCTCTATCATGTGATTAATCTAGGCTTCGATCCTAAGACCCTCGATGTCAGACCGTCTATTCTGAATAACTTAACGGTGATTGTTGCTTCTGATGGCGCGGAGTTGGCCCAGCAGGTTATTCTTACGGTGACTGAAATCGATGCTCAAATTGATCCGTCTTCGGTGGAGGAGTTGGCGCAAAGATGGAGTCAAATTATTCATACCGCCCTGATTCAAGCCCAGCAGACTCGTCAGCCCGAAGCTCGCAAACGTCAAATTCTCTCCGTGACTGCGATCGCCTTGGCAATGGTTTTGCTCAGTTTATTATTAATGCGATCGCAAAAATTCTTAAAAAAACGTTTTCATGCTTTTCAAAAAAAACTGAAGGAAGAAATTACTTCGATATCAGATCGTCCATCCCAAGGAGAAGCCCTAAATGACCATCTATTCCCCCAACCCCTGACTCTTTTGGCCGCTTTTCGGAAACAAGCAAACCTCCAGCAAAAGTTAACGCTGAATATTTGGCTCAGAAGACTGGAACGCATAGGGCTATTGTCCATTTGGTTTGGGGGAATAACGATGATTTTGTATATATTTCCCGAAACTCGCTTAGGAGGACGGAGTTTATTATTGATTCCGTTACGAATTTTTATTATTTGGCTGATTTTAACTTTTATGAGCCTTTTAGTGAATTTTTATGTGAATTACAAATTACAAGAATGGGTTGAAGAAGCCGATCTCTTTTCCGAGAACTACCAACGACGACTTCTGCGGGTTCCTACCCTATTAGACGTTTCACGGGGAATCATTAGTTTTGCCTCCTGGTGTCTCGGAATTATTTGGTTTTTGGCTTGGAAGGGCTTTTTTCCCCATTCCCTACTGACGGGAGCAGGATTAATCGGCGCGGCTCTGACTTTCGCCTTTCAGAATTTATTGAAAGATTGGATCAATGGCATTCTCATTATTACGGAAGATCAATATGCGGTCGGTGATATGTTGGAATTCCAAGGATTTATTGGGATGGTAGAAAATATGAGCCTGCGAGCGACCCAAATTCGCCTTGGCGCGGACGGACGTTTAATGACGATTCCCCATAACCAAATCATGGTCGCCCACAATCTCAGTAAAGATTGGTCACGGGTCAATTTCATGATCGAAGTTGCCTATGATGCCGATGTCAACACCGCGATCGCGGTAATGGGAGAAGTTTCTCGCACAATGGCAGTTGATCCCCAATGGCAAGAGGATATTATAGAACCAGTCACCATGATTGCGGTAGATCAGGTTTCCCATGCAGGAATCCAACTGATCATGCGAATTACGGTTAAAAGACTGCGCCAATGGGACGTAGAAAGAGAATTTCGTCGTCGTCTAAAGTTAACCTTTGATGAACAGGGCATTCAAATCGGTATTCCTAAACAAATTCTCTCCATCCCCAATCCCGACCTTAAGCAGAACTTGACCTCATAGGACTACTTTTTCAGGTTGTTCCCCCCCGAAACAACCTTAGCGGATTGAATCTTGTCACCCTGTTTGATTTTGTCAACCACATTCATCCCACTGGTGACATAACCAAAAACCGCATAATCTCCGTCTAGAAAACCCAGATCATCAGAAAGGGCGAAATAAAACTGAGATGAAGCAGAATTGGGCATTTGCGATCGAGCCATCGCTAAAGCTCCCCGTTTATGGGGTAAAACCACTGAAGGGTTGGGAATACCCGATTGTTGACCTAATCCCTGACCATAGACCAACTCTCCAGCCTGATCGGGGTCATTTTTATCCTTCACTCTAATTTCTAGCGGAACATCACGAGTTTTTTTTGTTGTGGGATCAATAAAGCCTCCCGTGCCATTCCCCTTGGGGTCTCCCCCTTGCACCACAAAGGGCTGGGGATCTTTGACCACTCGATGAAAGGTCAGTCCGTTATAAACCCCTCTTTCTACTAAATCTACAAAATTTCCTGCCGTGATCGGGGCATTTTCGCCATCTACCTCAATAGTGATAGGAGAACCATTGACAATCATCTCAACGGTGGCTTTACCTTCTAGTCGAGGTTTGTAATTCGTCATGGTCAAATTTTGGGCTTGGGCGGTGGTCGCAGGGGACGCACTTACTTGCGGGGGAACAGCATCCGAATTAGAACAACCTGTGATGAGAATACTGGCTACTAAAAAGCCAGAAGCTAGGGCTTGCCACCAATATTTAGTCATATTGAACATTCGTTAATTTTAGGTGATGAAAATAAACTGAGATTATAGACCTTCTAGGGGAACGCCTAAAAAGCGGGCTAACTCGGCTCCCTGATTTTCTAAACTCGCTAAAGAAATGGGTTGACCCACACGGGTTAGAGGAATATCTCGTCGTTGTTTTGCTCGTAAATAAAGGGAGCGTCTAGGGTTGATGCCCTCTTTAATATCTGCTCGGATTGACTGGACATCGGCGATCGGACAAATTAATTCAATGCGACGATTTTTTCCTGGAAATCCCCAACGAAAAATCGTGATCTTTCCCGTTTCCTGATTGAACTCGTTATAGCCGCCCCCGACATTCCAAATCATGGTCAGCCACACATAAAAGGCTAGGGAAGAACCCGCAAATCCATAAAAAAGGAGGGCAACGCCCTGGGGAATAAATTGTAAATCACTGGGATTGCTCACCAAGAGCAGGTTGACATTCAGGTAACTAGAAAGCCCAGCCAATAGAAACCCTATTCCCCCGATGGAAGAAACCGTTGCCCAAAAATAATTACTTAATCTACGCGCCCCTACCACCTCTTGGCGGAGAATTTGGCTGGCTTTGGTCATTGTCTACTCACTCTTATCCTTATCTAGTACTCGATTGTTTGAATTTTACAGCATTTTGGAAGTAGAGACTTGACTCGCTTGGGAAGATTAGGGAATTAAGATCCTTACCCCAAGTGTTTGAGTGGCATAAACAAACTGTCCGTTGCTATCAAGGCGATCGCGTCTTCCCGATTCAGAAACAAAAAAAGAGATAAAAATCTTTCGATCCCTATCTCTTTAAGCCATTATTTGAGAACGGAGTCTAGTTGAAACTAGATGGGCATTTAATCGTCATCCTCCTCGAAATCATCCTCACCATAGGATTCTTCAAAATCATCCTCATCTTCTTGCAATGCACCGTATTCTTCTCCCGTATAGGCGCGGGCGATCTTATCATCTAAGACCATATCCTCATCGCGGCTAAGATCCTTGGCCAGAATCCGAGAACGAGTCTTCGTTTTTCGGGCAGGTTCTGCGATCGGAGTCCGCACTTCCGTCAAGTTGTAACGCTCAGGAGAAGAGCGACCATAGCTAATATCGTCACTTTCATTATTGGCAATCTGAATATCTTCGTGGGTATTGAAGCCCGTCCCCGCAGGAATTAAACGTCCGATGATGACATTTTCCTTCAGACCGCGTAACCAGTCAGATTTTCCTTCGATCGCCGCTTCAGTCAGAACCCGTGTTGTTTCTTGGAAAGAAGCCGCACTAATGAAACTGTCGGTATTGAGAGACGCTTTGGTAATCCCTAAAATCACGGGGGTATAACGGGCAGGAGCCGCTCCCGTAATGGACATGGCTTCATTAACCTGTTCCACTTGCCGCAGTTCGATTAATTCTCCAGGAAGCATGGTTGTATCACCGCCATCATCGATACGGACTTTGGAGGTCATCTGACGCACAATCACTTCGATGTGTTTATCGGAAATATCCACGCCCTGGGATTGATAAACCGTTTGCACCTGATTGACGAGGAATTTTTGAGCCGCTTGTAAACCCATTAAAGCCGCTTCGTAACAGCCTTTATTTTCAACGTAATAGCTAAAGAAAACATCGAGAATTTCATGGGGATTGGCGAGTCCATCGGTCAGGGGATCGCCCACATTCACCCGTTGTTCATCGGCAACGATCGCGTTTTGACCAGGAAGTAGGGGATATTCGCTGATCGTGCCATCGTCCTCAATGATTTTAATATCGACACTTTCCCGATCCTGATACTCAACCTGACAAACCCCAGGTTTACGGGCCAAGACACAGGCTTCCTTGGGTTTGCGGGCTTCGAGTAATTCCTCAATACGGGGTAAACCCTGGATAATATCTCCTGTTTTCGCCCGCTCAAAGACAAGCAGTACCAAGTTATCACCCCGTTGAACCAAGTCACCGTCATCGACATGGAGAACCGCACCGCCTGACACCCGATAGGGACGAGCGGTTCGTAGGACGAGTTGATGCTGATCCCCTGATGATTTGATGGCCAGAACCTGACCCGATTCCGCTAATTTCACCCCTGGGGCAATTTCACTGCCTGCAACCAATAGATCTCCTTCTTTCACCGTTGGATCTTCGGGTAAATTTAGGGTGACGCGATCGCTTTCTCGCACCAGAAGAACCCGACGAACAGCCTCATCTCCCTGCTTAATCCCCCGCACGATGCCTTCTTCTTTACACTGAATCTCCGTGCGAGCCAGAACTTCTCCCGCAGGAATATGTTGTCCATCTTTGACCAACACGCGGGTTTGGGTCATGCCACTATGGGGATCGGTTTCCACATCGCGCCGTAGAACCAAGGATTCTAGAATCACCAACTGTAAACGCTTACAATCGTTCTCTTCGTCATCTTGTAATTCAATGTCAGCGGCCAAATGGGTCACACTATCATTTTCTGTTCCCGTAAATTCCAGCACCAATTGGGTACTGAGCAATTGGGAACCCTCTACGGACTTAACCCGTTCTCCGTCTTTGTAATAGAGGCGTTGAACCGATCGCAATTCGATCTGTCGTCCCCCTTCAGAAGCCTGGGCTCCCTGGGAAAGGGTCGCAGGTTCATCGGAAATGGGATATTCTTCCACAGGACGGAGCAATAATCCTAATCCTTCGGTACTTTCAATCCATTCCGCTTGACGAAGTTCAGTCACCATTACGCCTGGTAAGACTTCTGTACCAGGTTGGACTAATTGACCTGCTTCGATATTGACCGCATCAGGATCGACATCTAGGTGAAATTCCCCTGGTTTAATGATAATTTCCCGTAAAATATCATTTTTTTGGACAACTTCCACCACACCGTTGGATTGACAGAAAATATCCTTAACAACCTCGGTTCCTGCTTCCACGTACTGTCCATCTTCCACGATCAACAGAGAAATATCTTTATTGATTTCGTGGGTTTCTTCAGGAATCCAGAGGAGGGTTCCGCCTTTCGTGATTTCGTAACCCTGTTTACGGCTTCCCTTGGCAATTTCTACCCCCGCATGGCGGATCATTCCCCCTGTATTGGTGCGATAGCGGTCGTCAATCAGTTCGGCAACGATCGCGTGATTCTGTACCTTAGTGCCTGGAGAGGTTTTTAAGAGAAAACGTTTACCGTCAGCCGCATAAATAACGTACTGCTCGCGACCCCCGCCGCTTTCCAGTTTCACTTGGGCTTGATCCAATAGCACAGAAGCCGTAATAATTTCAATTTCTCGGCTACCATCTTCTAGACGAACAATACCACCATTCACAGAAACGACTTTGGTTTCTGCCATGACGCTACCCCGCTTCACCTCATCCCCATTTTTGACAACAGCTTCGGCACCAGGGGGCAGGTTATACACTTCTCCTGATAATACCCAAACGAGTCCCCCCCGTTGGGCAATGCGGGTCGTATTTCCCTGGCGATCGGTTTTTTCTTCGGGAACCAGGTTAGCAAACATCACCTCTCCCGCCAAATCGCTGGAAACGTCCTTGGTGGCACGCTCCGTTGACCGTTGAGCTTTGGAGAGACTGACTTCGGTGAGCAACTGATTGGCTTCTACGGAATCACCGTTCTGCACAAATACCAAAGAACCAGGGGTGAGAGGAATGGCCTTGGTTTCGGCTTTTTTCCCTTCTCCTTTCCAGATCAGATCACCAGCTACTTCTACCTGTTCTGCGTCTTCCCCATGACGGGTACGGACTTTACGGGTAATCAGACCTGGCCCCCATTTAACGGTTCCTTTGCCAAAATCCTTGACTTGACGAGCCACTTCCCCCGTAAATACGCCACCAGTGTGGAAGGTACGCATGGTTAACTGGGTTCCAGGTTCTCCAATGGACTGAGCCGCGATAATCCCAACCGCTTCTCCTAGATCCACCAAATGACCATGAGCCAAACTCCAGCCATAGCAGGATTGACAAACCGAACGAGCCGCTTCACAGGTCAGGGGCGATCGCACATAGATTTCATCCACTGCCTTACTCAGCTTGATAGCCAAATCATCGTCAATTTGTTGATTACGGGTTCCAATCACTTCCCCATCGACAATCACATCCTTGGCTAACAGTCTTCCCACTAGCCGATCAACCAAAGGAATTTTGACTTGATCCCCTTCGATCATGGCCGTCACCTTAACAGAGCGATCGGTTCCACAATCCACTTCTCGGACAATCACATCCTGGGAAACATCCACCAAACGACGGGTTAAATAACCCGAATCGGCGGTTCGGAGAGCCGTATCAACCAATCCCTTCCGCGCACCGTAGGAAGAAATAATATATTCCGTCACGGTCAAGCCTTCTCGGAAATTGGTTTTAATGGGTAAATCGATAATTTCCCCTTGGGGATCAGCCATCAAACCCCGCATTCCCACCAACTGACGCACTTGGCTCATATTTCCCCGCGCCCCAGAAAACGCCATCATATAGACAGAGTTCAGAGGATCGGTTTCTCGGAAATGGCGAACCACTTCATCCTTAAGTTCTTCAGAAGTACTATTCCAAGTATCAATTACCTTTTGGAACCGCTCAACTTCCGTAATCTCTCCCCGTGCATAGCGTGATTCAGTAGTACGAATTTCCTTTTCTGCACTTTCGAGCATCTCTTTTTTTGAAGGCGGAATCGTCAAATCTTCAATACTGATAGAAACCCCCGCTTTAGTCGCAAAACGAAAGCCTAAATCCTTCAAATCATCTGCTAATTGGGAACAACGAGCGGAGCCGTGAATGCGAAAAGCCCCAGAGATTAATTTTTTAAGACGGCCTTTATCAACAATTTGGTTATAGAAAGTCATGTCGGTTAATTAATAGGTAATAGTTGATAGTTAATAATTGAAAATATTAGATGATAGTTAATATTAACGAGAAATAGTTGATAGATATAACAAGGTTTTTAGCTGTTTTTCTATTAACTAT
>ERZ1022729.6-NODE-6-length-24150-cov-7.382901_pt1 | contig 24150 bp, 14 predicted proteins | sample MGYA00520880_ERZ1022729 | MGnify/ENA primary metagenome ERZ1022729 (study PRJEB33162, sample SAMN09537598) | freshwater metagenome | isolation source: freshwater | place: Canada:Alberta | collected 2017-07 | study: EMG produced TPA metagenomics assembly of the...
TCATTTAGATTAAAATAATATTTTTACGATTTAACCTGCCGAATGTGGGTTCCAGGATTCGTCATAGTTGGCCGTGATTGTGTTCATTAATGGGATTGACTGATGTTATTAATTCATTGTTGAAGGTAGAATTGCGGTCTGTAACCAATATTGATAAAAAATCGCGATCGCTTCCTTGAGTTGTTTTAATCCCATCGGTTTCATCAGATAGCTATTGGCCCCGAATTCGTAGCAACTTTCAATGTCTTTAGGGCTAGAAGAAGTCGTCAATACCACAATAGGAATAGTTTTTAGAGATTTATTCTGTTTAATTTCTTTAATAACATCCCTTCCATCCGTACCTGGCAAGTTCAAATCCAACAAAATAATGGACGGACGAGGAGAAAGTTTGGCATCTTGATAGGAGCCTTGTTGATAAAGATAGTCTAGGGCATCCTCCCCATCGCAGACACGAAGAAAAGAGGCATCAGGAGATAATTCCAGCATAATTCGACAAAATACCTCAAAATCTTCGTCGCTATCTTCTACTACTAAAATCAAATTTTTCATGAACAAAGAACAAATTAAAGGGCTGTCTATTTTAGATGAATGTCATTTTTTGAGATTGTTTCCGTTGGCAGGGTGAAATAAAAAGTACTACCGCCGCCGTAGGATGATTCAATCCATATTTTCCCATGATGAAGTTCAATGATTTTTTTGACAATAGTTAATCCTACGCCCGTGCCTCCTCCGTATTTATTGAGACTGTGTAACCGTTTAAAAATCCGAAAAATAGTATCTAAGTGTTTTTCCTGAATTCCAATACCATTGTCTCGGACATAAAAGGTTAATAATTGGGCTTGCGGAGATTCTAAAAAATCGGATATTGTTGGCTCTAAAAATCCAATTTCTACCCATTTTTCGGATTGATTATTATATTTGAAGGCATTACTAATTAGATTGGTAAAAACTTCTTCTAATAAAACACGATCGCCGATAATATTCGGGAGTGAACGAGGAATGCGAATAGCAATATTTTTCCCTCCTTGACTGACATTAAATAGTTCAGCAATAGATTGAAGAGATTGATTTAAGTTGAAAGATTGAAAACTTAATTCCTGACGACCTAAACGAGAAAAATGTAATAAAGCATTAATCAAATCTTCCATTCTTTTGGTCAATTTTATCAGGGTATTTAACTTATCAACTCCTTCTGAATCCAACAGTTCCGCATAATCTTCTAACAAAAAGTTGGAATAATTATGAATACCGCGCAGAGGTTCTTTAAGATCATGGGACGCAATATAAGCAAAGGCATCCAGTTCAGTATTACTACGTTCTAATTCCAGATTAATTTCCGCTAATTCGTTGATCTTGCGTAACAAAATTCCTACGATCGCACCCCTAAGTTCAATCGCTCCTTCAATTTCCCAGGGTTTCCAGGGTTGGGATTGTTGCTGAACCATTTCTTGCCACAATTTAAAGGATTTGCGGGGAGTGAGGTTTTCTGTGCCGTCTTCCTCTAGGTTTTTCAGTTTATCGGGTTTGCCTGCCCAATTGACCTCTTGTAAGACTTCGGGACGGAACCAAAGCACATAATTTTTCTGAACTTTGGTAATAGAAAGGGCTAATAATCCACTAGCAACTTCTTTAAAGGCGATCGCGGCAGGATAAATTTTTGGCAATGAATGCGTAACAAATAAATCTTGCTCAAATTGATTTTCTAACCAAGCAATTAGATTGGGCAAGACTTCTTCAGAAGGAGTCTGTCCTACCTGAATCAAATTGTCTTCTGTATAGATAACAACGCCTGTGGCATTAACCAATTTTAAGAGTTTGTCTCGGTCTTTGATTAAGGCATTCGTAAGATTTTCTGCTTTGCCCAAGGCATTCACTAATTGAGATTGAACAGACTTTAAAAATATTTTATAATCTAAATCTTCATTTGCTTCCTTAGAGGCTAATTCCAAAGACATCACCTGTCCTAAAAATTCACAGATATTGCGTGTTTCGTAAGGAATAAAATAGGGAGCTTGATGATGACAAGCAATCAATCCCCAAAGCTTTCCTTGTTTTAATAAAGAAATACTCAAGCTTGCCCCTACTCCCATATTTTGTAGATATTCAATATGCAGAGGAGAAACACTCCGCAGGATACTTAGACTCATATCTAGAGGTTTGTTGATTGCATTGTCTAAGACTAGGATCGGGACGGGTTCGTAGTCAACACGGGGAATTAAACGTAAAAAATTGAGAGTATAAAGATATTTTGCTTGCCGAGGAATATCAGAGTCAGGATAATGTAATCCTAAAAAAGATTCTAGTCCCTCAATACGATCTTCTGCGATAACATTACCCGCTCCTGTTTCATCAAATTGATAGATCATCACGCGGTCAAAACCTGTTAACTTTCTAATTTTCTGTACCATTGTCTGACATAATTCCTGGAGAGCTGAGGCTCGTTGAATCTGTAAGAGAATGCCTTTAGAAATTTGAGAAAATTGGATAAAATTTAGATCATTTTCACCTTCATTGATTTCTAGTTCGAGCATAATATCATTTTCATCTAAGGAATGCACAATGCCATTAAATTTTTTTGTGCCATTCTGAGTTTCAATGGATAGTTTCAATGGATTAATTTGTTCAAAATCTCCCTCTAAGCAGGCCGCGATCGCCTCAATTTTATCGGTTGGCAATAGATTATTTAACGGTTGGCCCAACAGTTGCTCAGGATCAATACTTAGGAATTCTTGGGTATTATCACTAACCTGAGTAATTTGCCATTCACGACGAGAAACAACCAACAGCAAACCATGAGGTTGAATTGCCCCTGGAATATGGATTGGTTCGCGATCGCAATTAGTTAAATTAAACGTTTCTGCCGTCACCGATTCGTTACTAATCACCATAAATTACCTTTGAACAATTCATCCTTGTATTATCGTCATATCATTTCAATAAAAGACTAAATTTCCATTATAAAAATTGCCCCCTGGGGAGTATTATCCACGATCGCCAATGTTCCCCCTTGAGCCTCGATCGCAATTTTACAAAAAGCCAATCCTAACCCTGTCTGAGACGTATTCTTCTTTAAACTACCGACTTCAAATTTCTCAAAAATCTTTTCTTTGTCTGTTTGACTAACGCCTTTCCCCCTATCAGCAACCTGAACTCTAAAATGATTTTCAGATAAATATTCCAGACTGAAAGTGACTTGACTACCTTCTGGGGAAAATTTTAGTGCATTAGATAATAAATTATCAATCACTCGTCGCAAAATCGTTGTATCGGTCAAAACACTTTTATGGGGGTCAGGTAATTCACCAATTAGCCGAATTTGACGAGAATCCGCAATTAACTCAAAATCTTTGAGAGCCTCTAGTCCTAGCTCGTATAAATCCGTCGGAGTAGTATTAAACAAAATTTTACCTGATTCCAGTTTTGCCATCAACAACAAACCATCGATCATATCTTCGAGTTTATGCCCCGACTCAAGAATTTGAGAGATTTTTTTCAGGATCAAGGGTCTTTGGTCAAGTCGATCGATATATCGTTGGACAATGCCAGCGGCCAAAACGATAGTTGCTAGGGGATTGCGGAGGTCATGGACAATCATATTAGACAGATCTTCGCGCATTTCCAGGGCTTCTTCCCGCAATTTGAGGAGTCTTTTGAGTTCATCGTGTTGTGATTTGGTGCGGAGATGGGCGCGGACTCTGGAACACAATTCTAGGGAATTGATCGGTTTAGTTAGAAAATCATTGGCTCCCTGTTCTAGGGCATGGGCTAAATCTTCTTTGGTATTGAGGGCGGTCACCATGATGATGGGAATACTTTGATAGATATCGTTATTTCTCAGGCGTGTACAAACCTCTATTCCATCCATTTCTGGCATCATAATATCGAGCAGAATAACATCAGGTTCTAGCGTTTCTAAAAGGGAAAAAGCCTTGGTGCCACTGGACGCATAATACAGTTGATAAGCATCATTGCTTAAGAAGGCTTCCATGATCTCAAAATTATCAACTTGATCATCAATGATCAGAATTTTTTGGGTTTCGGTTATCATTTTTTAATCCTCATGCCTTTAACAAAATTTTTGGATAGTTTCCATTAATATCTTAAAGCGCAGAGGTTTCACTAAATATTCGTTGATCCCGACAGCAAGACAGCGTTCTACTTGTTCGGGCAGAGCAAGGGCGGTTAGAGCAATGATGGGGATATGGGCGATCGCTGGGTCAGAGCGGATTAGGGTCGTTGCTTCTAGTCCATCCATTTCTGGCATTTGAATATCCATTAAAATCAGGTTAGGTCGATGAGTTTTCGCCATTTCAACCGCTTCCCTCCCATCGTAGGCCAATAATATTCGATAACCTTTGTTTGTCAAGTAGTCATCCAGGGTTTGTCTATTGGTTTCATTGTCGTCGGCGAGAAGAATCAAGGGGGAAACTGATAACGGGGCATTGGTTTCATTCGTTGAAAGAGAAGTTGTTTCCACATTTTCGGGAATAATTTTTTTAGACGATGGAGAATAGGGAAGGCGGAAAGCAAAACAGCTACCTTCTCCTACCCGACTGATCACAGAAACCCTGCCGCCATGTTTGGTGATAATCCGTTCTACGAGGACTAAACCCAAGCCTGTGCCAGCATATTGGCGATTGAGACTGCTATCAATTTGAATAAAGGGTTGAAAAAGTTTGTCGAGATCGGTTGGGCTAATACCAATTCCCGTATCCGTTACGGAAAATAAAATGTCTTTTTCCTCTAATTCAACGGACAAAATGACGTTTCCTCCAGCAGGAGTAAATTTAATGGCATTACTTAATAGGTTAATCAGACATTGACGGATGCGAAGTTCATCAACCAAAATTTGATCAATATTTTTGGCGATATGGGTTTGGAGTTCGATGTTTTGAGTTGAGGCCATATGTCGGACAAATATGGTGCTATTTTCACAAAGTATCTGAACCGAGGTTGGTGCTAATTTGAGTTCTAATTTTCCTGCTTCAATTTTCGATAAATCCAGAATATCATTGATGAGAGTGAGTAAATGTTCACCACTTTTTTCGATGAGTTTAATGGCTTTTTCTTGGCCAAGGTTAATTTTGCCCAAGGTGTTTGTTTGCAATACTTCGGACATTCCTAAAATTGCGGTGAGGGGTGTCCGCAGTTCATGGCTCATGTTGGCTAAAAATTCATCTTTGAGGCGAGTGGCACGGGCTAGACTTTCGTTGGATTCGGTTAGGGCTTGATTGGTCTGGGTCAATTTTTGTTGTTCTTTTTGTAATTGTTTAAACAAATTGGCCTGTTGGATGGCGATCGCCAACTGATTCGCGATTTGTTGCAGAATTTCGGCTTCCTCGTCTTTCCATACCCGTTTTTCAGCGCAAGCATAAACGACTAACACTCCCCAGAGTTTATCTTGTTTTTCAGAAGAAACCCAGCGATGAGTTTCATTATTGGCAGCTTCTTGGAGAATTGGGGCGACAATTTTGGACTGAATCTGACCTTCGATTGAATATTCCATTAGGCAATCTGTCCATCGGTCGTTCATTACATCAGGCACAATGCGAGGAATACCTTGCCAATAATAATCGAGAATCTCTTGGGGCCAAATCTCGTCTTCCCAATAGAGATTTTTAAGGGGAGGAAATGGCTCAGAAACCGATTCTTCTACGATTTTGCTTCTACCGTCAGCAAACAGTTGAAATACAATCACGCGATCGCAGTTTAATACTGCTTGAATTTTTTGAGTGACATTGGCGAGAATTTCTGTCATATCCAAAGAGTCTCGAATGGATTGGATCATCTCTCCCAACAACTGCTTGCGTCGTAATTCCAAGCGGATTTTTTCTTCTATCTGTTGACGAGTCATGAGTTCTGCTTGGATCTGATTGTAGAGATTGCCCTGTTGAATGGCGATCGTGAGTTGAGCCGCAATTTGTTGGATCAAATCAATTTCATCAGGTTGCCAGCTACGAGGGGCATCACAGGAATGAATACAAAGTAAACCCCACAATTCTTTTTCAAACAGGAGAGGAATGACTAAATTGGCACGAATTTGGAATTGAGTCAGCACCGCTTTATGACAATCTTGTAGATCACTATTGAGAACATCGCTGATCGCCTGAAAATGTCCCTCCGTATAGCGTTGGGCATAATCTTCTCCGAAACAGTGATCATGAATGGGAATGGCTAGAACAGAAGACAAACCCTCTTTAACGGATTCAGCCACAAATACTCCATCATCAAAGCCAGAGTCGCGATAAAACTGAAAGATACCAACGCGATCGCTGTGAACAAATTGGCGAATGTCCTGACAAGCGGTCTCAAAAATTTGCTGGAGGTCGAGGGTTTCCCTTATGTGTTGAGTGATTTGCCGTAGGAGAGTTTCTTTTTTGATTTGCTGACGGATGGTTTGTTCGGCTTGTTTTTGCTCTGTGATCTCAAAATTAACGCCGATTATTCTCAGGGGATTTCCCTTGTCATCTCGCATTACTGCCCCATGACATTTTAGAAAATGGATACTGCCATCGGGATGGATCACTCGAAATTCCATATCATATTCAGCTTTTCCTGCTACGGCTTCCTGAATTAAGGTTAAGGTCGCCTGTCGGTCATCGGGATAAAGGCAATTGACAAAGGTTTCAAAAACCACTGTAGTTTCCACAGAAATGCCATACAGTTCATACATCCGCTCATCCCAAGTCACGATGTTGTTCGCTATCTCCCATTCCCAACAGCCGATCGCCCCAGACTTGAGCGCGATTTTCAGGCGATCGGTGAGGTCTAGCAGTGCTTGTCTGTTTTCTACCCGCTCTGTAACATCTTGAAAAGTCCCTAAAATTCCCATGACATGACCCTCCAAATCTCGCAGGGGAACCTTATTTGTTTCGATCCATCGTGTTTCTCCTGTGGGTAGGGTGATGGTTTCTTCAATGCCCACGAGAGAAATACCCGATGTCATCACCTGTTGATCATCTAATAAATAGCCCTGGGCTTGGGCTTCGGTGTAGGAAAAATCAAAATTTGTTCTGCCAACAGCTTCTTGGGGCGAGTCCAGCTCAGAGATTTGGGCAAAAAATTGATTACAACCCTGCAAGACGGATTCACGATTTTTCCAAAATACGGCTAGGGGGAAAGAATCCAAGACGGTTTGCAGAAATTGTTGAGATTCCTTTAATTTGATTTCATTGGCTTTGCGATCGCTAATATCCGCAAGAATACCGATCATTTGTCGTTCATTTGTCGATAGGGTTTCAGAGGGAAGACCCCAGACCGTGATCCAACGCATTTCACCATCTAGTCGGACAATACGGTATTCGAGATGATAGACTTCTCCCGTTGCAAAGGTATGGGCAATGGCTTGTATAACGCGATCGCGGTCTTCGGGATGAATCATCGAAATAAAGGTTTGATGATCCCCAGGAAAAGTTCCTGGCACAAAACCAAAAATTTCCTGAACCCGATCAGACCAAATCAGTTGATCGGATTCTGGACTACGGCTCCATGTCCCCATGTTGGCCGCATCCAAGGCTAGTTTTAAGCGTAATCTTTCAGTATTGAGAGCTTTTTCTGCTTGTTTGCGATCGCTGATATCAGTTATAGTTCCGATGTAGCCAATGACTTCCCCGATCTCATTAAATTCGTGGACGGCTTGAAAATAACACCAATTAATACTGCCATCTGGACGAAGATGCCTGGCTTCCCCCGTCAGCATAAGTTTTTGGGGTGAAGGTGAATAGAAATCGTGGTCAATGAGTTCTTTAAAAAAATCCCGCTCATCGGGATGTATTGCGTCTATCCATCCCTTCCCCATTGCAGAGGCGGCGGATCTGCCTGTTATTTCGCACCAACGCTCGTTGACATAGATACAGTTTAAAGGACGATCAAAGCGAAAAATGCCAACAGGAGAAGTGGAAACCAAGGTTGAGAAAAGACGTTCACTTGCTTTTAAGGCTTCCTCCGCAAGTTTGCGATCGCTGATATCTTCAATAATTCCTTCAATGGCGATCATTTCCCCTACTTCATTTCTGACAGGATGTTCGGAAACTTGAATAGTACGAATACCACCGTCGGGATGAATAAATTGCATTTCTGGTTGATGAAAATTACTTTTCCCTTGTACCATTGCAATGAGTCTTTGTTCCGCCCTGGGGAGTTCTTCTGGTAGCCAATTGATGACATCAGCCCAGTGCTTACCCAATACATCTTCTTTGGTCAATCCAAAAATGGGATAGACTCCATCGCTGGCATAATTGACAATCCCCTCCACCCCGCTATGACTAAAGACAACAAATTTTTCGCCCATCTCATCGACTAATCGCTGAAATTTATCCCGACTTTCTTCTAGATTTTTTTCCATGATTTTGCGATCGCTGATATCTTCAATAATTCCTTCAATCGCCAAAAATTTCCCTGTCTCATTTTTAACAGGATGTTCGGAAACTTGAAGGGTGCGAATACTTCCATCAGGATGAATAAAACGCATCTCACTTTGACAAAAATCCTGTTCACCTTGGGCCATAGACATCAGCCTTGCTTGGGCTTTTGGGAGTTCTTCGGGTAGCCAATTGACGACCTCAGCCCAGTGTTTACCAAATACATCTTCTTTGGAAAATCCAAAAACAGAATATATTCCATCGCTGACATAATTGACAATCCCGTCCCCTTCCTCTCCGCTATGACTAAAGACAACAAACTTTTCACCCATCTCATCTACTAATCGTTGAAATTTATCCCGACTTTCTTCTAGATTTTTTTCCATGATTTTGCGATCGCTAATATCCCGAATCATTATCAATACTTGTTGGTCATTATTATTAAGCGGGGCAATGCGAACCTCTTCAAAACGTCGCTCGTCTGGAAAATCAACGATTTGCTCAAAAATTTGTAATGTGCCAGTTTCTAGGGCAAGATTCGCAAAATAAAGCTGTTGTTGAGCTAAATGACTGGGTAAAATATCTTCTACTTTTAGCTGAATAGAGGGGTCTTCAAGACCGATAACCCGTACACCTTGGCCTTTCGATTTAAGAAGATAATTCCCTTGAATATCCCTGTGAATCAGGAGATCGGGGATGGTTTCCAAAATAGTACGGTTGATTTCTTCGCTCTGCTGGAGTTTTAATTCCGTCTGTTTGCGATCGCTGATATCCCGCACAATCACTAAAACTTCCTGCTCATTAATGGCTAAAATCCGAACTTCTTCATAGGCAGTCTGATTATTTTTAAAGACTTGATGTTCATAAACCTGCAATTCCCCTGTAATTAGTGCTTGTTCAATCGTTTGCAATTGTCTTTCTAATAAATCGGGTGGTAAAATTTCCGAAGTATGCAGTGAAATCGGCTCAAAATTCTCTGGCTGAACCTTGGGGGGGATATAGCTCAAACAAGTTCCATCTCGATACAAGCGCAATAATAAATCAGGAAGTGTCTCCAAAATACTACGATTAAACGCTTCACTGGCTTGCAGTTGGTGGGTACGCTCTTCAACCCTCATTTCTAGTTCTTGATTAAATTGCTGAAGTTTTTCATTATTGTCGCGCAATTCTTCTTCTATTTTTTTGAGTTTGGTAATATCATGGTTGAGGCCAATGATAGAGATATTGTTTTTTTGGTTATCTTTTAACAAAATCGTTGATGTGGTGGTGATTTTTTGGGTTCCATCTTTACAGACAACGGCAACTTCCCCTGACCAAAAACCATTTTGCAAGGTCGTTTGAAAAATTTCAGCTTGTAACCATTGGGAATCTTCCAGGGTATGAAGCCTACTAGGACTTTTGCCTAATATTTCAGCTTTAGTGTAACCATATAAATTTTCCGCGCCTCGATTCCAATCAATAATGAGTCCGTCCATGTCGGTGATGATTACACCGTCGGTCATATTTTTAAAAACCAGGGCTTGTTTGCGTAGGAGCAGTTCTAAATCTTTTTCATCGCTAATATCTGTAATCATGCCGATGACTCCTATTTCTTTCCCTTGCTCATCCAATAACCATTGATTGCAGTCTTCTAGCCAAAGATAATGACCCGCTTGATGGCGAAAACGATATTGACAAAAGAAGGGGGTTTTGTTGGTCGTTGCCGTTGCTAATGCTTGTTGAAAACTGCTTAAATCTTCGGGGTGAATTAAAGCCAACCAATCATCCAAACGACAGGGTAAGTCAGGTTTGGCATAGCCCACAATCAACGGGGCATTTGTTCCCCAAATGACTGAATTCGTTAGGAAATCATATTCATAAATCATTTGTCCACTGGCTTGTTCTGCTAATTCATAGCGTTTACGCCATTGAGCTAGTTCAATTTCATTTTTTTTACGGATATTTTCAGCTTCAATTCGTTCCTGGGTATTGACAATGGTTTGACTGAGAGTAGTTAATATTTGAATGATTTCTTCATCCCAGGCGATCGCCTGACCAAAAGAGGAAAAGCCAATAAAACCCTCTGTTTCTCCCTTTTGTATTAGGGGAATCGATACAACAGATTTGATATTAAATTGTTGCCAACTGGCCGCATCTACCGCCGCTTCTGGGGGTAAAAGTGCTGTATCTTTTACACAACAGTATTGTTGCTGAAGAAGTAAAGCGATGGAATAGGGAAAAGCCGCAAAGGGAACATTTTGGGCGATCGCTAGCTGACGAAGACCTCCTGGCTGGCTCCATTCATGACTCATGCTCAGGGTTTGGCGATCGCGATCGAGGGTAAAAAGATAGGCAGTATCTACCTGGCTCATTTCCCCGATCAATTGCAGACTGCGATCAATCTCAAAATCCAACGTTTCATCAGTCACTTCCCCAAAACGACTGCTAATTTCGGCAATCAATCGATTAAAATCTTTCTGCATTTTCAAAGCTTCTACAGCTTGTATCAAGTCCGAGTTTTGGCTTTCTAACTGTTGCTGTAATTGCATTAATTGCCTAGAGAGCGTCCACTTATCCATCCCTTGTCTAACCACTCGACAAAGCGTAGCCGCCGTAATGTCACCCTTCACCAAATAGTCACTGGCTCCTAGTTTCATCGCTTGCACCGCGAGCCGTTCATCCCCCTGACCAGTCATCATGATCACGGGAAATTTTTGGCTTGGATGTGTTTTCTTGATCGCCGCCAATAGTTCCAAACCGTTACCATCGGGCAGATGAATGTCGGTTAATACCAAATCAGGAGACTGCGATCGCCACAGTTCCAATGCTTCTTCCAGGGTTTCTGCTTCTAGGATCTGATAGTCAAAGTTCTTGTCTGTCAACAGATAACGACGATAAATGCCGCGATCGCTCTCTGAATCATCTACCAATAAAATTTTATATGTGTCATTCATACCTAATCTTTCCCAGAGCAGTAAATTTATCGTAATATCAAATTGCCGAAAAGATGTTATCTGTCACTAATATTCAAACATTTTTTCATAACTCCCGATAGTCGCGATCGCAGAAGTGGATCTGAAACGCATTCAGCGATCGGGGTATTTTAAGATGAATTGAGAATAAGCAACTCTTCGGAGTGGCTGGATTATTGAACATAATGTCGGAGTACCGAGATTAACAAGCTGTTATCCTTTAAAATTCTAGAGGTAATAAAAATGATAAATAATACAACCAAATTACTCGATATTGTTGCTTTAATTGTTGACCTTCCTGAACATAACTTGCAGAGTGGAGAAGTTGGAACAGTCGTTGAATTATTGGCTGATGGTGCTGCCTTTGAAGTTGAATTTAGTGATGATGATGGACAAACTTATGAATCTATCGGATTGCGTCCAGAGCAATTCATTGTAGTAAAAAGATTTACAAAAAGAAGTAATTTTGCTCAACAGCCTCCTAGAAAATCTCAAAATATAGCCCATGTAACGAAAAACTAGGCGATAAGACAAAATTTAACGCAAATATTGTCTATCAACCTAATTCCGTAGATCTGGAACTCTATCTTGTGAACATGATCGTGTTTCAAACAAAATCCCTCAGTGGAACCCTTTTAGTTGAAAATCTGTCAGCCATTGTTAAACTAGGGAAATATTTCATCTTTTTTGGCGGTGAATGGTTCATATTAAGCGCATCGAACTGACAAATTTTAAATCCTTCGGTGGCACAACGGCCATTCCTTTTTTGCCTGGCTTTACCGTCGTTTCTGGCCCCAATGGATCGGGAAAATCGAATATTCTAGACGCACTCCTCTTTTGCTTAGGACTAGCAAGCTCCAAGGGAATGCGGGCCGAACGTTTACCTGATTTGGTCAACCATACCCACACCAGCAATCGTCACAGCACCGAAGCCAATGTTTCCGTGACCTTTGATATTGCAGACTTGGGGGAAATGGAAGCCGCTCAAGTTGAAGGGAAAAATGAAGAGTCAAGGGAAACCCCCGTAAGCGATGAAAAACAAGTCGTCATCAGTCGGGAATGGACGGTGGCAAGACGTTTAAAGGTTTCTAAGGGCGGTAGTTATTCTTCTACCTATTCGATCAACGGAGAAACCGTCACAGCGACGGAATTGCAGGGCGAATTAAACCGATTACGCATTTATCCCGAAGGTTATAACGTGGTGTTGCAGGGGGATGTGACGCGCATTATTACGATGAATGCCAAGGAAAGACGAGAAATTATTGATGAGTTGGCAGGAGTGGCGGAATTTGACCGTAAAATTGAGAAAACTAAGGAAACCCTGGAAGAAGTTCGGGATAGGGAAGATCGCTGTCGGATTATTGAAACGGAACTCGCGCGATCGCTGGAAAGATTAGCCGCCGATCGCATTCAAGCTGAGAAATACCAAAAATTAAGAGCGCAAGTCCAAGAAAAACAACAATGGGAAATCGTTTTAAACTGGCAGTCAGTTCAACAGCAATTCACTCGTATCACCACTCAATTCCAACAAGCAGAGCAGGAAAATAATCGCTTAACGGAAAAATTGGGTCAGCTTGCCACCCAGATCGAACAAACTCGTCAGGAATTTGAACAATTAAATGCTCAAGTTAAAGCCCTGGGAGAAGAAGAACAATTATCGGTTGCTTCCCAATTAGCCACCCAAAAAGCCAAGCGTCAACAATTAGAACAGCGTTATCAAGAGTTAGCCAATTCTGCCCAACAACATCAAACGAATTTATCTCAGACTCGTCAGGAATTGGATCAATATCAACAGGATTTTTTGCGATTAACCCAGGAAAAATCTCATTTTGAAAGCAATCTTTTACCCCAGTTGAAAAGAGACCGAGATCAACTCAGATCGACTATCGAACAATTACGGGAACAGTCCACTGCGATCGCCTCTGCCTCCGAAACCTGGGTGCAGGAACAAACCGCCCTCAGTCGTAAAATTGCCAATTTACAAGAAATCCTAACGCCCCAAAGAACGGAACAGGCTCAATTACGGGAAAGACAACAGCAACTAGAAAAAATTATTAGTGAAACCGTTCAAAAATTAACACCGACCGAGCAAGAATTAGCTCAAAAAGAAACCGATGCGGCCCGTCTATCAGGTCAAGTAGGTGGCATAGCACAACATATTCAAACCCTAGCGCAACAACTGAGTGATAGCGAAACAGACCGCAGTTTATTGCAAGAAACTCAAAACCGTTTATTAACAGAACAACGGGAAAAACAACGTCAATTAGATAAATTAGAAGCCACAAAACAAGCTCAGAGCGAGATCCAAGGAACCTATGCAACCCAAATGATCCTCCAGTCTGATTTGCCAGGGATTTGTGGACTCGTTGCCCAATTGGGACAAGTCGATCCCCGTTACCAACTCGCTTTAGAAATTGCGGCAGGGGCAAGATTAGGTTACGTGGTAGTAGAGGATGATGGTATTGCGGCGGCAGGAATTGAATTATTGAAACACGCAAAAGCGGGTCGTGCCACGTTTTTACCCCTTACGAAAATTCGTCCCCCTCGTCATGGCAGCGTCAATTTAAACTATGCCAAGGGTTATATTGATTTGGCAGTTAATTTGATTGATTGTGAACCGAAATATCAGGATATTTTTCTGTTTATTTACGGTAATACCCTCATTTTTGAAAGTATCGAAACGGCCCGTCCCCACTTGGGAAAACAGCGTTTAGTTACTCTAGATGGCGATATTTTAGAAAGTAGTGGAGCCATGACTGGAGGCAGTAAACCTTCGAGGCCGTCCATTCGCTTTGGAGTAACAAAATTAGAAGAATCGGCAGAACTGCGATCGCTAAAACAACGATTAAGTGATATTGAACGGGTGCAAGGACGAAACGATGAAGGGCTGGTCATGAAAGCCGCGCAGATCAAACAATTGTCCCAGGAATTAACCGAAGTTCGTCAAAGAGCAAGAGAAGATCAATTAGAGTTACAACAATTAGAAAAAGATATTCAACGCCTTTCTAAACAGAAAAATGAATTGACTCAGCAACTCAATCAAAGCCGTCAAGATTTGGCAATGGTTCAACAACGATTGGAGATTTTAAACTCTCAAATTCCCCAATTAGAAGCTGACTTACAACAGGAACAACAAAAATTAACGGATTTAGAAAGCTCCCAAACTCATCGCGAATGGCAAGAAATTCAGGCAGTAATTAAAACCCAGGAAGTTCAATTACAAGCCAAAGAACAGGCATTGCGAGAGGGAGAAATAGGCTTAAGCGATCTGCAAAATCAGACCCATCGCTTTGAGGAAAAAATTGCCGAATCCCAAAAGCGCATTGAACTCAATCAAACCCAAACTACCGAACTCGCAACCCAACAGCAAACCCTCACCACTGAATTAAACACGATTAATACCAAGATTACCGAAACTGAAACCCTGTTAGCTCAACTCTCTAATCGCTTAGGAGAAACCAAAAAAGAACGCGATCGCTTAGAACAGCTTTTACAATCCCAACAACATCAACACCAACAAATTATTTGGCAATTAGAAAAAATCGCCACCAGTCAAACAGAACGCCAAGAAAGTTTGCAGGTTTTACAGGAAAAAATGACTGCCCAACAATTCGAGTTACCGAATCCCTTGCCGACTATTCCCTTATTAGAAAACTTTGATCCTGAAACAGGAGATTACTCAGTTTTATTAGAAAATTTACAAAAGGAAATTCGCAATGGACAAAAGCGTTTAGAGGCAATGGAACCCGTCAATATGTTGGCCCTCGAAGAGCATGAAAAAACGCAAGCCAGATTATTAGAATTGTCAGAAAAATTAGCAACCATTGAAGCCGAAAGAACCGAATTATTATTACGAGTAGAAAACTTTACCACCCTCAGACAGCGTTCCTTTAAAGATGCTTTTGATGCGGTGAATACGAATTTCCAAGCTATTTTTGCGGAACTTTCTGAAGGAGACGGTTACTTGCAATTAGATAATGAGGAAGATCCTTTTAGTGGGGGATTAAATTTAGTAGCTCACCCTAAAGGAAAACCCGTCCAACGTTTAAGCTCTATGTCAGGAGGAGAAAAATCTTTAACGGCTTTGAGTTTTATTTTTGCGCTACAACGGTATCGTCCTTCGCCTTTCTATGGCTTTGATGAAGTAGATATGTTTCTAGATGGGGCTAATGTGGAAAAGTTATCGCGGATGGTACAAAAACAGGCTAAACTGGCTCAATTTATCGTGGTTAGTCTGCGTCGTCCTATGATTGAAGCGTCTGAGCGGACAATCGGGGTCACTCAAGCTAGGGGAGCGCATACTCAAGTTTTAGGGATTAAGTTGTAGAGGGAGAAATTGTTTAAGGACTTGCTCGATATTTCGTAAAAAATATTGCTATAAAACTCGAAAAATCCTGATTAGGCTTAGTCTAGTCCCTCTTCAAGATTTAATATTAACTGATTTGTTTAAGTCTTAATTATCGTAAGCGTTCAGGGGGTGATTAAGAAAATGTCCTACATGAAATTGGACGAAATCATTATGAAAACATGGGTGTAATTGATTCCTTGCCAATAATTCTGAATAACCAAAGTTCTACGTCCGCTTGCGAATCGGTTTTTATGCCTCTTTAACGTCATCATTTCATTCTATCAATCGCTCGAATGCTTAGCTATACAAGGGTTTTGAGGATTTAGGCAAATATGGTACCCCCGTGAACGCTTACTAATTATCAGACTTTGTACGGAGAGGGAGGGATTCGAACCCTCGTTAAAGTTACCCCTAAACAGCATTTCCAGTGCTGCGCCTTCAACCACTCGGCCACCTCTCCTGGTGGGTCACAGCTCTACATCATACAATAGATAATGGCCGATCACTCAATTTAATTCAAAAAACTATGACTCGCTCCTATCAAATTCGGATTCATCACCGCCAAACCGAGGAATCCTACACCCTATCTGTGCCTGAAGATCGCTATATTCTCCATAGTGCAGAAGCCCAGGGCTATAAATTACCGTTTTCCTGCCGCAATGGAGCTTGTACGAGTTGTGCCGTTCGTATTCTGTCGGGAGAGGTGGATCAACCCGAAGCGATGGGACTTTCTCCCGAATTACAAAAAAAAGGCTACGCGCTTTTATGCGTGAGTTATCCCTGCTCTGATCTGGAAGTGGAAACCCAGGATGAGGACGAGGTGTATGAATTACAATTTGGTCGCTATTTTGGCCGTGGGAAGGTACGTTTTGGCTTACCCTTAGATGAAGATTAGTCTGTTCGCCACTGTTTTTTAGCATTCGTTGTTTAAATTCCGTTGAGTAATTTTCCCTTGTTTTTTAACTTTTAACCTAAAATCTACCCCATGACCCTTGATCAACAGAATTTACAAAACTTTTTAGAGGTTGCGACTGAATCCGTTCTGGCGGCGGGGGCGGTACTCGAAGATCTCTATGGAAACTTAAAGGCGATCGCAGAGAAAGGTCGCCCAGGGGATTTGGTCACAGAGGCAGATAAAAAAGCAGAGTCTATCATTCTCGATATTATTGCCCGTCATTGTCCCGATCATGCGATTTTAGCCGAAGAATCGGGCTATGTAGGGGAGCAAACCGCCAATCCCTATCTCTGGGCGATCGATCCCCTCGATGGAACCACCAACTATGCTCATGGTTATCCCATTGCCTGTGTCTCCGTCGGGCTGATGATCGGAGGCATTCCCCAGGTCGGTGCAATTTATAATCCCTTTCGTCAAGAGTTATTTCGGGGAGCGAAAGGACTAGGAGCAACGCTTAATCGCCGTCCCATTCGCGTTTCCCAGACAACAAGCTTAGAGAAAAGTCTTTTAGTGTCGGGCTTTGCCTATGACCGTCGAGAAACCCTCGATAATAATTATGCAGAATTTTGTCATTTGACCCATTTAACCCAGGGCGTTCGCCGTAGTGGTTCTGCTGCACTGGATTTGGCTGACGTGGCCTGTGGACGATTGGAGGGATACTGGGAACGGGGGATCAAAGCTTGGGACATTGTGGCGGGCGTTGTTATCCTAGAAGAAGCAGGCGGAGTGGTCACCAGTTATGATAATCATTCGTTAGACATTCAATCAGGACGAATTTTAGCAACTAATGGTTTAATTCATCAGGAATTAAGTCAGTCTTTACTCTATTCTGCCGATTGGTTTACTGGTTTCTTAGATAAAAAACTTAATTAACTGACTGAAAATATGATTTTTAATCAAAAAAGTTAGGCATTTTTTGGAATGTAGTAAACAATGAAATAGGGGTTCGGAATTAAGTACGAGGAATAATGGTAGAGTTTCCAATCCAGCAAGGGCTATTTAAATATAATGTGATGGACTATCATGCCATTTTGGGGACTCCGTTGGATATGAGTGGCCCAGAGATTCGCCAACGCTATTTGAAAATTGCCTATTTTCTCCATCCTGATACCTGTAAGCTGGAAAGTGCCGCCGATAAAAAACGAGCGATTAAGCTTTTTTCTAAGTTAGTCAATCCTGCCTATGAGGTTTTATCACGGGAGAATAGTCGAACTGAGCAGGTGTTGATTATTTCCGAAATTGCGAGGGGGCTGGCTCCTGAAAAAGATAAAATTACGTTGGCGAATGAAGATTCTCAAAAACTATTCAAAGCAACCAATAATCTAGATTTGGTTTATCACCAGCTACTCCATCCTTTGATTACCGATCTTTATAAGGATTTAGACAATATTTTTCAAAGAGTTGCCTATATTAGTGAGTTGAATCTGATTTATCTGATGATGAAGTCGGAACAACCGATTTCGTCTAAACCCTCGTCCCCAACGATGGTTTCTGCGTCTCTCCGTCCGAGGGTGGATGCAACGATTGTTACCGAAACGTCTCCTGTAAAGGAAGAGCCGAAAAAAGAAACCCCTAAAATTCCGCCCCAGGAAATTTATTACCGACGAGCGAAGGAAAAGTATGATCAGAACAGTTATTCTGAGGCGATCGCGGAATTGAGAGAAGTCTTAAAAATTGATCCCAGGGATAGTAAATCCCATTGTTTATTGGGCTTATGTTATCTAAAAAGCAAAATGGCCACAATGGCAAAAGTCCACATTACGATGGCTTTAGAGATTAATCCGAGCGATCCATTGAATATCCTGGCGAAAAAAGAACTGGAGAAGGTGCTTCCCCCCGATGATAAGAAAGATAGTAAATCTACGAAGTCGGGATTTTTTGGGGGATTTTTTGGGGGCAAGAAAAAGTAGAATAGGGTAACTTGCCCCTGATTAAAAATTTTTGGCTTACTATTGTGACCTCCTCTATGATTCATCAACCACCCGCAGGAGCGAGGGATCTACTGCCCGTCGAAGTCGCTCAAAAAGCGTGGATTAATAACCGCCTACAGGATATTTTTCAAGGTTGGGGCTATCAGCGCATTGTGACATCCACTTTGGAATGGCTGGATACCCTGATTGCAGGAGGCGCGATTGAACCGTCAACGGTGATCCAACTCCAGGATAGTTCGGCGGGTAATTTGGGATTGCGTCCTGAATTAACGGCTTCCATTGCACGGGCGGCAGTCACTCGTATGTCCGATAGTGTTTATCCCCAACGTCTCTGTTATCGAGCGAATGTCTTTCGCAAGCCTGCTGTGGGTTATCACGGTCGTCAATTGGAGTTTTATCAAGCAGGGGTAGAGTTGCTATTTGTCGGTGGGGTGATGGCCGATGCGGAAATGTTGCTCTTGATGGCCGATGGATTAAAAGCTCTAGGCATTCCCCAGTGGCAAATGATTGTCGGAGAAGCGGGTCTGACGCGATCGCTTTTATCTCGATTTCCCCAACCGTTACAAACAGAAGTTCGGGAATGTCTGATCGAGCTAGATTACGTCAAACTCAGTCATTTGAATTATCCTTCGGGGGAGTTAAAAGATTGGGCCCTACAGTTATTTGATTTGCGGGGAGAAGCCGAAACAGTCCTAGAAACGGTTTCCCAGTTAGACTTAGATCCCGCCAGTCAGGAAAGAATTAAAAATTTGAAATCTTTGGTCGAAATCATCCGCCAGAGCGATCAATCCCAAATTTCTCTGATTTTAGATCTCAGTTGGTTACAACCCTTTGACTATTACACAGGCATTGTTTTTCAAGCGGTGAGTGTTGCGGGGAACCAATCCCATATTTTGGGGCAGGGGGGGCGTTATGACCAATTATTAGGGCTTTATCATCCCCAGAAAAAATCTTTACCAGGCATTGGATTTTCCCTTAATATTGAGGATTTACACGCCTGTTTACTGCCAACGGAGCATTTACCCAAAACAACGCCTCGGATTGATTGTTTGGTGATTCCTCTTTCTCCCGCAGACCGTAGCCAGGCGTTTCGTTATGCCCAGTCTCTGCGAGATGCCCAGCCTACTTTACGGGTGGAATTAGAGTTAGGCGATCGCGGTATAGATGAAATTCGTGATTATGCGCGTCATGCCCAAATCAAACAGTTAGCTTGGATTAATACCGAGGGAGGCGTAAAAACAGAAATAATCCATTGAGAAAATTTTAATTCAGAACAGAACCCAGCCAACCCAAATAGGATTCTGAACCCGACACAATCGGTAGGGCGATAATTTCAGGGACTTCGTAGGAATGAATTTCTTGAATTCTGCTGGATAATTCTGCAAATTTAGCGAGATTGGTTTTAATGACTAACTGAAATTCTGATTCCTGCTGAATCTTGCCTTCCCATTGATAAATAGACTGCACAGGAAAAATATTGATACAGGCGGCTAATTGTTCTTCAATCAAAATTGTTGCGATCGCCGTTGCCTCAGATTGGGAAGCAGCCGTCACGAATACCACACCATAACCCGTAGCATTGAGCGCATCCATAGTAAACATCCTTAAACCGCAAAACCAGCATTAAAGAGAGAAATAGCAGACCTTTGCTTGGGTAAACTCCGTGCCTTCTCTGAATAATCTCTTTGCTGTAAAATACTGAGTTGATTTTCAAAGATGATGGCTTCATTCAGATTAGCTCCCTGCAAAATTGCATCATCTAAAATTGCATGGGTGAAGTTTGCACCTTCTAAATTCGCTTCCGTTAGATTCGCGCCCGTCAAATTTGCGCCCGTTAAATTCGCATTTCTCAGATTAGACTTTTGGAGATTGGCTCCCTGGAGATTCGCTCCCTGTAACTGCGCCCTCACCATCCGAGCATAACTGAGATTCACCCCTTCTAAATGAGCTTTCTGGAGATCCACCTCCCTCATCAAAGCCCGACTAAAATTTGTTTCCCAGAAAGAAGCCTCCGTCAGAATCGCACCACTTAATCGAGCTTCTTGTAGATTTGCCCAATTAAAATTGGCTTTTTGTAAGTTTGCATCCCGTAGGTTGACCCCACATAGATTCGCACCACTCAGATTCGCTTGCTCTAAATCGGCTCCCCGTAAATTGGTGTGGGAAATATTCGCGCCACTCAGACGAGTCCCAAGCAAACTGGATTTTACTAAAAAAGCTCCCGTCAAATCGGCCCTCGTTAAATCCGCTTCATCCAAACAGGCTTGATTTAATTTGGCGTAGGTGAGGTCGGCCCAATTGAGGTTAACCCGACTTAGGTTAGATTTCGTTAAAAAAGCTCGACTCAAATTTGTCCCAATCAGATTCGAGTCGGTTAGATTCACTGAGATCAACATAACCTGAGACAAGTCCGAACCCTGAAGGTTTATTTTCGGGAAATCTCGCAGGCCTTTTTCGTAAAATCGAAGAAAATCATTAATCTTCATAGTAGGCGGCTGATCCTGATAAGGGAACGCTTGGAACTGAAAAATTCTTTTCGTAAAAGTGATTGGATTGCGATAATAAGGATATTTTTACCAAAGAAATTTTACGTTTATCTGTGATCGGATTCTACTACGATTTTCCAGAATGGAATTCAATTAATGGGGAGGTTGTCATAAATCTTAATTCTTTATTAAAAATTAATTTTAATCTGTATTCTCAGGAGTCATCTTAGGGATTATTGTCGTCTTTAATTACCGTAGAAATCAGTTTTTTTTTAAAAGTATCTCTATTTATCTCCGCAAAAATACTGAGTTTTGTCGGGTTTTCAGTCTTAATAAAACTTATCGATATGCAGAATAATAAGAATTTTTACTCAAGCGTAAGATCGTTAAGGATTGTGCTAAATGAAGCGATTATTTTTTAAATTATTGTCCAAAAAAGTCGCGATCACGAAGTGGCGCTGCGCGATCGCGTTTTACGTGAAAAAGTTAATCTTGATATTGTGACAAAAATCCCCCCTAGCCTGTCTGAAAAAAGGAAAGGGGAGATATTTTAGACAAATCGACTAAATTTGATTAACCAAAGCTTGGAGTTCAGCCGTTTCTAGCCGCGCTCCAAAGCAGGTCACAATTCGGGCGGCACTAATAGAAGCTAATTTTCCAGCCCGTTCATAACTCATGCCCTGGGTGATGCCATAGAGAAAGGCTCCTGCATACATATCTCCTGCGCCAACGGTGTCGATCGCCTTGACGGGAGTGGTGGGAATGGTGAGGAGGTTTTCGCCATCAAAGATCAAGGAACCTTCTGCGCCCCTGGTGATAGCAAATCCCTTGCTCAAGGTTTTCAGGTAGGCGATCGCGGAATTAAGATCGTCACTGCCCGCCATTGTAGTCGCTTCTGTTTCATTGGCAAAAATAAAATCTAGTCCATCGCCAATAATTTCTAATAAACCGTCTTTAAAAAAGCTGGCCATATTAGGATCAGACAAGGAAAAACTGGTTTTGACTCCTGCACCTTCGGCAATTTTTCTAGCCTTGATCGCGGCGGCTTTCCCCGTAGGAGAGGTGACTAAATACCCTTCTAGATAGACATACTCAGAGTCTTGGATCAATTCGGTCACTAATTCCTGTTCCGAAAGATTGCCTGTGATTCCCAAAAAGGTGTTCATCGTGCGATCGGCATCAGGGGTCACTAAAACCAGACACTTGCCCGTAATCCCTTGTTCGCGATCGCCCCTGTGGAGATTAGTCTCTAACCCACAAGCGGCCAAGTCCTTAAGATAAAAGGTTCCTGCTTCATCATTAGCAACTTTGCAAGAATAAAAACCCTTGCCGCCCAGTTGACTAATCGCCACCATTGTATTCGCCGCAGACCCTCCTCCGCTTTGTTTGCAGAGATGTTCCTGAAGTTCAGCAACCAGATGATTTTGCCGTTCTTCATCAACGAGGGTCATGACTCCTTTATCTACTTTGAGTTTTTGCAACTGCTCTGGTGTGACTTCAAATTCCATGTCAACGAGAGCATTTCCCACACCATAAACGTGATACTTCTTACCCATGAGACCCCTTAATAACAAAACGATACTTTCTAACGACTGTCATGGTAGTTTAGATAGGTAAGGAAAGCAACTTAAAGCGGTTTTTAACAATTGTTAATCGAATCCTCTGACCCCGTTGCGCGCTCACCCAGACGTAATCGATAAACCCTCTACCCAAATACGAGGACAAACACCCCTGGGAGTAACTTCTGCCTCTGGTTCAACATAAATAATAGACTTGAGTAACTCCAGATAATCCCCCGCCACTGTGACAGAATCCACACTAACGCGATCGCCTTTATTGACAATCCAACCATCAAAGGGCAAAGAAAAAGAACCTTCTAGGGAATTTACCCCCGCATGGAGAGCTTGCAGTTTATCAATGAGAATAACATTTTCTGCTGTTTCTAATTGATAAGTTTGATCGGGATTTTGGTCTGAGAATACATGATAAAAATGGGAGCCGACCGTTACTTTTGCACCAATATTGGCATTACCAGTCGGTTGAGTATTAAAGCGTTTTGCTGTTCCTGCGCTATGGAGTAAACCCGTTAAAACCCCATTATTAATCAGATCAACACGGCGAGTTGGTGTCCCTTCTCCGTCAAAAGTTTCTCCTGCAATATTGCCTGGATTTAAGGCATCATCTACCACAGAAAGTAAGGGAGACGCAATTTGAGTTCCCACCGTTTCAGGGGTCGCCAAACTTTGTTTATCTAAAATACTTTGGGCATTAAAAATATTAGAAAAAGCTCCTAATAAACTCAAAAAAGCTGTCGGCGAAAAGACAACCCGATATTTTCCCGTCGCAATAGGAGCATAGTCTAAATAACTGATCGTTTTTTCCGTCACTTCCTGAAGACATCCCTCAATATCAAGAGTATCCAAACTGCGACTAATCTTCATTTCCCCTGCACTACGGGGCTTTTTGCCTTCTTGTTCTGCCCGACTATAGAGATAAATGGCGGCATAGGAACGGGCTTCCTGGCGTTTTGAACCCTCACTATTGAGATAAAAGCGTTCAGAAGTCTGCTGAGAAAGTCCATTGTAGGGAACGCCTGTAATCGCTGGATGGGCGGCTAATAAGGTTTTTTCAGCATCAATTAGCTTTTCAACCAAGGTTGAGATTGGAACCGCGATCGCAGTTTGATCACCGAGATCCACGACAGGAGCGTTGGCTTCAGGACTAAATTCAGGAATATTTTCCGTAATACCAAAATGACTGGCTTCGGATGCCGTTTCTAGGGCTAATTTAATTCCGTTTGCATCTAAATCGGTCGTACTGGTGACACCGATCATATTTTTCTCATTCCAAACCCGAACAATCACACTGGAACGATTGGAAGCTTGGACTTGTTTCGGTTCTCCAAAGGCAACTTCGGCTTCGGTTTCATCGACGGAAGATCCGTAAATGTCGTATTGATGAATGCCTAATTCTTTGGCACTGGTTTGGGCGTATTGAGCAAGTTCTTGGACGTTTAACATAGTTTTTAATTTGAGAATCAACTTAAGGTTACTTGACGGGGAATAATCATATACCTGTCTCTTATACACATCTCCGAGCCCACGAGACTAAGGCGAATC
>ERZ1022729.7-NODE-7-length-23386-cov-14.323004_pt1 | contig 23386 bp, 20 predicted proteins | sample MGYA00520880_ERZ1022729 | MGnify/ENA primary metagenome ERZ1022729 (study PRJEB33162, sample SAMN09537598) | freshwater metagenome | isolation source: freshwater | place: Canada:Alberta | collected 2017-07 | study: EMG produced TPA metagenomics assembly of the...
GCAGGCCGCTGGCCAGGCAGGTGCCGATGTATCCGATGGCATCCCGCTGCCTGACCCCGAGAGTGCTGCGCCTGAGCCTGCGGCCTTGTTCCCCGCGATGGCCATGCAGCAACCAGGAAGCGCGTCGTTGCTCGCCTTGTCAGGTACGGCTCAGCCTGGGACAGAGCAGCCCGCCATCAGCCCACCAGGCCTCCTGCCGCAGGAGGAGGTGTCGCCCTCTGACCTGTCTCCCATTGCGGCCGGGCTCACCGCTATGGGGCGTGATACGGTGCCGGGCGCCCCTGCCGCCTTGGCGGTCAAGCTGCCGCCAGGGGACCTCGCCGGCACTGACGGGCCGGCCGCGGCCTCGGCATCCGACCCGCATCCTGAAGGCAGCGAGCATGCAGCCCCTGAGGGTCCAGCCGAAGACGCCGTGACATCCTCTGTCGTCAGGTTGGAACCGGCTGTCGCGCAGCCGACAGGGCCTACGCAAACCTTGATGGCGGGGCCGTTGCTGCCCGAGGGGCGCGGCCTGTCCATGCCGGTCGATCCACCCATGGCTGTCGCGGGGTCGCTGCCCAGCCATCTTGGGCCCGGCCTGTCCTCATACCCGACGACGGCTGGCCTCGCGCTGCCCTACCAGCGCCTGTTCCAATCACAGCTGTCTGCCCAGGTGGCGCCTGCGGTGCTGACGATGGGCATCTCGCCCGGGGCGGCTGGCGGGCCAGGGCGGCTCACCTTGGCCATCCGTCCTGCCGAGCTCGGCACCTTGCAAATCATCGCCGAGAGGACGGAGGACAGGACCGCGCGCATTGCCGTCCTGGCCGAGCGGCCGGAGACGCTGCAGCTGCTGGTCCGCGATGCCTCAACGCTGGAGGCCGCGCTGCGGGCGGCGGGGGTTGGCGAAGATGGCGGGCTGAGCCTCACCTTCGGGCTCGCCAACCAGGGAGAGGGGGATCGTGCGGGAGATTCGCGCGGGGAGGCCAGCGGCGATGCTGGCCGCGCCGATGGCGCCGCCCCCAAGCCGTCGGTCATGGCCGTGGCCCACGCCATGGCCCGCACCAGCCTCGTTGATCTTTCACTCTAGGAACGGAGATCGCGCCCGATGACCAGCGCCATCGCTTCGGCACTCACCACCACAGGCAGCCGCAGTGAAACCACGGATGCCGCAACCTCCCAGCTGACGGGAAACATCAATACCTTCCTCCAGCTCCTGACCACGCAGCTGCGTAACCAGGATCCGACGGCTCCGATGGATCCCAACCAGATGGTCGGGCAGCTCAGCCAGTTTTCCATGGTCGAGCAGCAGATCGCGGTGAACAAGCACCTGAACTCGCTGATCTCGCTGCAGCGCTCCGCCGTGATGCTCGATTCGGCGGGGCTGGTCGGCCAGACGGTCGAGGTGGAAAGCCGATCGCTCGAACTGCGGGGCGGGGTGACCCAGGCCCTGGCGCTGCCCAGCGCCGATGGCGCAGTGCGCCAGGCGCGGATCGCCATCACCAACCAAGCGGGCGACACGGTGCGGGAAGCGGTGGTGCCGTTGGGCGGCCGCGGCTCCAACTGGACATGGGATGGGCTCAATAACGCCGGCCGGGCGGTGGCGGACGGGACTTATGGGGTGACCATTGCGGGGCTGGATGGCTCGGGCCGCCCGCGGAGCAGCATCACCTCGGCCGTCTCCGGGACGGTGACCAGTATCGAGCGGAGCGGCGATCTTGCGATGCTCTCTGTCGGGACCCTCGTGGCGCCGGTGGATGCGCTGCGGCGCGTTGGGCCCTGAGCGGAGGGGCGGCCGCGTGAACGCATTCTGTTCCGGCGGGATGGACGTTAATATATCGCTAACGAATCTAGGGGCCTGTGGCGTCAGGTCAGAACTCGCAAGACGCGACCATTCGACCAGCTTCCAGTTCGTGCGGGACAAAAGCGTCCTGGGCGACCTTCAGGCTGTGCGGTGAATGCTGTGTCTTGCCCAACCCCGTCTCCACGAGGGTGAGCCATGAGTCTTCAGGGTGCACTGCAATCGGCCACCGCGGGGCTACAGCTGGTCGCCCAGCAGGCCTCTGTCGCATCACGCAATGTCAGCAACGCCGGCACCCCCGACTATTCAGCGAAGCGGCTGACGGTGGAATCGCTTGCGGGCGGCACGGTGCGGGCCGGCGATACGACGCGCCAGGTCGATGCCGCCCTGCGGGCTGAAGCACGCGGCGTGCGGGGGCAAACCGCCTATGCCGAGGTGCGCGAACGCGCTCTTACCCCGCTGGTCGCGCTGAATGGCGCGCCTGGATCCGGGGACAGCATCGGCGAGCTGGTGGCGGCACTGCGCGATCAGTTGACCGGCCTCCGCGCCCGGCCTGCGGATGTGACCGAACAACGCAACGCGCTGGGCGCCGCCGGCGCCCTGTCCGAGCGCCTGAATGAGTTTGCCGGGGGGGTCACGCGGGCACGCCAATCCGCGCAGGACGAATTGGTGCGACAGGTGGACGAAGCGAATCGCCTCGTGCAGCAGATTGCCCGCCTGGACAACCAGTTCCAGTCCAGCCGAGCCAACGGCTCCGTCGACATCTATGCCCTGGACCAACGTGACGCGACGATTCAGCAATTGTCGGAATTGATCGAAGTCACGCCCACATTCGGTCCGCGCGATCAGGTCACGCTGATTATGCGGGGTGGCTACACGCTGCCTCTGGACCCTGAAAAGGGACCGTTCTCCATCAACGCCGCAACGGTGACGCCGGAGTCCTTCTACGGGCCCGCGACGGGGACGTCGCCAGCGGGAACACTTCCGCCGCTTATGTTGGGCGATATCGACATCACCAACTCGACGCGCAGCGGCAAGTTGGGGGCGCTGATCGAACTCCGCGATTCGACGCTGCCGCGCATGCAGGCGGAACTCGATGTCCTGGCCTCCACCCTGGCAACGCGGTTCAATGCGCAGGGCCTGCGTCTTTATGTCGATGGCGCCAACCCGACCGCTGCCCCGCCCGATGTGACGGCCAGCACTGGATACAGCGGTGCTGTGGTCGGCTTCGCCGGGCGGATCACGGTGTCCCCCGCCGTCAGCGCCGAGCCGCGACTGCTGCGTGATGGAACCAACAACGCAACGGCGACCAACTTGACGCCAAACCCGGCAAGCGGCCCGGCTGGGTTCACGGCGCTGCTGGACAACCTGCTGGACTACGCATTCGGCGCCGTGTCCGGGCCCAGCGGCACCGCGCAGCCGGCACCGCCGAGCAGAAATCTCGGCCCCGGTCGCGATCTCACCTCCAGCTTCATTCCACCGGCCCGGCTCGCAGACCAGGCAGCGGCCCTGACCGGGGCGCAAGCCACCATGGCGGCGGAGGCGACGACCGAGTTGAACGAATCATCCGCGTCCCGCACCCGGATCAACTTGCTGCTGCAGCAGCGAGAGGGCGTGGATGTGGACAAGGAAATGGCGGACCTGCTGCAGCTGCAGAATGCCTATGCGGCGAATGCGAGGGTTCTCGCCGCGGTGCAGGAGATGTGGGACGCCCTGTTGCGGTCGGCCAGATGATCCCGCTGACCGACGGCATTGGTAGGGAAATGGCACGATGAAGATCAGCGGCTTTCCAGGCTTCGATGCCGCGGTTGCAGGCAGCGACCTTCTGCGGGCGCGGGTGGCCGACCTCACGGCACAGGTCGCGAGCGGCCAGCGCGCCCAGACTTTAGCCGGCCTTGGGGGGGATGCGGCCATCGCTCTCGACCTGCGGAACGAACGGGCGCGGCGCGAAGCCTTCGCCACCACCGCACGCCGCAACGAAATCTTCGCCGAAGCGACTCAGAACGCCTTGTCCGGGATCGACAGCGCCGTTCGAGAGGTGCTCGATAATGCGTCGCGCCTTACCGCCGGCGGCCTACCGGGCAACGACACGAACATCAGGGCGGTGGCCGATACCGCGAGGGCATCGCTGAAGGCCATTGTCGGCCTCTTGGGCGAGCGTTTGGCGGGCGAGGCCTTGTTCGGCGGCGCCGGGCCGAATCAGGCTCCCATCGTCTCGGCAGCGGCGATCGAAGGCACGGGCGTATTCACGAAGATTCGCTCCGAGGTGGAATCCTTGGCAGCTGGCAACGGCAGCGCTGTCCTGGCGAAGACCAAGGAATTTGCCCAGAGCAACGCCGAGGACGTCTCGCCCTTCCGCGGCTTCGCGGCAGAGGCCGCTAGGGGCCAGCAGACGGATAGCCGGCGCAGCGTGCCTGTGGGCGATGGGATCGAGATACCGATCGGCATGTTCGCCTACAAGAACTCGGTCGCGGTCTCGGAAGGGCAGACCACGGGATCCTGGTCTCGTGACCTGATCTGGGGCCTGTCGGTGATCGCCAATCTCCAACCGCCCAATGAGGCGACGAGGGAGGACTACGGGATCCTGGTCGAAGGCGCGGTCGGCGCATTGCGGTCCGCCTCGAATGCGCTGCTCGAAGACCAGGCCAGCCTGGGCATCGCGCAGTCGCGCCTCACCAAGTCTGCCGAGCGCAACGAGAACCTTGTGTCCCAGCTCGAAACGCAGATCGGCAAGATCGAGACCGTTGATCTGGCCGAGGCGATTTCGCAGCTGACGAGTGCCAAGACCCAGCTTGAGGCGAGCTACCGCATTTTGGTGACACTTGGCGACTTGTCGCTCACCAGATTTTTGCGCTGATCCTCGGTTCCGTCTCTGGCGCGCGTTCTGGCGCGCGTTCTGGTGCCATATCTGCGGGCTATATCTGATGTTCGTCCCTGGGCGGCCTGGTTTGCCGTTCCAAGCCGCAGCCAAATGGCAGACAGCGGCCGACATCACGGCGCGCGAAGCGTCTTTGGCACGCCTCGCAGGGATGCCGAGCCGCGTTCGAAATGTACACAAAAATCTACGCGATTTTCTATAAATTGATCTTCTTCCTGTTGTACATATGAACGGCTTTATCCATCTCGCAAAAGCGCGGCCAGTGTCGTGGTGATGAATCGGCGGGGTTCGATCATCTCGTGGCGTTGGGGTGGATTCTGTTTCTTGGGCGTGGGGGGTCATGTGCGCGTCCTGCTAGGCTCCGATCGTGCCGGCAAGAACAATTACGTGAGGCCGGCGGCTGGCGACGGCTTCATTTTCGATCTTGCTGATCCGCTGCACGAGCTTGGTGAGATCGCTCGGCTTTGCGGTCCTTATGACGCCGTGGTGATCGACGTGGGTGACGAGAGCATCGCACGGCCGTTGTTGCGCGATCTGCGCGCCGGCGGCACTGCCATTCCCTCTCTTGTGCTTCTGCGCCTCTGCACGGAGCAGAGCCAGAAGGTCCTTCTCGACAATGGGGCCGATGACGTTCTGGCGGGTCCGGTCGCGCCGGACCTTCTCTACGCGCGGTTGCGGGCTGTCCAACGGCGGATGCTGGGCCACGCCTCCGCGAAGCTGAGCTGCGGCAATGTGGTTCTCGACCAGGCGCTTCGGCGCGTCACCGTGGATGATCGACCGGTCAACCTCACACTCCGAGAGATCCAGATCCTTGAGACGCTGATGTTGCGTCGTCGTATGGTTCTCTCGAAGGAGAACTTCATCAATCGCCTGTACCCGGACGGCAACAGCCCCGGAGTGCGCGTGATCGACGTCTTCGTTTGCAAGCTGCGGCGCAAACTGGCGGCGGCCGGTGCGCCGGAGATCGTGCACACCGTGTGGGGCTTCGGCTATACACTGGAAGATCCCTCGGGCGCGGCGATCGCCGCCGCGCGCGCCAGGCTGGCGGCGGGTGTGCCGCGGGAGCGCCGGGCCCATCTGCGTCAAGTCGTTGCATGACCCTGGGGCGCGGATGATCCATACGCCCCACCTTGTCGGCCTGCTGCCATGAGGGTTCAGTCGGCGGCTGTCGAAGGCAAGGAAGCGCCTCGACCGATCATCGTGCGACATGGTGGGCATGACGATCGCCGGCAGCACGGCGGCATGTGGAAGGTCGCCTACGCCGATTTCGTGACGGCCATGATGGCGCTGTTCCTGCTTCTCTGGCTCGTCAACACCACAAGCGAGCAACAGCGCATCGGCATCGCGGAGTACTTCAACCCGACCAATCCCTTGAGTCGCAGCTTGGGCGGCTCCGGGCAGCCTTTTGGTGGTCGGACGCTCGACAGTCAGGCGGGCCTCACCTCGGACTCGGCGGTGGCCGTTCGGACTGCCAGACGCGCGCCCCCGACATTCGATGCCGATCCGGACGATCCGGTGCAACAAAGGACCGGATCTCCAGAGCGCGCCGACGATGAGGCAGAGCGGGAGTTGAACGGCCACTCCCCCTCCGATTCATCAAGGTCGCCGCAGGCCGGTACGGTCCAATTGGCGGCCGCCGCCATGCAGGACGCCGTCGCCCAGCAGATAGCCTCGCAGACGCCAGGCGGCACGCTTCCGCAAGGTCCTTTGGCCGATCTCGGGCCCCGCAGTGTCGAAGGCCTGATGACCTCGCGCCAGCAGGCGGCACGTACTCAGCAGGAATTAACCGGCGACCGCCGCGTCGTCGCCGATCGGCTCGCATTGCGTGCCGCAGCGCAGGAGATCCGCTCCGCCATCGACACGGACCCGCAATTGCGTTCTCTGGCGGGGCAGGTGCTTATCGAAGAAGTGCCGGAAGGCCTTCGGATCCAGATGGTGGACGGTGAAGGTCAGCCTCTCTTCGCGACCGGGGCCGCCGCACCGAATGAGCGTGGGCGTGCGATGCTGCTGCGCGCAGCCGCTGTTATCGCCCGGCTTCCCCATCCGGTGGAGATTACGGGGCATACCGACGCCGCACCCTTCCGCAGCGGAGCGGACGCGCGGAGCAACTGGGAGCTTTCGGTCGAGCGTGCCAATGCCGCCCGCCGCCTGCTGCTTGAGGCGGGGGTGACGGAGAGGCGGGTTCGCGCCATGACCGGGCGTGCCGATCAGGAACTGCTGCGGCCGGCTGAACCGTTGCACCCCGCCAATCGTCGCGTTTCTGTCCTCGTCATCATCAACCGGGCACAGGACAATTCTGGCGCCAACAACCTTCGGGTCGCGCGGTGAACATACTCGGCGGCTTCGCATTCGTTATGTTCTGCGTGTTCGGCGGGTTCCTGATCGCCGGCGGCAATCTTCTGCCTATCCTGGTGGCCCTGCCTTTCGAACTGCTGATCATCGGCGGCGCCGCGGCGGGCGCGCTGGTGATGTCCAACTCGGTGGCGGACTGCAAACGCATGCTCCGCGCGGTGGGGGACGCCATCAGGGGCTCCCAGTATCAGGAGCAGGACTACATCGATCTATGCGCGCTGCTCTACCGTTTGCTGCGCGTCTCCCAGACCAAGGGGATGCTGGGGCTGGAGGTGCATATCGAGCGCCCCGGGGACAGCGCCATCTTCAACTCATACCCGAAGCTCATGCAGGATCCGGTCAGCGTCGCGCTCATCTGTGACTATCTGCGGATGGTCAACATGAGTGCGGACGATCCCTTCCAGATCGAGGAGATGATGGCGCGCGAGTTGCGGAAGATCCGCACCGAACGTCTGCGCCCTGCCAACATCCTGTCGACCACAGCTGACGCTCTGCCGGCACTCGGAATCGTCGCGGCCGTGCTTGGCGTGATCAAGACGATGACTGCCATCAACGAGTCGCCCGCCGTCCTCGGGGCCATGCTGGGCAGTGCTCTCGTCGGAACCTTCCTGGGCGTGCTGCTGTCGTATGGCCTTGTCGGCCCGGTCGCTGAGCGGATCCGCAAGATGGTCGAGGATGAAACCGAGTACTATGAGGTGATCCGCGCGGTGATCGTCGCCCATCTGCAAGGATTGGTCCCGCAGGTGGCCGTGGAAGTGGGACGCAAGACGGTGCCTACCCCTTTCATGCCGAGCTTCGAGGCTCTGGAAGCAACGTTGATGGGTTACCGCGACGCCGAGACCGGCATGCGGAGCGCGTATATTGGCGGAGGCGGTGCTACGCCTTCCAGAGAGTCGGCGGCCGCCTGAACGAGCAGAGGCCGGAGGCACACCGGCGGGCATTCGCTTGAAGCCGCCCGCCAGGCCGAACGGCACGACTTCGGCGTCCTGATGGGTCTGCATCTCGGTGATTGAGCCTGTGCGGCCGGATCGTGGTCTGCCCATTCCAGCCTGCCCATGGCTGCGCGCGTCCGGGCGTCCTGCGCCGGCTGCCTTGACCATCCCGGCCGCCTGGCCGTAAGGACGTGGCTGGCGAAAACGCCACCTCGCGATTTGTCCGGCCTGCTTGCGGCGAGGTCCCGAAAGGGCGGTGGGCCATCCCACCGAAAACAAGCGCGCTAAATGGCCGTGGGGAAGGCGTGTATCGCCGAGCCCCCGCGCCCGTCAGGTGGCCGGACACCCCCGCCATGCGTCCCGCCTTCTCTCTGTCGGCGGGCCGCGCAGGAAGGTGTCACGATGGCCCGCAAGCTGCCCGACCGTCCGCTTCGCCCCGCCACCCAGCTCGTCCGCGGCGGGCAGATGCGCTCGGGCTTCGATGAGACCTCGGAAGCGCTCTTCCTCACCTCGGGCTTCGTCTATGAGAATGCGGAGCAGGCCGAGGATACCTTCCTCGGCAAGGTGACCCACTACCAGTATTCGCGCTTCGGAAATCCCACCGTCGCCATGCTCGAGGAGCGCCTTGCGCTGCTCGAGGGTGCTGAAGCCTGCAGGATGACCGCGACGGGAATGGCCGCGGTGCATGCCTCGATGCTCTCGCATCTGAAGGCAGGGGATCGTGTGGTGGCCAGCCGGGCACTGTTCGGGTCCTGCCATTGGATCGTCTCCACCTTGCTGCCGCGCTATGGCGTGCGGACCGACTTCGTCGATTGCGGCGACCTGGACCAATGGCGGATGGCGCTGTCCACGCCCGCGAACCTCGTGCTGCTCGAGACCCCTTCGAACCCGATGCTGGAACTCGTGGACCTCGCAGCGGTCTGCGACCTTGCCCATGCGGCCGGCGCGATCGTGGTCGTGGACAATGTCTTCGCGACGCCGCTTCTGCAGAAGCCGATGGAATTCGGCGCCGACGTTGTCGTCTATTCCTGCACCAAGCACATGGATGGCCAGGGGCGCGTGCTCGGTGGCGCGGTGCTTGGTCGCAAGGCCTGGGTGGACGAGGTGCTGCAGCCCTTCATCCGCAACACTGGCCCGTCGCTTTCGCCCTTCAACGCCTGGGTGATCCTGAAGGGGCTGGAGACGTTGCATCTGCGGCTGCCCGCGATGTGCCGCTCCGCCGCGGCGATTGCCGACTTCCTGGCGGAACGGAGCGAGATAGGTCGTGTCCTCTATCCCTTCCGCCCGGATCATCCGCAGGCATCGCTGGCGAAGGCGCAGATGGCGGCTGGCGGCAGCCTGGTGACCTTCGACGTCAAGGGAGGCAAGGAGGCTGCCTTCCGCTTCATGAATGCGCTGCAGATCGTCGATGTGTCCAACAACCTCGGTGATTCGAAGACGCTGGCGACGCATCCGGCGACGACCACGCATATGCGCGTCGGCGCCGAGGAACGCGCGAAGCTGGGCATCACCGACGGCACGATTCGCCTGTCGGTCGGGCTAGAGGACCTGGCGGATCTGGTGGCCGATCTGTCCGAGGCGCTGGATGCCATCGCACCGCCGCTGGTGCCGACGCGGCGCGTGGTCCTGCCGGCTGAGGTCGATGCGCTGGCTGACACGTCGAAGCCGAAGGGTGGCAAGACAAAGCCCGAATCCAAGCCGGCGGTGCCCGCTGCCCCGCTGTTGTTCGACCTGGCTGCGCCCTTGCCCGAGGCGCCGAGCCGAAAGCGCTGAGAGGCCGTTGGCGGGGCTGATCGACAGGGATCGCTTCGGCACCGCCTTCGGCCCGCTCGCGAGCTCCTGTGATGGAAAAACAGGCAATGCCTGTTCTGTGCTGCCTGCTTCCTGGACGGTGACAGCCGGTATCAGGCGATGGCCGTTTCGCGCCGCTTGGCGGGCTCGCCTCACGGCATTGCCGCGGAACGGCACGCCGACGCGCTGATTTTTGTGACAGCCCGCATTCGGTGCACGCCAAACAGGCGCCGCCCCGCGAGGCGTGGCACATAATTGGCATGGCACGATCGACCCGGGAGCGTCGGGAGGGCGTCCAGCCTGAACAGCCTTTGGCGCTTCCCGCAAACAAATCCGGGATAATGACATGAACCGCCGTCGCTTGCTGGCCTTCGCCCCCGCTCTTGCGCTGCCCACCCTGCTGCCCTCGGGCGTGCTCGCCCAGCCTGCCTTTCCCAACCGGCCGATCCGCATTGTCAGCCCGTTCTCGCCCGGCGGCACCTCGGACGGCGTGGTGCGGCTGCTGAGCCCGACCATTGAGCGTGTGCTCGGCCAGCCGGTGGTTCTCGACAACCGGCCCGGCGCCGGTGGGACCGTGGGCACGGCCCATATCGCGGCGGAGCGGCCCGATGGTTACTCGCTCGTCCTGGCCAATGCCGGTCCGATGGCGATCGCGCAGACGCTGTTCCCGAACCTGGCCTATGATGTTCGCCGCAGCTTTTCCTACGTGATGATGGTGGGCGGGGCGCCGATGGTGGTCGGCGTGCGCCCCAACGGGCCGATCCGCTCCATGGCGGAGTATCTCGCTGCCGCCCGCGCCCAGCCGGAGGCGATGAGCTACGGCAGTGCCGGCATCGGATCCGTGGGGCATCTTGCCGGCATGCTCTGGGCGCGAGAGACGGGGGTGCAACTGCTGCACGTGCCGTTCCGCGGCGGCGGCGAGGCGGAACAGCAGGTGCTTGGCGGCAGCCTTGGCTCGCTTTGGAACACGCTCGGCGCCCATGCGGGGAGCGTGCGCGGGGGGACGCTCCGCGCGCTCGCCATCACAAGCGGCGAACGCATGTCCACCTTCCCCGACGTGCCGACGATCGTGGAGGCCGGCTTCCCAGGCGCGACTGCGATCAACTGGTTTGTCCTGGCCGGCCCGGTGGGGATGCCCGAGCGGATTATGACCCGCATCCGGGAAGCCTTCACCATCGCGATCGCCGAGCCCGGCATGAAGGAACGCATTGCCGGCCTTGGTGTGCTGACCATGACGGATAACGGGCCCGCCGATGTGCAGGCTTTCGTCAACCGCGAGGTGGATCGCTGGGCGCCGATCGTACGCGCGAGTGGCGCGACCGCGGGTTAGAGTGTGATCGCCGTAGGCTGGAACGGCCGAAGGCGTGAATCACACGACTAAACAATCGGCTAGACCATGATCGGCGCTTCTATCAGCGCCGATCGTGGTCTAGCCAAAGGAGGCACTGCGCGTAGCGCAAGCCCCCGCCACCGCGCGCGGCGGGGGCGCCGCACCCCTGCTCGGCCTCGGCGATGGCGCCGTCGAGGTCGGGCAGCCAACAGAGCCTGACGCAGCGAGGTTGCGGGGGGTCTTGGGGGCGGATCAGACCTTCGAATGATCTGCGGCAAAATCGAAGGAAGTTGGTGCCCCCGGGGAGATTCGAACTCCCACACCCTTTCGGGCGAGCGATTTTGAGTCGCCTGCGTCTACCGTTCCGCCACAGGGGCCCGTGGGAAGCGTGAGGCGAAGTCTACGATGGAAGCGGCCCAGCGTGAACCGTGCCGCGCCAGCGATTGCGGCCCCCACAGGCCGCGCCTCGCGATCTCGTGTGACAAAGAGCCCAGCTTGGTATATCGTATGCCAATTGGGTGTTTATCCCCCAGGCGCATCCCCGAAACGCCAAGAGAACCCGTGTTGAAGAAAGCTCTTGCCGCGCGCGACCGAGAGACCTGGGCCCTGGCGATCGTTCTCGCCTGGCTTTTGGCGGCACAGCTACTCGCTGTGCTGGCGTGGGAGACGGGGTTGCTCACGCGGCAGGCTGCGCTGCTCCACTGGCTTGTCGTCGGCGTCCTGCCGCCGGCGCTGGCTTTATGGAGCCTGCCAGCCAACCGGTAGCGCCGACGACACACAACGCTGCGAGAAAGCCAGCGTCATGCTGCGCAGCGCCCTATCTTCCCGTCATCATGGCCGCCATTCCGATCGCCCCTGACCCGGCGGCTCTGTTCCTCGACTTCGACGGCACTTTGGTCGACATCGCCCCCCGTCCCGAAGCTGTCTTCGTCCCGCCGGAGCTGCCGACCCTTCTGCTGAGGCTGGCGCGCCATCTTGGGGGCGCGGTCGCCATCGTTTCGGGCCGCCCGATCGCGCAACTCGAGGCCCTGTTGCCCGTTGCGCTGCCGATGGCTGGCGACCACGGCGCGAGCCTGCGCCTCGGGCCCGGTGCGCCCTTGCTGCGGCGCGATCTGCCGGTTCCACCCGCCGATTGGCTGGCTCGCGCCGAAGCGCTTGTTGCGGGCTTCCCCGGCGCATGGGTGGAGCACAAGGCGCATGGCTTCGTCGTGCATTATCGCCTGGCGCCCGAAGCGGCGGAGATCGCGCGGACTGGGCTTGAGCGCATGGTCAGGGCCCGGGACGACTTCGTGGTCATGCCCGCGCGCATGGCGTGGGAGGTGAAGCCGCGTGCGGTCTCGAAAGGCACCGCCGTGGGGGAACTGATGGCGCAACCCGTCTTTGTCGGCCGCCGGCCGCTGTTCATCGGGGACGACGTCACCGATGAGGCCGGCTTCGAGGCGGCACGCGCGGCGGGCGGCCTTGGCCTGCGTCTGCAGGATGCCTTCGGCAACCCTGCGGCCTTGCATGCGTGGCTCGGGCGCATGGCGTCCGGCTCATGACCGGTAGGCTGGTGATCGTGACCAACCGCGTCCCAGACCCGCGCGAGCGTGGCGCGACCGCGGGGGGCCTCGTTGTCGCCTTGAAGGATGCCCTGGCGAAGCGAGAGGCGCTGTGGTTCGGCTGGTCCGGCGGCACGGCGGCGGAGACCGCGGTCGTTGCGGCGGAATTCCGCCGCAACCGCACGACCTACGCGACGATCGACCTCGGCCAGGCCGATTATCGGCACTACTACCAGGGCTTCTCCAATGGGGCGCTTTGGCCGGTGCTGCATTACCGGCTTGGCATGGCCCGTTTCGCGCGCGAGGACTGGATCGGATATCGCCGCGTGAATGCGGCCTTTGCCGCCGCTCTCATGCCCCTTCTGCGTCCAGGCGACACGATATGGGCGCATGATTTCCACCTGTTTCTTCTGGCGGCGGAACTCCGGGCCCTGGGCTGCCGAGCGCGGATCGGGTTCTTCCTGCATGTTCCGTTTCCGCCGAGGTCGGTCTTCCTCAGCCTGCCCAACGCAGGCGCGATCTTGGACGCGATGGACGCCTATGATGTGATCGGCGTGCAGACCGAAGACGATGCCGAGAACCTGCGCGCCGCCCTGGCCGCATGCGGCGAGGTGTCGGCGGCCGCCAAGGTCGGCGCCTATCCGATCGGCATCGACACGGGGGGGTTTGCAAGCCTGGCCGCCCGGCGCTTCCGGACGCAGGCCGTGACCCAGCTCCGCGACTCGCTGGCCGGGCGCGCGCTTGCGATCGGGATCGATCGTCTCGACTACACCAAGGGTCTGCCGCAGCGCATCGCGGGCTTCGGCAAGCTGCTGGAGCGCTTCCCGCGCCACCGGTCCAGGATCACCTTCCTGCAGGTGGCGCCGGTCAGCCGTGGGGATGTCGCGCAGTATCGCGCGCTGCGCCGGGAACTCGATGAGATGGTGGGGCGCATCAACGGCCAGTATGCCGAACCTGACTGGGGCCCCATCCGCTACATCACGCGTGCCGTGGCACGGCCGACCCTTGCGGGCTACATGCGGCTTGCCCGGATCGGCCTCGTCACCCCGCTGCGTGATGGGATGAACCTGGTGGCCAAGGAATACGTCGCGGCGCAGGATCCCGAAGATCCGGGGGTGCTGGTGCTGTCGCGTTTCGCCGGCGCGGCGCAGGAACTGGATGCGGCGCTGCTGGTGAATCCGCTCGATCCGGACGATATCGCCGAAGCGATGGATGTCGCGCTGACGATGCCGATCGATGAACGGCTGGCACGCTGGCGTGCGATGGAAGCGGTGCTGCGCAAGACCACCGCCGCGACCTGGTGCCAGAGTTACCTCGACGCCTTGGAAAGCTCGCCCGAGGCAAGCCTGCCCGACCGACACGCGGCATGAGAACCGGCTGGTTGTCTGGGCAGGCCCAAGCAGTCCCGGCGCGGCACGATGCCGCAGGTGGCCCAGCCTCCCCATGATCCGGGGCAGCCATGGCGCATCGCTGGTTGCGGCGCTTTGCGTTCACGATGGAACCGCAAAGCGCCGCAACCTATGCGATCCGCACGCTCGATCGCGGCGAAAACAGTCTGGATCAGTCGGCGAACTGACCGGCTGCCTGCAGGATCGGACGCCAACGTTCGATCTCCGCGACCAGATGAGCGCGATGCGCGGCCGGCGTCTGCCGCGCCTCGGGCTCCGGCGGGCTGGCAAGCTCGTTCAGCCGCGTCACGACACGCTCATCGCGCAGCGCGAAGCGCATGGCCTGGTTCAGCCGCTGGACGACGGGCGCCGGCGTACCCTTCGGCGCGTAGAGCCCGTGCCAGATCGTCACTTCGAAGCCGGGCAGGCCGGACTGCCCTGCCGTGGGCACACCAGGCACCTGGGCCAGGGGCTGCGGCGTCGTCACCGCGAGCGCCTTCACCGTATTGGCGCGGATATGCGACGCCGCGCTGGTTGTCTGGTCGCAATAGATGTCGAGGCGCCCCGCGATGAGCTGCGGATAGATCGGACCGGAGCCGGTGAAGGCGACGCTCGTCACCCCGACGCCCAGGCTTGCCTGGAACAAGGTTCCGCAAAGCTGGCTGGCCGAGCCCAGCCCCGCATGCGCCATGTTCACGGCGTCACGCCGCTCGCGCACGAAGCGGATCATGTCGGCGAAGGTCTGACCAGGGAAGTCGGGGCGCGTCAGCCAGACCATCGGCGTGGCCGTCACCAGGCCGATATGCTCGAAGGAGTCGATGGGATTGAAGGGAAGCTGGCGATAGAGGATCGCCGCCGTCGCCATGCCGATATTGTGCAACAGGATGGTGTTGCCGTCCGGTCGTGCCTGCGCGACGCGGTTCGCGCCGGTCGTGCCGCCAGCGCCGCCCACGTTCTGGACAATGACGTTCACGCCAAGCTCGCGGCTCATCGACTCTGCCATCATGCGCCCGACCGCATCGGTCGGCCCGCCGGGTGCGAAGGGAATGACCAGCGTGATCGACTGATCGGGCCAGTTGCCCTGTGCGTGGACGGCAGGCGCGGCCAGAAGCGCAGCGCCTGCCGCGATGGCTGCACGACGTGAAATCCTCGACACCATCGATTCGTTTCCTCTGTTCTGGGTGTGGTGCTTGTGCGGCTCAGTACCGGCCGTGGCGGTTACCCTGCTTGGATCGCTGGCGCATGCGAAGGGCGGCCCGGTCGGTGCCGTTGGCGCCCTCGGGCAACCCAGGGGATGCCGCAGGTCATCGCGACCAGCCGCCCACTTGCGACAATTCCGCCCGCGCTTCGGCGGCCGTCATCGGCTCGGCCCCGAATTCGCGGAGAATACGGACCGCGCGTTCCACCAGCACGGTGTTGCTCGTCGCAAGCTCGCCCTTGTTGAGATAGATGTTGTCCTCGAGGCCCACGCGGACATGGCCGCCGAGCAGCCAGGCCTGCGCCAGCATCGGGAACTCCATCCGCCCGATCGCGAAGGCCGCCCACGGACTTCCGGGCGGGATGATCGACTTCGCGTAGTTCAGCGTTTCCGGGTTCCAGTCGAAACCCCAGCGGATGCCCATGCAGACCTGGAACAGGCACGGCCCCTTCAGCACGCCTTCGCCGATCAGGTGCTTGGCCAGGCCGATATCCCCGGAATCGAAAACCTCCAATTCCGGAATGGTGCCGACGGAGTAGATCAGCTCCGCCATGCGCGTGACGGACCATGGCGCGTTGATCACCACCGCGCTGCCCGACCACATGGTGTTCAGGTCGAGCGTCGCGATCTCCGGCTTCAGGGCGACGATGTGCTCGACCCGCTTTTCGGGGGGGATCAGCGTGCTGCCCGGCGCCGCATTGCGCGGGTTCTCCCGATCCGGGACGAAGCGGCCGCCAGGGCCGGTCGTGAGGTTGATGACGACATCGGTGCCGCTGCTGCGAATGCGATCCATGACCTCCCGATAGAGATCGATCGACATGCTCGGCTTGCCGGTTTCCGGATCGCGGACATGGATATGCGCCACGGCGGCGCCGGCCTTGGCCGCATCGATCGCGGCATTGGCGATCTGTTCCGGCGTGATCGGAAGATAGGGCGTCTGTTCGGGCGTGGTGATGTTGCCCGTGACCGCACAGGTCAGGATATACTTGCGGCGCATCGGCCCTACTCCTGCTGCGGCCCGAAGGCCGGCTTGCCTCGTGTGACGTCCAGGAAGCGCGTGATGATCACACGCTCGAACAGGCCATGCCGGGTGAAGGGATCCCCGGCGGAAAACGCCTCGGCCTCCGCCCGCCCGGGCACATCCACGATGAAGACGCTGCCGATCCGCTTCTGGCCATCATCCTCGACCATCGGCCCGGCCAGCTTGATGTCCACCGCGCTGCCCTGCAGGTAGGCGCGGTGCGCGTCGTAGTGGGCGTCGCGGATCGCCTGGCCGTCGGGCCGCTGGGTGCAGTGAATGAGGAACAGCATCAGGCGGCGTCCTGCTTCGGGATCCGGAATTCATAGGTCAGCCTGGCGGGCTGGCCGGCAGCCTTGGACAGATCCCAGTCGGTGACGAGGCTGGCCTTCACGCCGAAGACCGCGTCTTCACCGAGGTAGGGATCGCCATCCTTGAAGATGTGCGTGATCAGGTCGCGATAGCCCGGCTTCTTGATCCAGAAATGCACATGCGCCGGCCGCATCGGCCCGCGACCCATGGCCGCCAGCACGCGCCCCACAGGGCCGTCATGCGGCACCGGATAGGCGGCGGGCATGACCGTGTGGAAGGCCACGATGCCGTCCGCGCCGGTCACGAAGCGCCCGCGCATATTGTGGGCATCGCCAAGCTGGCTGTCGTAGAAGCCTTCGGGCGAGGTGTGCCAGGCATCCACCTGCGCGCCCGCCAGCGGTGCGCCGTCCGCGTCGCAGATCCGCACCTCCACCTCCAGCCTCTCGCCTTCGACGCCCGGCGACATGTTCTGCCCGTTCGTCATCGGCGGCGGATTCTCCCGATGGAAGGGGCCGAGCACGGTGGTTTCGCTGACGCTCGCATGCGTGCGATGCGCGATCGCGTCCACCAGCATCGAGACGCCCAGGATGTCCGACAGCAGGATCACCTCCTGCCGCTTGTCATCGCACCAGCGGCCGAGCTCGGTCAGGAAGGCGACACCTGTCTCCCACTCCTCCGGCGTCAGCTCGGCCTCGCGCACGAAATCGTGCACGTGGCGGATCAACGCTTCCATCACATGCCGGATGCGAGGCTCCGCATCGGGGCGAATGCGTTCCAGCACCGCCTGGGTGAGGTTTTCGCTCGTGTAGGTGACGTGGTCCTTCGCCATCGAGCCGGTCTCCTCAGCGATCGCCCATGGTCAGCACGATGCGCCCCCGGGTCCCGCGCGCGACCTCCGCATAGGCCTCTGGCCCGCGACTGAGGTCATAGGCCGCGGCGATGGCCGGTGGGGGGTGCGTGCCGTCTTCGAAGCCTTGGCGCAGCGCGTCCATCATCGGCGCGCATTCGGCTGCGCTGCGCTTCAGGCTGTCCACGCCGATCAGGCGGCATTCGCGACGATAGAAGGGGATGAGTTCAAGCGGGACCTGCTCGCCGGGCGTTCCGGCAATGACCACGAGCCGTCCCCGAAAACCAAGACTGGCCAGGGCTGCCTGGGTCAGGTCCGGCCGCCCGACGCAGTCATAGATGACATCCGCGCCCTGGCCCTTGGTGAGGTCGGTCACGGCGGCGGCCAGGTCGGTGGCCGTGATGTCGATCACCTCGGCTCCGGCGTGGCGCGCCGGGGAAGCGCTGGCGGGCACGCCGCGGCAAGCCGCCAGCACGCGGGCACCGCGCGCGGCGCCGATCACGCAGGCCGCCCCGCCCACGCCACCCGTCGCGCCGATCACGACCAGCGTTTCGCCCCGGGCGAGACCCGCATAGTCGAGGCCGATCTGTGCCGTGACATAGTTCACGCCGACGGCGGCGGCTTCCTGGAAGCCGAGCCTCGCCGGCATGCGGGCCAGCGCCTCGATGGGCAGGCGCAGGTAGTCCGCATGGCTGCCGTCCCGCTTGAAGCCGATATCGCCGCCGGTCCCCCAGACCTGCGCACCCAGCCACGCGGTCGGTCCATCCACGACGACGCCAGCGAAGTCGCGCCCGGGCGTGCGCGGCGGAACGGTCTGACGCATCCGGCCGGCCACGTTCTTGACGTCCGAAGGGTTGATCGAGGCGGCACGGACGGCCACCACGGCTTCCCCCGCCGCGGCGGGGGCCAGGTCCATGGTCTCGATCGCCAGGACCTCTGGGCCACCGAAGGCGGCGAAGCGCAGGGCGCGCGCGCGGGGCGGCAGGCTCGTTGCAGGGGCTGTGGTCATGGCCATCGTCATGGCGCCAACATCCTTTGGCACGCTTTCCCTCGGACCTAAGCGGCGCCCGAGAGGTGGGTCAAGCGGGGGACGCAACCGATTGCACGGGGAGATACCGCAGCGCGGCTTCCGTGCCAGGCGGGCCGACGGCCAGCCCTGGCATGTGCTATGCTGGCTCCGCTCGCGCCCGCCAGATGGACCACCGGCCCCCCGCCATGTCATTCCGAGTCACGATCGCCGATGTCGCACGCGAAGCCGGCGTTCACCCCTCCACCGTGTCGCGGGCCTTGAACCCCAACACACGCGGCCTGGTGACCCAGGCGGTCGCGACGCGGGTTGCGGAGGCGGCCGACCGTCTCGGATGGCGCCCATCGGCGGTCGCTGCCGGCCTCAGGACCCGCAAGTCCCGTACGATCGGCATCCTGGTGCCCGACCTGGTCAATCCTGTCTTCCCGCCGATCGTCCAGGCGGCCGAAGCCCGGTTGGCCGAGGCAGGTTACGTGGCGATCCTGGCCAACACCAATACGGACGCCGCGCGCGAAGCGCTGCTCATCGAGCGTATGTCCGGGCATCTGGTCGATGGCATCATGCTCGCCTCCGCCGCGAGCGGCAGCACGTCGCTCGAGCTGTGCGCGGCGCTTCGGATCCCGGTGGTCTTGATCAATCGCCGGCTACCGGATGCCCGTGTGCCAGTCGTGGTCAATGACGACCGGCGTGGGATGGCCATGGCCGTCAATCACCTGCTGGCGCTGGGGCATCGCTGCATCGGCCATGTCGCGGGACCAGCCGGCGTATCGACCGCCGCCGATCGCCAGGCCGGCTTCCTCGCGGCGCTCGCCGCGGCAGGGCTCGCCCATGATCCGGTCCCCATCGTCTCGGCAGATGCCTATACCGCGGCGGCAGGCCGGCGGGCGATGGAACAGCTGCTCGCGGCGCATCGCTGCAGCGCGGTCGCGGTCGCGAACGACATGCTGTGCCTTGGTGTCTACGATGCGCTCGCGGCGGCTGGTCTGCGGGTTGGCGTCGATATCTCCGTCACCGGTTTCAACGACATGCCGTTTGTCGAGCGGATCAGTCCCGCCTTGACCACGATACGTATCCAGCACGCCGAAATGGGGCGACAGGCCGCGGAGATCCTGTTGGCGGAGATGACGTCCTTGAACCCTGCTCCCCGTGACATCGTCCTGGAGCCCCAACTCGTCATCCGGTCCAGTTCCGCGCCGGCCACCGCGATGATGCTGGCCCGGTCGTGTTCCGACCTTGTGCGGAATTGACTGCGTGGTCGGATCGAGACCACAGCTCGTGATCGCTGCCTGGCGGCCCTGCCGGGCAGCAATGTCCCGAATAGGGCGAGGCTGATGACGACGCCGCCCGGGAACAAAGGGGCAGGTGGGCGACGATCGGCCTTGCCAGCCCTGGCGCTGGCCTTCCTTCTCGCCATCGGGGTGGGCTGTGCCCCTGTCGTCATGCCGGCTGGCCCGCCCCTGGCGGCGGCGGGGCTGCGCGACGATGCCCTTGTGACCAGCGATGGCGCGGCGCTTCCGCTGCGTCGCTTCATCCCGGTCGGGGAGGTGCGGGCGGTGCTTCTCGTCCTGCACGGGTTCAACGACCATTCCGGCAATGTCCTGTTGGACAGCCTTCCGCGGTTCCGCGAAGCCGGCGTGCAGATCTACGCCTATGACCAGCGAGGCTTCGGCGGGGCGCCCAACCGAGGCTACTGGGCTGGTGCGGAGACATTGGCCACCGACGCCGCCGAAGCGGCCCGGCTGTTGCGCCGGCGCCATCCGGACCTGCCCATTTTCATGCTGGGCGAGAGCATGGGCGCGGCCGTGTCGGTCCTGGCCGCGACGCAGGATGCCGCGCCGCCGGTCGATGGCTACATCCTGCTCGCGCCGGCTCTCTGGTCGCGCGACGTCATGAACCCGATCATGCGCGGCACGCTGTGGTTTGCGGCCCGCATGATCCCGATGATGGGCTTCCAGGGCGGTGTGGGCGGCATCGTGGCCAGCGACAACACGGACGCCCTGCGTCGGATGGGCCGCGACCCGCTGGTCATCCGCACAACCCGCGTCGATGCCGCCTTCGGGCTTGTGGAACTGATGGATGAAGCAGCCACTGCGATGCCCCGCTGCTGCCGTGGCGCCGGGGGCGCAGCCGTGCCGGTCCTTGCGCTGATCGGGGCGCAGGACATGATTGTTCCCGCACGCGCCAGCCGCCATGCCTTGCGACCCCTGCCCGAGACGACCCGGCCACGCATCGCGGTCTATCCGCAGGGCTTTCACCTGCTTCTGTCGGACCGCAACCGCGAGGAAGTCGCGCGCGACATCCTGACCTTTATCGAGGCCCCCGCCGCGCCGCTGCCATCCGGGGCCGACGCCAATGCCCCCGCCTGGTTGGAAGGGCGCCTTACTCCAGGGTCTTGAGCACCGCGTACAAGGCCGACTTGGCTTCGAAGCCCACGCCCGGCACATCCGGCATCCGGACGCGTCCGTCCGTCACGGGCACGTCGTCGGCGAAGCCACCGAACGGCGCGAAGACCTCGGGATAGCTTTCGTTGCCGCCCAGGCCGAGGCCGACGGCGATGTTCAAGGCGAATTGGTGCCCGCCATGCGGGACGCAGCGGCGCGGGCTCCAGCCGTGCTCCACCAGCATCGTCAAGGTCCGCAGATATTCGACAAGCCCATAGGACAGCGCCGGGTCGAATTGCAGGATATCCCGGTCGGCCCGAAGGCCGCCGTGGCGGATCAGGTTCCGCGCATCCAGCATCGAGAACAGATTCTCACCGGTCGCGATCGGCGGCGCGTAATGCTCCGCGAGCGTCGCATGCGTCGCGTAATCCAGCGGATCCAGCGGTTCCTCGTACCAGCGCAGCTTCAAGGGCTGCAGGGCGGCCGCATAGGTCAGCGCCGCATGCAGGCCGAAGCGGCCATTCACATCGACCGCCAGGCGCGATCCATCGCCGCCGAGCAGCGCCAGCACGGCCTCGATCCGGCGCATATCGTCCGTCAGCGCATCCTTGAGCGCGGTGCCGGGCGCGCCACCGATCTTCATCTTCACCGTCGTATAGCCCATGCCGAGGTAGCGCTTCATCTCCTCGACCAGCGCGCCGACATCCTTGCCCGGATAGTAGTAGCCGCCCGCCGCATAGACCCAGGCGGCGTCATCGGCCTGGCCGTTGTTGTAGCGATCCGCGAGCAGCCGCCACAGCGGCACGCCTTCCAGCTTCGCGGCGGCATCCCACAGCGCCATGTCCAGCACGCCGACCGCCACGCTGCGCTCGCCATGCCCGCCGGGCTTCTCGTTCCGCATCATGGCCGTCCAGGCGCCGACCGGGTCGAGGCGGCCTTGGCCATCCACGATCTCCGCCTCCGTCGCGGCGGTCAGCCGGGGGATGAAGCGCTCGGCCAGAAGGCCGGGCTGGGCGTAGCGGCCGTTGGAGTTGAAGCCGAACCCGGTCGCGCGCCGCCCGCCTGGCGCTTCGACGGTCACGGCCACGATCGACGCGGTCATCTTGGAAAAATCGATATAGGCATTCGCGATGGCGCTGCTGATCGGCGCCACGCCCTGCTTCACGCTCAAGATCCGCATCAGTCGATATCCCGGTTGGTCCTTCCCCCTCTTGTCGCCCCGACCAGCCTGACGGCACAAGGGGGTGAGCCAAGGGACCAGGACGACCATGACCGAAGACATCCTGCATGAGACGCGCGGCAACGTGGCCTGGACCACGCTGAATCGCCCGCAGTCCCGCAATGCGCTGACCTTCGCCATGTATGAAGGGCTGTTCGAGCAATCCAAGGCCGTGGCGGAGAATGACGCCATCCGCGCCTGGGTCATCACGGGCGCTGGCGGCAAGGCCTTCGCGGCCGGAACGGACATCAGCCAGTTCAAGGAATTCCGGACCGGCCAGGACGCGCTGGACTACGAGACCCGGATCGACCGGGTCCTGTCGGCGATCGAGGATTGCCCGAAGCCCGTGATCGCCGCCGTGGCCGGTGCCTGCACCGGCGGCGGCCTCGGCATCGCGGGCGTCTGCGACCTTCGCCTGGGCGCCGCCAATGCGCGTTTCGGCCTGCCGATCGCGCGCACGCTGGGCAATTGCCTGTCGATGGCGAATTACGCGCGCTTCGCGGCGCTGATCGGCCCGGCGAGGCTCAAGGAGCTGGTCTTCACGGCCCGCCTGATGGAGGCGGAGGAAGCGCTCAAGGTCGGCCTTGTGTCCGAGATACTGGCGACGCCGGAAGACCTGGAGACCCGCGCGATGGAGCTGGCCACGCAGATTGCCGGCCTTGCTCCGCGGACGCTGACGGCGACGAAATTCGCGCTGAAGCGCCTGCGGCTTGCGGCTGGCGACGTGCATGGCGACGACCTCGTGACGCTCTGCTTCGGCAGCCAGGATTTCCAGGAAGGTGTGCACGCCTTCCTCGCCAAGCGCGCCCCGAACTGGACCGGGCAGTAAGGCCCGCGGCAGGAAGGCCCAAGGCAGGAAGGCGACATCGATGACGGCGCGCCAGGGCTACGATCCAGGGAGGTGTGCGATGCGGGTTGGCGTGATCGGGCTTGGTGCCATGGGCATGGGTGCCGCCAAATCCTGCCTTCGAAGCGGCCTTGAGACAGCGGGCTGCGACCTGCGGGAGGCGGCCCGCGCGGATTTCGCGGCCGCCGGTGGGGTTGCCTGCGCCAATCCGGCCGCCTTGCCGGATGGGCTGGCGGCGGTGGTGATCCTGGTCGTGAATGCGGCCCAGACGGAAGCGGCGCTGTTCGGCCCGGACGGCGTGGCGCAACGCCTTGCGCCCGGCGCTGTCGTCATCTCATCCGCGACGATGTCGCCGGCGGATGCCCGCCACTTCGCGGCACGCGCCGAGGAGCAAGGCTTCCTGTATCTGGACGCGCCGGTTTCGGGTGGCGCCGCAAAGGCGGCGAGCGGCGAGATGACGGTGATGGCCTCGGGCACGCCGGCCGCCTTCGCGAAGGCGGAACCGGTTTTGGCCGCCATCGCGGGCAAGGTCTGGCGGCTGGGCGACG
>ERZ1022729.8-NODE-8-length-23138-cov-6.969805_pt1 | contig 23138 bp, 24 predicted proteins | sample MGYA00520880_ERZ1022729 | MGnify/ENA primary metagenome ERZ1022729 (study PRJEB33162, sample SAMN09537598) | freshwater metagenome | isolation source: freshwater | place: Canada:Alberta | collected 2017-07 | study: EMG produced TPA metagenomics assembly of the...
AGGAATAAAAAGGCGATCGCCATCCAACTTCTTTGTATAATGTTCATGTATGAGATTTACTTGGCACGAACCGAAGCGAGAAAGTAATCTGAAAAAGCATGGTCTAGATTTTTGTAATGCGGAAAAAGTATTTGCTGGCCCAACTTTTACTTTTGAAGATAATCGTCAAAAGTATGGCGAACAACGTTGGGTAACATTAGGATTATTTGGGCTTCGGGTTGTAGTTATTGTCCATACGGAAACCGAAACTGAAATTCGTATTATTTCAATGCGTGAGGCAAACAATTATGAACAATCTCTCTTCTTTAGAAATCTCTGATATTGAAGATGAATATACTGAAGTAACTCAAGCTGATTTAGATCGTGCTGTTTTTCGGGTTGATCTTAAGTCTTCAGTGCGTAAGCAATCTATTACGATTGATTTAGATGAAAATTTAATTGAATATTTTAAGTTAAAGGCTGGAGAAAGTGGTTATCAATTTTTAATTAATGAAGTCTTAAGGCAAGCAATTAGTCAAGAAGAATTACAAAGTTGTTTTCCATAGCGATCGCCCCTTATACTCACGTTTAAAACTGTGATCGCCTTTCAAGTTTTGTAATCGTGGTATTTTTAAACTGATTACTAATATTCAGAGATTAAACAAGTAAAAAACAAGCTAAGGGAAAAAGAATATATTCCAAGAAAAATAGCTTCCAAATAAATTGATAAAAATCGGCGATCGCGCTTTTTTGGGTGAGATCAACTTCTCGACTGCGCCACCACAATAAACCGAGTAAAACTAAATGAAATCCCACAAAAAAAGGCACATTAATCGAACCCAATCCCCAAATTCCGACGAAAGCCATCCCTAAGTAACAAACCGTAATTACCCAACGGGTCAGATTAAAAATCACTGATGGCCCCCAAATTAGGGTAAAGGTCTGAATTTGATACTTTTTATCGCCTTCCAAATCAGGTACATCTTTAAAAACCGCGATCGCGATCGTGAAGATCAAAACAAAGAAAGTCAGTATCCAAACAACAGGCGGAATCAATACGGGTAACGTGACAGCCCCATTAAATTGTAAAAATAAACCTAAATTTACAATAATTCCCCGCACCGTCAAAATGCAAAATGCCGCCAACAAAGGAAAACGTTTCAAGCGAATCGGCGGAACAGAATAGGCAGTGCCAATCAATAAACTAATACCAACGGTCAGCCATAGCCAAAAACCGACAAAAGAGGCAATTATAATCGCCAAAAATCCCGTTAAACCGACAATCCATTGGCCTTGCTTGAGAGAAAATTGGCCACTCGCCAACGGTAAATCAGGTTTATTCACCCGATCAATTTCCACATCATAGAGTTGATTTAAGCCGACAATGTAAATATTTCCGCATAAACAAGCCATCCACGCCCCTAAAAGCTCTTTTAAGTTATCTATCGTGATAAAGCTTTGATTTACTGCAAGGGTTATAAAATAGAGAGCGAAAACACTCAAGCTTGTCCCAAGGATGGTATGAGGGCGGGAAAACTTCCAAAAACTTGATAAATAGGACATTAATTCAGGATTTATAATTTAAGTAAAGCGATTTCCTATAATCTAGCGTCTTTCAAGGGATGAAGGAACGCAACCTAATCAAAACGATCATTTTCATCAGCAAGACAAAAAATCGGCGATCGCGTAGGCTTTTATATTACAATTTGTAAATAAATGTTTGGGGAATAGGACGAATGCGAGTCGCGATCGTTGGTGCAGGATTAGCAGGAATGGCAACGGCTATTGACTTAGTCGATGCAGGATGCGAGGTCGAAATTTTTGAATCCCGTCCCTTCGTGGGAGGCAAAGTCAGCAGTTGGAAAGATCCCGACGGAAACCATATCGAAATGGGATTGCACGTCTTTTTTGGTTGTTACTATAACTTATTTGCCCTCATGGAAAAAGTCGGGGCGGGGAATGCGCTACGGCTCAAGGAACATACCCATACCTTTGTTAATAAGGGCGGCAGACTCGGAGAACTGGATTTTCGTTTTATTACAGGCGCGCCTTTTAATGGTTTAAAAGCCTTTTTTACGACTTCCCAACTGTCTCCTGGCGATAAAGTGGCCAATTCCCTAGCCCTCGGAACCAGTCCCATTGTGCGGGCTTTAGTCGATTTTGACGGAGCCATGAACACCATTCGCAAACTCGATTCCATTAGCTTTGCCGATTGGTTTCGCAGTCACGGTGGCAATAATGGCAGTCTGCGGAAAATGTGGGATCCGATCGCCTACGCCTTGGGATTTATCGACACAGAAAATATCTCAGCCCGTTGTATGCTGACGATTTTTCAGTTTTTTGCCACTAAAACCGAAGCTTCTGTCCTGCGGATGCTGGAAGGTTCCCCCGATGAATATTTACATAAACCGATTGTCAATTATCTAGAAACCAGGGGCGTAAAAATTCATACCCGTCGGCAAGTTCGAGAAATTTTATTTACCGAAAAAGATGACCAAGCAAAGGTAACAGGACTCGCGATCGCCGATGGCGAAAATGTCGAAACCATTACCGCCGATGCCTACGTTTGCGCCTGTGATATCCCAGGAATTCAGCGATTACTGCCCCAAACTTGGCGGAAGTGGCCCATTTTTGACAATATTTATCAATTAACTGCCGTTCCTGTCGCCACCGTCCAATTACGTTTTGATGGCTGGGTAACGGAATTGCATGATCCCGTTAAACGTAAACAACTCGAAAAAGCGGAAGGTCTGGATAATTTGCTTTATACCCCCGACGCGGATTTTTCCTGTTTTGCCGATCTCGCCCTCACCAGTCCCGCCGACTATTACCGAGAGGGGGAAGGGTCTTTATTACAACTGGTTTTAACGCCTGGCGATCCTTTTATTAAGGAAAAAAATGAAGATATTGCCAATCACGTTTTAGAACAGGTTCGAGAATTATTTCCTTCGGCACGGGATTTAAACATGACTTGGTATAGCGTGGTCAAATTAGCCCAGTCCCTTTATCGAGAGGCTCCTGGCATGGATGTCTATCGTCCGTCTCAAAAAACCGCGATCGCCAACTTTTTCCTAGCAGGAAGTTATACCCAACAGGATTATATTGATAGCATGGAAGGCGCAACCCTTTCAGGAAAACAAGCCGCTCAAGTTATTCTAGAAAGTGCGATCTCCCTTAAATCTTGACCCATTCAATCCAGTTGAATAATTGTTAATATTTATCAAATCCAATTCTCACAACCTCCAACAAAAATGGCAAACTGGTTAGAACATAGCGTACAAATTGAAGTCGATGCTCCCATTGATTTAGTCTGGGAACTCTGGTCAGACTTGGAACAAATGCCCCGTTGGATGAAGTGGATTGATTCGGTGAAAGTATTAGAAGAAAATCCCGATTTATCCCGTTGGAAACTAGATACAAAAGGATTAGAATTTACCTGGTTATCTCGAATTACTAAATTATCTCCCCGTCAAATTATTCAATGGGAATCCGTAGATGGTTTACCGAATCGCGGTGCAGTCCGTTTTTATGGTAGCCAAAATAAAAGTACTGTTCGCTTAAGTATCGCCTATGCAATTCCAGGTTGGCTAGGAAAATTAATGGATAATTTATTTTTAGGTCGGGTGGTAGAATCGACAATCCAAGCCGATTTAGAAAGATTTAAGGAATATATCACCAAACTACAAGCGGAATCTTAACGAGTTAAGCGCACCCTATCTCAATCGAAATCCATAGCTATTGCCCCCTAAATCCCCCAATACTGGGGGACTTGCCAAAATAAAACTAATTTTAAATTTCCCCCCAAAGTTGGGGGGCTAGGGGGGCGAAAAACTAACGTTCTCACAATCGATGAAGTTGATAAATATTCAAATGGTCTATTCTCGAACCATTCGTTTAATAGATACCGATGCGGCGGGAGTAATTTATTTTGCCTCTCTATTGTCTATTTGCCATGAAGCCTACGAAGATCGCCTTCTTCAATCAGGGATTAATCTCAAAACTTTTTTTCGGAATACAGAAACCGCCTTACCCATCGTGCATGGGGAAATCGATTTTTTTCAACCCCTATTTTGTGGCGATCGCATCGAAATCCAATTGATACCAAAGGTCATTAATGAAAACAGTTTTGAAATCAGTTACAAGATTTTTTTAGCCCAATCTCTCGAAAAAACAATTGCCCAGGGAAAAACCAAGCACGTCTGTATCAATCCCCTCTCTAGGCAGAAAATTTCCCTGCCTGACCCTATCCGAAATGCCATCTTCGGTGATCTAGATCACTTATAATTCCAGGGATAGATCACTGAATTATTTTTTAATGATCTTTACAATTAAACAAATAAATTTTTAAAATTTTCTCGTCTGCCTTGTAGTGATATGGCAAAACTATCCAGTCAGCCTTTGAAACCAAATCCTTTTATAACTCGTCGCGATCCCCAAACGGGAATGTGGCTAGTTATTGAAGCCGATTTGTCAGAAAAATGGGTAGAAAATGACAAAAATAATCTAGAAAATCCAGAGACAGATCAGGAGTCAGCCCCCGATTTTAGTCCGTGATTTATCTCTCCTCCGCAAAAATCAATACATTCTTAGCATAAAGAGTTGACATCGCGTCTCGAATATCGCTACTATGGTAATTTGTCAACGATTTTATTGATATCTGGGAGTTTGTTTTAATCTTCCTAAAATAACCCATGCCCACCATTCAGCAGTTAATTCGTAGCGAACGCTCGAAAATCAAGAAAAAGACAAAATCCCCCGCCCTAAAGCAGTGTCCTCAGCGTCGGGGTGTTTGTACGCGGGTTTATACCACAACCCCCAAAAAGCCTAACTCTGCCCTACGGAAAGTCGCTAGGGTTCGTTTGACTTCTGGCTTTGAAGTTACCGCTTATATTCCAGGAATTGGTCATAACTTACAAGAACACTCCGTCGTGTTGATCCGAGGCGGACGGGTAAAAGATTTGCCTGGGGTGAGATATCACATCATTCGCGGAACGTTAGACGCAACAGGTGTTAAAAATCGTAAACAAGGCCGTTCTAAATACGGAACCAAGAGCGATTAGAAAGGATCAGATATTTCCGACTCTTTATTTTTTAATTTATCGAGATATCCCCTCAAAATCAACTGTTCCCGTCGTTATTGCGAAATCAATGGCGATCGCGGAATCTCTCCCCCACATTTCCTAAAGAGAACTAAAGGGAGATTATTAAAGCGTCTTATTACCATTACTAAAGGAAACATCAGGAAATTATGTCTCGTCGCGGAAACATCAAAAAACGAACCGTTCCCGCCGACCCGGTCTATAACAGTTGCCTCGTCAACATGACCATCCGTCGGGTAATGAAAAGCGGAAAAAAATCCCTCGCATCTCGCATTGTCTATGATGCTTTGGAAAATGTCGGTGCAAAAACTGGCAACGAACCCCTAGAAGTTTTTGAAAAAGCCATCAAAAATCTCACTCCCTTAGTGGAAGTGAAAGCTCGTCGTGTCGGTGGGGCAACCTACCAAGTCCCGATGGAAGTTCGTTCTGCCAGAGGAACTGCCCTCGCTCTGCGGTGGTTGATCCATTATTCTCGCGCGCGTGGTGGAAAAACAATGGCGAGTAAATTAGCCAACGAAATCCTCGATGCAGCCAATGAAACGGGAGCCGCCGTTAAGAAACGGGAAGAAACCCATCGTATGGCAGACGCGAATAAAGCCTTTGCTCATTATCGCTACTAAAAATGTTGGCGGTTATCCGCCTATTTAGTCAGCATTTTTAGCAAAGAAACGTATAGAATTGTAAATAGTGTAAACCAATACAAAGACTTATCCGAAGACTAGACGGGCAAGAACTAAGGAGGTAGATGTGGCACGTACGATCCCGCTAGAGCGAGTCCGTAATATCGGCATCGCCGCGCATATAGATGCGGGCAAGACAACAACAACGGAACGAATCCTTTTTTATTCGGGGGTCGTTCACAAAATCGGCGAAGTCCACGATGGTACGGCTGTTACCGACTGGATGGAACAGGAACGGGAACGCGGTATTACGATCACTGCTGCTGCGATTAGCACCAGTTGGAAAGATCATCGCGTTAATATTATTGATACTCCCGGTCACGTTGACTTCACCATTGAAGTTGAACGCTCTATGCGGGTATTGGACGGGGTTATTGCTGTCTTCTGTTCCGTTGGTGGTGTTCAGCCCCAATCTGAGACAGTTTGGCGGCAAGCGGATCGCTATCATGTTCCTCGAATTACCTTCATTAATAAAATGGATCGGACAGGGGCGAACTTTTATAAAGTTTATGAGCAAATGCGCGATCGCCTCAGAGCAAATGCTGTCCCCATCCAACTCCCCATTGGCAGCGAAAGTGATTTTAAAGGCATTATCGACCTAGTCGAACTCAAAGCCTATCTCTACGAAAACGACCTCGGTACAGATATCCAAGAAACCGCGATTCCCGAAGACTTAAAAGATTTAGTCGAAGAATATCGCCTGAAATTGGTCGAAGCCGTCGCTGAAAGTGATGATGTTCTCATGGAGAAATACTTAGAGGGCGTAGAATTAACCAACGAAGAGATCAAGCATGGTCTCCGAGTCGGAACAATTAGTGGCGCGATCGTGCCAGTCCTCTGTGGTTCTGCTTTCAAAAATAAGGGTGTACAGTTAATGCTGGATGCCGTCATCGACTATCTTCCTTCTCCGACGGAGGTTCCCGCGATTCAAGGGTTACTGCCCAATGGAGAAACCGAAGAACGTAAAGCTGATGATGAAGCAGCAATGTCCGCTCTTGCTTTCAAAATTATGTCCGATCCCTACGGTCGTTTGACCTTTGTACGGGTTTATTCAGGCATTTTGAAAAAAGGTAGTTATGTCCTCAACTCCACTAAGAATAAAAAAGAACGGATTTCCCGTTTGATTATCCTCAAAGCTGATGATCGAATTGAAGTAGATGAACTTCGTGCAGGAGATCTAGGAGCCGTTTTAGGACTCAAAGATACTTTGACAGGGGATACCCTGTGTGATGATGCTTCTCCCGTAATTTTAGAGTCTCTGTTTATTCCTGAACCCGTTATTTCGGTTGCGGTTGAACCCAAGACAAAACAGGACATGGAAAAGCTCTCCAAGGCTTTACAGGCTCTTTCTGAGGAAGATCCTACCTTCCGCGTTAATGTTGACCCAGAAACCAACCAAACTGTGATTGCGGGAATGGGTGAACTTCACCTAGAAATTCTTGTGGATCGGATGATGCGTGAATTTAAGGTGGAAGCCAATGTGGGTGCGCCCCAGGTTGCCTACCGAGAAACTATCCGCAAACCCGTTCGAGCAGAAGGCAAATTTATCCGTCAAAGTGGTGGTAAAGGTCAATACGGCCATGTGGTCATTGAGCTAGAGCCAGGTGAAGTCGGATCAGGTTTTGTCTTTGTCTCCAAAATCGTTGGCGGAACTGTTCCCAAGGAATACATTAATCCTTCCGAACAGGGAATGAAAGAAGCTTGCGAAAATGGTATTTTAGCGGGCTATCCTGTCATTGATCTTAAAGCGACCTTGGTGGATGGTTCTTTCCACGATGTGGATTCCTCCGAAATGGCTTTCAAAATTGCTGGATCGATGGCGATTAAAACTGCCGTCATGAAGGCGACTCCTGTTCTCTTGGAACCGATGATGAAAGTCGAAGTTGAAGTCCCTGAAGACTTTATCGGTAACGTCATTGGCGATCTGAATTCCCGTCGGGGTCAAATCGAAGGCCAAGGGACGGAACAGGGATTAGCGAAGGTTTCTGCTAAAGTTCCCCTAGCAGAGATGTTTGGCTATGCGACCGATATTCGGTCTAAAACCCAAGGTCGGGGTATCTTCTCAATGGAATTTAGCCATTACGAAGAAATTCCCCGTAATGTTGCCGAAGCGATCATCGCTAAAAGCAAAGGGAACAGCTAATCAGGATTCATGATTAAGGGTCGGTTTTTAGTTTATGAAATTCAATCAATTTTGTTGCTGTTTCAAGTCTAAAAACTGATACCCTAAAATACTGAATGACTGAAGAACGAAGAATACTAAATAGGAATCATTAATTCATGGCACGCGCAAAATTTGAACGGGCAAAGCCCCACGTTAATATCGGTACCATTGGCCACGTTGATCACGGCAAAACAACCTTAACTGCTGCTATCACGAATGTTTTAGCGAAAAGAGGTGGTGGCAAGGCTAAAAAGTTTGATGAAATTGATGCCGCGCCTGAAGAAAAGGCTCGTGGTATCACCATCAATACCGCCCACGTTGAGTATGAAACGGAAGGCCGTCACTATGCTCACGTCGATTGTCCTGGTCACGCTGACTATGTGAAAAATATGATCACTGGTGCGGCTCAAATGGATGGAGCTATTTTGGTGGTGGCGGCGACAGATGGCCCCATGCCCCAAACTCGTGAACATATTCTGTTGGCAAAACAGGTTGGGGTTCCTAGTCTAGTTGTTTTTCTGAATAAGTCTGACATGGTTGACGATGAAGAGCTACTCGAATTAGTAGAACTAGAGGTTCGAGAACTCCTGAGCGACTATGACTTCCCTGGTGATGATATTCCTGTCATTCGGGGTTCGGGACTCAAAGCTTTAGAAGGCGATGCGAAATGGGAAGAAACTGTCGTCGAGTTGATGAAGGCGGTTGATGAGTTTATTCCTACTCCTGTGCGCGATGTGGATAAACCTTTCTTGATGGCGGTTGAAGACGTATTCTCGATCACTGGTCGGGGAACCGTTGCAACAGGTCGGATTGAACGCGGAAAAATCAAGGTCGGCGAAAACGTTGAATTGGTCGGAATCAAAAATACTCGTAGCACCACTGTTACTGGTATCGAGATGTTCCAAAAATCCCTAGAAGAAGGGATGGCGGGCGATAATGCGGGTCTGCTCCTACGGGGTATTCAAAAAGAAGATATTGAACGGGGTATGGTTATTGCCAAACCTGGTTCGATCACCCCTCACACTCGTTTTGAAGGCGAAGTTTATGTCCTCAAAAAAGAAGAAGGTGGCCGTCATACTCCTTTCTTTGCTAACTATCGTCCCCAATTCTATGTGCGGACAACCGATGTAACGGGAACTATCCAAAGCTATACGGCAGATGATGGCAGTGCTGTTGAAATGGTTATGCCTGGCGATCGCATCAAAATGACGGTTGAATTGATCAACGCGATCGCGATCGAACAAGGAATGCGTTTTGCGATCCGTGAAGGTGGACGAACCATTGGTGCGGGTGTCGTTTCCAAAATTCTGGAAGATCCTAAAGTTGATGCCAAGGCTGCTAAGAAAAAATAGCCTTTGCTCTAATTCAGTGATCAAGTGATCATTACGGGAAAAGAATTGATTTTATGCGCTTCAATTCCTGTAAACTGAGAACTTGGTCACTGATTACTGCTGACCGACAATTAAACAATTCTGAACCTTGAAAACTTAAGAAGTTTAAGACTATGGCAACTCTCCAACAACAAAAAATTCGTATTCGTCTGAAAGCTTTTGACCGTCGTTTACTGGATACTTCCTGCGACAAAATTGTAGAAACCGCTAATAGAACAAATGCTACGGCGATCGGCCCGATTCCCTTACCCACTAAACGGAAAATTTACTGTTTATTGCGTTCTCCCCACGTTGATAAGGATGCACGGGAGCATTTTGAAACCCGTACCCACCGCCGCATTATTGATATTTATCAGCCCTCTTCTAAGACGATTGATGCTTTGATGAAATTAGATTTACCTGCTGGTGTTGATATTGAAGTAAAACTTTAGTATTGAGATTTAATTAATCTGTGATGGATTCCCCGCTAATTAGAGTGGGGTTTTTGATTTTATCCTATTGTTCGTAAAGAGCTAGAGTTTGAAAAGCATTAAAAGTTGCTGAATCAAAATGAAGTAATAATAACAAAAGTCATTGTAGTAGCAAATAATATTTTATAAAAACATATTGTCAACGATAAATAAAGAAGCATGTCAACATTGGTAAATTCTCTACCGAATCTTGAAACCTATTTAAAATATTTCTTTGGCTATGACCAATTCCGTCCTGAACAACGAAAAATTATCGAAAATGCCCTAGCGGATCGGGATTTATTAGTCATTATGCCGACGGGGGGCGGAAAGTCTCTTTGCTTTCAATTACCTGCTTTACTGAAACCTGGGTTAATGATTGTCATTTCCCCGTTAATTGCCCTGATGCAAGACCAAGTAGATGCTCTGCAAGATAATGGGATTGGGGCGACTTATTTAAACAGCAGTTTAACTTTTTCAGAAATTCAAGCACGAGAAAAGCAGATTTTTGAGAATAAAATTAAGTTACTTTACGTTGCTCCCGAACGGTTATTAGGCGATCGCTTCCAAGATTTTTTCCATCGTCTGATTACCCAGATAGGGGTTTCTGCATTTGCCATTGATGAAGCCCATTGTGTTTCCGAATGGGGCCATGATTTCCGTCCTGAATATCGCCAATTAAGTCAGTTACGCCACCAATATCCCCAAATTCCCATCTTTGCTTTTACGGCAACTGCTACCAAACGAGTTCAGAAAGATATTATTGACCAATTAAAATTACATAAACCTAGTATCCACCTCACCAGCTTTAATCGACCCAATCTTTATTACGAAATTATCCCCAAAGAAAAAAGAAGCTATGAGCAATTACTTAAATTTATTAAAACCCTAAAAGGGTCGGGTATTATTTATTGCATGAGTCGTAAAATGGTCGATGAAATCAGCGATCGCTTACAAGAAGACGGGATTAAAGCCTTGCCCTACCATGCGGGAATGGGAGATGAAAATAGAAGAATTAATCAGACCCAATTTATTCGAGATGAGGTCAGAATTATTGTTGCGACGGTTGCCTTTGGGATGGGAATTAATAAACCCGATGTCCGCTTTGTCATTCATTATGATTTACCTCGAAACCTTGAAAGTTATTACCAAGAATCAGGAAGAGCAGGACGGGATAATGATCCTGCCAAATGCTTATTATTTTTTAGTTTTGGGGATTTGAAAAAAATTGAATATATCATTCAACAAAAAGCCCCCTCAGAACAACAAAAATCTCGCCAACAATTACGACAAATTGTCGATTATTCAGAAGGATTAGCCTGTCGTCGAACCATTGTCTTGCGCTATTTTGGAGAAGATTTTCCAGGAAACTGTGGAAATTGCGATAATTGTTGTTATCCTAAACCCCTCGAAGATTGGACAATTGAAGCCCAGAAATTTCTCTCCTGTGTTGCTCGGTGTAAGGAACGATTTGGTATGATGCACATTATTGATGTTTTAAGAGGTTCCCGTAAACAAAAAATTGAACAGTATCAGCACCATTTATTATCTACCTATGGTATTGGAAAAGATCGAACCTTAGACGAGTGGAAACAATTAGGGGTATTTCTGATTCATCAAGGTTTTTTAGATGAGACAACGGATGGATATTCTATTTTAAAATTGAATGCCTATAGCTGGGAAATACTACGGAAACAGCGTAATGTTACTATTGCAATTAGAGCTAAAGTTAAAGAAAAAATGGATACTAGAGATAATCCTAGAGCTAGGGATGCAGAATTATTATTTGAATCTTTAAGGAGCCTCAGACAGCGGATTGCCAAGAGCCAAGGTATTGCTCCCTATGTTGTTTTTGGCGATTCTAGTTTAAAATTAATGGCCCAATCAAAACCCACAACCCTAGAAGAATTTGCGGCGATTTCTGGAGTAGGTCGTTATAAATTACAGCAATATGGTGAGCAGTTTGTCAAAGAAATTTGTACTTTTTGTCAACAGGATGATGATAGTCTTTCGTTTTAATTTTAACTTTACTTTTTTAAGCAGTTTTAACGATATCTTTAGATTGCGAAAAAAACAAAAATCAGTTATTGTACCCATACAATCAGTAATATTAAAAAGAAATGACGACTAATATGATCGCCTATACCCCAGATTATTTTCAGAGCTTGGCTTTTGATACCGATTACCAGACCCTGGCTTCCTATATTGTGGAAATTTATCACCCCAAAACAGTGGTGGAATTCGGTTGCGGGCCAGGACACCTCAGCCGAGAATTGGCCAAATTAGGAGTAGAGGTGACAGCTGTTGATGGTTTTTCCCGTCCCGATTTTACAGATCTGTCGGTAGAATTCTCTCCCCTCGATCTGAATAATACCGACGCGATCGCCGCTTTTTTTGCGAATAAACGGTTTGATCTCGCGGTTTCTTTAGAAGTGGCAGAACATTTACAGCCCGAAAGCTCCCCGACCTTAGTTCAATGGCTCACCCAAGTTGCTCCTGTTGTCGTTTTCTCTGCCGCCGTCCCCTGTCAAGATGGTCATGGACACATTAATCTGCAACCCCGTGATTATTGGCACAAACTCTTTACCCAAGCTAATTTTGTCATCGGCGATCGCATTCGTGAAAAATTACGCGTCCACCCCAGCGTAGCTCCCTGGTATCGCTACAATGTTTTGGACTATGTTCATGCGAACCATCCCCAAGCCCCCTCACTTACCGAAGTCATTGATCGACTGATCGCTTCTGAATCGGCGGCGGCAACAGGTTATTACGATGAATCTAGAAAACTTTATCTTTTAGAACAAAAAACAGGCATTACCAACTCATGACTGCTTAAAGTCCCAATTCGGCAGAAAAGATAGGGAAGAAGATCGTCTTAGGCATTACCCAAATTATTCATCAGGAAGATTTAAGGGACTATCACTATCCCTGGTGGTTCTTATCCAATTTTTTTCAGGATTAACTAAAAAACCTAAATAAATAGGGATTTTCCATAATAAATAAAAAGGAACAGATAGGAGCGCGAGTCCAGAAATAATTTTACGTCCAAATTTTATCCATGCAAAGAAAATCGCCAAGAAAATCATGGCTCCCATAATGGCAAAAAGCATAACGACAAATAACCCTGCTCCCGATAAATTGAGCAAAACAGCCCCCGTCATTCCCAATCCCCAAAAAATGACGAGCAGAGATAGGGGAGGAACCGATAACTCTAGAGCTAAAGCCAACAATTCCCAACGTCTGAATTGAATGGCACTCCGAAGTAAATAGGGAACTTGGCTAAGAAGTATTTGGAGATTGCCATGTTCCCATCGAGTTCTTTGCACAGTGGCGGCGGTTTGTTCCTGCGGTAATCGACCCGTAACTTGAATCTGGGGACAAAAAATCGGTGGACAACCCGCTAAGGTCAGATCAACTCCCAATTGCAGATCTTCTACGATATTTCCACTCGCTAAGGACACACTATTGATCGCCTCCCAGGGAAACGCCATCCCCGTACCATTTAAAAGACTGGGCAATCCAAGCTTCATCAATCCTGTGGAGCGGACAACGTTTTTAACCAAAAAAGCCAAAGCTGAAATTAAATCCTTGGTACTGGGGTTTTTAGGAGATTCCATTAAGTAGGCGGCTTGGACGGGACGATTGGTTTGCTTAGAAATACCTGCTAAAGTTTGTAAACAATTTGGTTGGCTAGAGCAATCGGCATCAATAATAATGACCACATCAGGCGGATCGGATTTTAGAAAACTGAGTCCATAGTCTAGGGCATAGCCTTTGCCTCGCTGGTTTGGGTTGTTTCGTTCAATAACGATCGCACCATATTGCTGAGCAACCAGAGCCGTATTGTCAGTACAGTTATCTGCAATAACGAGCAGACGGTCATCTTTTTTAAGCTGAGGGATCAAGCTTTCTAGGGTTATGCCAATTTCAGCCGCTTCATTATGAGCGGGGATCAGCACAGCAAACTTGATCCGATTAATCTCGCCAAAATTCTGTTGGAGACGATAGGGAAAAAGGGCGGCTAGACATTCCACGAACAAAACCGTAATAGGTACAAGCAATAGGTAACCAATTACAGTTAGTACAAAGGAAGAGAAAGAAATAAATAGACTAATCAATCGCTTTACAAAAAATTATGGATATTTAGTCTTATCAAACAGTTCTTCAGATTAATAAATCTTTGAAAGAGTCCTTTTTAATACTCAAAACGGCTATCCACTCAATTAATGAAATTGGTATTATTGTTTGATTTAGACCGTTCACTCACGAAAAATAGGGGAAGAACCGTTGCTACTGATTGTAGCCGATCGCTTCTATGAGATCTAGCCATATCAATATTTATTTTTAAGATTTTTAAGCTAGTGGCGCATCTAAAATGTTGCGTCTAATGGGATCAGAACACTTAATTTAATTGTAATTGACGTAACTCCTCAGATTTTTTAGCAGATTGGCTCACTGGGGTTAAAATAGGCTCTTTAAGTAGATTGGCTAATTCTTGCAATTGGCTAATGGCTTCTGCCCCTTCTAACTTCATTAATTCTCGGTCATCCCGCATTTCTGTCCAGGTGATCCCGTAATCAGACACCAAAAAACGAATGAGATGGTTTTCTCCTAAGCTCACCATAAAGGATGCGCTATTCATCTGTCCGCCGCAGGTGTAGCAAGAAGCTAAATAATTCCTATTTTCCAAAACAATCGCTAAAGCCTGTAGATTCATCACCAAGTCTTGAACGAAGTCTTTATGTTGTTGTGCGAGTCGTGTAAACACGGTGCCTCCTAGTGAGTAATACCTCGATAAAATCTTAATACTTTTTTAAGATTTGCTCTCAGTCAGTATGATAATTCATTTTTGTAATCTGGGGTCAATCCTGATACTTTTTCTTTTCCCTCCTGCCCACAGTAGCTTACTTCCGAGAAAAATTCTCGTATTGAGGACTACTTCTTGTCCCAGTTGTGATGAAGCCCTGAAATTTGAAGAGTTTTTGCGATCGCTGTTTCAGATCCTCGAAACCTTATTAAACCGTAACAACTCAATCATTCCCAGAGTAGAGTCCATAATTATCATTGAGTTCGTAATTGCCATTAATAATAAAAAATCGTCCACTGCTTGAGCAGTAAGCATTTGAACTCAGTCAAAAGACGTTTCCCTGCAATTTAACTCTATTCTTTGGATATAGGCTCCTGATTCTAATCCTAGTTCAATTGTTTCAGCCCAGCATTTTTTGTGAAGACGATGTTAACGTAATGGAACAAATCGATACTTGGGAGTTATCTTGGCGATGAACACTGAACTAATTTTTAATATTGCGAATCTTTTTGTCCTGCCATTTTGGGCATTAATGATTGTGTTACCGAATTGGGGCGTAACGAAAAAGGTAATGGATTCCCTGCTACCTTTTGCCCTGTTGGCCAGCGTTTACCTCTATTTATTTGTGACGGCCATTACTCCCGAATCCGCCGAAGCCCTAGCTAGTCCTAAGTTAGCCGATATCGCGAGAGCTTTTGCTGATCAAAACGTAATGGCGACGGGTTGGGTACATTATCTAGTGATGGATTTATTTGTGGGGCGTTGGATTTATCAAGAGGGGCAGAAAACAGAGGTGTGGACAATCCATTCTTTGATTTTGTGTCTTTTTGCAGGGCCTTTGGGCTTGTTATCCCATATTCTGACAACGGTGATCCGCGATCGCTTTTTCGGTAAAGATCCAGCCGAGCTTGCAACCGAAAGTTAGAACTAGGATCAAGCAAGGCGTTGAAAGACTAATTTTGGGCTAACGGGATCTTCATACCAACGCAGTAAATTTGCCGCTTGTCCCACTCCTAAACCTTTTAAGGCGATCGCCTGTCGGGGGGATTCGGTTGCTAAGGCGATCGCGGATTCGGGAGAAGCAATTCCCCACTCTAATAAATTATTAACCCCAACGAGTAGAGGTAGAGTCGTCCCTGAAAGCGTACCATCGGATAAACGGGCTGTACCTTGACTGACTTCGATTTGTCGCTCATCCCAGGGATAAATGCCATCGGCTAACCCCATCGGAGCTAGGGCATCGCTGACCAGAAACGCCCCTTTTTCGCCATAACTAGCCCTCAATAAAATATCTAACATCGAGGGGGAAACGTGCTGACCATCGGCAATAAAACCACAATAAACCTGGGGATTTCGGATAGCCGCCGCCAATAATCCAGGCTGTCGGTGGTGCAGGGGAGGCATGGCATTAAAGGCATGGGTAATCATGGAAGCCCCTAATGCAAACGCATTTTCAGCTTCGCATTCAGTGGCTTGGGAATGGCCCAGGCTTACAGTAATGCCCAGGGATTTGAGATAGGGAATAATTTCATTACTAGGGTCTAATTCGGGCGCAAGGGTAATAATTGTGATTAATTCGGGATTTTTTCCTAAAATTTGATTCACGTTTTCCAAAGTCGGTTTAAGCAAATATTGGGCGGGATGCGCTCCCCGTTTTTCAAGATTCAAAAAAGGCCCTTCCAGGTGGACTCCCAAAACTTTTGCCGTTGGTTCAGTAAAGGATTTCTGAGCCGTTAAAAAAGTTTCAATCACCGCCAGCGATCGCTGAATATTTTCAATAGAAGTCGTAACAATCGTTGGTAAATAGGCATCTACTCCCTCTTGCCACAGAAATTGACCAATTTTTTCCAATAACGGAAGATGATGATAGTCCAGGTCAGGAAAAGCTAGTCCTAAACCACCATTAATCTGTAAATCTACCCCTCCCAAGGAGATCCAATCTCCCTGCACATCAAGGATTTTATCAGACTCCTGGGAAAACTCGGTCTCAGATTGAGGAATAATTGCTTCGATTTTTCCTTGGTTATTAATCTGGAGTTGTTGTAAATTGAGATAGCCTGGTAAGCGAGCATTAATAATTTGGATATTTCTGGGCATGGGTTGATAATTTTACTTTTTGGAATCAATATACACATTTTTAAGGTGAAGACACGCCGAGAGGATTATCTCCCGTTTTAGTGGTAAGAGATTTTGACTCTTCCTTAAACCTGTGAATTGAAGTTCACAGTAGTTTATTCCTTTACCAAAACCCCATTTAAAAAAATATCGGCTAATCCTTCGGCCATTTCTTGCAACGCTTTGGGAGAGGCATTGACGTTGATAGTCTGCTCCGAAAAACCTGCTACGGCAAACATTCCTAAAAAGACCTGGGCGACAATTTTGGGATTCATCGGTCTATAAATGCCCTTATTCATTGCGGTTTCAAAAAAAGCCTCGGCTACATCGGTCATTTTAGCAATAATTTCTAATTGAATGCGATCGCGAAGTTCGGGATGAAATTGAGCTTCTACAAAACAAACCTGTAATAAATGTTTATTTTCCTGCATCCGTAACATTCGATGACGCATTACTTGGGCGATCGCCTTATAGCTACCCATTTCGCTTAACTCTGTCAATAAATCCGTTAAAATCTCAATCCAACCATCTGTAGCGACTTCGACTAAAATAGCCTTTTTATTAGCAAAATAGCGAAATAACGTTCCTTCTGCCACATTGGCCGCCTGGGCCAAGTCCTTAGTCGTTGTTCCCTCAAAGCCCTGGGTCGCAAAAAGCCGCAAAGCCGACTGTAAAATGCGAGTACGAGTCGATTCTTCCGTTGTAGCCTGACCTGAACGGCCAGCAAAAAAATTCGATTGCAATCCTTGCATGGCGAAACCCCATTGCCCTAATTTATTTATCGTTATTCTCTCTTATTTATCCAACCGATTTCAGGCTTTCTTCATATAATGTTTTATATTGCCTTAGAAATAGTCTTGGAAAAAAATTAGAAAAATTTTTGGGATCTATTGGACTCCAAATGATAAGTTAAGCGAATAAAAAAATGCAAATTCCCTGCGGAAGTTTGAGAACGTGATCGCGTTTTTTAACCCCAACGAAAGGCTGTTGCGCCCCAGGTTAATCCCGCCCCAAACCCAGAAGTGACAACCAAATCGCCCGCTTTAATTTTTCCTGCTCTCACCGCTTCATCAAGGGCTATGGGGATGGAACCTGCTGAAGTATTGCCGTATTTCGCCACATTACTAATCACTTTTTCTGAAGGTATCTTGAGGCGATCGCTGACGGAATCCATAATGCGTTGATTTGCCTGGTGGAGAATGAGCCAATCGATCTCATCGGTGGTAATATTCGCCTTAAATAAGACTTTTTCAATCACTTCTGGGACTTTTGCCACCGCAAAGCGATATACTTCCCGACCATTCATCGTAATGGGTTGATAGTTTCCCTGACCAACGGATTTTTCATTTGCTAAATTTTTGCTTTCTCCCTGATAGGCCAAATTTAAACAATGATTGAGACTGCCATCACTATACATTTCAAATCCCAAAAGGCGATCGCTCTCTTCATTTCCCTGTAAAACGACTGCCCCCGCCCCGTCTCCAAACAAAACACAGGTAGCGCGATCGCTCCAATCAACCCAACGAGAAAGAATATCTCCCCCAATCAACAGAACATTGCGATAAACTCCTGTGCGAATAAATTGGGAAGCCGTCACCAATCCCACCAGAAAACCCGAACAAGCCGCCGTCAAATCAAACGCCATTGCCCTGGTCGCGCCTAGTTGAGATTGAACCTTAACTGCCGTGCCAAATAAATCATCGGGGGTAGAAGTCGCCAGAATAATTAAATCGAGATCCGTTGCCGCTAATCCTGCCATTTCTAAGGCCCGCATTCCCGCTTGAGTGGCAAGATTGGCGAGGGAATCATCGGCAGAACAAATATGACGTTCCCGCATTCCTGTGCGACTTTGAATCCACTCATCCGAGGTTTCTACTATCTCGCTCAGATCGTCATTCGTCAAAATCTGATTCGCCGTCGCTGAACCACTGCCGATAATGGTAATACCTATCCCAACGCTATTCAATCAATTTCTCCCTTGTGATGGCAATAAAGCAAGGATAAGACCAAAATCCGAGGTCTATCGCTCACTATTGGTTACGCTTGTTGCTTCTGGGTTCATAGCGTCTTCCGTCCAAGCTTGAATTCGGGTTGAGACTTGATTATCAAAAGCCTCTTTGGCCAAACGAACGGCATTAAAGATAGAAGGTGCGCGGGAACTCCCATGACTAATAATACAGATCCCGTCCACTCCAAACAATAAGGCTCCCCCATGTTCGGCATGGTCAATGCGTTGTTTGAGGTTTTTGAGATTGGGTTTGAGGATGGCCGTTCCCAGCATTCCCCGCCATCCCTGGGGCAATTCTTCTTTCATAATGCTGAGAACAATTTCTCCCACTGCTTCCGCAAACTTAAGAACCACATTTCCCACAAAGCCATCACAGACAATCACATCAAAATTACCCGATAAAACATCCCTTCCTTCGGCATTGCCAATAAAGGGAATATGGGGATTGGCTTCTAATCTTTCGTAGGTCTGGAGGGCTAAATCATTACCTTTGGTTGGTTCTTCCCCAATATTGAGCAGTCCCACCTTGGGATCTTCCGTTCCCATGACGTATTTACTATAAACCGTTCCCATGAGGGCAAATTGTTCCAAATACTTGGGCTTACAGTCCACATTCGCGCCCACATCTAGGAGGATGACCGATTTATCCGCCAGTAACGTGGGAAAAACCGTCCCGATCGCAGGTCGATCAATGCCTTTAAGCCGCCCTAAGCGCAACAAAGCCGCCGCCATTGCCGCCCCTGAATGGCCCGCCGAGACGACTGCATCTGCCCGATTTTTTTTGACTAACTCCATCGCCACATTAATCGACGCTTTGGGTTTGCGACGGAGGGCGGTCAAGGGTTCTTCGTCCATTGAAATTACCCCTTCTGCATCCACAATTTCTAGATTTTGGGGACTGGCGGGATGTTGCTTGAGATAGGTCTCGATTTGTGCGCGATCGCCGACTAGGAGAACTTCCACATCTAATTCTTCACTAGCGCGGATGGCTCCCGCAATAATTTCATCGGGGGCGTGGTCTCCTCCCATTGCGTCTAAGGCGATTCTGGCGCGAGTTGCTGTCATGGGTCAAGGTAATAAAAGCTTTCCAGATTTTAGCAGATACTCCGATCAATTCCGCACTTTCAAAAATGTCTGAATGGGTCGCCGAGTCGGTTGCTAATTATCCAATAGTTTAAACAATTCTGGTAGTGCCGATCAGCCTTTTTTTCTTAAAACAACTCTTCCGTCCCCATTTGCTTTAAAAATGCGATCGCCTGATCGTAGAAACGGAACTTTTTTTCACTCCGACGAAATGCAGGGGTATGTACCATGCGTTTACCATTGAGCCATTCTACCCCATGATGTTTGTGCAATAATTCGTGATATAGCACAAATTCGACGACAAAATGGGGAATATCTTTGCGATCCAAGCTAGGACTGAGAACCACTCGGTCTCTCGCACTCTCGTAATGACCTAGTTTGCGGGTCGTTAAAATGGAATTCCAACAAAGTCGGGGTTTAATAAAAGACGAATCTAAATATTCCTGACTGACCGCCCTAAATAATTCGTCTAAATCATGATATTCACCCTGAGCATTTTCTGAAAAAACTTGAGCAATTAGGTCAAGCTCTAAAATAATTTCACGATAGGCTTCCGAATTAGCAAAACGACGAATCAAGTTTTTGGTTTCAGGTGTTTTTTTGATCAGAATAGATTCCATGACAGAGCGAATTAGCTCCTTCTCGGCTGCAATAAATCCTTCACTCAATTGAATATGGGTTAATTGGGGGGTTATTTTAGCTTTATAAACCGCAGAAGAGTGGACGAGTTCAATCAACAAAGAAGAGGATTTGGCAGAATGGGATTTTGTAATGCTGTCAGCCATTTCTAGGGCATGACTAACAACTTGACAATGGCGATGGAGATTTTCCTCATCGGTCAAAAACTCCATCCAAGCATAAGCGGCACGCGAAGGGGCAGGCAGATCGGCAGGGGTAGCTTGATTTTTTTGACAAAGCTCGTTTATTTCCCTAACTTCTAGCTTGAGAATGGTTTGTAAACGCTGAAAAATAAAATTTTTCGTCTTTGCCTGCTGAAAAATCATCTGATTAACCAAAGACTGTTGCTTGAGAATGTTAGTAATTCTAAATTTAGCCATTGAAAAATTAACAATAAAGAATGATAATCAAAAAAAGAGAGATTTAGAGCTATTTTAAACGCTTTTGCGGTATGGTGAATTTACATAATTTTTAGGAAACGTTATGGTCGCTCAATCCCCAACAGAACCCACTTGGTTAACCATCATCCGCCTATTACGTTGGGATAAACCCGCAGGTCGATTAATTTTGATGATTCCTGCACTCTGGGCAGTGGTTTTAGCCGCGAAAGGTTCACCTCCCTTGCCCTTGGTCGGAATTATTATTTTGGGAACCCTGGCAACCAGTGGTTTGGGTTGTGTGGTGAATGATCTTTGGGATCGGGATATTGATCCTCAGGTGGAGCGCACGAAAAACCGTCCCATTGCCGCCCGTGCTTTATCGGTGAAGGTGGGAATTGGCATTGCCATCATTTCTCTCATTTGCGCGGCAATTTTAGCTTTTTATCTCAATACCCTCAGTTTTTGGCTTTGTGTCGGTGCGGTTCCTGTGATTGTGGGTTATCCCCTCGCCAAACGAGTGTTTCCCGTTCCCCAATTGGTTTTATCGCTTGCCTGGGGTTTTGCGGTTTTAATTAGTTGGTCAGCCGTTACCAGTTCCCTTGAACCTGCTACTTGGGTTTTATGGGGCGCGACGATTTTTTGGACATTGGGATTTGATACGGTTTATGCGATCGCGGATCGAGAAGATGATCTCCGCATCGGCATTAATTCGAGTGCGATCTTTTTCGGGAAATATGTCGGGGAAGCGGTAGGAATTTTTTTTGCTGCGACCATTGGTTCCCTAATTTATCTGGGGACGATTTTGCCGTTAAATATTCTTTATTGGATTAGTTTGGCGATCGCGATCGTCGGTTGGGGAATTCAATATATCCGTCTCAGTCAACCCGATGTTCATGGGTTTACCTATGGTCAAATCTTTGGACAAAATGTTTGGTTAGGCTTTATTTTATTGGTGGGAATGATACTCGGATGGCTATAAAAAATATTAGCGGCGATCGCGTTTTTAAGTTGAAATGGGAAAGGGCGATCGCAATTCTGCTGTTAGGGAAGGAACTTTATCATGCAATTAATTGATTGAAGGGCAGATATTTTGGAGAGGAAATTTTAAGCATTGGTCTAGAAATCTTGTCAATTATAATGTTGTCATAATTAATTTCTGGCTTTTTAATCTGGAGAATTTTCGTAATACTGATAAAACGATATTCATAATCTTTAAGAAAATCAGGCTCTTCCCAAAATATTTTGCCAATTTCCCGACAATAAATAGTAAAACAATATGCTCCTTTTAATTGCTGAATAATTTCTTTGCTGTCTGGATTTCCTGATTTGAGTTCAATACAAAAAATCACTTTTTTTCTATCTGTGTTAACAATAATAACAAAATCTGCCCGTTTACATTCTCCTTTCGATCCCTGAAAAACAGCTTTTGGCTCCACAAAATTGTCTGATTTGATCACAATAACCTGATCATCATCAGGCATTCCGTTAATAGTTACACTATAGTTTGACAAGTGAGTTTCGGTGAGGATAACTTTGCTTTTTCCATAACTATCTTTTTCTAGCGGTACTCTAGCAGTATTTTGAATTATCTTTTTTAGAATCGCAATATCAGACATTAATCTTCTCCCCAAACAATTGCGCTTTGAATCCGATTCATTGTGTCAATCGTTTTATCGAAACTACGGGCATCTATTCCCATAAAGGGATCAATATCCGCAGGAGTCAACGTTTGACATTTAGTTTTTCGAGTTTTTCCATCAAGCAGAACTGGGGCTTCTTCTGCAATGTAAACTTTAATTTGATCGGCATTCAGTAGTTCACTTTGTTGATAACCTTCAACTTCAGCAATTCTTTTTAGATGGGGTTTATCATGATTCAGCATGATTAAAGTATTTAATTCTTTGATAATATAATCGCTATGGGTTGTAATAAAAACTTTAATACCTAAATTGACTAATCTTGCTAAGAGCCGAGCTACACGACGCTGATTTTCTGGATGTAGATTTAATTCGGGTTCATCTATCATCAATAAATCGCCTGGCTGGGCTTCGTGTTTGAGGTAAAAACCTAAATCCAGTAAGGAGCGAACCGCACTAGAACTTTCATCCATTGTTAGTTTTAATCGTTTTCCTTTTGGTTTATAATAAAGTTGATCATTATCGGTAATTGTATATTTTCCACCAATAATATCGGAAAACGACTCTAAAATATCTGGATGATTTTCAGCGATAAAACTACTTTTTTTAGAAATACTGCTGAGGTTTTCAATGAAATCTAAGTTCGTTTTTATAGGCAGAGCATAATC
>ERZ1022729.9-NODE-9-length-21807-cov-6.537238_pt1 | contig 21807 bp, 28 predicted proteins | sample MGYA00520880_ERZ1022729 | MGnify/ENA primary metagenome ERZ1022729 (study PRJEB33162, sample SAMN09537598) | freshwater metagenome | isolation source: freshwater | place: Canada:Alberta | collected 2017-07 | study: EMG produced TPA metagenomics assembly of the...
CATACGAGATGCGCCTTAGTCTCGTGGGCTCGGAGATGTGTATAAGAGACAGCTATAGGGCTGTAATTCCTCTTCATAGAAAAGTGGTCCAGGTGAAAAAGCGTCATAGCTAGCGAGATTGTTAACAAATGTCTCGCCCTCAACTAATACTCTCTGACCGCTATAGCTGTATCCCCCACCGATACCAATTGCGATCAAAACAACCAGGAGTGCGTAGTGGAAAATTAGGTTTCCCGTTTCCTTTAGGTAGCCCTTCTCTGCTGAGACTGAGTTGCCTTGGATGGCGACACGGAAGCCGCGTTTTTTCAGAACAGTTTGAGCATCCTCCAGAGAAATCTTCTTGCTGCCAATTTGGTGCACTGGCATGCGTGTCAGAAGCTCAGGTGTCTTGACTGGCTTCGCTCGAAGCGCATTCAGGTGGACTTTAGTTCTTGGCAAAACACAGCCAACCAGTGAAACGAACAACAAGATATAGATGGCCGAGAACCAAACCGAAGTGTAAACATCAAACAGCTGCAAAGAATCGAGAACTTGAGCCAACTCCGGCTGCTGACTGAAATACAGCCGCACACCGTTTGGATCCGCGCTTCGCTGAGGATAAACCGAACCGGGTACAGCCGCTAACGCTAGAAGCAGAAGGAGAAAGAGCGCCGTCCGCATGGACGTGAGCTGGCGCCAAAACCAACGCACCCAGAAAAGCGGATCAAAGCGGGAGGGTGAATCCACTGTTAATCACCCCCAACCAATTAGTGAACTGTAGCCACAAACCGCTGGCTATCAAACCACCAAGCACGATCAAAACAACACCGCCAAAGATGTTGATTGCGCGAACATGCTTTTTCACAAATTCAACTGAACGAACAGCAAAACCAAATCCGGCTGCAATCAAAAGAAACGGGATACCTATTCCAAGCGAATAAAAGCTCGCTAAAACCGCTCCTCTTACAGGGTCTCCGCTATCGCTTGCCAAGACCAAGACAGCAGAAAGAGTTGGGCCAATGCATGGAGTCCAGCCAAGAGCGAAAACAACTCCCAACAGCGGAGCCCCAGCGATTCCAATTTTTGGAGATGGAAGCTTGATTGTCTTTTGTAAGAAGCCAACTGAGCCAAGCATCGCAAATCCAAACAGAATCACCAGTAGACCAAGCACCAGTTGCACTAGCGGTTCACGAACCCAGAAAACTAAACCAGCAGAACCGGCCAAGACGCCAAGAGTCACAAAGACCGCACTGAAGCCCAGCACGAATAAAGCAGTGCCCAAAACCACTTTTGACTTCACATTGGCTGAGACAAAACCCAAGTAGCCAGGCACCAATGGCAACACGCAAGGAGAGACAAAGGTAATGATTCCTGCCAGAAGAGCAATAGGAATCGCCACAAACATGGAGCCAGATAGAACTACTTCGCCGGGATTCATTCGTCAATCACCGTCTGAATCAGTTCGCGAAGAATTGACTTATCGATGCGGCCAAGAATGCGTGAGGCTATCTTTCCATCCGGAGTAATTACGAGAGTGGTTGGAACGGCTTGTGGGCTAACGACTCCGGTGAAAGCCAGAGAGACAGAGCCGGTTTGTGCATCAATAATGGATGGAAACGTAATTCCAAAGTTTCTGTCAAAAGCTAAAGCTGTTGCAGCAGTGTCTCGAACATTGACTCCGACAAATTGAACATTCTGATCCGCAAACTCTTCACTTAGCGCTGCAAGGTCAGGAGCTTCAGCGCGACATGGCGCACACGCCGCATACCACCAGTTCATCACGACCACAAAACCTTCAAGCGAATCAGAACTTAGCTGAGCACCACTTTCAGTGATTCCCGACCAAGGCTGAACACTTGCTCTTTGAGCAATACCAAACTCGGTAACTGTCCCGTCACCAGCAATGTAGTTTTTGTTGTCACCAGCCCTGAACTGTTCTGCCAATGGATCACTCGCGCAACCAGTCAAAAGCAGTGAAACAATCACCAGTCCAATTACCTTCTTCAACTTTGCCCCTGCGCAATCTTCATACCGGGTTCTAGATAATCAACTGCAACTAATTTCCCTTCATTCACCTCGAAAGAAGTTATGGAGGAAAGACTGCAGCGACGATTTCTTGGATTGTGTGGAAGGCGCAGACCACTCGCTGAAAGATAGGTCATCCAAATTGGTAGCTGATGTGAAACAAAAACAACATCTGCTCCCCCTGCTACTTCCCACGCAGAAAGTGCAGCATCGGTCATTCGCTGCGCAATTTCTTCGTATGGTTCTCCCCAACTCGGCTGCAGGGGATTGAAAAGATGAACAGCGAGCGCCGGTTTAGAAAGAATTCCTTTGGCTCCCATTGGATATCCGCGCAGCTTGTTCCAAGGTTCAATGATTCGCTCTTCTATTTGCGGAGTGAGTTTGAATTGATCGGCTATCGGAGCCGCAGACTGCCTTGTTCTCTCAAGGGGTGAAACAAAGAGGTTTCCGATTGGTCGGTTTAGGCTCGCTAGCTCATCGGCTGCTGCCCTGGCCATGCTGTGTCCACGATCGCTAAGGGGAAAGCCCTCTAATCTCTCGTAAAGCAGGCCTTTGGGGTTAAATACCTCACCGTGACGAACGAAGTGAAGTCGGGCTGGCATAAGTGAAGTTTACCTTCGCTAAACTTTCCTAATCACCGCTATCAGCTCACTCTCAGAGGAAATTAGATGCTCAATCGCTCACCGATAGGCAAACTCGCCGCTTCCCAGGATGGGCCAGTGACAATTGCTGGCTGGGTTGAGACTCTAAGAGACCAAAAGCGTATTCAATTCGTCATTATTCGAGATGAATCTGGCTCAGTGCAGGTCACATACCCAAGACCAGCCGATGAAGACGCTTTAGCCGATGATGTTTCATCGCTGAGCCATGGCAGCTTTGTAATCATCCAGGGAAACCTAAAGCACGATGAGCGCGTAAAGCTCGGCGGCATCGAGATCCTTTTGACGTCAATGGAAATTGTTTCCAGGTCGCTGCCTGACAGCCCGATTGCGGAGGACACCTCGATTGATAAGCGCCTGGACTGGCGCTTCTTGGATTTGCGCAGACCAGAGCTGAACCTGATGATGAGAGTTCAAACCACAATCGAGCAAGCTTGGCGCGAGCATTGGCTGGCTAATGATTTTGTTGAAATTCACTCTCCGAAGTTGATGGCATCTCCTTCTGAGTCTCATGCGGAGCTATTCAAGCTCGAATACTTCGAAACCCATGCGTATCTTGCTCAGTCACCTCAGTTCTATAAGCAAATGGCAATGAGTGCCGGACTTGGCAAAGTATTTGAAATTGGCCCAGTGTTTAGAGCAGACCCATCATTCACCTCTCGTCACGCAACCGAATTCATCTCGGTTGATATGGAGATGAGCTGGATTGAATCACATGAAGATGTGATGAGCTTCCAAGAGCAGCTGATGGTGAAAGCAATCACTGCTGTTAAGGAAAAGCATGGCGAGGAAATCAAGGCTCTTTATGGAATTGACATCCAAGTTCCAAGCACCCCTTTCCCAAGAATTCCTCTAGCAGAAGCGCACGCAATCGTTGAGGCGCGTGGTTATAAAGTTCCAAGAACTGATGGGGACATGGATCCTGAGGGAGAAAGAAAGATTGCGCAGTATGCCAAGGAAGAGCTTGGGCATGACTTTGTTTTTCTAACTGACTACCCAAAACACATTCGTCCGTTTTATCACATGCGCAAAGCTGACAATCCGAACCTAACCAACAGCTATGACTTGATCTGGAAGGGTACTGAGATCACCACTGGCGCTCAGCGAGAGCACCGAGTTGAAGTCCTAGAAGCGCAAGCAAAGGACAAGGGATTAGACCCGGAAGGATTGTCTTTCTACATTGACTTCTTCCGCTATGGCGCTCCACCACATGGTGGATTTGGCATGGGCCTAACACGTGTAGTGATGCTGCTACTAGATCTTCCAAACATCCGCGAAGCAAGCTTCTTGTTCCGCGGACCGAACAGGCTGCAGCCTTAGTTCGAGTTCTGAATTTCTAAGAACTGATCTACCCCAATAGTCACCAACACCCAAGCAATAAGAACTGACCAAAGGATCATTCCAGCTGTTACCAGTGAAGCTGCCTTGAATGGCTTTACGCCAGCTGCAACAGAGATAGCCGCCGCAAACTGAGTTCCAATAATGATTGGACCCAACACCGCCATGCCGTAGATCCCATACTTATCAAAAGCAGCCTGAGCTTTTGCAAATCTCTTGGACTCTCCGACTTTCCCTTTAGCCTCTCGACGACGAAGAAGCCACTGTCTGATTTGCGAACCGGCGTAAGCAAATAGAAAGATGGTGAGCCCATTGCCCAATACCGCAGCAATTACAGTCAAAATTGGGTCGAGGCCAAAGATGATTCCAGATGGAATCACAGCGATTGCTTCAAACCAAGGAATTGCCCCTGCAATAAAGATTCCAAGCAGACCTAGCTGTTCGTAGTTCATTGCTTCCTTTCAAAGAGTTTTGAGAAACCGCTCAGTAGAGATTCCATTGGTCCTTTGTTTCTGAATTTGAGATAGCCCATAGAAACTGCAGCCAGCAGCAGCCAAGTAAGTGCAGCAATCAATGTCACTTCAGCAACTCCTAGTTTTGCGAATAGCCCAAAGCCCCACGCAGAGAACAGCGTGGAGAAAACAACTGATTGGCTGAGGTAGACAGTCAATGACATGCGCCCCGCGGAAGCCAGCAGTCCTAACTTCAACTTCTCACTGATCCTCCAAAGCAAAACAACATACGCAGCAGACAGCAATGGAGCCGAAAGGAAATTCAGCGAAAGTGAAACTAGGTAGAGACCTATGCTGTCCGCTCCGGTCGAGTTGACCACAAACAAGTAAGCCGACAGCAACTGAACTGGTAATCCAACGGTCAACCCCAAGACAAGCAACTTCTTCATTAGGGCTGCATTTGGTGTAACCAAACCGTTTTTACGCGCAACTAGAACACCAACTAGGAAGGCTGCAAAAACGAGAGGTCCTTGTAGGAGAAAGCCATTCGGTGCGGCAAACAACCAAAGCTCTAGGCGTGGTCCAACTGTCTCTAAGAAAGTTCCAGATTGCAAAGCTGAATCTAGTTTTGACTTGAATGTCTCATCAGGCAACGACTTCCCCTGAGCGCTTAGAGCCATTTCACCCACGTAAGTAAGAAGTGAAAGAGCTGCGAACAGAACAGAAATAGCGATGTAGATGCCCTTTGCCCATCCCCTGATTGCCTTTTCTGACCTGAAATAGAGCGCGGTAAGAATCAATCCAAAAAGACCATACACAAAGAGAATGTCGCCGTGGAAGAGGAATGTGAAGTGAATCACTCCCAAGATCACCAGGCCAATTGACCTTGCCACCCATCGGGGCCTATTCGACTTGTCATCTTTCAAGACGTAGTGAGCGGAGTAACCAAAGAGAAATGAAAACAGCAGATAAAACTTCGCCTGGAATAGAGCCATGACTGCAAACGCCGCAACAGCATTAGAAGGCTGAGTTAGATCAGCGCCTTCTGCTGCATTGATTGTGTCCAGAGAAAGGTAAGGAATGTTGACCAGCGCGATGCCAAACAGCGCGAAGCCGCGCAGCACATCTGGAAAAGAGTCTCTCTTGGTCATTAGTTATCTCCCTTTGCTTTCTTGCTCTTCAAATCGACTGAGAGTAAAGCCATCGAAGGCAGCATGGCTAAATACCCCATTAGAAACCAGAAGAATGCCTGGGTCTGAGGCCACGTAAATGACACGGCGTAGTTGAAGCCATCTGAACTCACATCAGAGTCAACGAGAATTGTGTAAACAAGCAGTGCGATTGCAACGCCAAAAGCAAATGCTGCTAACCAACGGTATGCAATCACATAGCTCTCGTTGCGCTTTTTCAAAAGCATCTCATCAAGGGCTTCTTGCGGAGCATCCGCAACTAGCCTGACGGACTGCCTCAGCAAGAACCAGAAGACAAAGACAAAGAGAATGTGGACAAGCGTGTAAATGGTCCACTGATTGTCTGACAAGTTGAAGACCAGTGCACTGCTTCCAATTAGGAAAACGTTGGATGCAACTAAAAGAAAGCGCTTGGCCCCTGGAGTTCGCAGCCCATCCCAGCGAGAGTCGTTCAAGCTTTTCTCTACGTCTTTTACAGAAGCTGCGGCCCAGCCTGCATCTGGTGAGCCCTTCGGCGCCATGCTGAACTGTGCCCAGTACTCAGAGCTTAGATTTCTAGCTTTGAGATACAACAGGAGGATCGGAGCCTCAATCAATACCAACGTAATAAGGGTGAAGAAAAACCAGTTCAATTCAAAAGTAAATAAGGTGAAGACGGGATCCGATTGCCAGAATAAGACGGCAGAAATTCCAAATGGGAAACCTGACACCAAGACGTCCCACCACGCCATTGCGCGAACGTTGTTGCCAACAAATGTTGGATAGAACCAGAGATAGGCAACGGCCAGTGTCACCAAGATATACAAAACAACTAGTAGTTCATTCATTAGCTTTCCCCTTCAAGCCAGAAGATCTCCTCGACACTGGCCCCTAAAACATCTGCGATTTGTAGAGCCAAAACCAAAGATGGCGAATACTCACCGCGTTCGATGTAACCGATTGTTTGATAGTGAACGCCGACCTGGTCAGCAAGTTCCTGCCGACTCAGGCCAGCCTGGGTGCGAAAATCTTCGACCCGGTTGGCCACCCGGTCTTCGTCAGTTTTTGGTTTACGACCCATGGTTGTAGTATAAATGCTATGTAGCAATAATGCAACAACCAAAAATGAGGATTTTTAGAGATTCTCCATTTGGGCTAGCACTCGGTCAACGTCGATTCTGAAAAAGCTGACTTGCTTACCATTCAACAAAAGGACTGGGACCTCTTCGGAGTATTTGTCTCTGAGCTCTTGATCGGAATCAACATCTATAACTTCAACAACATATGGCTTATCTGGATGAAGTGCAGAAAAGCGGGCCACCAATCGGGCTAAATCATTACTTGCCTCTTCGCAGAGATGGCAGCCCTGCCGGGTAATGAGCGTTAATTCTGCGCTATGGGCCATGTAGCAAGATTAGGCGATTTCCTAAGCCAATAGACTAAGCCGGTGCCAGAGACCAACTCAAACCAGAAGATTGCAGCGTTCTTCGATGTCGATAACACGCTCGTGCGCGGTTCGATCTCAATTCTGTTTGGGAAAGTTGCCTTCGCAGGTGGCAGCATAAAGCGCCGAGACATTTGGCACTTTATGTGGGAGCACCTGCGCTTTATTAGGCGCGGCGAAAAGAATTCCAAGATGGCCAATATCAAAGACAAGGCGCTCTCCCTAACAAAGGGGCACTCCGTCGAGGAACTACGCGGCTTGATTGATGAGGTCTACAAAAACGAAATCAAGCCAAGGCTGTGGCCCAGAAGTGTGGAACTTGTGAAGTTTCACTTAGATCAGGGCCATGAGGTGTGGTTGGTTTCAGCAGCACCAGTTGAACTAGTGGAAGCAATCTCAAACGATCTTGGCGCAAATGGTGCACTGGGAACGCTCGTTGGCCATAAAGACGGAGTACTCACTGGTGAGTTGGTGGGAGACCCGCTGCATGGAAAAACCAAGTTTCGCGCTGTTGAAAAACTTGCCAAGGAACGTGGAATCAACTTAGACGAGTCTTATGGCTATTCGGACTCAACCAATGACCTCCCCCTTCTAACGGGAGTAGGGCACCCAGTAGCTGTGAATCCTGACCCGCAACTAAGAAAGTATGCGGCGGCGGCTGGCTGGGAGATTTTGCGTCAGCACCGCAGAGAAATCCCGAAAAAGTAAAAACCCGTCTCTAGGACGGGTTCTGACTACTTCTTGTTTCGACGCTGGTGTCGAGTCTTTCGAAGAAGTTTGCGGTGCTTCTTCTTTGACATGCGCTTGCGGCGCTTCTTAATGATTGAACCCACAAAAACCTCTCAAAGCATTTCGCCCAACTGGGCAACTCGGAAAAGTCTAGTGCTAAGGGACTTTTGCCTCAACCCAGCAAATTGACGGGAAATTGGCCTTGAGCCGCTGTTACCTAGACTTATTGACCTTGCTCTTTACGTCCTTGGCAACCTTCTTGGTCTCTGTCTTGACTGTCTTTGCAACTTTGTTTGCCTCAGTCTTGACTGTCTTTGCAAGCTTGTTTGCCTCAACAGTTACATCCTTAACGACTTCATCCAAAGTCTGCCTAGCAATCTTCTCGAATTCCTTAGCGCTCTTCTCAGTCTCAACCTTTGCTTCGGCAAGCCTTCTGCCGAGCTGGCGTCCAAGATCCTTTGGATCAATGTTCAAATCGAGTTCCTTAATTTTTGCCTGTGCTTGATCGGTTAGCCAGCTAGCTCTCTCGGTAATCCAGGTACCAAGTTTTGCTCCTGCATCCCCAAGAACACCTGCAAGATCTTCTTCGGATTCAGCGTCAAAGCCCAAGGATAGGAAATTGATAACCCAGTCCTCAACCTCTTCTAGTGGCTCGGGGGTGACTGAATAGAAACGCTTTTGGCCATCTTCGCGGGCGGCAACTAACTTTGCATCGCGCAAAATCTTTAGGTGCTTAGACACTGCTGGCTGACCCAGCTTCGTCTTCTTAACTAAATCGTTTACTTGCAGCTCTCCACCAGCGGCTTGCGCTGCTAGGAGGGCTTCTAAAATTTGACGCCTGGTCGGGTCTGCAATTACTTCAAAGATGTCTGCCATGTGATTAGCCTAACCCTAAGAAGAGGCAATTTCACGGGCTCTTTTTACAGCAGCCTCCAAGGCTGATGTGAAAAGCGTGGCAAGCTCAGCTTCCTCCAAGGTTGCAATGATTCTCTCGGTTGTCCCGCCTGGTGATGTGACATTTTTTCTGATTACAGCAGGGTCATCGCCAGTATTTGCAAGCAGTTCTGCGGAACCAATCAAGGTCTCCCTGACTAAAGTTGCAGCCTGTTCAGCGGTAAATCCTTGAGCGAGGGCTACTGTCTCCCACTGCTCAACGAAATACATCAGCCAAGCAGGGCCCGAACCAGAAATGGCGCTGAGTGCATTGATTTGATCTTCGGCTACCTCAACAACCGAACCAACAGTTTTGAAAAGATTGGTGGCTGCGTCGATTGCATCTGGGGAGGCAGTGGTTGCACCAGCTAGACCAGTGACTCCCTTACCTATCAGTGCGGGAGTATTGGGCATGGTTCTAATCAAGTTCTTTTGCCCGGGCAAAGCATCTGCCATTCTCTTAAGCTCAATTCCAGCTGCCATAGAGATGACTACCGCTTCTTTGTTGATCTCTTCACGTATTTCAGTGAGAACCTGGACGATTTGATTGGGCTTTACACCTAAAACAATTATTTGCGCATCAGCAGCAAGGAGTTGATTGGCGTCAGGTGATGTTTCAGTTGAGAGTGCGCTGATGCCAAGCTCTCTCAATCGAACAGCGCTGGCTTCAGATTTAGTTGTGGCAGACACAAGTTTCTTTTCATATCCGCTGGTAAGCAGGCCGTGCAGAACTGCAGACCCCATTGAGCCGGTTCCAATGAAACAAATTCTTAGCTTCTCCACGTATGAATCCTAGATTGGAAGTAGTGGTGCAATTAGTGGATAGCCAAGAAACACAGCCGTGTTCATGGTGGTGTGGGCAATTATTAGAGGTGCAACCCTCTTCACTCGGAAGAATAGGTAGGCAAAAACCAAGCCCATCACGAAATTACCGATGAAAGCCGAAAAGCCTTGATAGAGGTGATAGCTCGCCCTGAAAAGACTTGAGAGCACAACCACCGCGAGAACTGTGATTTCTGGGCGCATCAGCTGCAGCTTTTTTGCAAAGAACGCGACAGCAATGATTTCCTCCTGCAACCCCGCTCGCAAAGCCGAGAGGAAAAGAATCAGCGGTGTCCACCAATAGTTCTCAAGCGTGCTCGGAATAATCTTTGCGGTGAGACCAACTTGAACAGCCCAAACATAGAAAGCAATGCCTGGAATACCAATCAGAATCGGAAGACCAAGCCCCCAAGCAAAATCTTTGGCTTTTGGTATAGCGCCAATTGAGATTCGATCCAGCGAAAGAAAATACAAAGCCAACAGCACTGGCACCAAGCTCAGGGTAAGTCCTGCTAATTGGGAGACGAAATCTAGCCATTCAACTTCGGCCATTGGTCGATTGATTGTGGCGGTTGAGCCGGCAAGACCCTCTTCGCTAGTTAGCTTTCTAAGCAGGCTCAGTAGTGAATAAATGGCACTGGCGCCAAGTGAAACCATAAGGACAAGCCAGAACTCTTGAGAGTGCTTTCTCAGGTTTCCTCCTCGACTTGTTCGATGAGTTTATTTGAGAAGAGGGTTAATTCAAAACAAAGCGTTTTTCTTCGGACAATACTCCGCCGACCTCAACGCGAATTTTGTACGTTGCGCCGTCTGACGGAACTGCATCATTGCCCTCGAGCCCACAGCCGTTGGCAGAAGAGTATGAGCGCTCCCACTCACTTGCAATTGCTTCCAGAGTCTCACCTGACTTCAAAACCACCATGCTGTCTTGCAAGCCTTCTCGGTTGCAATCCTTAGATGACCAGAAGGTCTGATCGCCCGAAGAGATGGTGAAGAAGGTTACCCTGGGTCCAACATTGAAACCGCAATCAACTGTTCCTCGATTGGTGATCTGATACCAAAGTGCTGGAAGAGTGCCAACTTCAAAGTTGTTGAGGGTTTCACGATTTTGTGAACCATCCTCGTTGGTGGCGTTTATTCTGCCAACCATGACTTCAACTGCAACTACGCCTGGTGCGCAGTCTTCGACGCTTGAAATGTCCATGGAAGCATCGCCAGTATCGATTACATCCGAGGCTGATTGACCACTAAATAATTGTGAGACGCCCCAGAAAATGCTGATTACTAGCGCGAGTGCAATGACTGCAAGGGCTCGTCTACGACGGAAAATCTGTTGCTCTGTAGGCACACAGTTAATCTAGCTAGAGCTTTTTCAACATCCTGGTGTTACCCAGCGTGTTCTGCTTAACTCTGGCCAAATCGAGGAATTCCGCTACACCTTCGTCGTTAGATCGGACCAGCTCAGCATAAGTAGCTGCATCTACCGGAACATCGGAGATTTCCTGAAAACCATGGGAAGAGAAGAACTTGGTCTCAAAAGTTAGACAAAAGACTCTGTGAATCCCAAGCGTTCTAGCTCGCTGAAGTAGCTCCCCCAGAATTGCAGCACCAACACCGCGACCTTGTGCGGCAGATGAGACAGCGAGAGTTCTTACTTCAGCTAAGTCTTCCCAAATCACATGCAGTGCTCCGAAACCAACCACTTCACCATCCATTTCAGCGACTACAAATTCCTGGATAGATTCGTACAGTTCAACCAGTTCTTTTCCAAGCAAAACGCGTTGTTCAACTAGTGGATTAGCGATTTGCCTGATTTTGGCAACATCTGTTGTGTTGGCTGGACGAACGGAAAGCATCCGCTAATTATTGCCTCAGTTGCGCTTGATTGCTACCAGTACTTCGTTCCGGCGCAGAACAGGAGGTGTCCATGGGCCGTTATATCTTGCGTAGTGAATCTCTCCCACTGCCGAATAGCCGGCAGCCTCCAGCTCTTTTAAAAGTGCCTGCGCTTTGCTCTCAAACAAGCGATCAGTGGCGGCTCCGGAGAAGCGTTTGGCTGCCATCAAACCACCGGAGATTCTCTCGATGCTCATTCCTGATCTTGTTGGCTTTGGAGCATTCACCATGTCATGGGGCATAACGAACGAAACATCGAAGCCATTCGAGCTCTTCTTCTGAAGCACCGGCGCAGTCATTGCAATCTGCTGTCCCGCTTCGTTTTCGCCACCGATGTAACCAGCGAGATAACCAAATGCGCTGTAGCTGGCAGTTCCCATGCTTCCTTGCATTTGCTTGGTAACAAGGGTGTGAGCTTCATAGTCTCGGACCTCGAATCCTTTCTGGGATTCGACTACCTTGTAGCGCTGAATTTCAGCCAAGGTTTAGCTAACCACCTCTGGTTCGCGACTCTTTGCCTCGAAAACAAACTTTCCATCAACAAAATCAACCTTGATGTCTTGCGCGCTCTGGATTGTTCCAGTCAAGATGCGCTCAGAAATCTCATCTTCAATTTCGCGCTGGACGGTGCGGCGCAATGGTCGTGCTCCAAGTGAAGGTTCGTAACCAAGTTCAATCAACCGGTCCTTAGCCGAAGTCGTGAGCACAAGCTTCAAATCGCGCTCATCTAGACGAAGCTGCAGGCGCTTGATGAACAGATCAACAATCTGCATTAGCTCCTCGCGTGTGAGCTGTGGGAAGACAATTGTTTCATCAACACGGTTTAGGAATTCAGGCTTGAAGTTCTTCTTCAACTCTTCATTCACACGAGACTTCATCTGGTCATAGTCGTTCTGGCTGTCGCCTTCCAGGCTAAACCCGAGTGCACCACGAGAAATCTCACGGGTACCGAGGTTGGTGGTCATGATGATGATCGTGTTCTTGAAGTCCACGACTCTGCCCTGACCATCGGTTAAACGTCCCTCTTCCAGAATCTGAAGCAGAGAGTTAAAGATGTCTGGGTGAGCTTTTTCAATCTCGTCGAAGAGCACTACCGAGAAAGGCTTGCGACGAACTTTCTCCGTTAACTGACCACCCTCGTCATAACCGACGAATCCTGGAGGGGCACCGAACAATCTAGAAACGGTGTGCTTCTCGCTGTATTCGCTCATGTCTAGTGAGATCAAAGCATCCTCATCATCAAACAAGAACTCTGCGAGTGCCTTTGCAAGCTCAGTCTTACCAACTCCAGTAGGACCAGCAAAGATGAATGACCCGGATGGGCGCTTTGGATCTTTCAATCCCGCGCGCTGACGGCGAATTGACTTTGACAGAGCAGCGATTGCAGCCTCTTGACCAATTACGCGCTTGTGAAGCTCTTGCTCCATGAAGACCAGCTTCGCGCCTTCTTCTTCGCTTAGCTTGAACACTGGAATACCAGTTGCCTGAGCAAGCACTTCTGCAATTAAGCCTTCATCGACGATGCCGGTTTCTTTTACGTTGCCCTCACGGAACTGCTTCTCTAACTTGATCTTCTCTGCAGTCAGCTTCTTCTCTTCATCGCGCTTAGATGCAGCAAGTTCGAAGTCCTGATCGGCAATTGCCTGCTCCTTGGCCGCCTTAACGGCAGCCACCTTGTCTTCCATTTCCTTCAGTTCTGGTGGTGAAGAAAGGAAGCTAAGGCGCATTCTTGCTCCGGCTTCATCAATTAGGTCAATTGCCTTGTCTGGCAAGAAGCGGTCGGTTACATAGCGATCGCTCATTGAAACAGCAGCGACAATTGCACCATCAGTAATCGATACCTTGTGGTGAGCCTCGTAGCGGTCTCGGAGACCTTTCAAGATGTTGATGGCCATGGCAGGGGTTGGCTCAGAAACTTGCACTGACTGGAAACGGCGAACAAGCGCAGCGTCTTTCTCAAAGTGCTTTCTGTATTCGTCCAGAGTTGTAGCACCAATTGTTTGCAGTTCTCCTCGAGCAAGCATTGGCTTGAGAATGGAAGCTGCATCAATCGCACCCTCGGCGGCACCGGCACCCACCAGTGTGTGGATCTCATCAATAAAGGTAATGATGTCGCCACGCGTGCGAATTTCTTTGGTTACTTTCTTTAGTCGCTCTTCAAAATCACCGCGGTAACGAGATCCCGCAATCAAGCTGCCCATGTCTAGTGTGTAGAGCTGCTTTCCGCGAAGAGTTTCTGGAACATTGCCAGAAACAATTGCCTGTGCAAGTCCTTCCACCACTGCAGTCTTACCAACGCCCGGCTCACCAATCAAAATCGGATTGTTCTTGGTGCGACGAGAAAGGATTTGCATGACGCGCTCAATTTCTCTCTCGCGTCCAACGACTGGGTCAAGTTTTCCTTCGGCCGCTGCTTGAGTTAGGTTGCGGCCATACTGATCAAGAACTTGTGAGCCCTTTGGCTGAGGATTTACCTCACCACCAACAGAGACTGTTTCTTTACCCTGGTAACCAGACAACAGCTGAATCACTTGTTGACGAACTTTGTTGGTGTCTGCACCAAGCTTTGTTAGAACCTGTGCTGCAACTCCTTCGCCTTCGCGGATAAGCCCCAGTAGAAGGTGTTCAGTTCCGATGTAGCTGTGTCCAAGTTGAAGTGCTTCACGCAGAGATAGTTCTAGAACTTTCTTAGCTCTAGGAGTAAAAGGAATGTGTCCGCTGGGTGCTTGCTGACCTTGGCCAATAATGTCCTGCACCTGCTCGCGAACCTGTTCGAGATTAATTCCAAGCGCTTCAAGAGCCTTGGCTGCTACACCTTCGCCTTCGTGAATTAGACCAAGCAAGATGTGCTCGGTTCCGATGTAGTTGTGATTTAGTAGCTTCGCTTCTTCTTGAGCAAGCACGACTACTCTGCGGGCCTTGTCGGTAAATTTTTCGAACAAGTTGGCACCTCCCAAACCTCTTAGGAAGATGCTAAATCTAGCTAGGGCTGGAAACTAGGGCTGTTCGCCCAAGGCGTTAGTGCGCTTTGCCCGCTCTTCAGCCTCAATCTGGGCATATGTGTCGCGTTCCTTCTGGTCTGCTCGCAAGATTGAGCGAAGCATGACCCAGAACAAAACCCCCACCAGGGCTGGTGGAATCAGCGAGATTAGGGCGTCTACGAGAAGATTTCCAGTCATGTAACTACTTAACCAATGGGAACAAAATAGTTTCCCGAATACCAAGACCAGTCAAGGACATTAGAAGTCGGTCGATTCCCATGCCCATGCCGCCGCTTGGCGGCATACCGAACTCAAGCGCCTTCAAGAACTCTTCGTCTAAACGCATAGCTTCTGGATCGCCCTTGGCGGCTAGTTCTGCCTGCTTTGTGAAGCGCTCGCGCTGAACTACTGGATCAACCAACTCTGAGTAGCCAGTTGCTTGCTCAAAGCCCTTCACATAGAGGTCCCACTTCTCTACTACACCTCTAACACTTCTGTGGTCACGCGTGAGCGGCGAGGTATCAACTGGGAAATCCATAACAAAAGTTGGTTTTGAAAGTGTTGGCTTTACAAAGTGCTCCCACAGCTCTTCGACGTACTTTCCGTGCAGCGGGTGATCAATTTCAATCTCAACTTTGTCGGCAATCTTCTTCAAAGTAGCAATAGGAGTTTCCGAGGTAATCTCTTCACCTACAGCCGCTGAGAGCGAACCGAATAGGGAAATTCGTTCCCACTGACCGCCAAGATCATTGACTTCACCATCTTCAATTGCGACCTGGTGAGTGCCAAAAACGTCCATCGCTGCATTTTGAATCAGCTGTTGTGTAAGAGCCATCATTGAGTTGTAATCGCCATAGGCTTCGTAAGCTTCCAGCATTGCAAACTCCGGAGAGTGAGTTCGATCAGCACCTTCATTGCGGAAGTTGCGATTGATTTCAAACACTCGCTCTAAGCCACCAACTACTGCACGCTTTAGGAAAAGCTCGGGTGCGATGCGCAAATAGAGCTCGGTGTCAAAAGCATTGGAGTGAGTCTTGAATGGTCTAGCTGATGCGCCACCGTGCATAACCTGCAGCATTGGAGTTTCAATTTCAGTGAATGCTTGATTTGCAAAGGTGCTACGAAGAGACTGCATCACCTCTGAGCGAATCTTCACGACCTCACGAGCGCGATCACGAACAATCAAATCTATGTAGCGGTGTCGAACTCGAAATTCTTCTTCCAGCTCGTTGTGAAGGTTAGGCATCGGACGCAGTGTCTTGGCTGCCATCTTCCATTCGCTAGCAAGTACTGATAGTTCTCCACGCTTACTGGTGATGATTTCTCCGGCTACAAACACGTGATCGCCAAGGTCAACCAGTTCTTTCCAAAGCTCTAATTGCTCTTCGCCAACCTTGTCTAGTGAAAGCATCGCTTGAATTCTCTCGCCAGTGCCAGATTGCAAAGTGGCAAAGCAAAGCTTGCCAGTGTTTCGCAAGAACATGATCCTGCCGGCCAGTGCTACTTGATCACCGGTGGCGATATCAGCTTCGAGGTTTGGGTAGTGAGCCTTCACGGCTTCAATAGTGTGAGTGATTGGAAGTGCGACAGGGTAAGCGTCAGCTAACTCGTTTAGCTTTTCGCGTTTTGCCATGCGGAAGGCAATTTGTTCCGGTAGCTCGGATTCGTAATCTTCGCTCACGCTATCCGCCAATCAGTAGGTTGTCGATCAGTCTTACATCCCCCACCCAAGCGGCAATTATCAATAAACCACCGCCAGCAGGAAGCTGGTCGACTAACTCAAAGCTTTGTGGATCCACAAGCTCCAGGTACTCAAGTGTAGCCTCGCTCGACAGTTGCGCCTTGGCAGCTGCGAGGATCTGCTCACGCTTTTTCCCAGCTTTGCTTCCTGCTAGCAAGGCCTGATAAAGGGTGCGAGCAGTTCTTAGCTCTGCGTCACTAAGTCGAGAATTGCGCGAAGACAAAGCCAGCCCTTGTTCATCGCGAATGGTTGGACAGGCAATAACTTTCATTGGCTCTCGCCTACCTGCTGTTATCTGCTCGCTGACCATTTGCTTAACCAGAGCCAGTTGCTGAGCATCTTTCTCGCCAAAGTAAGCGTGGTCGGGACTAACCAAATCAAATAGTCGACTCACAACCTTCAGCATTCCGCCAAAGTGACCAGGGCGATACTCACCTTCAAACTTCTGCGCTATCGCCCCCGCCACGGGTTCCGCTAGTTCTAAGTCGGCCGGAAAAACCTCGTGACCACTTGGTGAAAACAAAACATCAACGTTGGCATCAGTTAGCAATCGTGCATCAACGCCGATAGTTCGAGGATAAGAATCAAAATCACTTTTTTCACCAAACTGCAAAGGATTCACAAAAATAGAAACAACGGTGAAGTCTTTGTTTGCCCGGGCAAGCCGAACTAGCGAAAGGTGACCTTCGTGCAAGGCACCCATCGTTGGAATAAAGCCGATTGTCTTTCCCTCAGCCCGCGCTTTACTAACTGCCTCGGCTAGTTCTTGTGCTGTGTGACAAAGAATCACTGAGCATCTCGCGGATCTATTTGCTGAATTGGAGTAGCTAACGCATCATCAACTGCGCTTCTAACAACTGGACCAATCAGTTTGGCAGGATGAGAAACTTCAGATTCAGCCAAGATGCCCATTGCCTGCTGAACAACTAAAGATGAAAAGTCTCTCGCAACTTCAAACGCTTCTGCATAAGCAGCTCTTTGATACTCCGTTAGTTCAAATGGTTCAGCGCCAATTTCGATAACGAGAGCCTGAGCAATTGCGCGGTAGGTGTCAGGGGTTGAAACAACAAATGTTGCGCCCTTCATAACGCTTATATCCATCGAAGTGCCAGTGAAGTGCATCAGTGGATGCATTGCGATTGGGATTGCTCCCTGTTGAGCCGCATCTGCTAGAACGCCATAGCCGCGGTGTGGTGAGAGGTGTAAAACAATTTTTCTTGGACCAAACAATTGCATATCGGCAAGGCCTGCAACTGTAATTTCAATGTCAGCTGGTGGTATGGCAAGAATGATTAGCTCAGCGGCTTCAACAACCGCTGCCATTGGTGCAATAGGAACATCCGGTAGCAGCGCCTCAACGCGATCAATTGCAGTCGGAGTTTCAACGTAAACGCCTACTAGTTCATGTCCGGCATTTGCCCAGGCTTTTGCAAGTGCAGGTCCAGCAGGCTCGTTGCCAATAACGCCTATCTTCACTCCGCCCCCTCACCTGGGTCTTTCGGTGCTCGGCAGTTGAATTCCGCCAGCAGTCCGCCACCGAGCATAGCCGCGCTGCCCAGCAGACCAAGCAATGTTGGAAGCACTAGTGATGCTGGGGCGACGCTAAAACTAATCAACCATATCCACTGCCCTAAATGCCAGCCCGAGAATAGCGATCCAGTTAATGCCACTGCCCGTGCAATAACCAATACTCGGAGTGCATAAAAAGGATTGGGTCGAGTTGGCCGAGGACCTGCTTCAAACTTTTCAGTCTTCTTTCGGTAGCGGTAGATCGGATAGCTTGCCGCATAGATTCCAATAGCAATTACCGGAAGAACTGCCAGCAACGTATTTGGACTAACCAGAAAACTGTAACCAAAGCCCGCTGCCAGTTGCGAAGAGCTCAGCCCGGCAACCAAACCAATTGCTAGAAAAAGCCCGAGCTGGGTTGGAGGTAGAGACTTCATGCTTCTAACTCCATAACCAAATCGGAAATCTTTCCATACCCAATCAACTCGGCCATTGGATCTATCTCGAGCCAGGGCTTCAAGACAAAAAGCCGCTCATGCGATCTTGGGTGAGGGATAGTTAGAGCTTCATTAGCAAGCTGCAACTCACCAAACGAAATCAAATCAACATCAATTGTTCGATCTTGCCACTTGGTCTCTCGAATTCGACCAAGCTCTGTCTCAATCGCAGAAGTTCTAGAAAAAACTTCTTCAACAGTCAAATCAGTTTCAATGATTGCAATTGCATTTAGATAGCTGGGTTTTGTCGAATCTTCACCAGCTTCGGTCAGAGCAATTGTTTCGTGAAACGAGGAAACAGCTATGAAGTCAGTGGATGGAAAACTCTTGATTTGTTCTAGAGCAAGATTTAGGTTTTGCTCGCGCTGTCCGAGGTTGCTTCCTAGTGCGAGAACAGCTCTAGTTCTCACCACGTGCTCCAGAAATTGTTACGGAGATATCTCTCACCTCATGGCCAACTGGGGCCGAAGGTTTGTGAACCGTGATTGTCGCTCTTAGAACTCTTAGGTCCAGGGCAAGCACTGCCTTGTTTACTTCATTTGCCAATGTCTCGATCAAGTCAAACTTGTTGGTTGTTGCAACTCTCACAATCTCATCGGCAACGCTCGCATAAGAGACGGTTGAAGTAATTGTGTCTTCGGTGCCTGCTTCAACATCCAGATGAGCATCAATAAAGAAGTCTTGTCCTTGCTCCTTCTCGTGCTGGAGAACGCCGTGATAGGCAAAGACCTTCAGGCCATCAATCCGCACCTTATAAATCACTTGTTTTCTGCTTCCTTTAGCGCAGCTACCACGCTAATCGCATCTACTGTTGCCTGCACGTTATGGACTCTGACTCCCCACAGCTTTCGCTGCAGCAGCAGTGCAGTTAGGACAGCCGTAGCCACATCGCGTCTTGCATGATCAACCGATTGTGGGTTTTCTTTGTCCAGTGCGTGGGCGATAAATCTCTTGCGGGATGCTCCAACCAGCATTGGAAGATCAAGCTTCTTTAGCTCATCCAGTCTTGCTACCAAGTCCCAGTTTTGCTGCATGTCTTTGGCAAACCCCAAGCCTGGATCCACGATTATCCGATCACGAGAGATGCCGCTGGCAACCGCCATCGAAACCTGTTCAGCAAGTTCAGCTACTACTTCTCTTGCAACATCTGAGTACTGAGCACGCTCGTCCATCACATCTGAAAACCCGCGCCAGTGACCAAGAATGTAGAGACAGTTAGTGCTGGCAATAGATGAGAACATTGCCGGATCGGCAAGACCGCCCGAAACATCATTCACAATGTCAGCGCCCGCTTCAATTGCCTTTTTTGCAGTGTCGGAATTTAGTGTGTCAATAGAAACCAAAACTGATAACTCTTTTTTGATTGCGTTGATTACAGGTAGGACTCTTGCCTGTTCCTCCTGCATGGAAATTCTTCCGGCACCAGGCCTAGTTGATTCACCGCCAACATCCAAAATCTCAGCACCTTGAGAAACCAAGAGTTTTGCCTGCTCAAGTGCATTTTCAAGTGAGAGAAACTGCCCGCCGTCACTAAATGAATCTGGTGTGACATTAATCACACCCATTACTTTTGGTTTTTGCCAATTCATGCTGAAACCGAAAGAAGTGCCATCGCCTCCTGGCGCTGCGCAACATCGTTATAGGCGCCACGACTAGCCAAGGTAATTGTGTTTACCTCTGGTTGGCGAGCACCGCGTGATGCAACGCACTGATGCTTCGCCTCAATCACAACCAGCACTCCCTTTGGAGCCAAAGCTTTTTCAATTGCATCTGCAATTTGGTTGGTGAGGTTTTCTTGCAACTGTGGTCGAGCGGAAAGAATCTCTACCAAGTTAGCCAGTCTGCCAAGCCCAACAATTTGCTCGCCTGGTAGATAAGCGATGTGCGCTGCGCCAGTAAATGGCAACAGGTGGTGCTCACAAATAGAAACCAATTCGATGTCTTTTAACATCACAAGTTCTGTGTTCTGAGCTGGCATGGTTTGACTTAGCGCCGCATGCGGATCTTGATTGATGCCTCGAAAGAAACTGGCATATGCCTCCGCAACTTTTTGCGGAGTTTGGCTCAGCTCTGGCCTATCTGGATTCTCACCAATTGCAATCAGGAGCTCGCGGACCGCATCACGAATTCGGTCGGTCTGCATCCTTGCTCTTTCGCTTGTCGGTGACTTCCTTGCGCTTAGGAACAGCGATTGGACCACGCGCGGAAATTGATCGCTTAGAAGATGAGCGCCAAGTTGCGCGCTTTGGCAGCTTCTTTACTTTTTTGAAGATAACTGCGATCTGCTCGTGGTTCAGAGTTTCCTTCTCCAGAAGTTCTTTGGCCAATTGATCCAGCACACCGCGGTTGGTGCTTAGGGCTTTGTACGCTTCGTCCATTGCCTGATCCAAAATTGCACGAACCTCATTGTCAACAATCTGAGCCATCTCGTTTGACCAATCTCTGTTGGTGGCAAGTTCGCGTCCCAGGAATGGCTCAGTGCTGCCGCTGCCAAGAGAAATCGATCCGACCTTGGCGCTCATTCCATATTTGGTGACCATGGTTCTAGCAATCGAAGTTGCTTTTTCAAAGTCATTGGATGCACCAGTGGTTGGATCTTTGAAAACAATTTCTTCTGCAATACGGCCACCGAGTGCATAGGCAATCTGATCAAGCAGCTGATTACGGCTGACTGAGTAACGATCCTCCAATGGCATGACCATGGTGTAACCAAGTGCTCGTCCCCGAGGCAAGATGGTGATCTTGGTAACAGGATCTGAGTAGTTGGCTGCGCCAGCAACTAGAGCGTGCCCCGCTTCGTGATACGCGGTAACAAGACGCTCTTGATCCTTCATCACTGCGCTCTTGCGCTGTGGCCCACCAATCACGCGGTCAATCGCTTCGTCAATGGTTTCGTCATCAATCTTTTTCTTATCTAGTCGAGCTGCCAACAGGGCTGCTTCGTTTAGAACGTTGGCCAGATCCGCGCCAGTGAAACCCGGGGTGCGTCTTGCAACCAGAGCCAAATCAACTTTTTCAGCAAGTGGTTTGTTCTTGGAGTGAACGGCCAGAATCTGCTCGCGTCCTTTTAGATCAGGTGCACTAACGCCAACCTGTCGATCGAAACGACCAGGGCGCAAAAGCGCTGGATCTAGAACATCTGGACGGTTAGTGGCAGCAATCAAAATCACATTGGTGGAGGTATCAAAACCATCCATCTCAACCAGCAACTGATTCAGTGTTTGCTCTCGCTCATCGTTACCGCCACCAATACCGGTGCCGCGGTGGCGACCAACTGCATCGATTTCGTCAACAAAGATGATCGCTGGCGCTGATTGCTTGGCTTGCTCAAACAAATCTCTTACGCGAGATGCACCAACACCAACAAACATTTCAACAAAGTCAGAACCGGCAATCGAGAAAAATGGCACTCCAGCCTCGCCAGCAACTGCCTTGGCAATCAGAGTCTTACCGGTTCCCGGAGGGCCGTATAACAAAACACCGTGCGGGATCTTTGCACCCATATCTTGAAACTTCTTTGGGTTCTTCAAAAACTCTTTAATCTCGGTTAGCTCTTCGCTTGCCTCTTCAATTCCAGCAACATCAGCAACTGTCTCTTATACACATCTGACGCTGCCGACGATCTTACGCGTG
>ERZ1022729.10-NODE-10-length-21695-cov-13.436645_pt1 | contig 21695 bp, 17 predicted proteins | sample MGYA00520880_ERZ1022729 | MGnify/ENA primary metagenome ERZ1022729 (study PRJEB33162, sample SAMN09537598) | freshwater metagenome | isolation source: freshwater | place: Canada:Alberta | collected 2017-07 | study: EMG produced TPA metagenomics assembly of the...
CTACACGCGTAAGATCGTCGGCAGCGTCAGATGTGTATAAGAGACAGGGTTGGCCCCCATCAAGGGGGAAGACGCGCATGCCGGACACCACAGCACTGCCCACGGATCTCGCGACGGGCAGCTTCGCGCTCAGGGTGATGACGCCGGAGGGACCCTCCGTCTTCGCGCTGCTGAACGGGGCGGCCTTCGACATGACCCCGGCGTTTGGCACCTGCAGCGCCTGGCTGAACTCCGAGGATCCGCTGGCCGCCATCCGCAGCCATGGCGTGCCGGCGACGCTCGACCTGCCGGCGGCGCTGGCCAACGCGCATCACGCGGCGCGCGATCCGGCGAAGCCCTTCCTGCTGGCCCCGATCGACCTGCAGGCGATCAAGGCGGCCGGCGTGACCTATGTGCGCTCCATGCTCGAACGCGTGATCGAGGAACGCTGCCGCGGCGATGCCAGCCAGGCCGAGGCCGTGCGGGCCGAGGTCCGCGCCATCATCGGCGACGACCTGTCCAACCTGGTCCCCGGCAGCCCCGAGGCGCGGCGCGTGAAGGACGCGCTGGTGGCGAAGGGGTGGTGGAGCCAGTACCTCGAAGTCGGCATCGGCCCGGATGCGGAGATCTTCACCAAGGCGCCGGTCCTGTCGGCGGTCGGCACCGGCGCCAAGGTGGGCGTGCATCCGATGAGCTCCTGGTCGAATCCGGAACCGGAAGCGGTGATGGTGGTGAATGGGCGCGGCCGGATCGTGGGCGCGACGCTCGGCAATGATGTGAACCTGCGCGACGTGGAAGGCCGCAGCGCGCTGCTGCTGGGCCGCGCGAAGGACAACAACGCCAGCTGCGCGCTGGGGCCGCTGATCCGGCTGTTCGATGCGGGCTTCACGCTGGAGGATGTGCGCCGCGCGGAACTCCGCGTGACCATCACCGGCCGCGACGGCTTCACGCTGGATGAACGCGGCATGGTCGGCGCCATCGCGCGCGATCCGGCGGATGTGGTCGGGCAGATGATCGGCGCGCATCACCAATATCCGGATGGCGCGGTGCTGTTCCTCGGCACCCCCTTCTCGCCGGCCAAGGATCGCGGCGCGCCGGGGATGGGCTTCACGCACCGGGAGGGGGATGTGGTGCGGATCGCCTCCGCCCGCCTCGGCGCGCTGGAGAATGAGGTGGACCGGACGGATGAATGCCCGCCCTGGACCTTCGGAATCGGCGCGCTGATGGCCAATCTCGCGAAGCGCGGCCTGCCGCGGTGACGGAGGAACGCGGGCGGCTCGACGACCGCCTGGCCTGGGCAAGGCTGCCGGGCCGCCAGCCCGGCGTGGTCTTCCTGCCCGGCTTCCGGTCCGACATGGAAGGCTCCAAGGCGATTGCGTTGCGCGACCATTGCGCCGCAACAGGGCGCGCCCTGCTGCGCTTCGACTATGGCGGCCATGGCGCGAGCGCCGGGCGGTTCGAGGATGGCACGATCGGCCAATGGGCCGCCGATGCGATCGCCGTGCTGGATGCGCTGACGGAAGGGCCGCAGCTGCTGGTCGGTTCCTCCATGGGTGGCTGGATCGCGCTGCTGGTGGCCCGCGCGCGACCTGGGCGCGTAGCGGGGCTGATCGGCCTCGCCCCCGCCCCCGACTTTACCAGCGCGCTGATGTGGCCCGCCTTCAGCGCCGCGCAGCGCGCCGAGATCATGGACAAGGGCGTGCTTCACCTGCCCTCCCAGTACGGGGATCCGACGCCGATCACCCGCGCGCTGATCGAGGATGGCCCGCGCCACAACCTGCTCGACGCGCCGATCCCGCTGCGCTGCCCGGTCCGCATCCTGCAAGGCATGCGCGACCCCGACGTGCCCTGGCGCCACGCGCTGCGCCTGGTGGACGCCATCCAGGGCGAGGATGTGCGCCTGCACCTGATCAAGGATGGCGACCACCGGCTGAGCCGGCCTGAGGACCTCGCTTTGCTGACGCAGACGCTGGATCAGATGCCGGTCGTTTGAGCCTCGGCAGTCAGGATGCGACGCAGGCCTTCCCGATAGGTCGGGCAGCGCCAGGCGATGCCCAGCGCCGCCTTGGTCGCCGTATTGGCGACGCGGCGGTTCTCCGACCAGAAGGACAGCGCCATCGGGGACATGCGGGCGCGCGCCTCCTCGAAGGCCACGGCCGGTGGCGGGTCCAGGCCGAGCAGCCGCGCGGCTTCCGCCACCACATCGGCGCTGGGCGCGGGTTCGTCATCGACCAGATGCAGCACGCGCGCAGCCCCGGGGCGCAGCGCGCCTGCGACAACGGCCAAGGCGATGTCGTCGCGGTGGATGCGGCTGAAGGAATGGCCGGGCTTCACCACCCGCCGCGCGACGCCGGCACGCACTTCGTCGAAGCTGCTCCGGCCGGGGCCATAGATGCCGCCGACCCGGAAGATATCGAGCGCCGCGCCCCGCGCCGCCGCCGCCACGCGCCAGGCTTCCTCCGCCGCCAGCCGCCGGACGGAGCGCGGCTGGCCCGGTGCGGGCGGCGTCGACTCATCCACCTCGGCCCCGCCGCGATCGCCATAGACGCCGGTTGTCGAGAGATAGCCGATCCAGGTGAGCCCCGGCGCCGCCGAGATCGCGGCGGCATGCGCCGCGAGCACCGGATCGCCAGCCTCCTCGGGCGCCGCCGTGACGACCAGATGGGTCGCCGCCCCGATCGCGGCCGATGCCTCGGCGAAGGCCACCACCGCGACGCCGGCCGGCGCGCGCGCCGCGCCGGGGTCGCGGGCCGTGCCGATGACCCGAAACCCCGCCGCCACCGCCTCCGCCGCGATCGCCGCCCCGGCATAGCCGAGGCCCGCCACAACCATCATGCGTTCCATCATCGCCGACACATGGACCGGCAACAGGCGGGCGGAAAGAGGTTCCTGCGCCGGGACGCGCGGGCCGGCGCGACGCCAGGAACGGGATAGGGGGACAGGCGCCAGGCGATGTGGCGCGGGGGGCTCACGCGGATATCAGCCCTGGGCACACAGCATCTCGGCAACACTTGATGTGAATCCGCCACACTGAACTGGCGGCTACCCGGCACCGCCGCTATAGATTAACAGAATGGTCGGGTCCGTCCGATTTCCCCTTCTGGGCGCCTTTGCCGCCGTGGTGCTCTCGGCGCTGGTGGGTGCTGTCTGGCTGGTCGCCACACCGCCTCGGATCGAGATCGCCCAGGGCTCCCTGCCCCTGCCACCCGAACCGCCGCGTTTCGCGGAAGGCCCCGAGGCTGATCGCTGCCTCGGCCTGCTCCGGACCGACCCGGAGGCAGCCCACGCCTTCGCCCGCAACTGGGAAGCCCAAGGCGGTGCCGAAGGCGCGCAGCATTGCGCCGCGCTCGCGCTACTGGCGCAGGGCGGGATCGAACGCGCGGCCGAGGACCTTGAAGCGCTGGCAAGGCGATCCGGCGCGGGCAAGGCCGCGCGCGCGGCGGTCTTCGCGCAGGCCGCCCAGGCCTGGCTGATGGCCGGCGAGCCTTCGCGCGCCTTCGCCGCGACCACCATGGCGCTGACCCTGACACCGGATGATGTGGAGTTGCTGATCGACCGCGCGGCGGCACTCGGCAATATGGGCCGCTTCGGGGAAGCGGTCGTGGATCTGGACCGCGCGCTCGCCTCCGACCCCGAGCGGCCGGATGCGCTGGTGTTCCGCGCCGCCGCGTGGCGGAACCTCGACCGCGCGGAGCCGGCGCGGCGGGATGTGGAACGCGCCCTGGCGCTGGACCCGGCCAATGCGGAAGCGCTGCTGGAACGCGGCATCCTGCGCCAGCTGGCCGGGGACACGGAAGGCGCGCGAATGGATTGGGAACGCGCGATCGAGATCGCGCCCCATTCCGCCACCGCCGACCTCGCCTTTCAGAATCTGGCGCTGAACGAGGTGGGGCCGTCGGCGCGGTAATCACCGTGCTGGAAGGGGTCTCTTGGGCCGAGCCGCCTAGAAATCCAAATCGTCGTAATGCACCGGCGGGGCGAGGCCGCTGATGCGGTCCGCCAGAAGCGGGCGGAAGGATGGGCGGGACTTGATGCGCGCATACCATTCCTTGGCCGCGTCATTCAGCGCCCAGTCCACATCCCCGATATAGTCCAGCGCCGAAAGCTGCGCCGCGGCCGCCAGATCGGCCATGCTGAAGGAAGACCCCGCCAGCCAGGCCCGGCTTTCCGCCAGCCAGCCGAGATAATCCATATGCGGCTTGAGGTTCGCATAGCCGGCGCGGATCGCCGCGGCGTCGGGATTTCCCCGGCCGAGGTCGCGCTTCATCTGCTTCTCATGCAGCAGGTTGCGGGTGACCTCGTGGAAGAATTTCTGGTCGAACCACCCGACGAGCCGGCGCACTTCCGCCCGTTCCGCCAGCGTGCGGCCCAGCAGGGGAATGTCCGGATAGGCTTCGTCCAGATACTCCCCGATCGCCCAGGAATCGGCGAGGATCAGCCCGTTCGAATCCTGCATCACCGGCACGGTGCAGGCGGGGTTCATGGCGAGGAATTCCTCGCGCCTGTCCCAGACCCGCTCGACGCGCAGGTCGAAGGGGATGCGCTTTTCGGCCAGCGCCAGCCGGATCTTCCGGCAGAAGGGCGAGAGAGGAAGGTGATAGAGGGTCCGCATCGGTATCGCGCGAGAATCTGTGCCCACCCTATGGCACGCGCGACGGGCGCGGCCAACAGGGCCGCGCCCCACAAGGCTGGATCGCTGCGCGGGCGCGCAAAGTCTCCGCGCGCCCGCCCCCGGCTATTCCGCCGCGACGGCCGGGACATCCTCCATCGGCGTCGGCAGGTAGCGCGCATAGTCCTTCGGCACGACGTGCCAGAAGCGCCCCCGCTCCTGCGCCCAGTTGTTCAGCAGGCGCGCGGCGAAGGGACTGCCGGTTTCCTGCACATGCTGGGCGATATGCTCCTTCAGCACGTCTTCCCAATGGGTGCTGCCGCCAAGGCGCCGCCACAGCAGGGCCTCGGGGTTCACGCGCCGCTCGAAGGCATCGTCGGCGTCGTAGACGAAGGCCATGCCACCGGTGAAGCCGGCGCCGAAATTGTCGCCGACGGCGCCGAGGATCACCACGCAGCCGCCGGTCATGTATTCGAGACCATTGGCACCGCACCCTTCCACCACCGCGAGCGCGCCGGAGTTCCGCACGGCGAAGCGTTCGCCCGCCTGGCCGGAGGCGAACAGCGCGCCGCCGGTCGCGCCATACAGCACCGTGTTGCCGATGATGGTGTTCTCGTTCCAGACCAGCTTCGAGGACGGCGCCGGCCGCACCACGATGGTGCCGCCCGACAGGCCCTTGCCGACATAGTCATTGGCGTCGCCGAAGACCTCGAGCTTCAGGCCCTTCACCGCAAAGGCGCCAAGCGACTGGCCGGCGGAGCCGCGCAGCCGCACGGTCAGATGCCCGTCCTGCAGACCCGACATCCCGAACTTCCGCACGATCCGCGACGAGATCTTCGTGCCGATGGCGCGGTGCGTGTTCCGGATGTTGTATTGCAGCTGCATCTTCTCGCCGCGCTGGAACAGCGCCGCGGCGTCGCGGATCATGTCGGCATCCAGCGTCTCCGGCACCTCGTTCCGGCCGTCCATGTCGCACCACGCCGGATGCGGGCCGGCATCGGCCTTCACCAGCAGCGGGTTCAGGTCGAGGTCGTCGAGGTCGTCGGACCCGCGGCTGACCTGGCGCAGCAGGTCGGTGCGGCCGATCACATCGGTCAGCTTGCGGAAGCCGAGGCTGGCCAGGATCTCCCGCACCTCCTCCGCGACGAAGCTGAACAGGTTGATCACCTTCTCCGGGCTGCCCGCGAACTTCGCGCGCAGCGCCTCATCCTGCGTGCAGACGCCGACGGGGCAGGTGTTGGAATGGCACTGGCGCACCATGATGCAGCCCATCGCGACCAGGCTCGCGGTGCCGATGCCGAATTCCTCGGCGCCGAGCATCGCGGCGATGACCACGTCGCGGCCGGTCTTGATGCCGCCATCGGTCCGCAGGCGCACGCGGTGGCGCAGCCGGTTCAGCTGCAGCACCTGATGCGTCTCGGACAGCCCCATCTCCCACGGCAGGCCCGCATACTTGATGGAGGAGACCGGGGACGCGCCGGTGCCGCCCGAATGGCCGCTGATCAGGATCGCGTCCGCCTTGGCTTTCGCGACGCCGGCCGCGATGGTCCCGATGCCGGACCGCGCGACGAGCTTCACGCAGACCGTCGCATCCGGGTTGATCTGCTTCAGGTCGTAGATGAGCTGCGCCAGATCCTCGATCGAGTAGATGTCGTGGTGCGGCGGGGGCGAGATCAGCATCACGCCCGGCGTCGAATGGCGCAGCTTCGCGATCAGCTCCGTCACCTTGAAGCCGGGCAGCTGGCCGCCTTCGCCGGGCTTGGCGCCCTGGGCGACCTTGATCTCGATCTCGCGGCAGTTGTTGAGGTATTCCGCCGTCACGCCGAAGCGGCCGGAGGCGATCTGCTTGATCGCGCTGTTGGCGTTGTCGCCATTCGCGCGCGGGCGGGCGCGGGCCGGATCCTCGCCGCCCTCACCGGAATCGGACCGCGCGCCGATGCGGTTCATGGCGATGGAGAGCGTCTCATGCGCCTCCGGGCTCAGCGCGCCGAGCGAGATGCCGGGCGCGACAAGGCGCTTGCGGATCTCGGTGATGCTCTCGACCTCCTCGATCGCCACGGGCTTCGCGCCTTCGGTGCGGAAATCGAGCAGGTCGCGCAGCGCCACGGGCGGCAGCTTGCGGACGCCGTCGGTGTAGCGCTTGAAGGTCTGGTAGCTGTCCGTCTCCACCGCCTTCTGCAGCGTGTGGATCAAGCTGCCGTCGAAGGCATGGTTCTCGCCCCGCCGGCGCAGCTTGTAGAGGCCGCCGATGGGCAGCGCCACCGCATCCGCGTCCCACGCCTTCGCATGCATCGCCAGCACGCGCCGCGCGATGCCCGACAGGCCGATGCCGGAGATGCGGGACGCCACGCCGGGGAAGAATTCCGCCACCAGCGCGCGCGACAGGCCGATGGCCTCGAAGTTCATGCCGCCGCGATAGGAGCTGAGCACCGAGATGCCCATCTTGGACATGATCTTGAGCAGACCCTTGTCCACCGCCTTCTTGTAGCGGGCGACGCAATCCTTCATCGACAGGTTGGCGAACAGGCCGCGACGATGACGGTCGGCGATGCTTTCCTGCGCGAGATAGGCGTTGACGGTGGTCGCACCCGCGCCGATCAGCACGGCGATGTAGTGCACGTCGATCGCTTCCGCGCAGCGCACATTCAGCGAGGTGAAGGTGCGCAGCGAGCTGCGGACCAGATGCGTGTGCACGCCGCCGACCGCCAGGATCATCGGGATCGCGGCGCGGTCCGGGCCCTGGTTCTCATCGCTCAGGATGACATGGGTGCAGCCGGATCGCACGCCGTCCTCCGCCTCGCGGCGGATGCGCTCGATGTGGCGGCGGAGGCCCTGCTCGCCTTCCGCGACCGGGAAGGTCGCATCCACCACGCAGGCGGTGTCGCCCATGTATTCCCGCATCGCGGCGAATTCGGCGTTGGACAGCACGGGGCTGTCCAGCATCAGCATGTCGCACTGCGTCGGGTCTTCGTCGAGGATGTTCCCGAGATTGCCGAGCCGGGTCTTGAGCGACATCACCCGCGTCTCGCGCAAGCTGTCGATCGGCGGGTTGGTCACCTGGCTGAAGGACTGGCGGAAATAATGGTGCAGCCCGCGATACTGGCCCGAGAGCACGGCCACGGGCGTGTCGTCGCCCATGCTGCCCACCGCCTCATTCGCGTCTTCCACCATCGGGTGGAGGATCGTCTCCAGCTCCTCCAGCGTGTAGCCGACCGAGAGCTGGCGGCGGCGCAGCGCCTCTCCGGCGAAATTCGCCTGCTCATCGGCCGCGGCCTTGACGATGCCGTCGATGCGCGTGGTGCGGTTCACCCATTGGCCGAAGGGCTTGCGTGCGGCCAGCGCGTCCTTCAGTTCCGTGTCGCCATAGAAGCGCCCGGTCGAAAGATCGACGCCGATGCACTGGCCGGGGCCGACGCGGCCCTTCACCTGGATCTGGTCCTCCGCCAGCTTCACCATGCCGGTCTCGGAACCCACGATCAGCAGCCCGTCATCGGTGACGCTGTAGCGCATCGGGCGCAGCCCGTTGCGGTCGAGCCCGCCGATCACCCATTGCCCGTCCGTGGCGCAGATCGCCGCCGGCCCGTCCCAGGGCTCCATCACCGCGTTGCAATACAGGAACAGGTCCCGATGCGCTTCCGGCATCGTGGCGTTGTTGCCGAGGCTTTCCGGAATCAGCATCGCCTTGGCCATCGGCGCGTCGCGGCCGCCGCGCACCAGCAGCTCGAAGACGTTGTCGAGGGTGGCGGTGTCGCTGCCGCCCGCCTGCACCACCGGCTTGATGTCGTCCATGCAGGCATCGAGCAGCTTGTGGGAGAGCCGGGTCTCGTGGCTCTTCATCCAGTTGGCGTTGCCGTGCAGCGTGTTGATCTCGCCGTTATGGGCCAGCGTGCGGAAGGGCTGGGCCAGGCGCCAGGTGGGGAAGGTGTTGGTCGAGTAGCGCTGGTGGTAGATCGCGAAGCGCGACACGAAGCGTTCGTCGAGCAGGTCCGGGTAGAATTCGGTCAGGCTCTCGGCCAGGAACATGCCCTTGTAGATGACCGACCGGCAGGACAGCGAGCAGAGGTAGAGTTCCGGGATCTGCGCCGCGATCGCCTGCTTCTCGATCCGGCGGCGGATGACATAGAGGTCGCGCTCATAGCTCGCCTCGTCGCGCTGCTCGGGGTCCCAGATCAGGATCTGCTCGATCTCGGGGCGGGTGGCGTTGGCCTTCTCACCGATGCAGGCGACGTCGATCGGCACCTGGCGCCAGGAATAGATGGCGTAGCCGGCGTTCAGCACCTCGGTCTCGACGATCTGGCGGCAGCGTTCCTGCGCGCCGAGATCGGTCTTCGGCAGGAAGACCATGCCCACCGCGATGCGGCCGGGCTTCACCTTGTCGCCGCCGCGCTGCACGACTTCGGCGAAGAAATCCTGCGGGATCTCGATATGGATGCCGGCGCCGTCGCCGGTCTTGCCATCGGCGTCCACCGCGCCGCGGTGCCACACCGCCTTCAGCGCATCGATGCCGGCCTGCACCACCTTCCGGGAGGCCTTGCCGTTCAGGGACGCGACGAGGCCGACGCCGCAGGCGTCATGCTCCGTCACATCGATGCCGGCGTCTTCCAGCAGGGCGCGGTTGGCGGCGTAGCGGGCGGCGAATTCGGTGCCGGTCTCGGTCCCATGGGTCATGGCGGTCACTCCGCGGCCACGGCGAGGGTGCTCGCCTTCTGCTGGATGTAGCTGTGCATCTGCTCGGCCGCGTCGCGGCCGTCGCGGATCGCCCAGACGACGAGGGACGCGCCGCGCACGATGTCGCCGGCGGCGAAGACGCCGGGCAGCGCGGTCATCATGGTGCGGTGGTCCACCTTCAGCGTCCCCCACTTCGTCACCGGCAGCGCCGGTTCCTGGAAGGCGGTGGGCAGGTCCTCGGGGTCGAAGCCGAGCGCCATGACGACGAGATCCGCGCGCAGCTCGAAGCGGCCATCCGGCACCGGCGTCACCTGCTGGCGGCCGGTGGCGTCGGGCAGGCCGAGATGCATGCGCTGCGCGACGACGGCACGCACATTTCCCTCGCCCCGGAAGGCTTCCGGCGCGCCGAGCCATTCGAAGCGCACGCCTTCTTCCTCGGCGTTGTACACCTCGCGCATCGAGCCCGGCATGTTCGCCTTGTCGCGGCGATAGAGGCAGGTGACGGACGCCGCATCCTGGCGCACCGCGGTGCGGACGCAATCCATCGCGGTGTCGCCGCCGCCGATGACGACGACATGCTTGCCCTTCGCGTCCAGCGCGCCCTGGTCGAATTCGGCCACCGCCTCGCCCAGCCCCTTGCGGTTCGACGCGGTCAGGTAGTCCAGCGCCGGCACGATGCCGCCCAGGCCGATGCCCGGCGCCTGCATGTCCCGCGCCTTGTAGACGCCGGTGCCGATCAGCACCGCGTCATGCTTCGCGCGCAGCTCGGCCAGGGTGATGTCCTTGCCGATCTGGACATTGAGGTGGAAGTGGATGCCGCCTTCCTCGAACTGCTTCCAGCGGCGCAGCACGACATCCTTCTCCAGCTTGAAGTTGGGGATGCCGTAGATCATCAGCCCGCCGACGCGGTCGTAGCGGTCATAGACATGGACCTGGTAGCCGAGGACACGAAGCCGCTCGGCGGCCGCGAGGCCCGCAGGGCCGGCGCCGATGATGCCGACGGATTGCGCGAGTTCACGCGTCGGCTTCGGCGCCTTCACCCAGCCTTTTTCCCAGGCGGTATCGGTGATGTATTTCTCGACACTCCCGATGGTGACGCTGCCGAAATCCTTCTCGATGACGCAATTGCCCTCGCACAGGCGATCCTGGGGGCAGATGCGGCCGCAGATCTCGGGGAAGGTGTTGGTGGCGGAGGCCACCTCATAGGCTTCCTCCAGCCGGCCTTCGGCGGTCAGCTTCAGCCAGTCGGGGATGTTGTTGTTCAGCGGGCAATGCACCTGGCAGAAGGGCACGCCGCACTGGCTGCACCGGCTGGCCTGGGATTTCGCGGCCTCCGGCTCGAACTCCCGGTAGATCTCGGCGAAATCCTCGCGGCGGGCGGACGCCTCGCGCTTCTCGGGCGTGCGCTGATCGAGGCGCACGAATTGCAGCATCCGGTCGGCCATGGCGGCAGCAGACTCCCTGGGCGTGGCGAGACGGGCGGGGAGTGCCGCCTCGCGATCGGGAGAGGGCCTCTACAGCAAGGTTTCGGCGGATGCGAGTCCGTTTCGCATGGTCAGGACAGGATAGCTGTCATTTTTTTCGGCGATCCGGCTTGGCGCCACTTCGCCGCGCCGGGATCGCCAGGAAGAAATGTCCGGATCGGACATTTCAGGTTGAGTCGCGCCGCCCGCCGCCGGGGCGGAACCGCTTGAGATAGCCGGGCACCACCGCCTCGACCGATTTCGGCGCGATGCCGAGCTCGGAGAAGCTCGGCACCCCCTGCCCCACCACATTGTCCCGCGCCAGCAGCAGCAACTGGTCCTGGGTCAGGGGCGGCTTCGGCAGGCGCTGGAGAAGGCCGGCCTGGAACCGCATCAGCCCCATCGGCATGTCCACCATCGGCCGCCGCCGGCCGGTGGTATCCAGGATGAAGCGCAGCACCTCCCGCATCGTCATCACGCGTGGGCCGCCGAGTTCGAAGGTCTTCCCCCGCGCCGCGGGGTCCGCAATGGCGGCGGCCACCGCCGCGGCCACATCCCCGACATAGACGGGCTGGAAGCGCGTGCCCCCCGCGACCACCGGCATGACCGGCAGCATCGCCATGCCGGCGAAGCGGTTGAAGAACTGGTCCTCCGCCCCGAAGACGACGGAGGGGCGCAGGATCGTCGCCTCCGGGAAGGCGGCGCGAACGCCGGCCTCGCCCTCCGCCTTCGATCTGGCATAGAGGCTGGGGGAGGCAGGATCGGCGCCGATCGCCGACAGATGGACGAAGTGCTCGACCCCGGCCGCCTTGGCGGCGGCGGCGATCGCGCCGGGCGCTTCCCCCTGCAGGCGATGGAAATCGCCCGGGCGGCGCTCGAACAGGATGCCGACCAGGTTCACCACCACCTCGGCGCCCTCGACGGCGCGGGCGATGGCGGCCGGGTCCGTCACCGAGGCCGCGAGCGGCACGATCTGCCCGACCCGCCCCTGGGTCTGGAGGAATCGGGCGCCAGCCGGGTCGCGCACCGCGACGCGCACGACATAATCCTGCTGCGCGAGAAGCTGCACGACATAGCGGCCGATGAAGCCGGACCCGCCAAATACCGTCGCCACCTTGCGCCCAAGCGCACCGCGCATCGCTGATCTCCTCTGCCGAATTGGCCCCATCCATATGGGGAGGTCGACGAGCCGCCAAGGCGGGTGCCCCCCGTGTCGCGGAATGGCGCCCCCCCGCTTGACGCCCCGGGCTGTCCCCCTTAGACACCGCCACCTCGTCGGACGACACCTGCCCAGGTGGCGGAATTGGTAGACGCGCAGGTTTCAGGTACCTGTGGCCGCAAGGCTGTGAAGGTTCGAGTCCTTTCCTGGGCACCATCCGCCGGATCATGGCGGATATCAAAATTGGGGTGGCAGATTTGGGCGAGACCCTGTTCACCAAGGACGGCATGATCCGGCTGCATCGGCATGACCTGCCGGATGGCCTCGATCTCGGCCCCGTCGTCGCGATCGACACCGAGACGATGGGCCTGGATCACCGCCGGGACCGGCTGTGCCTGGTGCAGCTCTCCGCCGGCGACGGCAACGCGCATTGCGTGCAGATCGGGCGCCCCGGCCCCGATGGCCGGTACCAGGATTGTCCGAATCTGCGGCGCCTGCTGGAAGATGCCGGCACCCTCAAGATCTTCCACTTCGCCCGCTTCGACCTGGCGGCGCTGCGCCGTGCGCTCGGCGTCACGGTCGCGCCGGTGGTCTGCACCAAGATCGCGTCCAAGCTGGTGCGGACCTACACGGACCGCCATGGGCTGAAGGATCTCTGCCGCGACCTCGTCGGCGTCGAGATCTCGAAGCAGCAGCAGACCAGCGATTGGGGCGCGCCGGAGCTGAGCCAGGACCAGCTGGCCTATGCGGCGTCCGACGTGCTGCATCTGCATGCGCTCTGGGCGCGGCTGAAGGGGTTGCTGGAGCGCGAAGGGCGGCTCGCCTTGGCCGAGGACTGCTTCCGCTTCCTGCCCACAAGGGCCCAGCTGGACCTGATGGGCTATGAGGACCCGGATATCTTCACGCATTGAAGTCCCGCGGCTGACAACCGGGTGTTGACCGGCTGTTAGGCCTTGCAGCGTATGCTCTGGCACAAATTTTGTCGGATCGCGGGAACGCGTTGACCCCCGCCGGACGCAGGGCCATACAAGCATCGTGAGAGCGCCCCCCTCCGCATTCCCCCATGGCAGCGCCCCTGTGGCCGTGGCCCTGCGGGCGACGCCGAGCCGCCTGCCGCCGCCTTCCCGCCTGCGCCGCCCGCCAACCGCGCGGCAATTGGCGCGGCGACGCATGGTCGTGGCGGTCGCGAAGCGCGCCCTGCCGCTCGCCGCCCTTGTCCTGCTGTCCTCCATCGCCCTCTGGCCCGAATTCGAGAGCGCGGAGGATCGCGGACGCGTGGCGTTCCGCCGCGTCGCGGATGTCCGGCCGGATGCGCTGCATCTGGTCAACCCGCGCTACCAGGGGGTGGACGAGCAGAATCGGCCCTTCAACGTCACCGCGGCCAGCGCCGTGCAGACGGGGCGCGAGGATGTGGTGCTGCTGCGCGCCCCCCGCGCCGATCTGCTGCTGTCCGATGGCGGCTGGATCTACCTGGAAGCGCGGGACGGGCTGTACGACAAGCCGCAGAACCGGCTGGACCTCGAAGGCGCGGTGACCGTCCACCACGACGACGGGACGCAATTCGCCACCGAACGGGCCGAGATCGATCTGGTCGCGGGCGCCGCGCAGGGCAGCCAACCGGTCGCCGCCCAGGGGCCCTTCGGCACCCTGACCGCGGAAGGTTTTCGACTGACGGATCGCGGGCAGGTCGTGCTGTTCACCGGCAAGGCGCGGGTCGTGCTGGAGGGTGGGGAGTGATGCATTCGCTGCGCGGTCTCGCGGGGGCAGCCCTGCTGGCGGCACTGGCCGGGCCGGCGGCGGCGCAGAGCCTCGACCTCAGCCAAGGCGGCCCCATCGAGATCACCGCCACCGACGGCATCGAGTGGCGTCAGCAGGACCAGGCGGTGATCGCGCGCGGCGATGCCCGCGCCACGCGCGGCGTGGTCGCGGTGGATGCGGACCGGCTGATCGCGCGCTACCGCCCCCGTGGCGGCGCGGCTCAGCCCGCCCCGGCGCCTGCGGTGCAGGGCGCTGCCTCCAACCCCGTCGGCGCCAGCGAGATCTGGCGTCTGGAGGCCGAAGGGCGTGTTCGCATCACCTCCCAGACCGAGCGCGCCACCGGCGAACGGGCGGTCTACGACCTGGACCAGGCGGTGATGGTGCTGTCGGGCCAGGGTCTCGCGCTGGAAACCCCGGACCAGCGCATCACGGCGCAGGAAAGCCTGGAATACTGGCCGCAGCGCCGCATGGCCGTGGCCAGGGGGGGCGCCGTGGTGACCACCACCGACAACCGCCGCATCGCGGCCGACACGCTCGTCGCCTACTTCGCCGAGGCCCCTGCCCCCGGCCCGCAGAGCCAGGCGCCAGCCACGCCGGGCGCGCGCCCCGGCGGCCTTCCGGGCGGCGAGGGCAGCCGCATCGAGCGTGTCGAGGCCTTCGGCTCGGTCGAGATCCGAACGCCTGAGGAAGTCGTGCGGGGCGAGCGCGGGGCCTATGCCCCGCCCACGGGCCTCGCGACCCTTTCGGGCGGTGTCCGCATCACGCGCGGCGACAACCAGCTGAACGGGCAGGAAGCGATCGTGGACCTCCGCAGCGGCGTCTCCCGCCTCGTCTCCGCGCCGGGCCAGCGCGTGCAGGGGCTGATCGTGCAGCAGCAGGCCGAACCGAACCAGGCCCAGGTGCCGCCCGCCGGCCGGCCGCAGCCCCAGCCGCGCCAGGCCCTGCCGCCCGCGCGGCAGGAGGCCCCGCGATGACGCCGCCCGACATGCAGCGCGACACGCGGCTAGAGCCTGGCCGCCCGGGCACGCCGCAATTGCAGATGCTGGAAGGCGGCACGCTGGTCGCGACGGGCCTCGGCAAGCGCTACAAGAAGCGGCCCGTGGTGCGCGACGTCTCGCTTTCGGTCCGGCGGGGGGAGGCGGTCGGGCTGCTCGGCCCGAACGGCGCGGGCAAGACGACGACCTTCTACATGATCACCGGCCTCGTCCAGCCCGATGAGGGGCAGGTGATGATGGACGGCCACGACATCACCCTGCTGCCCATGTATCGCCGCGCGCGGCTCGGCCTGGGCTACCTGCCGCAGGAAGCCTCGATCTTCCGCGGGCTGTCGGTGGAGGACAACATCCGCGCGGCGCTCGAGGTGATCGAACCCGTCCGGGAACGGCGCGAACAGATGCTGGATGCGCTGCTGACGGAATTCGGCATCGCGCATCTGCGCCGCGCCCCGGCGCTCGCCCTGTCGGGCGGGGAGCGGCGGCGCTGCGAGATCGCGCGCGCGCTGGCCACCCAGCCCGCCTACATCCTGCTCGACGAACCGCTGGCCGGCATCGACCCGATCGCGGTCGGCGAGATCCGCGACCTGGTGAAGCACCTGAAGGACCGCGGCATCGGCGTGCTGATCACCGACCACAATGTGCGCGAGACGCTGGAGATCATCGACCGCGCCTATATCCTGCATGACGGCAAGGTGCTGATGGAAGGCACCCCGCGCGACATCGTCGAGGACGAGGGCGTGCGCCGCGTTTATCTCGGCGAGCGCTTCAGCCTCTAGCCGCGCGATGCAGGCCGCCATCCCGCCCCCCACCTGTGACCGGCGCGAAGGGCCGCGGCGATGAGCCTCGCGCCACGGCTCGACCTGCGACAGTCGCAGTCGCTGGTGATGACGCCGCAGCTGCGGCAGGCCATCAAGCTCCTGCAATCCTCCAACATGGAGGTCATCGCCTTCGTCGAGGAAGAGCTGGAGCGCAACCCGCTGCTGGAGCGCGACGAACGCCCCGAACCCCGCACCGCCGCCGATGAACGCGGGCCGGACGCCGCGCCCGAGCACGTCGATGCCCATGCCGCCGCCACATCCGGCGACATGCCGGCAGACGGCGCGGCGCCGCTCGATACCGAATGGGACAATGTCTACGACCCCGATGGCAGCGGCGGCGGCGGCAGCCTCGGCAGCGGGATCGGGCGCGGCGGCGGGGCGGATTTCGACGAGGACCCATCCGGCATCGACGATTTGGCCAGCGCGCGCGTATCGCTGCGCGAGCATCTCGGCGAGCAGATCCGGCTGACTTTCCACGACGCGCGGGAAAGGCTGGTCGCGGCGCAGATGCTCGCGATGGTCGATGCGGCCGGGCGCCTGCCGGTGACGGATGCGGCCATCGCCGCCGCGATGGGCTGCGAGGAAGCGCTGGTCGCGGGCGTGCGCGCGCGGATGCAGCGGCTGGATCCGGTGGGCATGTTCGCGCAGAACCTCCGCGACTGCCTCGCGGCGCAGCTGGCGGATCGCAACCGGCTCGATCCCTGCATGGAAGCGCTGCTGGACAACCTCGACATGCTGGCGCGGCGCGACATGCGGGGGCTGATGGCGGCCTGCGCCGTGGATGCGGAAGACCTGGCGGAGATGGTGGCGGAGCTGAAGCGGCTCGACCCCAAGCCGGGCGCCAATTGGGACGCCGCGCCGCCCGCCGCCGTCGTGCCCGATGTGCTGATGCGCCGGGACAATGACGGGGGCTGGACGGTGGAACTGAACCCGGAAACCCTGCCGCGCGTGCTGGTCAATCGCGGCTTCCACGCCAAGGCCGTGGTCGGCAGCCGGTCCCGCGACGACCGCGCCTTCCTGGCGGACCGCCTGCAAAGCGCGACCTGGCTGGTGAAGTCCCTCGAACAGCGGGCGACCACGATCCTGAAGGTGGCGGCGGAGATCGTGCGTCGGCAGGACGGCTTCTTCCGCCATGGCGTGGCGCATCTGCGACCGCTGATCCTGCGCGACATCGCGGAGGAAGTGGCGATGCACGAAAGCACGGTCAGCCGCGTCACCGCCAACAAGCATATCGCGACACCGCGCGGGATCTTCGAGCTGAAGTACTTCTTCACCACCGCCATCGCCGGCACCGCCGGCGGCGCGACCCATTCGGCAGAGGCCATCCGCTTCCGGATCAAGGGCATGATCGCGGCGGAGCCGCCGGACGACATCCTGTCCGACGATGCGATCGTCGAACGGTTGCGGAAGGAAGGTGTGGACATCGCACGGCGAACGGTGGCCAAATACCGGGAAGCGCTGCGCATCCCCTCATCCGTGCAGCGCAAGCGGGAGAAGGCCGTCCCGGCCTGATCCGCGGCATTCGGCACCGGGCCGCTGGCGCTGCGCCACGCTGCCATCGCTGCGTGCCGCCTTCCCGGGCTGGCCTTCCCATCGAGGAAGGAGCGGACGCCGCATGCACATCACCGTCGCAGGCAAGCAGGTCGAAACCGGAGAAGCGCTGCAGACCCGTGTCCGGGAAGGGCTGGGCACGATCGCCCGCAAGTATTTCGACCACGCGCTCGAAGCGAATGTCACCTTCCGCCGCGACGGCAAGGGGCACGCCTTCGTCTGCGACATCAACCTCAAGGCCGGCCGCGACCTGTTCATGCGCGGCGAGGGCGAAGGCCCCGACGCCCATCGCGCCTTCGAGGAAGCGGCCGAGCATGTGGCCAAGCGCCTGCGCCGCTACCGGCGGCGGGTGAATGACCATGCGCGCAGCCTGGCGGCGCAACGCGACATGCCGCGCGGCGAACCCGCGCGCCAGGTCGTGCTGGCCCGCCCCGAGGAGGAGGAGGAAGCCGACGCGGCCGAGGCCGCCGTCGCCAATGGCACCGACCACCCGACCGTGGTCGCGGAAGCGCAGGGCATGATCGAGACGCTGACGGTGGGCGAGGCGGTGATGCGGCTCGACCTGCTGCAGCAGCAAGTGCTGATGTTCCGCAACCGCGCGAGCGGCGCGCTGAATGTCGTGCACAAGCGCGCCGACGGCCATGTCGGCTGGATCGATCCCGGCCGCGGCTGATGGCCATCGCGGCCCGCCAGCCGGCGGGCCGCGGTTCAGGCGGCCTCGCCGATCAGGCGCAGGACAGCGGCGCCGTAGCGTTCGAGCTTGGTGCGGCCGACGCCGGGGATGGCGGCCAGCTGGTCGAGCGTGCGCGGTCGGGCGGCTGCGATCTCGGCGAGGGTGCGGTCCTGGAAGATGACATAGGCCGGTACCGCCTGCCCCTGCGCTTCCGCCCGGCGCCAGTCGCGCAGCGCCTCGAACAGCGGATCGCCCGAGGCGGGGGTGCCGGCCGCCGCGCCGGGCGCGGCACGGCTCGCGCGGCCGGATGCGGCGGGGCGCGCCGCTTCCTCCCGCAGCATCACCTTCTCCTCGCCCTTCAGCACCGGCCGCGCGGTGTCGGTCAGCACCAGCTCGCCGTGATTCTCCACCGCGACATCCAGCGCGCCACGCGCCACAAGCTGCCGCGCCACGCTGCGCCAGGTGGCATCCGCGACATCCTTGCCGACGCCGAAGGTGGGTAGCCGGTCATGGGCGAATTGCGCGACCTTGTCCGTCATCCGTCCGCGCAGCACATCCACCAGATGCGCGACGCCGAAGCGCTGGCCGGTGCGATAGACGGCCGAAAGCAGCTTCTGCGCCGCCACCGTGCCGTCGAACAGGCGCGGTGGGGACAGGCAGATATCGCAATGGCCGCAATGCTCGGCTGGCGTGTCTTCCCCGAAGCAGCGCAGCAGCAGCTTGCGGCGACAGGTCGCGGCTTCCGCGATCGCGACCATCGCGTCCAGGCGCTGGCGCTCGATGCGCTTCTGCTCGGGGCCGGCGGGGCTTTCCTCGATCCGGTGGCGGGCGAGCGCGATGTCGCCAGCGCCATAGAGCAGCAGCGCCCGCGCGGGCAGGCCGTCGCGGCCGGCGCGGCCGATTTCCTGGTACCAACTCTCCGGGCTGCGCGGCAGGTCGAGATGCGCCACCCAGCGCACATCCGGCCGGTCGATGCCCATGCCGAAGGCGATGGTCGCGCACATCACCACCGCATCGCCGCGCGAGAAGCGCCGATGCGCCTGCTTCTTCGCATCCGCATCCATGCCGGCATGGAAGGCCAGCGCGTCATGCCCATCCGCGCGCAGCCATTCGGCCGTCGCCTCGGTCCGCGCGCGGCTGCCGCAATAGACGATGCCGGCACCGGGCTGGCCGGCCTGTTCCTTCAGCAGGGCGCGGATCTGCGCGCGTTCCGCATCGCGCGGCGCGGCCTCGATCCGGATGTTCGGGCGGTCGAAGCCGCCCCGGAAGACCGGCGCGTCCTGCAGGCCGAGCTGCGTACGGATGTCCTCGACCGTCCGCTGGTCGGCGGTGGCGGTCAGCGCCAGCCGCGGCGTGCGCGGAAAGCGGTCGGACAACACGCCAAGGCCGCGATATTCGGGGCGGAAGTGATGGCCCCATTGGCTGACGCAATGCGCCTCATCGATCGCGAACAGCGCGATGGGCAGCTGTTCCAGCCGGTTCAGCATGCCTTCCAGCACCAGCCGCTCCGGCGAGACGTAGAGCAGCTTCAGCGTGCCGTCATGCAGGTCGCGGAAGATGGCGCGGGATTCGCCCTCCGGCAGGTCGGAATGCAGCGCGGCGGCGGCAACCCCCTGTTGGCGGAGCGCCGCGACCTGGTCTTCCATCAGCGCGATCAGCGGCGAGACCACCACGCCGACACCGTCCCGGCACAAGGCCGGCACCTGGTAGCAGAGCGACTTGCCGCCGCCCGTCGGCATGAGCACGAGGCCGGAGCCGCCATCCGCGACATGGCGGACGACCTCCTCCTGCCGGCCACGGAAGCCCGGATGGCCGAAGACGCGTTCGAGCACCTGCAGGGGGTCGCCGGCGAATCGGCCGTCATAGGGCATGGGGCCCGATGCCACTTCCGGCGCCCCGCGTCAGCCCGGGTTGCGCGGACGCAACGCGCCCCGCCGGCTTGCGCCCAGGCCCATCAGTTCGGCCCGATATGGATCTCCACCCGCCGCGCCTCGAGCGGGACATCCACGAAGGGTGCCTGGCCGCGACCGAGCACCTGGATGCGGTCCTGCGGGACGCCGAGATTCACCAGCTCCGCCACCACCCGGTCGGCGCGCATGCGCGACAGGCGGCGCGCCTCCAGCGTGGTCGGAGCATCCTGGGGGTCTGGCGCGATGAAGCCCAGCACGCGTATCGACGCCTGGGGGAAGCGGCGCGCGGTCTGGGCCGCATCCTGCACCACATCCATGGCGGCCCGGCCGAGGGCGAGGCTGTCATCCTCGAAGAAGATCACGCGCACGGGCTGGGGCGGCACGCCGCCCGGCGCCGCGGTTCCGCCGGCGCAGGCGGCCAGGAAAGCCATCGGCACGCCGGCAAACGTGGCGAGGGCGGCACGGCGTCCCGCGCGAGGCGCGGCGGCAGCGTCGGACATCGGACTGGCTCCGGAATGGGTCGCGCGACACGCGTCGCGAACCATAGGTCGCCCGGCGAGGGTGGCGCCGTCAATCCGGCTGCGGAATGCGGGGCCCGCGTCTCATGAACAACTCACAGCCATGGAGCACCGAATCGGCGGGGAGGCCCGCCGGTAGCCGGGGCTACTCGACGTCCAGCGCGTAGCCGGCCGACCGCACGGTACGGATGACGTCCGTCTCGCCATCCCCGTTCACCGCCTTCCGCAAGCGGCGGATATGGACGTCCACCGTCCGGGGCTCGACATGGATATCGCGCCCCCAAACGGCATCGAGCAACTGCTCGCGGGAGAAGACGCGGCCGGGATGCTGCATGAAGAACTCCAGCAGCCGGTACTCGGTCGGGCCGAGATGCAGGGCACGGCTGCCGCGCGTCACGCGATGCGCGTCCTGGTCCATCACGATGTCCTGCCAGGACAGCCGCCCCTTGACCGGGACCGCGCCGGAACGCCGCAGCAGCGCACGGATCCGTGCGAGCAGCGCTTCCATCGCGTAAGGCTTGGCGATGTAGTCATCGGCGCCCATGTCCAGCGCGCGCACCGCATCCTGGTCCTCGGTGCGGGCGGTGACCATGATGATCGGCAGGTCGCGCGTGGCGGGACGACGCCGGATCTGGCGGCAGACCTCGAGCCCCGAAAGGGCGGGCAGCATCCAGTCGAGCAGGATGAGATCCGGCTTGGTCTCCGCCACCCGCAGCAGCGCTTCCTGGCCATCCGCCGCTTCCTCGACACGGAAGCCCTGCTTTTCCAGGTTGTAGCGCAGCAGCGTCAGCAGCGGGGCCTCATCCTCGACGACAAGGATGATCGGCTTCGCGAGGTTGCCTGTGCTGTCCGGCATGGTTCTGCCCCTCTCACTCCGGCGGCTTCACGACAGCAAAGGCAGATGAATCGGCCTTCGGCCTGTCGTCCGGCAGCGAATCGCCACGCACCGCGTAGTGCACCGTCTCGGCGATGTTCGTGGCGTGGTCGCCGATGCGTTCCATGTTCTTGGCGATGAACAGCAGATGGGTCGCGGCGGTGATGTTCCGCGCGTCTTCCATCATGTGCGTCAGCATCTCGCGGAAGATGCCATTGTAGACGGCGTCGATCGGCTCATCCGCCGCCCAGACGCGGGCCGCCGCCTCGGCGTCCTCGCTGACCAGCGCATCGATGGCGAGCTTCAGGTTCTCCTGCACCAGCTGCGACATCCGCAGGAAGCCGTTCAGGCTGCCGATCTGCGGCTGCTGCGCGACCACGATGCTGCGCTTGGCGCCGTTGCGCGCGTAGTCGCCGATCCGCTCAAGGTTGTGCGCCACCTTCATCGCCGCGACGATGAAGCGCAGGTCGCTGGCCATGGGCTGGCGGGTGGCAAGGATGCGGATGCAGAAGGCCTCCACCTCCCGCTCCAGCGCATCGAGCGCGGCGTCGCGGGCCACGACCTCGGCCGCCAGCGCGACATCGCGCCGCACCAGGGCGATGGTCGAATCATGCACCTGGCGCTCGGCCAAGCCCCCCATGCGGGCGACCATGTCGCGCAGGCGGCGAAGCTGTTCGTCGTAGGAACGGACGATGTGGTCCGGCTGGTCCTGGGGCATCG
>ERZ1022729.11-NODE-11-length-21122-cov-5.756064_pt1 | contig 21122 bp, 15 predicted proteins | sample MGYA00520880_ERZ1022729 | MGnify/ENA primary metagenome ERZ1022729 (study PRJEB33162, sample SAMN09537598) | freshwater metagenome | isolation source: freshwater | place: Canada:Alberta | collected 2017-07 | study: EMG produced TPA metagenomics assembly of the...
CATACGAGATTCGCCTTAGTCTCGTGGGCGCGGAGATGTGTATAAGAGACAGATCTGATCGCCGCCAAGCACCGAGACCGCGCCCAGCAACGCATCGGCGCCGGGATGCAGGTCACGCGAACCGGTGGTGCCACCAATGACCTGTACCGTGCTCAGCTGCTGCTGCCGAACCAGGCGCAGCCGGACCGGCGCGTCGCCCGTCGGCACCGTGACATCGAGGACGGTGGCCACGAACCCGATGGCGCGCGCCTGCAGCGTGAACCGCCCCAGCCCGGGCGCCTCGATCGCAAAGCGCCCCTCCGCGGCAGTGCGCCCCAGTACGAGGCGGCCATTCGGATCGGTCAGGCGCAGCTCGGCCCCGGCAATCGGCTTCCCGTCTGGATCGACCACCTGGCCGCGAATCGTCAGCCCCGAGATTCCCGTGGCGGGGGAGGGAGCCGTTTGGGCGTACGCGGGGGCAGCGGCGGCAGCGGCGGCAGCGGCGGCAGCAACAACGACCGCGCCCAGGGCACGGAGAAAGTGCGATTGCGGATACACAGGGGGATAAAAAAAGGTGACAAATGATAACGCGGGGAGCGTATCAGTAGCCGGACGCCTTGTCCACTCCGATTCCTGGAATGCCGGCTATCCCCTCGCGCTGCCGTCCGACGCCGCACAGGACGTGGCATCCCCGGGTGCGGCCCCACCGCGAAGCCGGCGCGCGGGGGGCCGCTACCCCGTGCCCCTGCAACTCACCGCGTCCTTCTGCGTAGGTTGCGACAAATGAGCTTGCCCGAATCCAGCGCCCCCGACGACCTGGCCACCTTCCGCGCCGCTCTGCGTGGCCAGTATGGCATTCAGCGTGAACTCGGGCGGGGCGGCATGGGAATCGTGCTCCTGGGCCGGGACGAGCGGCTCGACCGCTCGGTCGCCATCAAGGTGCTGCCGCCACACCTCGCGGCAGACGGCGACACGCGGGAGCGCTTCCTCCGCGAGGCGCGCATGGCCGCGCAGCTGTCGCACCCCAACATCGTGCCCGTCTACCGCGCCGATGACGTGGGCGGCTTTGCCTTCTTCGCCATGGGCTATGTGGACGGGGAAACGCTGGGTGATCGCATCCGCGACCGCGGAACACTCCCCCCGGCCGAAACCGTGCGCATTCTCCGCGAGGTCGCCTGGGCGCTCGCCTACGCCCACGCCCGCGGCATCGTGCACCGCGATGTCAAGCCGGACAACATCCTGCTCGAGCGCTCGTCGGGACGTGCGGTGGTCACCGATTTCGGCATCGCGCGCGCCGATTTCAACCCGGCGCTCACGCAGGATGGGCTCGTGCTGGGTACCGTGCATTACATGAGCCCCGAACAGGCGAGCGGGGAAACGCTCGATGGCCGCAGCGACCTGTACGCCCTGGGGTGCATAGGTTTTCTGGCGTTGAGTGGCCGTCTGCCCTTCGAGGGCACCACCCCGCAGGGCATTCTCGTGGCCCACGCCACCAGGGAACCGCCGGCGCTGCGCTCGGTGGTACCGGCGCTCTCGCCGTCGCTGGCCGCCGTCATCGACCGGTGCCTCCGCAAGCGACCCGACGAACGCTACGCCACCGGCGAGTCGCTCGCCGATGCGCTGGGCAAGGCACTCGAGCTGCTCGAGCAGGAGGTGCGCGGTCAAGCCGGGTCCATGGCCCTGTCCAGCGAGTCGGCTATGGTCGTATGGCGGCGGGCCGCCGAACTGCAGGCCGAGGCGGCAGCACGGCTGGAGTCGCGGATGCGCGGCAACGAGACGCGTTCGCTCGCCCCTGGTGGCAATGCCGGGGCGGCGCCGGCTGACATCCCTACCGACGCCTATCGCGTGCGTGACGTGGAAGCGGCCGCCGTTGAAGCCGGTATCTCGCAGCGGTACGTGGCGCTCGCCCTCGACGAGTTGCGCAGCAAGCCGCCCGGCGAGCTGGCTCACGCCGAACTGTCGCCCTTTGCCGAACGACTCGGCGCTCGGCTCTTTGGAACCACCCAGCGCACCGTATCGGTATCCCGCGTCTTCCGTGCCGCCCCGCGCATGGTACTCACGGCCCTTGGGCGTTCGCTGCAGGCCTCTCCCTGGCTGCTGTCGCTCACCGAGACCCTGGGCGGCCACCCGCTGGACGGGGGCGTGCTGGTATTCGGCATCCCCGACATGGTGGGCGGCAATTACAAGTGGACGATGACGCGCTACAGCGCGTACGCCGCCGAGATCCGGGTGAGCCTGGCGGCGGTGGCCGGCGACGCGCGTGCCTGCGAGGTCACCATGACCATCGACCTGCGCAAAGGTCTCAAGTCCAATCTGTGGGGCTACGGTGCGCTCTCGGCCACCGGCGCCGCGGGCGGCGCGGCGATTGGCGCTGGCGTTGGCAAGGCCGCACTGGCCATGGCCGGCGCGGCGCTCGGCGCGGCGGCCATAGCCGGCGCCGCCGTGGCTGGGGCGGCCGTCCTGGCCATCGCCGGCCCCGGCTATCGCTGGGGCCTCCGCGCCGCCGTCAAGGAAATGGACGCCGCCCTCGCGGCCGTGGACGCCTCCATGCGGGCCTTCGACATCTTCGGTGAAGCCCCGCCGCCGTTGCCGCCACCGGCCAGCCATGGTGGGAGCGACCTGATCGGGATGGTCTGAGCAGACGACGACTGGACTTTCTCTTATTACTGAGATACATTGCGCTATCTCAACCCGGAGTCACCAGTGTCCATTCGGCCCGTCAAGCGCATCGTCACGGCCCAGCCCACCATGGAAGGGGCCGGTGTACACCTGCACCGTGGGTTCGGGTTCGGGGAGACCAGCGAAACCGACCCGTTCCTGCTCTTCGACGATTTCCGCGGCGACGACCCGCGGCAGTATCAGGCGGGATTCCCCTGGCACCCGCATCGCGGCATCGAGACCATCACCTACGTCCTCGCCGGCAACGTCGAACACGCCGACTCCCTGGGCAATCGCGGCATGCTCGGCGCGGGCGACGTGCAGTGGATGACCGCCGGCAGCGGTATCATCCACCACGAAATGCCGCAGGGCGACGCGCAAGGGCGCATGCACGGCTTCCAGCTGTGGGCCAACCTGCCCTCGGCGCAGAAAATGGTGGCGCCGCGCTATCAGGATGTGCAGGCCAAGGAGATCGCGGAAATCATCGACGATGACGGCACCACGGTGCGCGTGATCTGCGGAGAATTCTGGGGGAAGCGCGGTCCCGTGGATGGCATTGCCGCCGACCCCTGCTACCTCGATGTGTCCGTGCCGGCCGGCGTGAGGAAGTCACTGCCGGTGGACGCGTATCGCAGCACCTTCGCCTACATTTTTCAGGGCAGCGGCACGTTCCGGCACGCCTCCGATCCCATGGGCGTGCTCACCGAGCGCACCGCGGGCAACGACGACGACCTGGTGCGCGACCGCAGCGGCAACCGATCACTCATTTTCTTCGACACGGGCGATGACGTGGTCGTGCGTGCCGGCGAAGAGGGGATCCGCTTCCTGTTGGTCAGCGGCACGCCCATCAAGGAACCCGTCGCGTGGTATGGTCCGATCGTGATGAACACCCAGGCCGAGTTGCAGGAGGCGGTGCGCGAACTGCGCGCGGGCACGTTCATCAAGCACTAGTCCCGCTTTACCGAGGTCCCGTGCGGCAGACTCCCCCCGCAGCAGACACGCTGATCGTTCCGCGAGGCACGTGGTCGCTCCCGACTACGTGCCTCGCGCTCGTCGCGCTCCTGGCCACCGCCGCACCCCACGGCGGTGCGCAGTCCGGCCCGGCACCGGTGAAGCCCTCCCGCAAGATCGACTTCACCACGTCGCTGGGCTTCTCGCAGGCCAGCGGCAACGCGAATGCGCTGACCGCCAATGCCACCAACACCCTGCGCATTGCCCTTGCCGGGTGGAGCGTGCAGCAGGACCTCGCGTTCTTCTATGGCGAGGCCAACGAGACGGTCAACACGAACTTCTGGAACGGCGGCCTGCGTGGCGACCGCACGGTGGCCGATCGCGTTTCGCTGTTCGTAGCGTCGCGGTACGACCGCAACGTGTTGCAGGGGATCGCGAATCGCTTTCAGCAGGGATTCGGCGTGACCGTGAAGGCGGTCGAGCGCCCGCGCGAGAAGCTGCAGGTGGCGCTGGGCGGATCGCTGTTCAGCCAGCAGCTCACCGATGGGTCGGTCGCCAAGGTGTCACGCGCCTTTCCGGCCGCCCGCGCGGCCATCGACTTCCGCAGGCAGCTTACGGGCGTCGCCTACGTGCGACAGTCGGCTGAGTTCCTGCCGGCGGTTGGCGATACGGCACGCTCGTACTTCGTGAATGCCGAAAGCGCGGTGGTGGCGCCGCTGTCAAGGAGCCTGGGGCTCAAGGTGGGCTACATTGTGCGCTACAACAGCGAGCCCCCGGTGCGCAACAACGTGCCCCTGCGTACGACCGATACGTTCTTTTCGAGCGGTCTCACGCTCACCTTCTGACCCGAACCCCTCCCCATGCGTCGTCTTGCCCTCCCGCTCGGATTTCTGCTGTCGGCCAGCGCGCTGGTAGCGCAGGATGCACCCAAGAAGAACCTCGAGTTCTCCGGCACCGCCGGCTTCGCCCAAACGAGCGGCAACGCGAGCGCCATCAGCACCAACTTCGGCAACAAGGTCAAGTACACGGCCAAGGGGTGGACGCTCAACGAGGATCTCGCGTTCTTTTACGGCGAGGCCAATGACGACGTGAACGCGAACTTCTGGAACGGCGGCCTGCGCGCCGAACGGGCGCTGCATCCACGCCTTGGGGTGTTCGTGGCCACGCGCTTCGATCGCAACGTGCTGCAGGGGATCGCCAGCCGCTTCGAGGAAGGCTTCGGTCTCGACGCCAAGGTCATCGCCACCAAGCGCGATCAGCTCAACATGCAGTTCGGTGGCTCGCTCTTTCAGCAGCGCCTCACACCAGGGTCCACCGTGAGCGCCAAGCGCAACTTCCCGGCGGCGCGCCTGGGACTCGACTACAAGCACCTGTTCACCGACCTCGCCTACCTGCAGCAGACGGGGGAGTATCTCCCCAATCTCGCCGAAAGCGGTACGTATCTGGTCAACACGGAAACCTCCCTCGTTGCGCCGCTCTCCAAGCGTCTCGCCGTGAAGCTCGGCTACGTCATCCGGTACAACAGCGCGCCGCCGGTCCGCAACAACGTGCCCCTCAAGACCACCGACACGTTCTTCTCCAGCGGCATCACATTTTCCTATTGATATGCCGTCCTCGGCCCGGCGTTCGCACACGACGCCGGGCATGAGCGTACATTAGGCGCGCTGGCAGTTTACCTGCCCCCACTCCGGAGTTTCCCGTGGACGCGCCGCCAACCCCTTCCGATGCTTCGCCGCCGCGCGAAACGCACACGCGCGATTCGCGTACGGGCGATTCGCTCTCGCGACGCTCCCTGCTGCGCACCGGTGGTCTCCTCGCCGGGGCAGCGCTGACGCCGTCGTTGCTCGGCGCCGTGGCCCAGGACACCGTGCCCACGGCGGCGCCGCTGCCCGACCCCACGCGCACACCGGGTGCGCCCAGCGACTCGCTCGGCACCCGCTCCCCCTTCGAGAACCCGCGGCTCACGCCCGTGGGAGTCACCGGGGGATCGTCGTGGACGCCGCATCATCTGCTGCACGGCACCATCACGCCGGCCGACCTGCACTTCCAGCGACATCACAACGGCATCCCGGCCATCGACCCGGCGCGGCATACCGTCACCATTCACGGTCTCGTCGAACGCCCACTCGAGTTCACACTCGAGGAGTTGAAGCGATTTCCCTCCGTGACGCGCACCTGCTTCATCGAGTGTTCCGGCAATGGCGGGCGCGCGTGGAACAACCCCAAGCCCGAGATGTCCCCGCAGGTGGTGGACGGACTCACCAGCAACAGCGAGTGGACCGGTGTGGCCGTCTCCACGCTGCTGCGTGCGGTGGGCGCCAAGCCGAACGGAACGTGGGTCCTGGCGGAAGGCGGTGACGCCGCGGTGATGACGCGCAGCGTCCCCACCAGCAAGATGCTCGACGATGCGCTGCTGGTGTACGCGCAGAACGGGGAGGCGCTGCGTCCCGCCAACGGCTATCCGGTGCGACTGCTGCTCCCCGGGTGGGAAGGCAACATGTGCGTGAAGTGGCTGCGGCGGCTCGAGGTCATGGACCAGCCGGCCATGACGCGCGAGGAAACCTCCAAGTACACCGATCCATTGCCGGGCGGCCGGGCGCGTCAGTTCAGCTTCGTCATGGACGTGAAGTCGCTCATCACCTCGCCGTCGTACCCGGGCACGCTTCCCGGTCGTGGGTGGCACGCCATTCGTGGCCTCGCGTGGAGCGGTCGCGGCCCCATTACGCGTGTGGATGTATCCACTGATGGTGGGCGCACGTGGCACGCGGCTACACTCCCCAACGGCGCGCCACCGCTGGCGCATACGCGCTTCGAGTATCTGTGGCAATGGGACGGCACACCGGCGCGCCTACTGAGTCGCGCCGTAGACCAGACCGGGGCCGTGCAGCCGACCGCCGACGAATTCCGGCGCGTGCGCGGTGATGCACCGGGGTACCACTACACCGCCGTTCGCGCGTGGGACGTGGCCGCCGATGGGACCGTCACCTTTGGAGGGGGCTGATGCGCCACGCGTCTGCTGCCGCTCGTGCCGTTGCCGTGGCTGGCCTGCTGTTCGGCTCAGCCATGCCCGCCTGCACCGACTCCACTCCAGAGGCGGCACCGGCCGACCCCACCTACGGCCTGGGCCATGCACCGGCACCGGCTGCGCTTGCGGCCATCGACATCGATGTCGACCCCACGGGACGTGGACTGCCTGTGGGATCGGGAAGCGTGACCAGCGGGGCTGTGGTGTACGCGGCGCAGTGCGCCTCGTGCCATGGCGCACGCGGCGAGGGCATCGCCCCATCGCCGGCGCTGGTGGGACGCACCCCCGATGTGGGCTACGACTTCTCCAAGGGCGAGCGCGCACCGCGCACCATCGGCAACTACTGGCCGTACGCCACCACGGTGTTCGACTATGTGCGCCGGGCCATGCCGCTGTCGTCGCCGGGGTCGCTGACCGCCAGCGAGACGTACGGCGTGGTTGCCTGGCTCTTGCACCAGAACGGCATCATCGACTCGACCGCCGTGATGGACGCGACGAGCCTGCCGGCCGTGACCATGCCGGCGCGTCGCATCTTCGTGCCTGACGATCGCACCGGCGGCCCGGCATTCCGCTGATACCGGAAACCTCGCGGGCACGGGCCGTCTTTCCCCTGTGCCATGCTGCGCACCACTGACCGCGGCCTCTATTGCGAGGCCGGTGACTTCTTCATCGACCCGTGGGCCGCCGTGCCGCGGGCCGTGGTCACGCACGCGCATGGTGACCACCTCACGTGGGGGTGCGACGGCTACCTCGTGAGCCACGACGGCGCCGGGGTGACGCGGGAGCGCCTTGGCCGTTGGGGGAGCGGCGTGGACGCGGTGGTGTACGGGGAGACGCGCGTCGTCAACGGTGTCAGCGTCTCCCTGCACCCGGCCGGCCATATCCTCGGATCGGCGCAGGTGCGCCTCGAGTATCGCGGCGAGGTGTGGGTGGTGAGCGGCGACTACAAGACCGATCCCGATCGCACCTGTGCACCGTGGGAGCCGGTGCGGTGCCATACGTTCATCACGGAGAGCACCTTCGGCTTGCCGATTTACCGCTGGCCGTCGCAGCGCCAGGTCTTCGACGAGCTCAATGGGTGGTGGGCCGCCAACGCCGCCGAGGGGCGGGTGTCGCTGCTGTGCGCCTACGCGCTGGGCAAGGCGCAGCGACTCCTGTCGGGGCTCGATCCCGCCATCGGCCCCATTCTCACGCACGGGGCAGTGGAGCGCATGACGGCGCTGTATCGCCACGGCGGGGTGGCGCTGCCCTCCACCGTGCACACCACCGACGCGTTGCGCGCCAAGGCCACCACCGGCGCCATCGTCATCGCGCCTCCCAGCGTGACCGGCTCGACATGGCTGCGGCGCTTCGGCGAGGTGCGCACCGCCTTTGCGAGTGGCTGGATGCGCGTGCGTGGGGCGCGCCGGCGTCGCGGCGTGGATGCCGGCTTCACCCTCAGTGATCACGTGGACTGGCCGCAGCTGCTCACGGCGATCGACGCCACGGGGGCAGAGCGCGTATGGGTGACGCACGGCTTCACCGGCCCGGTGGTCCAGTGGCTTACGGCGCGCGGCCTCGATGCGCGCGCCATTGCGACGCGCTGGGAAGGGGAGCGTGATGACGCCGCGGTGGACGCGGGCGACGACGACGCGCCGGCGGTCGCCGATGCGTCTGCCGCACACGAGTCGGCACCGTGAAGCAGTTCGCCGCGCTGTACGATGCCATCGATGCGAGTACGGCCACCTCGTCGAAGGTAGCGGCGCTCGTGACGTTCTTCCGTAAGGCTCCGCCCGCCGATGCCGCCTGGGCGGTGGCATTCCTCACCGGACGCCGACCGAAGCGGCTCGTGAAGGCGCCCGACCTGCGGGCCTGGGCCGGAGATGCCGCGGGCGTTCCCCCCTGGCTCTTCGAAGAGTGTTATGCCCAGGCGGGAGACCTCGCCGAAACCATGTCGCTGCTCGTTCCCGAGGGAGACGCTCGGGAGAGCGAGGGGCTGTCGTGGTGGGTGGAGCATCGCCTGCTGCCCCTCGCCACCCGCGATGCCGAAGCGCAGAAGGCCGACCTGCTCGACGCGTGGTCCACGCTTGGCGGGTCGGCGCGCTTCGTATTCAACAAGCTGCTCACCGGTGCGTTCCGGGTGGGCGTGAGCGATGGGCTCGTGGTGCGCGCCCTCGCAGAGGTGAGTGGTGTGAACGCGGAGACCATTGCACACCGCCTCATGGGGCAGTGGGAGCCGAGTGCCACCTGGTACACGCAGCTGGTGGGCACCGAGACCACCGATGCCGACTGGAGCCGGCCGTATCCGTTCTTCCTCGCGTATCCACTCGAGGCCGAGCTGTCGTCGCTGGGCGAGGTCCACGAATGGCAGATCGAGTGGAAGTGGGATGGCATTCGCTGCCAGCTGGTGCGCCGTCGCGGGCGCACGTTCCTGTGGAGCCGTGGTGAGGAACTGCTCGCCAGCCGCTTTCCCGAGGTGGAGTCGTGCGCCGAATGGCTCCCCGATGGCACGGTGCTTGACGGCGAACTGCTGGCGTGGCGTGACGGGCGTCCGCTCCCCTTCAGTGAGCTGCAGAGGCGCATCAACCGCAAGACCGTGGGCAAGACGCTGCTGGCCGATGTGCCCTGTGCGCTGCTGGTCTACGACTGCCTGGAGCAGGGCGGCATCGATGTGCGGGCGCACAGCATGACCGATCGGCGCGCCATGGCCGCGTCGTGTGTTCGTTCGTTGCCGAGCGGGGCGAGCATTGCCCTGTCGCCGGTGCTCGACCCGCCAACGTGGGAGGCGGCGAGTGCAGCGCGCGCCGATGCACGCGGCGCGATGGCCGAGGGGCTTATGCTCAAGCGGCGCGTGTCACCCTACGGCGTGGGGCGGCGTGGGGGCGACTGGTACAAGTGGAAGGTGACTCCGCTCACCGTGGACGCCGTGCTCGTGTACGCGCAGACCGGGCACGGCCGCCGCGCGGGGCTCTACACCGACTACACCTTTGCCATATGGGACGGTGACACCCTGGTGCCCTTTGCCAAGGCGTACAGCGGCCTCACCGATGCGGAGATCCGCCAGGTGGACCGTTTCGTGCGCGCCAACACGGTGGAGAAGTTCGGGCCCGTGCGCACCGTGAAGCCGGAGCTGGTGTTCGAACTGGCCTTCGAGGGCATTCAGCGCAGTACGCGCCACAAGAGCGGCATTGCCGTGCGCTTTCCGCGCATCGCGCGCTGGCGGCAGGACAAGCCGGCGCGCGAGGCGGACAGTCTCGAGACGGTGCGAGCGCTGCTGCATGACTAGGTGAGCTCCGTGTTCTACGCGTCCAACCACCGTGCAGGCGCCACACAGCGTGTCGAGGCGTGGTACACCAACCGCGGGTGGAGTCCATTCGACTTCCAGCGTGAGGTGTGGGATGCCTACGCACGCGGCGAGTCGGGGCTCATTCATGCCGCCACCGGCACCGGCAAGACATACGCCGCGTGGATGGGCGCCATCATCGAAGCGCTGGCCGAACAGCCGCAGCCACGCAAGGCGCGCCGCCGCGCCGACACGATGCCGCTGCGCGTGTTGTGGATCACGCCGTTGCGCGCCCTCGCGGCGGATACCGAGCAGGCGCTCCGGCAGCCCATCGAGGAACTCGGCCTGCCATGGTCCGTGGAGTCGCGCACCGGCGATACCTCGCCATCGCGTCGCGCGCGCCAGCGCGAGCAGTTGCCCACCGCGCTCGTCACCACCCCGGAGTCGCTCTCGCTGCTGCTCTGCCGCCAGGACAGTGCGGAACTCTTTCTCGACCTGCGCTGCGTGGTGGTGGACGAATGGCACGAGCTGCTCTCCACCAAGCGTGGGGTACAGGTGGAGCTGTCCCTGGCACGCCTGCGGCGCCTTTGCCCCGCCCTGCGCACCTGGGGCGTGTCGGCCACCCTGGGTAACCTGCAGGAGGCAGCCGACACACTGCTGGGCTTCGATGCCACGGCCACGCCGCGCCCGTACCGGCTGGTGCGCGGCGTGGTACCGAAAATGGTGGAAGTGGAAGCGCTCGTCCCGGAAACGATGGACCGCTTTCCGTGGGCCGGGCATCTCAACACCAAGTTGCTCCCCGAGGTCATGCGCCGCCTCGCGGCGGCGGAGAGTGCGATCGTCTTCACCAATACGCGCTCGCAGTGCGAGATCTGGTTCCAGAGCATCATCGCGGCCAATCCGTCGTGGTTCGAGTTCACCGCCATTCACCACGGGTCGCTCTCACGCGCACAACGAGAAGACGTGGAAGACGGACTGCGTTCCGGTCGGTATCGTGTGGTGGTGGCCACCAGCTCACTCGACCTCGGCGTGGACTTTGCCCCTGTGGACCTGGTGATGCAGGTGGGCAGCCCCAAGGGGGTGGCGCGCCTGCTGCAGCGCGCGGGCCGTTCGGGTCACAACCCCGGGCGCGTCTCGCGCATCGTGTGCGTGCCCACGCATGCCTTCGAGCTGGTGGAGGTCGCTGCCGCGCGCGCGGCCATCGAGGCGGGCGCCATCGAAAGTCGCGATCCGCTCGACCGCCCGCTCGATCTGCTGGCGCAGCATCTCGTCACGCTGGCACTGGGCGGCGGGTTCACCCGCCACGATGTACTCGGCGAGCTGCGCACCACACGCGCCTATCACCTGCTCACTGAGCAGGAGCTGGACTGGGTCATCGATTTCGTCACGCGCGGCGGCGAGGCACTACGGGCCTACCCCGAGTACGCGCGCGTGGTGGACGACGACGGGGTCTTCCGTGTGACCGACCGCCGTGTGGCGCTGCGGCATGTGCTCAACATCGGCACCATCGTGAGCGACGCGGCCATCGCGGTGCGCTATCTCAAGGGCGGACGCCTGGGCACCGTCGAGGAATCGTTCGTGTCGCGCCTCTCGCCGGGGGACAAGTTCATCTTCGCCGGCACGCCCCTCGAGTTCGTGCGGCTGCGTGACCTCACCGCGTGGGTGAAGCGCGCCAAGGGCATGAGTGGGGCCATCCCGCGCTGGATGGGGGCGCGCATGCCGCTGTCCACCGAGCTCGCGGCCGCCGTGCGCGACCGCCTCGAGGAGGCGCGCCGCGGCGAGTATCGCTCACCCGAAATGCAGGCGGTGCGGCCGGTGCTCACCATGCAGGCCGAACGCAGTGTGATTCCGCGCCCCGACGAACTGCTCATCGAGCGCACCGAGACGCGCGACGGTCACCATCTGTTCGTCTATCCCTTTGAAGGGCGCCTCGTGCACGAAGGGCTGGCCGCGCTCTGTGCCTATCGCATGGCGCAGCTGCAGCCGTTCTCCTTCTCCTTCAGCTGCAACGACTATGGCTTCGAGCTCTTGAGCCCAGAGCCGGCGCCACTGGAGGAGGCCCTCGAAGCCGGGCTCCTGGCCACCGCGCACCTGCTGCACGACGTAACACAGAGTCTCAATGCCGCCGAGCTGGCACGTCGGCAGTTCCGGGAGATCGCGCGCGTGGCGGGGCTCATCTTCCAGGGCTACCCGGGGCAGTCGAAGAGCGTGAAGCAGTTGCAGGCCAGCAGCAGCCTGCTGTACGATGTCTTCGTGAATCACGATCCCGGCAATCTTCTGGTGGCACAGGCGCGGCGCGAAGTGCTGGAGCGGCAGCTGGAGGCGAGCCGGTTGGGGCGTGTACTCGAGCGCCTGTCGCGCAGTGCCGTGCGCGTGGTGGATGTGGAACGCCCCACCCCGCTCGCCTTTCCGCTCATGGTGGACATGACGCGCGCCAAGCTGAGCACCGAAAAGCTCGCCGACCGGGTGAAGCGCATGACGGTGGCCGCCGAGAAGCCGTCGAAGAGCGGTGTGGCGAGTGTGTTCCGCATTGGCGACACCGTCTCGCGCCTCATGAGCCACGACGAGCCGCGCCGTTGACTGCCGCGGAAGGTGAACCGAGCGGGCAGCTGGAGGGAGCGCTCGAGCTGTGCGTCGCCAACGAACGGGTGCTCCTGCTCCCGGAACGCGCGCTCTGGCTGCCGTCGCACGACACACTGCTGGTGGCCGACCTGCATTGGGGAAAGGCCGCCGCCTTCCGCGCGGCACACGTGCCGGTGCCGATGGGCACCACGAGCAGCGATCTCGCACGACTGTCGAGCGCCCTCGAGTCAACCGGGGCGCGGCAGTTGCTCATTCTGGGCGACCTGCTGCATGCCCGCGGCGGCCGGCACGACGAAACGTTCCGCATCATCGCCGAATGGCGGGAGCGGCACGAGCACGTGACCATGACACTGGTGCGCGGCAATCATGACCAGCATGCCGGCGATCCACCGGCAACGCTGCGCATCCGGTGCACCGATGAACCGGCGCGGCTGGGCCCGTTCGTGGGCGTGCACGAGCCGGCGCATGACGCGAACGGCTACGTGCTCTGCGGACACCTCCACCCCTGTGTCACGGTACGCGGTCGTGGCAAGCAGTCGCTTCGCCTGCCGGCGTTCGTGTTCGGAGACGCACGCGGCGTGCTGCCCGCCTTTTCCAGCTTTACCGGTGGCGGCATGTACGAAATGCAGACCGGCGATCACCAGTACGCGATCGCCGGAACCGAGGTAGTGCCGCTCGCCTGACGGCGCCGCTCAGGGCGTGCTCTTGCCGCGCGCCTTCTGCACCAGCGAGTAGAGTACCACCAGCACACCACCGCTCACCACGCCCAGCAGCGCGTCCAGCACCGGCTTGGTCACCGGCGCCACCGGCCCGGTGCTCGCGGCCCACGATTGCAGCACTATATCCGCCGCGTGCCAGCCGTGCGCAATGATGCCGCCACCCACGGTGAACATGGCGGCCGTGCCCAGCACGGAGAGCGTCTTCATGAGCAGCGGCGCCGCCTTGAGCAGCACGGCGCCAAGGGTGTTGCCTCGCTGGTGCAGCGCCAACCCGGCGTCGTCGATCTTGACGATCCCCGCCACGAGGCCGTACACGAACACCACGGCGGCCAGACTGATGAGGGAGAGCGAGACGACCTGCTGGGACAACGGCGCCGCACTCATGGTGCCCAGCGCGATCACGATGATTTCCGCCGACAGCACGAAGTCGGTACGGATGGCGCCCTTGATCTTCCCCTGCTCGATGGCCACCAGCTGCTCCTCGGTGAGCTCCGGCTGCGTGAGGACCGGGGAATGGACCGTCGGCTCGTCGGCGTGCAGGTACTTGTGGACCAGCTTCTCCACCCCCTCGAAGCAGAGGAAGAGGCCACCGATCATCATGAGTGGCATCACCGCCCACGGCGCGAAGGCGCTGATGAGCAGCGCCACCGGCACCAGAATGACCTTGTTCCAGAACGAGCCCTTCGCCACGGCCCACACCACCGGCAACTCGCGCTCGACGCGCACGCCGCTGGCCTGCTCGGCATTGAGCGCCAGGTCGTCGCCCATGACCCCGCTGGTCTTGCGCGCGGCCACCTTGGACAGCACGGCCACATCGTCCATCATGGACGAGATGTCATCGAGCAGGGCGAGGAGACTGGAGGGCATGAAGTGCAGGTAGTGAGGATGGGGAAGGTGGTCAGCGCAGCGACCCGAGCAACTTCTCGACGAACGTGTTCAAGCTTGCATTCGTGTCCATCCAGCGGATCACCGCCACGACATCATTGGCCGGATCGACATAGATGAAGTTGTTGCCGGCGCCCACATGCACGAACGCCTGCTCCGGTGCCGCCTTGAGATAGGTGCGTTCCGGATTCACGAACCAGTTCATGTAGCCGTACGTGCGCTGGGCCGGCGTTGGCGTGAGCGCCTGGGTGACCCACGCCTCGCTCAACAGCTGCTTGCCGCCCCAGTTGCCGCGCCGCAGCGTGAGCAGGCCGAACCGGGCCATGTCCCACGCGTTGAGCACCATGCCACCGCCCCAGTGCCCGCCGCCGCTCACACTCTGCACTTCGCGGCCGTCGAGCACGATCCACGAGTTGTCGTAGCCGTACCAGCGCCACGTGTGCGACGCCCCGATCGGATCCATGATGCGCTCCTTGAGCACCTCGGGGAGCGGCCGCCGCCACACCTGCAACGCCGCGAGCGCCAGCACGTTCACGCGCGTGTCGTTGTATTCGTAGCTGCTCCCCGGCGCCTTGCGGGCCCTCGTGGTCCAGGTGCTCGCATCCTGCGCCGGACGATCGGCCCACTCGGGCTTCCCCCACAGCGTCCCCTCCCAATCGCTCGTCTGACGCAGCAGGTCATCCCAGGTGATCGTGCGGTTGTGCGGGGTGTCGAAGGGCATGAGCAGCCGGTCGGTGCCGGGCCAGTCGCGCCCGTACGCCGTGCCGTTCGGCCGCGCCCGCACGATGGGGGGCATGTACGGGGCCACGGTGTCGCGCACACTGCGTATGCGGCCATCATCCACGGCCAACCCCACCACGGTGCTCAGAAAACTCTTGGTCACACTGTTGGTGGTTTCGTTGGCCGTCGGGTCTCCCCACGTGGCCACGACGTAGCCCTTGCGCACGATCACGCCGGTAGCCGCGCCGCGCGGCGGCAGCGGCCCGATCGCGTCACCCAGCGGCTCGCGCCCGAACGACTGCAGGTGATTGAGCTCGAGGTCACGTGGAGTGCGGCTCTCCTTGCTGATCGCAAACGCCACCGCATCGGCCAGCTTCACCGAGTCCATCCCCACCGCCATCGGCGACCGCCGCTCCCACTGCCCGGCTGGTGGCACGTACGGCGTGGCCGCCGCACGCGCCTTCTGCGCCTGTGCCACGGGAGCAACGAGCAACAGCGCGACCGCTGCGATGCCCGCACCTCCGCGCCTCCCTCCCCTCCGCGCCTCCTCTGCGCAGCAGCTCATGCGATCGGCCCCTTCCCCTTCACCTTGCTGATCACGCCGGGCACGTTGTTGGCCTTGAGCAGCGCGTTGAAGGCGGGCACGTCGACCATTTCGATCGCCTCGACTTCGGCGCGAATGCCGGCCCACACCTTCTCCAGCTCGGCCAGCCGCTCCTTCACCGGCTGCGTGAGGCGCGTATTGCCCTCCACCTGCCCCAACAGGAAGCCGTACTGCCCGTTGATGCCGTTGGCGTAGTTGATGATGTCCTGGCCGTTGGCCGCCTTGGTGGTGAGGCGCGGATCCATCTTGTCCAGCTTCCCCGTGAGCGCGCGCCCCGCCTTGCCGATGGTGTCGGCGGCCGTCGTTTCGCGCGCGCGCGTCACGTATCCCTGCACCTGCGTCTTCACATCGCGCAGTCGCAGCACCGACTCGTGAATCTCGTTGATGCGCGTCGCGAGCAGGTTGGCCACGCTGTCCCGCTCGGCGATCACCGCCGTCGGCGCGTCGATGCGGGGGTCCTGCTTCACGGTGAGGGGCTGTGACAGGACCGTCGGGCCCACCGTCAGGCGCACCGTGTAGCTCCCTGGCGAGACGCGCGCGCCGCCATCACCCGGTGCACCGAACAGCATGACGTTCCCGATACGGGCCGGCATCGCGCGCCGCAGGTTCCACGTAAGCGTATTGAGGCCCGGCTTCACCGCCAGACGGCTCGTCGAGTCGCGCGTGGCGAAACTGCGCACCACCGTCCCCCTGGCATCGAGGAACTCGAGCGTGACGGCCGTGGCACTGTCGGGCGCCGAGGCCAGGCGGAAATACACCGTGGCACCATTGGGCGGATTCTTGCCGGCGTTGGCCGGCGTACCGAACCCCCCGCTGCCGGCAAAGAGCACCGCCTCGCGCGGCGCGTACAAATGCGCCTTGGCCTGCTCGAGGCTGTCGGTGTGCTGCCGCAGCACCGACAGGTCATCGAGAATCCAGAAGGCGCGTCCTTCGGTGGCGGCAATGAGATCGCCGTGCTTGACCTGCAGGTCGGTCACCGGCACCACCGGGAAGTTGCCGCGCAGCGGCAGCCACTGGGCGCCGGCGTTGTACGAGAGGTACACCCCCGTTTCCGTGCCCGCGTAGAGCAGCCCCTTGCGCACCGGGTCCTCGCGCACGACACGCACCGGCTCCCCGTCACGCAGTCCGTTCACGATGCGCGTGAAGGTGGCGCCGTAATCACGCGACACGAAGATGTGCGGCGTCGGGTCGCCCAGGCGATCCTTGCGGAACGACACATACAGCGTGCCCGCGTCGTGCGGCGAGATGGCGATTTCGTTCACGAGGCCGTCGCCCCAGGCGGCGGGGGTGATGTTCGTCCACGTCTTGCCGCCATCGCGCGTACGCTGAATGAGTCCGTCGTCGGTGCCCACGTACATCGTGCCCACGTCGTGCGGCGACTCCTCGATCACCACGATGGTGCCGTACACTTCGCCACCAGCCCCCTCGTTGGTGATGGGGCCACCGCCCCATCCCTGACGGCTCTTGTCGTTCCGCGTGAGATCGCCCGAGATGGGCGTCCAGCTCTGGCCGCGATCGGTGGTCCGGAACAGCACGTTGCCGCCATGATACACGACCTTGTCGTCGTGCTGGCTCACCTCGATGGGCGCGGTCCAGTTGAAACGGTACTTGGTCTTGTCCGTGGGCTCGGTGAGGTTCATCTCCGGCCACGGCATGATGGTGCGCAGCAACCCCGTCTGCGCATCCTGCTCGTCGATCAGTCCCTGATAGCAGCCGCCGTACACGTAGCGCGGATTCTTCGCGCTCACGCCCATGTTTGCGCTCTCGCAGCCCGGCCCCTCGGTCCAGTCCCGAATGCCGATGGCCCCGCCGTCGCTGCGCGACGTGATGATCACGCTCGTGTTGTCCTGCTGCCCACCGTAGAGCTTGTACGGGAAGCCATCATCCACCGCCACGTGATAGAACTGCGAGGTGGGCTGGTTGTCCTGCGTGCTCCAGCTCTTGCCGCCGTTCAGCGAGATCGAGGCACCGCCGTCGTTCGCGTTGATCACGTAGCGCGAATCGCGCGGGTTCACCCAGATGCCGTGATTGTCACCATGCGTGGCGGGGACCACGGCAAAGGTGCGCCCGCCGTCGGTGCTGCGCAGCAGCGGAGCGTTGCTCACCCACACGGCGTCGGCGTTCTGCGGATCGGCGGTGATGTGCATGTAGTACCACGACCGCGTTTGGATGAGCCGATCGCCGTTCACCAGACGCCAGCTCTTGCCGGCATCATCGCTGCGGTAGAGGCCACCGTTTTCCGCCTCCACGATCGCGTACACGCGGTCGGGATTGGCCGGGGACACCGACACGCCGATCTTGCCCATCAGCTTCGGCAGCCCGTCGCTGAGGCGGGTCCACGTGTCACCGCCATCGGTGCTCTTCCAGAGGCCGCTCCCCGCGCCGCCCGAGCGTACCATCCACGGCATGCGCTGATGGTCCCAGAAGGCCGCGTAGAGGATGCGCGGATTGGTGGCATCCATGCTGAGGTCACTCGCGCCGCTCGTGGCGTTGGACCCCTTGAGCAGCTGCGTCCAGGTGCGCCCGCCGTCGGTGCTACGGTAAATGCCGCGCTCGGCACTCCCCTGCCAGCGATCGCCCTGCACGGCGACATACACCACATCGGGGTTCCCCGGGTGCACACGCACCGCCGAGATCTGGCGCGACGCCGCCAGCCCGATCTTCGTCCACGTGCGCCCCTGGTCGGTGCTGCGGTACATGCCGTCACCGTAGGTGCTCGACTGCCCGCGAATCGCGTGCTCCCCGGTGCCCACGTAGATCACGTTCTCGTCGCTCGGCGCCACGGCGATCGCCCCGATGCTGCTCGACGTGAAGAAGCCGTCGGAGATGTTGCGCCAGTTGGTGCCGGCATCATCGGTGCGCCACAGGCCGCCCCCGGTGTAGCCGGCAAAGTAGGTCATCGGGTTGGACGGCAGCCCGGCCACCGCGACCGAGCGCCCACCGCGCCAGGGGCCCACGTTGCGCCACGGAAGGGCGGCGAAGGTCGCCGAGTCGAACGCCGAGGGGCCGCTGCGGACACTGGCCACCGGACGGGCACCGCGCGGCTGGGCGTCGAGGCGCGCGGGAAGCGCGGCGGGGAGCGCGAGGGGAAGCGTCAGCGCCAGCAAGGCGACACCGGGTCGCTGCGGGAAGGGGGAACGACGAGCCATCGGGGCGAGCTCCTGGGGTGAGGGGTCGGGCGATGCCCAAAGATAGCGGGACTTCAAGCCGCCGTTCCCGGCGGCCGATACCTCCAAGGAGGCCCGGGACGCCCGTCCTGCACGCCGGCATCGGCCTTTGGCGCTTCATCACGGGACATGCAGGCAGGCAACGCGGCAAGAATCGGGTCGGAACCGGGCGTCACGCGCGACGGGATGACCGCGGTCATCAAACGCATCGCGACCCCATCGGCGGCGAAGTTGCGGTCACGGCGCCGGTTCCGGCGAGCCGCCGATGTCACCGCGCTGCGCCTCGGCCGCGCCGTGCTGGCGTACCTCGGCATCATGGTGGGCATCATCACACTCGCGCCGTTCCGGTTCGCGAGCGCGCCGGTGCACGGCCTGTCGTTCGTGTGGACTTGGTCGGATCTCGTGCTCAATGTGCTGATGTTCGCCCCGGTGGGCTTCGTCCATCAGCTCACCCGACCGCATGGCGCCGCCCCCGACCTGTCGCGGGTCTTCCTTCTGGGCCTCGCCGCCAGCGTCATCATCGAGGTCGCGCAGCTCTTTTCGCCGCTGCGCTACCCATCGCTCTTCGATCTCGCCACCAACTCCGGCGGTGCTGTACTGGGAGCCGTGGCGTATACCCGCCTCTCGGAGCGCGTCCCCGGACGAGCGGCCGTGCAGCGGCTGGCGCTCGAACTGCCACTCATGGGACTGGTCTATCTGCTCGTTCCCCTCTGCTGGCTCATCGGCTTGGGGAGCGAGGAAGAGAGTCGCCGTGTGCTGGTGCTGGGCCCGGCGCTCATGGCGGGGGTCATTCTTGGCACGGTCCACGCGGCGGTGGTTCACCCCGCGGGCCCGCGCGGGTGGCTGGTGGGCACCACGCTCGGCTGGTCGTTCGTCGCCCTCGTCCCGGGCGGGCGTGGCGACCTGCCCTTCGTTGCACTGGGGTCGGCCGTGGTCGTGGCCGTAGCGCTGTGCTGTCACGTCGCCACCCGCCGGATGCTGCAGGCAGCGCCCGGCGATGGCAGCCGCCGGTTCGAGGTCCCCACGTTGCGGCGGGTCCTGCCCGTCTACGCGGCCTATCTCACCCTGTCCGCCCTCTGGCCATTGGGTGGCGCGGACGGTCACTGGCGCGGCACGCTGGCGCTCACCCTCGCCGACGCGACCCTTACGCAGGCCACCGTCTTTCGCGCCCTCGAACAGGTCGCGGCGTTCACCCTCGTGGGGTACATGGCCGCCGAGCTCCGCGGGCGCGACCGGCGCGCCGAGCGTACGGCCGTGCTGCGCGTCCTGGCGTGGAGCGCCGTCGTGTCGGCACTGCTGCAAGGGGCGCGCGGGTTCCAGCCAGCCACGGGTGCCAGCCTCGTGCTCTTCCTGCTCTGCCAGGCGGCGTCCGTTGCCGGCTGCCACCTGTATACGCTCCAGCGTGACCATGTGCGGGCGCTGCTGCAGCGGCAGCGAACCTAGGGCGCTACGGCGCCCCCAGGTCTGCGTCCGCCTCGATTTCCACGAGGTACTCGGTGCCGATGAGCGGCGCCTGCACCATGGTGTTGGCCGGCAGGATGTGGCCGAAGCGTTCCCCATGCGCGCGGGCCACCGCCTCCCAATCGCGCTCCACGTTGGCCACGAACACGCGCGTGCGCACCACGTCTTCGAGCGTCCCGCCCAGCGACTGCAGCGCCCCGGCGATCTTGTCGATGCAGAAGTGCGTCTGTGCGGCGGCATCGTTGCCGCCGATGGCGCGGCTGCCGTGCGTGGCCGTGGTGCCCGAGACATGAATGCGCGACCCCTTGCGCACGGCCCGGCTGTAGCCGGCCATGGGTTCCCACACGGTGCCACTCAGGGCCAGCGTGCTGCCGTTCACACCGGGCTGCGTGGTGAAGGGCGCCGGGAAACTGGCCAGATGATGTGACAGGTCGCCACTGGCGGTGAGGTACGGCGGCGTGCGGTACTCGTCGCCGCAATCACCCGGAATGGGGCACAACGCGGCCTGTGCCTCCGCCAGCATCGTGCGATCGGCGTCGTCGAGCGCAAACGAGAACAACCGCGCGGTATCGGCAACATGCTGCGAGTGACTCAAGCGTGCCCCCACGATCACCCCGGCCACGCCCGGCTGCTCGAGCACCCAGCGGCTGGCAACGGTGGCAATCGAGACGCCGTGTCTGGTGGCCACCTGCTGCGCCGCGCGAAGCACCTGCTGGAAGGGCGCCCAGCCTCCTGCGGCACGAATGAACCGCCCGTACTTCATCTGCGACCACGTCTCCAGCTGTGCCCAGTCCGGTTCCGGCGCATCCACCCAGCGTTCACTGAGAAAGCCGCCGAGCACCGTGCCGTAACACAGAAGCCCCACGCCGTGCTGCTGGGCGAACGCCGACAGCTTGCCGGTGAATCGCCGGTCGATGAGGCTGCCGCTCACCTGGTTGCTCACCAGGCGAATGCCCGACGCCATGGCCACACGCAAGTGCGCCGTGTCGAAGTTGGTCACCCCCACGGCACGGAGCCGCCCCGCCTCGCGCTCCCCTTCCAGTAGCCACAACGCATCGAGCCACCGCGGATCGGCGAAGGTCCATGCGTGGAACTGCAGCAGGTCGAT
>ERZ1022729.12-NODE-12-length-20575-cov-16.113450_pt1 | contig 20575 bp, 30 predicted proteins | sample MGYA00520880_ERZ1022729 | MGnify/ENA primary metagenome ERZ1022729 (study PRJEB33162, sample SAMN09537598) | freshwater metagenome | isolation source: freshwater | place: Canada:Alberta | collected 2017-07 | study: EMG produced TPA metagenomics assembly of the...
TCTCCTCAGCCCTTTTTCGATAACGCTTTCAGCTTTATTCGGCAAGCCCTAATTCAGGTTGGCGATAGATTCTGTCGGATTTTACTAAGGGAGTGGGGGAATCTAGGCCGCTAGTTGCTGTTGATACCTGCTGACTAATTGGTTGGCTAGGTGTAACGGGTTGATGGACTTTGGGGCGATCGCTTCCCGTGATTGGTTCACCTGGGCCAACAGGTCGGGGGGTAGGGATTCGGGATTCTCGATAAATTGCTTGGTCAGGATATTTTGAGCGATTAATGTACCTGCGGCGATCTGTTGGGCGACGCTGACAATTTGGTTTACCTGATGACCTTCTTCAATCTCTTCTAATTGAATAGTTTCTTGTATCGGTTCCATCTCGGATGATTCGGACTGGACTAAGGCCCCTTTAGTCTGAAAACTTTCTATGGTGTGCCCCTCTGCTATCCAGTCATTGAGCTTGCCCATTTCCGCTAGGTCGTGGTCACTAAAATAGTATTGTCCATTCTCTTTATAGGGTTGGACACCGAGTTTTTTAAATCGAGCGTAAATTGTCGTCGTGCCTACTTGAAACTTTTCAGCAAGTTGTTCAACGATTTCACCTTTATTTTTACCTTGAATTTCAGTCGTCATTTCAGTTACTCCCTTAGTAATTTTTATTTTGAGTTGGTCATTTAGGAAGTTCTACAGGGATATTTTTTTACCTGAAAACCGATGTACTGCGATTATTTCACTATCGAGTTGGTTAATTCCACACTGGTTGATTAGCCAGTTTCCAGCCTGCAAAAATGAACAAATTACAAAGGCTGAGGCGATCGCTATGGAACTCGCGCTTCTTTCTAGTCGGATGGTGTTTAAATGTCGTCTTACTTGTCTCGTTGATAGACTAACGGTTACTGCAATTAATTCGATGCTGGCGGTGGGATTTTTGGAAAGATAGTTGGAAATTTCCGCTCTCTTTTTCATACCCCGTTTATGGTTTGCCCAAAATTCAGGTGAAAATTCCATAGGTTTCTTCGGTATAGGAGATAAAAGTTTTTATATGTCATTAGAGGGCTTGTCAACCGTGTTTTTACGGAGGACTGAAATTTTTTACCGTGAGACTAAAATTTTTCACTTTGGCTCTGGAATTTTCAGCTTGGGATTCACACTTTTCACCGCTCATGGGGGTTGGCGATCGCGCTTAAAGGGGATAAAAATGGCTAAAAGCTAGACGGTGTAAGGATTTAAGTGATTTTTGAGAAGGGTGATAAGATTAAGAGTGTGATAATAACTGTTTTCGCAGTCTTAAAATGACAGAATTAGTACAAGAAAACTACTTAGCGACCTTTGATCAGGACATTCTGACCGAATTACTCCGTGATAAGCGATCGCCTAACACTCGTCGTACCTATTCCAAGGGATTGAAAGATTTCTTTGTGACCATGACTCAGTTTGAACCGTCTCCTGATGCGGTGGCGTGGTTTCTGAGCTTGGGACGATTTCAGGCGATCGCGTTGGTGTTGAGGTATCGGGCGGCTTTGTTGGAACGGGGGCTGACTCCTGCGACGGTGAATGTGCGGTTGTCGGCGGTTAAGAGTTTAGTGAATTATGCGAGAAAAATTGGCAAGTGTGAGTATTCCCTAGAAGATGTGGAAGGCTTAAGAGTTGAAACCTATCGGGATACTACGGGGGTGAGTCCAGAGACTTTTAGACAAATTACGTCCCAAATTCAGCTAAATTGTTTGAAAGGAGTAAGAGATGCGGCGATTCTGCGGTTGCTCTGGGATAATGCCCTGCGCCGTGCTGAAGTGTGTTCTCTCGATTTGAATGATTACAGTTCGGGGGATCTCAAATTATTGATTAAGGGCAAAGGAAAGTTAACCAAGGAGTCGATTAGTTTGAGTGCTAAGGCCGTGGTGTTGATTAATGATTGGTTGGGGGTTATCGGCGATCGTCTTCCTGATAAACCGTTATTCTGTACGGTGGATCGGGCCACCTTTGGGCATCGGTTGAGTGGGAATGCGATTTATAATATTGTGAGAAATTCATCTGAATCTGCGGGTATTACTAAGATTATGAGTCCCCATAGAATCCGACATAGTGCGATTACGGCGGCCTTGGATGCGACTAATGGGGATACTCGCAAGGTGCAGAAATTGAGTCGTCACCGTAATTTGAATACTCTCATGATTTACGATGACAACCGACATCAGCATCAGTCGGAAGTGACGAATATTTTGGCAGATCTGGTTTAGTAAATTGTATTCAGTTCTTTTCTGGGGTCTTTCATCAATTAAATTACGAAAAGTTATGAGATTTAAAGGAGAAGATTTGTAAAAATTGGTGAAAGTAAGCTTGTTTTTTTTGACTTAAATTTTGAAGTTCCAGAAAACTGCTAAGGTAAGTAAATTAGCCTATTTATTAAACATTATTTAACTTTTAAAAACTATAATAACACCTGAGAAAATAAGTAATCCACCAATTCCAAGACCAAGATTAAGAGAATTTTCTCCATAAATCACTAAAGAGAAAATTGCTACAAATAGTGGATAAGTAATTTCAACAATACTAGCTTTTGTGGCTGTACTATCTGCAATTGCATTAAATATTAAAAAATTACTTAAGCAGCCAGTAACTACCATAATCCCTAATTGTGTTAATACATTAAGGTTTAAGTGATTTATCACATCTTGTGTTAATAACTGTGGGCCTCTTATAAAGATCATAATTAAAACAGAAGACACAGTAACCAGAGTTAGATAAAGAATAGTTATTAAAGAAGCGGGTAAATTTTTTGACAACGCTCCTGCTGCTGCATAATGGATTCCCCAAGAAATGGCCGCAGTCAAAGCTGAGAAAAGCCACGTATGTTCTTTTAACATAGATATAATTATTAAGATTTTATGACCTCATAAGATTTTAGCATATTAAAAGAAAATTTATCTGTTATACTTAGGTTACAGTTGCTCAAATCAAAGCTAATTAAGGATATTAAAAAATGATGAATGAATACTTAGAGTCTTTATATATAAAAAACATATAAAAACTTTAAATTTATTATCGTTTATTTAAAAGCTTCCTGAACTTGCTTATAGATCAATTATCTAAATTAAAGCAGTAATTATTTTTGAATCTATATATTGGAATAGTTAGTATGATTCATCCAGACACTTTTGTTTCACCCACTTCTAAAGGAATGGGCTTGTTTGCTAATCGCAATTTTCAGAAAGGAGAAATTTTATGGATTATTGATGATAATGATATCAAAATACCACTTGCTGATTATCTTGCCCTAGATGACATTCAAAGGCAAAAATTAAATATTTATAGTTATATTGATTTTTACCACCGAGTAATTATTCCTTGGGATGAAGGTAAATACGTTAATCATGATTGTGAACCGAATTCAACGGGAGTAATTCAATATGACAATATTAGTGTTGCATTAAGAGATATAGAAAAGGGTGAAGAAATTGTTGAGGATTATAGTTGTTACTTTGGACATTTTGAAACTTTTGAGTGTTTGTGTGGTTCCTATCAATGTAGGAAAATCATTTCCTCTGAACAAGGTTATCGTGCAGATTTAAGGTTAGATCTAAAAGATGCTGCTCCACTAATTAATTCTTTAGAGCAGCCTTTGCTTAAAATAAAAACTAAGGAAAATGGTAAATTTTTAGAAATTTTAGAAAATTATGGTTTGAATTAAAATTTTAATGTACTTGCAAATCTTTTTTTGTAACTCTATCTTGAACCTATTGCTGTGTAAAGCTTCTGGTCTTAGCGTTGTTTTTTTGTCCAGTGCGATTCGTTACATAACTTTACATCGTGTCCTATTTTCCACGTATGTCGGTGGCTCTAGTAGAGGCGATCGCTTACTCTCTTGCGTAAATATGTCTTTTCTCGAAAACAATTTTATGTCCTTCTCTTAGGCAGTCGGTAACGATAGAATCATTGTCTAGCTCACCAATAATAAGCGTCTTATCAAAACCTTTAACCTTTACCCACATTCTTTCGACACTCCATTCTTCGCTTATCCCATTATCAATTCTTATTCGGAATATCAACTTTACAATATCACCAGGTTTAAGATTATCTATTACTTCTGGATTCATTCCATCTAATTCATCTAACTCAAATGAATCATCATCAACGTTTGGTAATTTATTCATTAGACAAAGCTTGAAATTAAAAGTCAATTATAGCAAGTGAATTAATCCCATCAAACCGACTCGTCAACCCAACCACAATCAAATAAAGGATAACTCGCTGTCCAGTGGTGACTTTACAGTGTAAATTTACAGCTAATTGTCTAAGGGTGAAAAGTAATTAAAGTCAATCAAGGTAAGGGTTTAAGGTTACTGTCCAGTGATGACTTTACAATGTAAGTTACATTTTTTTACTAAGGGATAACGTGGGATTTATTGGGCTGTGGAGAAAGTAGAACGCGATCGCGAAAATCAGTTAATGGGTGGCTAGATTTAGTATTTTTCCTTGAGTCGATTCTACAATTGAATCTCGGATAAAAGAACTAGCATTAGTAATTTCTATACCAATTAGTTCTCCTACATTATTCAGTTCAACAGTGATGTTGGGATTAATTTCTACACTGTTGGCTTCTGGTTCATCAGAAATTGTTACATGAAGAATATCTTCTTTTTCAAAGTATCTCATTTTAGTTTCATTCATTGATAATATACCTCCCGCTTGTTAAGCGAAATCGAATTTGTTGGCGTGTTGTAGCGTGTATGGTGATAGGAGTTACGGTATTATCTTGGGATTCATAGGGAATAATGACTAATTGATTATCATGTTTTCCTACAGCAATCAGGCGATCAGTTTCCATATCATAGTATCTCTCTCCAGAATATTTTACAATTTCTTCAATTTTAGCGATCCTAAATCCTCTTAGTTTCGCCCTATATTGTAAATAATCTGACCAGATAATATTTGACATTTTTAAGGAATCTTCTTAATTATCTTCCAGTTATTGTAATCTATTTCTGTTTCTAATCTTCAAAGCGATCGCAGTGTCTCAACCAGCAAAAACCGATAATTGCTCTAGCCGATTTCTCTTACCGCTAAGAGGTGCATAATTGAGACTCGAAATTTGTCATCATTTCGGCGATCGCCATTTCAGAAGGAACCAAACCAAGTAACTGCATACATTTTTTCCAAATATCAAAACTTTTAACACGATTAATCAACTCAATAAACGGGGCCGCTGTGAGTTCCTGTTCTTCCCACCAGCGATATTTGAGGCATTGATTTAACCAGCCAGGCGGATTTTTAATCTCTTCCTGACCGCCCCGACAATAAAACAAGACGATTGAGCTTTCCCACTCGGATATATTTTTCCAACAGTGTCGTTTTATCAAATCTTTACTGATTGGCAAATTATGTTGCTCAAGTAGCTGAATAATTAGTTGCTGCTGCTGCTTAAAAAGCTCTTTTTTGAGTTGCGCTTCTGATGGTTGTTCTGTCGTTTCATCGGGTGAATTTGGGTTAAAACTTGCTTTGGCCTGCTCAAATAAATTTGAGGTGTTATTTAGCCGTAACTCCCACAGATACCAGTATTGACCCAATTTGCGACCGACAACTACGCCTATTTCTAATAGTTTTTTAATGGCTGTCTTAATAGTTTCGCGGTGGTAGGGTTTTCCACGTTTCTTTCCTAGCCACTTGTTAAAGTCTTTAAAGTCGATTTCGTGTAACTCTAACTGGGATTCGTGCCGCAATAGCCATTGCCAGAGATGAATGGCGGCAGGGGGGAGTTTATATTCTAGAGATATTTCTTGGTGTCTTTTTGTCCAACGTGCCATAATCGGTTATGCCTCGGTAATTGTGAAAATGTGATCGGGGCTTTCCTGACCCCTCTAAAACGTGCTAGGATCAAATTGGAAATATATCAATCTAACTTTAACAAGATTCTAGCACACTATTATCAAGAAAGAGGGAGACTATGAAAAATAATTATGCTGAGATTTTGCGGGTATTGATTAGCAAGTATCGGTTAGAACAGAAGGCAATCGCAGAGAAGGCAGGAATAAACGAGAACACGTTAGGAAAGATTCTTAGTGAAAAGACATCCCCGACAATTAGAACTCTAGATGCTGTTCTAGATGCTTGCGAGGATTTTGTCCCTGGGTTTAGGCTTGAATACCATCGGGCGATGCTTGGAGACAAAATTGATCTAGATGAATTTATAAGCTCTCTAAATCCGACTGAGTTGGCAATGGTTCTGATTACGGCAGGCAAAAAAGTCGCCAAACTTCAAACAATGGCGATCGCGTCCTAGAAAAATCGAGTCTTTAAAAGTTAGTAACCGAGTTGATGGCTATTTTTACTAAGGGATAACGTTAAAACTCTTACTGCATAAGACTTGTAGCCTTAGCGTTGTTTTTTGTCCAATCCGATTCGTTACATAACTTTACATCGTGATAAATTTTACCCGTATGTCGGTAGCTGGGTAAAGGCGATCGCGTTAAAAAATCAAGTAATCAAGTATTCAAATATTCGACTTGGTAAGTACGCAAATATTTAAACAGTTGAAAGGCTGAGTTTTTAAATTGTTGATTTGCTGAAATCCTTTTTCAGTAGGTATTCAGCTTGTTTTTGCTTAGTGAATTGATCGTTGAAAATTGCGTACTCACATATTTAATTATCTAACACTTTAAAAATATGCTTATCTGCGTTACTATTTACTTGAAAGCTCGAATTTTATTTTCACTATGATTATCACTGTTGCGAGTTTTAAAGGGGGTGTTGGTAAAACCACAACGGCGGTTCATTTATCTGCCTATTTTTCTGGTTTGGCTGACACTCTATTAATTGATGGCGATCCTAATCGGAGTGCGACGGGTTGGGGTAAACGTGGCTCTTTGCCTTTCACTGTGATTGATGAGAGACAGGCCGCTAAGTATGCCCGTAATTACAAAAATATTGTGATTGATACTCAAGCTCGGCCTGAAGATGAAGATTTGGAAGCATTAGCCGATGGTTGTGATCTGTTGGTTATTCCTTCGACTCCTGACGCTCTCGCCCTGGATGCTCTCATGCTCACCATTGAGGCATTGAGAAAATTAGGAAATCAACGCTATCGAATTTTATTAACGATCATTCCTCCCTACCCTTCTAAGGATGGGGAAGATGCCAGAAAAATTATTACTGAAGCTAGTCTGCCTTTATTTAAAACAGGGATAAAACGGTACTCGGTTTTTCAGAAGGCTTCTCTCGCTGGGGTGGTTGTTTCGGAAGTGAGTGATTCCAAATCCGCGATCGCGTGGTCTGACTATAAAGCTATTGGTAAAGAAATTTTAGGAGAAATTGGAAAGTGAGTAAGTTTAAAGCGATTTTTGATCAACATGAGGAGATTAAACCTGTTGAGGTTAAGCAGTCCAAAAGTAGGGGAAAACGTAGTAATCCAGATTATGAGCAGGTATCCGCTTATATTCGGAAGAATACTTATAAGGATGTCAAAATTGCCCTATTACAGCAAGCAGAAAGTAAGGATTTTTCTGATTTAGTTGAGGAGTTGTTAGTCAAGTGGTTAAGTAATCAATAACTTGCGTACTCAGATGTTTACAAAGTTAGATATTTAAGTATTATTTTTTACTAAGGGAGAATGGGGGATGAAGGAAGATTTATTGCCTTTTCTTGCGGGGGTCGGTTTGCTGGTGTTGTATCTGATTTTCTCGGCTATGACGGAAATGGGGACTCGGTGGCCGTGGAAAAAGTAGAACGCGATCGCTAAAATTTGCCAATTAATGAAGAATTTAAGGAATAGTATCCGTTAATGGGTGTCAGAATAAATCTTTAAAGCCATAGCCATCTGCCTCTCTGCCGAGTCACCCTGAGACTCAAACCACGCCAACACATCCTGATCAACCTTTAAAGTTATCGTTACCTGACTCTTAGGAGCGCGACGTACCACAGCCTTAGCAAACATCTCAGGCGTAACCTCTGGACAATCGGAAAAATCAATATCCTCATCAGACATTGTATCCAACCTCGCCAAATCGGTTTTAGACTTGTTCAAAATAGATTTGTTGTTCATATTTACTAGCCTTTCTTGCAGAAATAATACGGACTAAATCATCATTCTCAGTATGTACGACGGCGATTATCCGACCCTGAAATAAACCAAAAGTTATAAATCGCTGTTCACCGTAATTATAGCGATCATCCTCAACCGTTACGGTGTCACTATCAAAAACAGTGGAAACATCGGTAAAGTCAAAACCATGCTTACGAATATTCGCTAAACGCTTATTTTCATCCCATTCAAATTTCATCATTAGTTATCAATTTTTCAGGCTTATAAAACACCTTATTAAAATTAATTTCTACTCCTAATACAACGTTTCGTAATATATTTTGGCATAAATTCAGTAACAAAAATTAGGCACGGTAAAACTGGGGTTGGTTCCCCTAAGTCGTGTTGGATAGGTTTAGACGCTTAGGGCAAGGTCACTTAGGGCAATCCATTTGTCTCCAAAGGTTGTGCAACAGTGAGCTTGAGTGCCAGAAATTTCGCCAATGACTAAAATTTCCCCTGGGTATTTTTCACAAGTAACGATGGAACCCGCTTTTAGGGTGCGATCGCAGGATTCAAGCTTTTTCTCTTGCATTTCCATTAGTACAGTTTGGTTTTCACTACTGTCATCACACCCCCTCCCCCCCTCTAAGACAGGTGGTATGTGAATATCTGAATCGGTAGATGAAACGCTTTCTGAGCAAGGGTTTGGGGAATTCACCTCCTCATTTATTTTTTGGGGTATGTGAATCGTATGTGAATCGTATGTGAATTGTATGTGAATATCTTCTAAGCCTTGTGTATCAAGGGTTTTAACCTCTTCACATAAGTCGCCTAATGAGAGTGTAAGGGGGGGGGAGTCCCCTGGATTTTCGCATTCCAAATCAATAGTAGAAAGCGTGGCATAAACCCATTGCTTTTGGTTGTGTTGCGATCGCCGTTTGCTGATAATTTGTTTTGATTCGAGGCTGTCTAAAACTCGATAGAGATTACGACCAATTTGTAGGGTTTCGTCAATTTCTTTGTAGGTCAGGCCGCGCCCGTTGTAGGTATTGAGCAATTCGATGACTCGCTCTCCCTGGGTCTTTTTCTCGCCTGATTCATCCCCAAACTCACCGATATAGGTGAAGATGCCCTGGTTTGCCCAGGAATCTTTAGGATTGATTTCGAGAATATGAGTCGATGCTTCACCCTCACGAGGTTTAATTTTTAACCATCGGGTAGGGCTTTTTTCATCATCAGGATTAGCGGCCACTAATTGCCAGATTCCCCAGGTTGCCGCCACAATTCGAGCCGAACCCGATACCTTATCAATGCTCTTGGCTTCTTTATTTTTGGATTCATGATGGATTAGGATACCTGCGGCTCCATAGCGTCCTAACAAATCTTTCAACCGATAGATAGGCCGCACAAATTCAGCATCTTTTTCTGATAGTCCAGACTCGCGAGTAATAGAGGTTAGGGAGTCGATAATCACTAAATCAGGTCGGAAGTCTTCTAATTCAGATTCCAGGGGTATTAGGTTGTTTAAATCCAAGTGAGTCATTATCCGTAGGTTGTCGGTTGCCTCTGGACATAAATCAAAACCACGAGCTTTGAATCGTCGTCGGGAACTGTTGGGAGATTCATCGCTAGTGATAATCAAAACTTTTCCCTTGCCATTGACTTGCTCTCCAAAAATGCGATCGCCAGCAATGACAGCATAGGCAATATCCCAAGCTGTAAGGGTTTTGCCGACTTTGGCCTGCGCGGCGAGTAGGATTGTTTCGGCTCTTGGTAAGAATCCTGGAATGATCCAATCAATGGCTTCACTGCTGGTTGACATAAATTCAGTGAAATTGAAAGTCGTCTTTTGTGGGGTTGAGTTTTGAGATTCTAAGATTTTACAGAGCGCGTCAAATTCTGTCCCTTTGATTCGATAGCTAGAACAAATCTGGCCCTTCAAATGAACCTTAATGAAGGGGTCAGACTCTTTAAGATACACTTGAATCTCAAGCTTGAGGTTGTCAGGATTTTTTTTAGGCTTCTCCCTTTTTTCATCCCAGATACGGCGGGTCAATCGTTGTTGAAAGGGCTTGATCGTGTTCTGCCAGTTCTGGAAATCCTTTGGGTAAAGCAACTTTTTGATCCGCTCTGAGATTTTTAAGAACTCGGCCTCATCCTGGCACAACGGCTCTATTTTCTCAAGAATTGCGATCGCGTCTTCATTAGAGATTTTCACACCCAGATTAATTAGGCTTGTCTCAAGGTCATCAATCATTACATCCCACTTGATACCGCCGTCGATGGTTTCATACTTGTAGGAGATGTTAAAAGGGGGAACTAGGGCCTGCTTCATTGGATGATGCCCTAACCAGTGTTCTTTAACCTCTACGGGGTCAATTCCTAAATGAATGAGTAACTCACCCAGGGCGATCGCGTCTTCTCTGAAAGTTATTTCCTGATGGTCAAAGTCAAAAAGTAGGTTGGCATAGAATTTAGCCAGTGCTTTGAATGTTAAGTTTTCCTGTGGAAACTTTGGTTCTTTACTTGACAGTTTGTAGAATAGACTCATAATGAGTTAGCCTCGGTAATTAGTAAAAAATGTGATCGGGGCTCTTTTATCTCCCCTCAGATGTGATAGATTAGAGATAGCAATATTAAGTCAGCTATAGCCGTATTATAAACCCATTCAGCATGACTAAAGACAATTATGCAAAGAAACTTTTTAGAAATTTTTAAGGGTAAGCTCAATACTCATAGAATCCAGACAAAGGTGCTTGCTTTGGAGGCTGGCCGTAATGCTTCCTATCTTTCGGAGGTGTTCACTGGGAAGAAATCACCAACGCTCGAAACCTTTACAGCATTACTTGAGGCTGCGGATCGACTTTCCCCAGGATTTGCTGATGAGTATTGCTTGGCTCTTGTCGGCCATGTTGATCTGGACAATTTTGTGACTTCTTTAAGCTCTAATGAGCTGGCCGTGCTTATGATGTGCGTTGGGCAAAGGCTTAAAAAATTAGGATCACGGGAAAACGCGATCGCGGCCTAATTTTGTAAATGTAGGAAAAAGTCAGGTCAGTCTATGTTTCCTGTAGATAACCCACTGTAACGGGAAAATTTTTGATGTTCACGACAAATCTTTGAATGGATGCGATGAAGATGATCGCGTTGTCTCCCTTAGTAAAATTCTGATATCGCGATCGCAATAACAGGTAACACAGTCTGCCCTAGCTGATGGTCATAAGAACAAATAACTGTTGAACCATACAAAAAAACCTCCCAATTATCTTGAGAGGTTAAAGTAAGTTCATTGTTGACAAAAGAGTTAATAGTTCAAATGATTAGCCGATAAAGGGTGTATGAGCAAAACCGAAAAGCTGGGGATGACTGAAACAGAAAGCCCATAGACCTCCTACTACCGCGATCGCAAGTAAAGCATTGGTAAAAAAGCGTCCCGATTCAGGATTAACACCTAAACCTTTGTCCTCTTTTCCACCTGTAAAGAAGAGTGACCAAGCTTGATTGCCAGAGATGGGGGTGAAACTGTTAAAGTCCGAACGGAAAATAACAGGGGCAAAAAGGTCTTTGTTAGCGTAAATATCGTAATCAGAATTCATGGTTTTAACTCCAAATTGTAGAAATAATTGTTGCGATTTAAGAAATATAAAAGAGAGCGTTAAATTTTTTAATAAAAACGTGGAATTTCCTTTAGTAAAGATTCCCGCTTGCTTATGACTTAATTTAGAAATTACCTAACCAACCAATAACATTGTGCTTGATACTAACTTCTATTGCTAAGAGAGAAACAAAACCAATCATGGCAAAACGACCATTTATTATTTCGGCGTACTTAGTCCAGCCTAGTTTTGCGGTTTCATCAACGTAAACAGTGGGTTCAACTGCAAAATTGTTTAGGCGGTTATCTGAGTCGAGTCTAAATCCGCGTGTTGCTGAAGTCATGGTTGATCGCCTGATGAAAAGAATGTTTCTTTATGTAAACTAATGTAACACTATGTTAAGAAGTGTGTCAAGCTCTTGACAAAATAAAATGGTTTGTGTTTTAGGGCGTTTTTATTCAGCGATCGCAATAATTGATAACTTAATCTGCTCTGACGGTCGGATTATAGATAGCCTTTAAACTATCTGCCGCGATCGCAATAAACAGACAATATTTAACTCGCTGGTTTGATCGCCGCGCAACGCAAGGGCGAGGGACACGCTAAAGCTGGCTATAACAGATAACCTTTGAACCGTTACCATCTTTGGCGGTAACAGATAACCTACAAACCAGACAGCCTAGCTGTCCCATAGATAACCCAAGTTAATCCAATGTAGCGGAAAAAAGCTTTTGATACCTACGACAAATCTTTGCATGGGTGCGATCGCGTTTTCTTCTTTAGTAAAATCCTGATGTCGCAACAATAGATAAGTGAGTAATTCTAGGATTTTTGTTAAGAATCATGTATTTATGTCATTAAATTGAAAATGAGTGGTATAAATTTTAAAGCATCTTGCTGACTTGGTAATATAGTTAGCCTTCAGGTCATCGATAAAACAGTTGACAGTTAATTTATCTAGACAGTTCTAGAATTAAAAATGTGTATGTGAGGTTTGAATCGTTTTGGAACCTGTTACTTTGACCATTATCATAGCCTCAGCCATTTTTGGTAGTGCTGGTGTAACAGCAACTGTCTGTAAGTGGGAAGATATTTTGTTCGCATTAAAAGGTAAACGAATTGCAATTTTGGGGGTTCAACAAGTTGGGAAAACTACCTTGTTTACTTACATAGAAAAAGGGGTTTGGCTGGACAACTATCAAGCAACAGTTTTGCCGAAAGAAATTGGCAAGAGGAAATTGAGGAAAGAAGATTTAGAAATACGATTGAGAAAAACACGTGATGTTCCAGGATCAGCTTCGGCTGACATTCGTTCACAATGGCAGAAGATAGTTGAAGATTCAGATATCATCCTTTATATTGTCCGTACTGATTTGCTTCTGCGGGAGGACGAAAGAATGGGGCAACGTGTAGAAAATGATATACAACACATAGGAGAATGGGTTAAAAACTCAAGCAAACTGTTTTTTATAGTTGGCAATCATTGGAATACCGATGCTGAATTTGAGAGTTTTATACGTGATAGAGAAGCTAGGTACTTGGGACGCTTCAAAGAACTTCCTATATACCATAAATTGACTCAGCTTTTAGGTGGTGGAGCGATGATGAAGGTAGTTTTAGGAAGTCTCTCAGATTCTAGATCTGCTGATCAACTAATTGTAGAAATTTTTAGACAGGTATTGCAAAAATGATTTCTTTCTTAGCACAAAGCCTTGACAATGAATCTCCAAACTCGATCACTCAAGACGGGAAAATCATCCTTCCGTCGGAGGAAGAAAAAAGGGAGAGAATATTATCTGACATTTATGATATTGTCTCAGAAAAGACTAAGATAAAGTCTCTTTCTGGTGTAACCATGTATGGTAAGGCTTCAAGATTTGTTTTTGAAGTGATTCCGCTAGATAAAGATATTGCTGGCCGCTTGTCTCCAATTGTCATCTTAGGAGACTTTCCGAAAGAACAATCTTCGGACATATGGGTTAACGATGTTTGTAATCAACTTGTGAAATTTGCATCAGAAGTGCTTGGAAGAACTATATCTGATTCAATTTTATATACTGTTAAAGAGTGGTTGCTTGAAGAATTTAAAAAAAAACAAGAGCGACGGGAGGAGTTACTAGCATTAGTTCTCATGACTCTTCTACCACTAATAGTGGGGGGTCTTCTTCAGGCGAGATTAAGCCCACCATTTCCTCCGATAAGTCCACTTCCTCCGATAAGAGTAGCTCTAATTTATTCAGCAACCAATTTAGGAGCTTTATCTCTCATTTTGTACCTCAAAAGCAGGAAGAGAGTTTAAATGATAATTCTAGCCAAGAATGGGTAGATGGTTGTCCTGACGAAACACATAAGGAGTAGTTTTTAATGAGTATGCTTCGATTGCCTGATGAACCTCAAAAACGAAGAATTATTTTCATTCTCTCTCCTTACGAGTATGAGAGACTTCAGTATGAAAGATCGGGAAATCCTCTTCTCTTAGATGCCATAAATGGTAAAGTGTATATTCTGGTTCCATCTAAAGTTGACCAGCAGAATCCGATAATTGAGACATTAATACAGAAACAATTAGACAGTGTGGGTTCCTTTTTAATGCAAAATCCCCATGATTTTTCTGATTACGAAAATATTAATACAGCATCTTCCATCTTTACCTTGTCTAAGTGGTTTCATTTTGTCACTTTCTGTGATTATTTAGGTGTGAAAAATGTTTCTATAGAGCAGGTTGAGATTCTTTCTCTATCGAGTCAAAGCGTATATAAAGGAGATGTTAATATTCCTGTCGGTAAAACCGATGCTGAGGTAAAGAGGACTTTAGATAATATTAATAAAACTTCTATACGAATTAACAGAGTTTTGCCTGACAATGAGAGAGATGGCGAAGAAGCAACGAAATACTTTAAACAACATTTGGCTAGCGATCCACTTGTTAAATCTCTACTTAATCTTCGCCCTAAAGGAAGCTATGAACTTGAATTTAATTTGACGCAAGAAGTTAAAAGAAGTTTAGATATTGCTGCATCTCTGAAAATGCCAGAGTTCCCTGGAAATAATATTTATGCAAATGTTCAACTTGATATTAGTAAAGTTATGAAAGAATCTCGTGAATTTAAGCTTGGTATCAAAATTCAGTTTTAATCTGTAAGCAGGTGAAGATTTGATACAGAGGTTACTTGCGATCGCCAACTTATCCCTTAGTAAAACTCTTCTATTTTTCTCTAGCCCTTTTCCTAAACTCAGACGGTTTCATTGAATTAGGATTCTTCCATACCCCTACCCGCGATCTCTTTACTTCATTATCTAAAATAGGCGATCGCTCTTTAGAAATTCTAAGCGATCGCTTTCTTTTAAAGTTTATGTCTAGCTTTCTTTTCTGACCTCAAAATGAAGTCCTAAAGGCTTAAGCGTAAAACTAATCGAGCCTTGGGCTACTGTTTTAAAAAACCAAACAACCATCGCCGCCAAAGGAAGAGCGAGGATAATTGCCATTATGGATTGTTCTTGCATGGTGTAAGTGATCTTGTTTTTGTGGCGAAGACAGGTAAAAAATTTTTAGTTCTGCGATGAATTAAAATTGTTTACCATGTCAACGCTTGTGCGTGACGATTGTACGGACTGACGATAGATTAAACCTGTATATTTGGCTACAAAATGGGTATTCTTTATACTCTATTATTCCAAACGCGATGAACTAAAATTGTTTACCAAAAGTCTTAGTGTTTTTGGTGTTCTTATTATGAAGGGATTGGGCAATCTAGCTTTCAATCCCTTTGTAATAGCTAACAATCTTGCAAAATGGCCTGTTTCAACAGAAAAGCCAATAAAGGACAGTCTTTTACTGTGATTGGCTAGTTTTTTCTAGCCCTTTTCCTAAACTCAGACGGTTTAATACTTTTAGGATTGTTCCAAACCCCTACCCGCGATCGCCCCTAATTTTCTTAAACTTAATACCCAAGTCAATTGACAGTATAATAAAGTCAAATGAAGGTTATGAGGACTTTATCCCATGTCGCAAACCCTACTCCAATACGAAACTGTTAAAGATATTTCTCGGCGTTTTCAGGTTCATAAAGGCACAATGCGCGAAATCTTAGGCATTTCTGAGAGTACCCAAGCCCGTTATGAAAGAAAAAATGCCGTTCTCAAGCCCGCGATCGCTGACCGTTTGGAACGGTTTCAACGGATTACCCAACAAGCCTTAGAGCTATTTGAGGATGAGACAGAAACCCAACGCTGGTTATCTTCTGCCAAGGATGGACTTGATGGGCAAACTCCCCTAGAAGCTTTAGCGACCGATGCGGGGTCAAAACAGGTAGAGGAGTTACTTTACCGTGCTGAATACGGGATGTTTGGTTAATGCAGGTCTGGCGGCTCTGTAAACAGAAGCATCAAGATACGGCTTTTTCGGGGGAAGGGGGTTTATATACTGCGGGGCGTTGGCATCCGAAAGGTTTTCCGATTGTATATACCGCTTCGAGCTTGGCTTTGGCAACCTTGGAAGTTTTTGTTCACACAGAAAGTAATCAAATTCCTTTAGTGGCGATTCGAGCCTATTTTTCGGATAATCTGTTGATAGAGACGGTTAGAACAGAAGATTTACCCGCTAATTGGCAAGGGGTTTCAGCTTACCCTTCATTACAGCAAATTGGTAGGCAGTGGTTACAAGCTAATCGAACACCAATTTTGAAAGTTCCTTCGTCGATTGTGCCAGTAGAGTTCAATTATTTGCTTAATCCTCGTCATCCTGATTTGAAGTTGAGTTTAGATCCACCAATGACTTTTAAGTTTGACCATCGGATGTGGAAATCTTTTACTCAGGATAGTTAGAAATGGCGATCGCGATAAAAATTTGACCGTTTATCCAACTTAAAGACTGAAAATTTTTCAGTTACTCCTACGACTGTCGCGGTTCTTCCTCAATGCAAAAATGGGGTTCCTCTTTACCCTGCGGGTTTTACGCCCTAATCGTCTTGGTTCCTCAATACCAGAATTTTTACAATAGTAAGCTGCGATCGCAATCTGCTCCAGGATCTCCAGGTCGTAGCTTTTTGTTTGTCATAGGCAGATAATTTAGCAAGGTATTTTTCAGAATCACCTTCTCCAAATTTATAGGAAATTTTACTAATTTCAAGTCGTTGCCTTTCCCGTTTAGCAATCTCTTTATCAATCTGAAAATTTCGGGCATAACCTTCTAATTTAAGAGCTTCTTTAACAACCTTTTCTCTTAATTTATCTGCAATTTCTGCGCGGTTTCGTTGTAATTCAACTATCTTAATTTGGAGATCACCGATTTGAATACTTCTGCTTTGTTGAGCATCGGTGGCGGCGATCGCACTCCAATTAAATAGTTTCCCTAAACCTTGTCCTAAAAGTGCGCTGGCTAAATTGCCAAAGATTAATCTAAAAGGATTATTTACGGGTGATTCTACCCCATTACTAACAGGCCCTAGAGTTGAGTAGAGAAATGTTTGCATGAAAGGGGAAAAGGTAGAAATAGCGACTGAATCTAGGTTACGCCGTTTTGCGTCTTCTAGGCGTTCGGTGGCTTCTTCAACTTTTATATCAATTTCTTTCAATAATTTGGAAGATTGTAATGCTTTACTTTGTAGTTGATTTAGACAATCAGTGGTGGCGGTACTACAGGGTAGCTCTCCCACTATCGTTTCCCAAACATCCTCGGAAATCTGTTTCTCAACTAGGTCTTCTAACTCAGGATCAAGAAATGGGTTTGGTTCCCCTTGAGGCTCCCTGTTTAATTCAAGTTCGGTATTGTCGGGGGCTTCTTTAATATCAGGGGTTTGAATGTCAGTTTTCGGGGGTAACGCTAAGGTTTGACTCGGTAGATAGAGTGACAATAACAGTAATAGTATTGTTGGCTTGACGTTCCGTTTTAATACGTTTAATAAAACCACTGTAGGGGCTTTTAACTTGGGCAATGCCATTTAACTTTTCCTCAATAGATGATAGTTGCTCCTGAAGTTGTGAGAGTTTGAATTCTCGATCTAGTTTTTGGTTGGCGATCGCGATCTCTGCCTGATTGGATTCTTCGGCGCGACGAGCTAGGGTGATACGGTGTCCATATTCCGCCGCTTCTCGATCCTCTTTTGCCTGCCGTAATCTTGCCTGGGCTACTTCTAAATCTGCCCGTGATAATTGCACCTTATTCTGCAAGTCTCCGATAGATTGTGATCGCTGTGCTTCAATTTGGCGATATTCAGCAGTATAAAAGTCGAACTGAGCCTGAGCCGTTTCCTGTACGCTGTGTTTCTGCCGTAATTTCTCGGTTTCGTGTTCTAACATTTCAGGAGGTAAGCCTTTAAGCCCGTTTACGGTATCTAGCTTCCGTTGCTGTAATTGAAATTCATTAGCGGCCTGTTCAATACCTGTTCGTGCCTTATCAACATTTGCCTTGGCTGTAATGAAGGGATCATAGGATAATGCCATTTGTAAATTACGCTGTGCTTGAGAGAATCTAAGTTCTGCCTGTTGAATTTCTGTTTCTGCGATCGCGTAACTAATTCTGGGTAGCTCTCTCAGTTCTGGGGCTATTTTAAGGGTCGGTAGGGGTGCTTTTTCAATTTTATTAATCGTCAATAGTACGCCTATACGCTCACGGTTTAGTCGTTTTCTGTCTAAATCGCGGTCTGATAGAATTTGTCCCTTCACCACGCGATCGCCTTCTCGAATTTTGAGGTCTGCGGGGTCGTTGATTGAGAGGGTGATTTTTAGGCGTTTGGGTTGGTTTGCCTCGATGGTTGAATTTTTACTAAGGGAGTTGGTCGGGGTGTTTGAAACGGCGATCGCTCCTGTGCCGAGTAAGATGAAAATAAATATTTGAAGTGTAAATTTATTCATAATTGCTTAAGCCCCCTAAATCCCCCAATTCTGGGGGACTTTCCATTTTCTTCTGTTTGTTTTTTTAGTGTAAGTGTTAGGTTTTTGATTGATAGTAAATACATAATGAATCATTAATATACCTGCAAAGATTTGAATAGATAGGAGATAAAAAAGTAGGGACATTTTAAATTCGCTCGTAGTAGGGTTTAATTCTGATTTTGAAGGAGTCTGAGCCTAATCTAATCAGTGCATTGAGGGGTTCTAGTTGGGCTATTTGTAGGTCGTGAAACCTGAATTTTTTGGCGGTTGCGGTAACGTCGGTGCTATCTACGGGAAGGATAATTTTAGATTGGGTGTTGGATAATATTTCGGGGCTTAGGTGTTGGCTTCTTTGGGATGCTACCCATAGCCCTAGACCGTACTTTCTGCCGTCTGCAATAATCCTGTCGGGGGTGCGTTGGCCTTTTAGTTCTTTGCATTCATCAATGAAGATTATGCGAGAGGGAATTTTGCTTTTATGTTCGCCTAAGAGTCTGTGATGATCAATCAATTGTTTACAGACTGTCTCTGCCGCGATCGCCTGTAAGCCTGGGACTTTTGCCAACTCGGATAAGTCGATGCGGGTAATGGGATTTTTGAATAAACTGGGTTGGTTCCTGGAGAAGATGCCGTATTCAAAGGTGGCTTTTAATTTGAGAACAAGTCGGGATGATTCTTTGCAACCGTCGGATATTCTGCTGATTAATTCGTTTTCTAAATTGGAGAGATTCGGGGGGGATAAGTGCCAGGAGTTGGGACTATTGGTAATGCCCATTTGCTCGTAACAATTTAACAGTAAATCAATTAAAAGCCCTTGTTGATTTGGCCCCATCCTGAGTGCAGAGGTGAAACTGTTGGCAACGGCGATCGCTTGTAAGTTGGGGCCGCCTCCTGTGGGGGATAGATCGATTACTAAGGGATTGATGCCAACGGGGGAACTGGCATGAAGCTGATAGACGGTTTCGCCTGGTAGGGATTGATCACCGTGAAAGTCGATAATGATGATGCTGATGCCATATTGCCGAACGCATTCTAGAGCTAGGGCTTTGAGAAATTGGGTTTTGCCTGATCCCGATGCTCCGATGACTGCTCCATGAGGGTTGGATAATTTTTCAAAATCGAGGTAACAGTTTTCCCCTAATAGGATGCCTGATTGAGGGATAGGGGCGATCGCGTTTCGGTTAACTTGGGGTTGTAATTTGGCGGTAGGTAGGGGTTTTTGTTTGCTACTGAACATTTTTAATAATTGATAGTTGATAGTTAGTAATTGATAGTTGTTATCTCCGCCCCCTAAATCCCCCAATGCTGGGGGACTTTCCACTCATGATTCCTTCCAAAGTTGCGGGACTAGGGAAATTAGCAATGCCGATAATGGATGGTTTTTAATTGCTAATTATCAATTGCTTAACTGAGAGGTTGCCTGTGAGAAATTGGTCTGAGAGTAGGGGAATTACTTGATCTATCGGGGCGGTGTTGAGATTAACGGTGCTTCCTGATAGGGCGATCGCTTGGTATTCCCTGGGATGGGGATTAATGATGACGGATTCGGGATCATCGACGGTGACACTACCTGATAAATAGGCTTCTTTGCCCTGATATTTGCTTAATTTGCCGATGTCTTCATCGAGAAAGTTAAGGGTTTCTATTTCTACTACTGCGGGTTTACTCACTTTTCCTGTAATTCTTTGAGTGATAATATTAGAATCAGCATCATTTCCTGCTTTATAAATTTCGTTGTCCCTTAGTAAAATAAAGCCATTACCGTTGGCCGCGATAATTTTAAATTCACCTTTGACGGGGGTTCTGTCGCTGGCATAAACGCCTTCTAGGTTGGCGATGATTAAGTGACTTCCGCCTTTTTGGTTGTAGAGTTCTTCGACTCCACTAGACCTGTCCGAAATATAATCTCAAGCCTCAAATGCTTACACCACAAGCAATACAAGGAATACAATTTGTTTTTAATGTCTCATTCTTTTTCTTCAGAATTGAATTAGGAACGAAAACGCACGGTTTCAGATACTTTGAGGTATTTCTAGGAAATGCGGTGAAGGCTTACTGTGACTGGGTTGTAAATTTTCGGACAAGTCTACTG